>Ga0315288_10001122_pt1 | contig 34318 bp, 37 predicted proteins | sample YL17G11_20_MG_FD_203454 | JGI IMG/M metagenome (GOLD analysis project Ga0315288, IMG submission 203454) | Sediment microbial communities from Yellowstone Lake, YNP, Wyoming, USA - YL17G11_20 | ecosystem: Environmental > Aquatic > Freshwater > Lake > Sediment | place: USA: Wyoming | collected...
GTCATCAACTCCTCGATCGGGATGTACCCGGATTCTGCAAGAACCGCATAAAGCGCGGGCGCAGCGTGCCCCTTGGAGAGGATGAACCTGTCGCGCTCCGCCCAGTGGGGGTCCTTCGGGTTGTGCTTGAGGATCCTGAAGTAAAGGCAGACGAGGATCTCCACGGCCGAGAGCGATCCTCCCGGATGGCCCGAGCCCGCGGCATTTGTCATCTTGATGATATGCTGGCGGATCTTCTTCGCCCGCTCCGTCAATTCGGTGATATCTTCCACGTTCAACAGGTCCACGAGCTTGCCCCCCATCTAAAGGCTGACAGTTGCCGTAATCCGCTCTTGGCTCAAAAGAGTTTCTGAGCGCGGTTCTGCAACAATTAAGGGGATTACATGTAATACGCACTTGGAATATCAAATCCGCATATCAACAATGGATGCTCGTCCGTTCGATGGTCTTCCGTTTCAAGAATCCCCTCCCAAACGATGCGAAGTTCCTGATGGAGGATTTCCGTCTGGCTGTGAACAACGCAATACGCCTTGGAGCCCATTCTGACGTTACATCCAGGTTTGCGCTAACTAATCTAGCATACAAGGACTTCAGGGGGGAGCATCCTGGCATGTATGCCAAGCATCTTGTCTCCGCGTTCGAGGTCGCCGGGAGCATACTGAAGAACCATCGGAGAAGGCTCAGGAAAGGACTACCGGCTCGAGTCCCGTTCGTCCGGAGGCTGTTCATGAGGGCGGAGAATCAGGCGTACAAACTCGATCGGAAGAACGGAATCATCGATCTCCCCATTAGGGCTGGGCTTCACATCCAGCTTGAACTGATTGTCAGCGACTTTCATCGCAGGTATCTCGACGATGAATCGCTTTCGCTAGGTTCGATGACTCTGCTCCCGGACAGGGTCGTCGTGACCATCAGGAAGCACGCTCCCAAACCATATGCCCCTGCATCCGTTCTCTCATTCGATACGAACGAGCGCAGTCTCGATGGTGTGCTGGCGAAGGACAATCGGATAGCAACGGTCGTCAAAGTGGATTTCTGTGAAGTCTCTGTCATGCAGAGCGTGCATCACGAGAGACGAAGGAGATTGCAGAAGAAGAAATCGTACGACAGGCGCACGGCGAAGAGGTTGTGCGTGCGTGAAGGGATGAGGGAGCGTCACCGGATCGATTACCAGATGCACGAGGTCGCGAACGCCGTCCTATCGTTCGCCGAGGAGCATAGATCGATGATTGTCCTCGAGGACCTTAGTGGAATCAGACCTCGGATGGGCAAGTGCATGAACCGCAGGATCAGCATATGGCCTCGGCGGAAATTGCATCAGATAATCGAATACAAGGCTGCATGGCAAGGCATCCCTGTGATGAAGGTCGATCCGCGATACAGCAGCAGGAAGTGCCCGGTGTGTGGGAGGATACAAGATTCCCGAAAGGGCACTGAGTTCGTCTGCGGATGCGGTTGGCATATCGATAGACACATAAACGCCAGCATCAACCTGCTGCAAACAGCCGCCTCTGAGAAGGCGGCAGGGGGTCTACGGTTCGACCCCGGCGCGTTCCAGCATGACGTCGTGATGGTCCTCTGCGGTCCTGGAAGGACCGTACGGCCGGAGCCGAATGGAACGAGTGGCATTCGGGCGGTGGCATGAACGCCGTCACCCGGTAATGTTACAGAACCCTGAGCTATTCGAGTATCCTGACTATCCGCCCCTCTATCTTCAGCTTCCTCGCTGCGTAAAGTCCGACCGCCTTCGTGTACAGCCTGTGCTCGACCGGGTGGATCCGGTTCGCCAGGCTCACCGGCGTATCATTCTCCAGCACCGGAACGGACTCCTGGAGGATTATCGGCCCTCCGTCGACCTCTGTGCTCACGAAGTGCACCGTGCACCCCGAGACCTTGCACCCGTACTTCAGCACAGCCTCGTGCACATGCTCCCCGTACATCCCCTCGCCGCCGAAGGATGGCAGGAGAGCCGGGTGCACGTTCATCATCCGTCCGTGGTACTTCTCGATGAGCCACGGCGTGAGTATCCTCATGTATCCGGCCAGCACGACGAGGTCCGCTCCGTGCTTCGACAGGGCCTCATCAACCAGCCTCTCGTGCTCCTCCCGCTTGAGTCCCTTCGGAGGTATGTGGATGGCCGGGATGTTCTTCTTCCTGGCTCTTTCGAGTGCGAATGCGTCCGACTTGTCGGAGACCACCACAGCGACCTCACCCTTGATCTCCCCTCTCTCGCAGGCGTCGATTATCGCCTGCAGGTTCGTCCCCCCGCCGGATGCCAGAACGCCAATCTTCGTCTTTCCCAAAGGACCGCCCGTTCCTGGAATGACGCGTGATGGTAAATAATCTGTCGGATGCGCATGGCAATCTATTTCAGCGCCTCAGCCGTTCCTCCATCGATATGAATCTGCAGCTGCCTACAAAGAACAACAAGAAGCTCGCCCAGATAATCGACCGGGCTGGCAAGGACGTCGAGCTGACCACCCTCTGGAGGTCGTCGAACGTGATGGCGATCGACAGGATGGGCTTCAACGACCACGGCCCGACCCACGTCAAGATCATCGCGAACCTCTCGTTGAAGATACTCCGCATAATGATGGAGAAGGGGAAGGTCCCGAACATCGTCAAGGATTACAACATGACGGCCGACGACGCCGAGGTGATAGTCGTCCTAGGCTCCCTGCTCCACGACATCGGCCATGTCGTTCAGAGGGAGGGCCATGAAGGGTTCGGCATCCCACTGGCTACGCCTGTTATAGACAGGCTGCTGCACGGAATATACAACTTGGAATCCGCCACGATACTGCGGGGCGAGATACTCCACTGCGTCATCTCGCACACGTCCGGGATAATCCCCCAGACACTGGAGGCCGGCATCGTGAAGGTCGCGGATGCGCTGGACATGGAAAAGGGGAGGGCGAGGATCCCGTTCCATACCGGCAGCGTGAACATTCACTCCGTGTCCGCCATGGCCATCGACAAGGTCGAGGTGAAGAGCGGGGCTGAGAAGGCGCTGGACATCGAGATAACGATGAACAACTCCGCAGGGATTTTCCAGATAGACAACCTCCTGCGCGAGAGGCTGGAGGAGTCAAGACTTAGGAACGACATCAGCGTCGCTGTGATGATATCCGGGGCAGAGAAGAAGATAATTCAGAAGAGAATAGTGATTTGAAGGGGTTTTTCCGGATCGCTCAGTCGCTGCTCTCGATTCTCGGTGCAAGGAGGTAAGTTACTTCTCCGTTGCCCTCGGCGATCTTGAACTCGATCTTTACCGGGTAGTCGTTCCCGAGGTTCAGGGTTATCTTCGCCTGCGACGGTATCGCCCTCATCATGTTGGAGAAGTACTCCAGCGGGAAGAGGCTCCTGACCTTTTCTCCACATTCCAGTTCCAGCAGCTTGTCCTTCGGGAGTTTGAGCTGGACCTGGTCGGTGTCCCCTTCGCAGACCATCTCGAAGGAATCTGCGGTAACGGTTAGGGCGATGTGGTCCGAAACAGATTCAGACGCCTTTATGCCCTGGGCTATGTCGTCGATCTTCAGACTGACCTTCGCGGGCAGGTTGAGGTTGGGCAGCTTCGGTTCGCTCATCCCCGTCGTGTCTATGAGACTCATCCTCTTCGTGGTGTTGCCCACGGCGACGTTCAGCCTCCTCTTGTCCTCGTCGTTGGCTATGTCGATGACCTCTCCAGCCTTCGCGAGCCTCAGGAACTGCTCGAGCTTCGCGACATCGATCCCGAGCTCGCTCTCGTCCGCCTTGTACTCCTCGAAAGCCTCCTTGCTCAGCTTGAGGTCGACCATTGCGACGTGCGCCGGGTCGACCGCCCTGAGCGAGATGCCATCGGCCGTGATCATGAACTTAGCCTCGTCTACGAGAGTGGAAACGATCGTGACGAGCTCCTTCAAAGTGTCTGCCTTCGTTCTTGCCTGGAACATATGTCCCCCCCTTCTGTAAGCTACCCGTAGTTAGTCAAGCGGTTAAAATATTTTGGTCTATGCGGTGACGGTGCGAGTAGCCCCCTCCTAAAAGAGAGAACATTCAGTACTCCCGCCAAGAGTGCGAGCATTTCGTGCAGCGCATTATCCTCGTTTCGGGCTCGTCCGCCGCCCGAGTCTGCCTGAGCACCCAGTAAGCCTTCCTGTTCCCGCATTTTGAGCACTCGGCGTCCGTCGTCGGAAGCATCCCGGCATTCCCCTCGAGGACCGGGGGCGCCTCCTTTTCCCGCTTCTTCGTGACGCACGATTCCTTCTTCTCACCCACGTTCCTGTAGCCGCACTTGCTGCATGTGAGGACGCCGTCCTTGGGCAAAAGCAACGACTTGCATTTCGGGCAGAACATTTCCAACAGCTCTTCGAATGCTTGATGGGTAGGTCTCAGAAATAACTTTCCTGCTTACCCTTGTGAGGAAAAAAGTTTCGGGGGTACGATTCTTCAGATCGTATCCCAGCTCCTCTTTACAGGCCTTCTCACCGGTTTTGCCACCGCAGGTTGGTCGACCGCCCTCGGGCTGTTGAACCTCGGGTGCTGGTGGGGGACAGGTGTCCTTTCGTGCCTTCTCCTCTTCTCCGGATCCCATTCCCTGTCGATGCGCTTCGCGGCGACCTTCATCGTCTTCGAGTTATGGGAGCTGATCTTGAGATTCGGTCTGGATCGGTGATGACTCTCATTACCCGACGAATTGATCCCGCGGACCTTCCTGGTCCTCTTGGGCATCTTGCCTCTCTTCGTCGGCTCGACTTCGACCGTCTCGGTTTCGAACCGCTCGCCGAAGACTTCTCCCTCCGGGACTAGCTGGTCGAAGCTTCTCACCCCAGATGTGCGTCTGTTGCGGGACGACCAGAAGCGGTTCCTGCCGGAGACTATCCCGCTCACGGCCGGGAGCAATGTTGCCCTCCTGGATGGCTGCTGGACCTGCTGCTCATCGTTCTGAGCGACCACGACGGTCATCCGCGACCCTGCTGAGCCGGAGATCGCCTCGATCTCCCTCCTCGTCTGATCTGCGAGGATCCCGCCGATGTACGCGAATGCAAGCGTGATGACGTAGCTGTTCAATCCGTACGGCGATGTACCCGCCAGTGAGTCAATGAATTTAGCCACGTATTCTCTGGTGAAGTCCAAGTACGGCCCTACGACGGGCATGCCGGCTGTGAATCCGGCGAGAAGGGAGGTTGTCGTGGTGCCGCTTCCGTAGAGATTTTGCGTGAAGACATAGTCCAAGGTCGTTATGACCGCGAACAGTGCTATCACCGGCAGGATTGCCGCAATGAGCCCTCTCCACGGGCTCCCGGCCTTTCTGCCGCCGATATATCCTGCGATCATCTGGCCGAAGACAGGAAGCCACCAGAGCAATATTGAGAGGATCATCGTGTATTTCATTGCGCTCCAGATGCTGTACGCCTTCCTGGCCCTCTTGACCTTCTTTCCTTCGTTGCCGTCATCGAACGAAGCTATTTTCCACCGCGGAGGCGTGGCTCTGTTGCTGCTGGATGCTTCGCCCCGATCTCTGCTGAAAAGGCCCATCTGTATCCCATCCCTTCTCAGTCCGACGTTTGTCGGACATCGACAAGTTATGTAATTCAGGGTATTTATAGGTTTTCCAGTCGGAATAATTGCGACATTATTATTAATAAACTCATGGCTGACATCGCGTCTGCCTTATTCGAAATTAGAGAATCCAGTAACAATTGCTTTTCTTCTTAGTCGGCAATTCAATTCCCTCGGTTTCGAATCGTCAAAACAACGATGATTCAACGATTCGACTGGTCTTCGGATCAGTCGAGTCTTGTCGTATGAAATAATCACGAAATGCTGGCGCATCTAGCCTTGCGGTAATCGTGTAACGAATTTTATATAATACAATGCCAATTCAACGAGTACAGCGTGGGGAGCTGACGAACCACATCCGTTGTGCCAGTCGTCAGGACTCTATTTCGGAATCTCACATCGGACGCAAGAGGACACATTCATGCCCAGGGTACTGATAGTCGAAGACGCCCCTTTCATAAGAGAGATGATCAAGGACATTCTCGAGTCTCATGATTACACCGTCGTCGGAGAGGCGTCGAACGGCCTCGAGGCGATCGAGAAGTACGAATCCCTCAAACCCGACGTCGTCCTGATGGACATTCTGATGCCAGGAATGGACGGCCTCTCTGCGATATCGAAGATCAAGGAGATCGACCCGAACGCCAAGATCATCGTCGTCAGCGCGCTGGTCAAGGAGACCCTGCGGAAGGAAGCACTCAGGGCCGGGGCAGCGGATTTTGTCGCCAAACCCTTCCAGGTGGAGAAGCTGTTGGATTCGGTCCGTTCGGTCGCCCCAATCGGCTGAGCGATAATCAGACAGATACAGATATATCGCCCAATCGTTTGTTTCAACGCGCTTTAGATATGACCAGTCGCTATATCCGATACGAGATAAAGGGGAGGAGCGGGCCTTGGATTATGCGATAGTCGTCATCACGCTCGTTTCGTCGGCAGTCGCGATAGTAGGGGGAGGGTTTTTACTCTTTCGGACTCCGCGCTCAATGGCGCTTTACTTTGCGATGTCCCTGTTCCTGATGTTCGGGTTCGCGCTCGCCTTCGTGCCGCTAATAAACGTCGTGGGTGCGGTCGATTCGGCGAGCCTGTTCTGCAAGATATCGATCTCGATGTTCGGCCTGGCCCTGCTGTCGTTGCTTTTCCTGGTGCTGGTCTTCCCTTACGACTTCGCGATCATCGCATCCCCTCTCCGGAAGCGCTTCTTCCTGGGCTCTTTCATTCTGATGGCCGCCGCAGTCATCCTGTTCGGCATGATAGTCGGTCGAGCAGTACCGACAGACGATGGATCTTTCTGGCTGGATGGAAACAGCCAGGTCTACATGATCACCGCAGCCGCAATATTCTTCCCGGCGACATCGATCGTCGATTACCTCGCCTACAGGACGACCGGCCCAGCCAGAGGCGCGTCGAGGATGGTCGCCGCGACCATGATCTTGACGCTTACATTCTTTGTGATCTACGTCGCCACCGGCAGCTTGCCGTCTGACTGGTATTGGATGGACATCGGGATAATCGCACCCCTGGCGATAATCGGTTATCTCATTATGACTGACAGGGTCGACCTCATCCAGCCGAAGCGCGAGATTATGACGACCGGCGCTAAGTCGGCCTACCGCCTGCTGGAAGGAAGGGTCTATGTCGTCGAGGAGGAGAAGCCGCATTTCTCCTTCACCCTCTTCTCCGAGATTCTGCGGAGCAGATGCCCTGACTGCGCGAACGACGAGAGCTTCCTCTGCGAGAGCCTTGAATGCTCACAGTGTGCACTGCCATGCCCCTGCAAGGAGTGCGATCTCTATGAGGACAGGACCCAGGGGCTCGTCGTCACCCGGAGGCACCCCAGCGAGATCCGCATCGACTACCTCATCCAGACGACCCCTGTCATCTGGCTCTCATCGATCCCAGGGAAGGACAACATGGACCCCGCGAAGCTGAGCCTCCTGACAGACATGATCGCGAACTTCCTTGAGAAGTCGGGCAACGGCGTCGTGCTCGTCGAGGGGATGGAGTACCTCATGACCGCCAACGATTTCCCGAAGGTCCTTCGTGCCGTCGACCGCTGGAGCGAGGCCGTAATGGCCAACTCCGCGAGGCTCGTCATCTCCTTGGATCCGAGGGCCTTCGACCAGAAGGAGCTCGCGCTCATCGAGAGGAACAGGGAGGTCGTCAACCCTGGCGACAAGGCGAGCGTCGAGAGGATACTCGTAGAATCATCGACATGAAGAACCTTTTTTGGAGGGGCGATGCGAAGATCGCCCCAATTGAGTCCCGACTCCCGGATTTGAACCGGGGGCCTGCTGATTTCAGCGGCTGAAATCGGCATCGCCGATCTCCGTACTACAGTCAGCCGCTCTAGCCAGACTGAGCTAAGTCGGGCCTGTCAGCCACACTATTATCGAATCCATATAAGCGTTTTTGCATAAAGCCTCATTATCTCCTGGTATCACACAAACATTAAATCGTCTGATGTTTTTCCTCGTTGCGTCTGGTGAAAGCGATGAACGACGAAGTCGAGATAGATGAAGAGCAGGAGCTGCTCAGCAAGATCTCCGGGGAGAGGATCAAATCGATAGCGGAGAAGCTGTCGAGAACCTCGATGAGGATCACCGGCTCGGAGAACGAGCGCATCACATGCGAGGCCGTCGCCGACGAATTCCGCAAGCTCGACCTCGACGTCTCGATAGAGGAGTTCGACACCACCTCCTGGGAGCACGGCGCCGCCCAGCTGATCATCAGCGACGGATCGGAGAAGAGGCTGGACGTCCACTTCATGCCGTTCTCGCCATCCGTCCCTGGGAAGGGCTCGAAGGGCAGGATAGTCCCTCTGAAGTTCGGGTTCCCCAAGGAATACGCTGGCATCGACAGCGAACCGTGCATCGTGATTGCCGATTGGAATGAGTATGAAGCCGGCCTATCCTACCAGGTGCTGTCGGCCGCGAAATCCGGCAAGAAGATCGCAGCGTTGGGCATAATCTCCCAGACGAGGAAATCGTCGTTCCGCATCGACGCGATCCCCATGCTCGCCAAGCCAATCCCGTTCCCCGTGTTCTCGATCACTTATGAGGACGGCCTGATGTTGAGAACCATTTGCTCTAAGGGGCATGTGACTGGAAAGCTTGAAGGAAGGTCTAAGATCATCCAGGGGGCGAAATCAGCGAACGTTGTCGCGCGCAAGAAGGGGGTCGTCGAGCCGGACCTGAGGGTCGTCGTCTCGGCGCATCACGACGGCTGGTTCGCCGGCGCGAACGACAACCTCTCGGGGGTCGGCTGTATTCTTGAGACAGCGAGGATCCTGTGCGCCGATGAGACCCGACGCAGCCTGGAATTCATCTCGTTCGGCTCCGAAGAGTCTGGGTCGGCCGGTTTCCAGTACTACCTCTGGGGATCCAGGAACTATGTGAAAAGGCACGCAAAAGACATCGGCAGGGTCGCATGCGTCCTGAACAACGAGCTCGCCGGCCACTCGAACACCGAGCACCTGCTCGTGGACTGCACGCCGGACCTCGTTCCGTTCTTCGAAGTGATATTCGACGAGATATCGAAGCGGCCGTACTGCGTCAAGAAAAAGGTTGAGCTTAGCGCGGCAGTGCCGACTAGCTCCCAGGCCGACCAGCTGAACTTCTCCCTCGCCGGGGCGCCGAGTTCGCTGATATACTGGGCATGGTATGATGAGTACCACACAGACATCGACACCGCCGACCTGCTCAGCGTCGATCGGCTGCGTCTTTTCGAGGAGCTCCTGCTCGTCTCGGCCGTCAGGGCGGTCAACTCCCAGATCCTTCCGCTAAGCCTCACCAGATATGCAAGGATACTTCGGACGGGGCATTCCGTTGTCAGCTCCCACCTCTCGATAGAGCTCGGCAGGGTCGCCACACCAGGCATCGAGCATCTCAAACGCCTAAGCGGGAAGATACTGGAGTTCGATGCAGCGATGGACGCCCTGGACTCATTTTCGAAAGCCACCGGCGCATTCGAAAGATACTTGCTAACGGCGGAAGAATGTGAATCGTCGAAGGACAACATCAGGCTCCTGGAGACCTGCTTCTCTCTCAACAAGGCTCTCTGCAGGACAGGGGGCATCCTCGGGGAGGACGCCATGTTCCCCGGCTTCCTGCAGTATACGGAGGAGCTCAGGAAGATCGACGAGGCGATCGAGATCATGAGGCGGGTGGAAGGGTCGGACATGTCACCGGAGATCAAGAGGGAGCTCGTCCCACTCGCCACCCCCGAGATCGAGACAAGGGAATTCGACATCAGCGACGAGCTGAACCTGCTTGTCGCCAAGAGGGAGAAGCTCAGGCATTCTCTGCAGAATGAGGTCGACCGCATCGCTGGAGCGTTGAGGGAGGCGGAAATCTGCCTGAAGAGATAATCAGATTGTTCATCGCTCGATATAGGGTGTGAATTTGGCGAAAGCATGTTTGAAGTTCTTGGGCAAGGAAGAGGAGAGCCTAGTTCACGAGCAGAGCCTTCGGGTTCTGAATGAGATCGGCGTGATAGTACACAGCGAGCCAGTGCTGAAGATGCTCGGCAAGGCTGGGGCATTTATCGACGCGAAAAAGATGGTAGCGAAGATATCCGAGGACCTTGTCATGAACGCGGTCTCGAAGGCGCCCAAGCATTTCACCCTGTGCGCCAGGGAATCGAAGAACGACGTCGTCCTCCCTTCTACAAAGTACCCTTACATCTGCACCAACGGCCTGTCCGTTTACATGACGGATCTCGATACGGGGAAGAAGCGCCCGACAACGAGGAAGGACCTTGCCGACTTCGCAAAACTGGCCGACTACCTTGAGGCTGTCAGTTACTTCTGGCCTGAGGTAACCGTGGGGGACGTGCCAGAGGAGGCGCACAACCTGCACGAGCTCTGGGTCTCCCTTCAGAATACAACGAAGCATGTCCAGGGGGATTCGGTCGACGGGGAGGACGCTAAGAGGCAGATCGCTCTTGCCTCGCTCATCGCCGGTGGCGACGAAGAGCTGAGGAAGCGCCCCATCTTCTCATGCACATGCTGCCCCATCGCGCCGCTGTCGTTCGAGAAAGGCGCCGTGGAGGCGCAGGTTGAGTTCGCCAAGGCGGGCGTGCCAGTGTCTTCGATGTCGATGTCCATGTCCGGCATGTCGTCTCCCGTGACCATCGCTGGCACGATTGTGAATGCCAACGTCGAGAACCTCGCGAGCATCGTCATCACTCAGACGGCGAATCCAGGTGCACCGCATGTCTACGCATCAGAGTCCATGCCCATCGACATGAACACCGGAGGGATCAACTACATGGCGAACGAGAGCCCGATCATCTCCGCCGGATCGGCGCAGATGGCGAAGAGGTACGGGCTGCCATGCATGGTCGGCCAGTGGGGGGTAGACGGCGATGAGCCGGGGATGATGAAATCGTTCAACGAACTCGCGACGGTCGCATTGACAATGATGTCCGGCACGGACTGCTGCTCCGGGATGGGCGGGCTCAATTCCGCGTTGGGCGCGTCACTTGAGCAGATGGTCATCGACGCATACCTCTGGGAGGGCTTCAGGCCGGTCATGCGGGACATGTCGATCACGAAGGAGACCATCGCGTTCGACGTCATGAAAGCCGTCGGCCACGGAGGGACTTTCCTCACGCAGCCGCATACTGCGAAGCACTTCAAGAAGGAGCTCTATTTCCCGGACAGGAGCAAGCTGGCTTGGGAAGCGACGCTCTCGACGAAGATGGTCGCGGATGCGAAGAAGGTAGTTAAGAAAGCTCTCAAGGAGCATGTCGTCCCGCCGGTCGACAAGGGCATCGTAAGGCAGGGCAGCAGCCTGATCAAGGACTTCGCGAAGACGCTCAGGCACTGATACCGCGCACGGTCAGAGGTCGATGCTGAAGATCAGATTCTTGATCTCTTCCTTCCTCACGAACGAGGTGAACGAGTCTCGGAAGGAGCCCTGCAGCTTGAAGCCGTACTTATCGTAGAACCCCCAGTTGCACCCGATATCATTAGTGCTGACGGTTATTCGCTTTGAATTTGATTTCCTCGCCCGCTGGAGGAACCTATCCATCAGTGACCGGCCGATGCCCCTGCCCTGGAACTTGCCGTCGACGACAAACAGCATCACTTCTCCGTCCGCGTCCGGGCTGTTCTCCGTGATGTTCCTGTCGTCGCTCATCGCTGACTTCACGAGCTTGAAGCGGTCGGAGGCTTTCCAGTACCGCCCCATGATCAATTTCAGATAAACTCTGCTGTGCCCCAGACGGCTCCTGATCTTACCGAACATCCCACGCTCCCTGTCGATCCTGCCGAACAGCAGTCCTACGACCTGGCCGTCGACGCACGCTACATCCAGCCACGTGGCCGAATAATAGTAGAACTCCACGTACAGCGTCATTGTTCTGACCGTGTCTCCTCCCGATACACTGGCGGTCTCCGGCCATGCGTCTGCGGAAATCCTCGCGCAGGTCTCGATGTCCGAGCGCCTGAAATCCCTGAATTGCACTTCGTCGTTCGGAACGGCCTGACCGGAGTCGGAAATTCTTTTCTCCCTCATCGAATCGGACTAGTAATTGTTCCATAAGTCCTTTTCGAATTTTGCTTTCGGAAAAAGATACCATAACATCCATATCGTCGACGGTCTTTTGCTTCTCATCCCAAGGGGCTGGAATATGTCAGAGAGAGTAATTGAGACCTCGGGGCTGAAGAGGGATTTCGGTAATTTCACCGCGGTGGACAAAGTCACGTTCAATGTAGAGAAAGGCGAGCTGTTCGGCCTCCTCGGGCCGAACGGGGCCGGCAAGACCACTCTGTTGAAGCTCCTCACTGGCCAGTTGGAACCTACATCCGGAAGCTGTCAAGTCCTTGGAATCGATCCTGCAAAGGATTCGATCGGGGTGAAGAGCAGGATCGGGATCGTCCCTGAGATCGAATCCCCGCCATCTTTCCTGACTGGGAAGGAATATCTGCAGTTCGTCGGGCTCGTCAGGGACATAAAGGACATCGAGAAGAAGGCCGACCACTGGATCGAGTACATGGACATGAAGGAGGTCCAGAACACGCCCTGCAAGGACCTCTCGAAGGGTACGAGGCAGAAGCTCGTCGTCGCCGCGGCGCTCATACACGAACCGCCGCTGGTCTTTCTGGACGAGCCCTTCGCGGGCCTCGACCCGCATTACCAGAAGCTGCTCAAGGACTATCTGAGCGGCTACCTGGAGAAGGGAGGGACGATCTTCATGTGCACTCACATCCTCGAAATCGCTGAGAAGATTTGCACGAGGATTGGCATCATCAGCAAGGGGAAAATCGTTGCTCTTGGCACACCGAGAGAACTGGAAAGGGCCGGCGAGTCGCTCGACTCGGTGTTCATGAGGTTCACCGAGAATTCCGAAGCCTCGAAGTGAAGACCTGAGGTCGAATCACTTGAACAGGACCAAGCGTAATCTGAAAATCGTCCGGCTGATGCTCTCTGAGGAGCGCAGGCTGAACGCCGGGATGATCGGCAAGGTCCAGTTCATGATGTTCCCGGTGCTGATATTCTTCATGTCGTTCGTGCTGGCCCTATCCTCCAAGCAGCTTCTGAAATCGATGCCGATGGACCAGGTCTACCTGATCCTCCACTCGATAATACTGATCTACGGACTTGGCGTCGGCGGGTTCGCGCTGTTCGGCGAGAGGATTGCCCAGAAGAGGTTCGGCGAGGTCACGACGCTCCTCGAGACTCCTACGATCCAACCGATCGACTTCCGAAGCATGTTCCTCTCGTTCTACGTCAAGGACATCATCTATTACATGCTCTACTCGATCATCCCTCTGACGGCCGGCATAGGACTCACGATCCCCCTGACGGGCTTCAAGCTGGCCAGCGTCCTCTTCCTTCTGCTTACTATAACCGCAACCTTCCTCATCGGCATCTCGTTCTCCTTCTTCCTATCATCGATGTATGTCCGATGGAAATCGGTGTTTGGCGGCATCGTGATCGCCGTGCTCGGCGCGGCCCTTATCGGTTTCATCACTAAGGCGTACGACTTCGCAGGCTACATTCCTTCCATCGCTCTCCAGAGGACCGGCGACCCGCTTTACCTTCTTGTTGCGGCGGTCCTGATCCTCTTCTTCTCGGCCGTCGCAGTGATGACGATCAAAGTCAGGTTCGGTAAGACTGTTGAGAAGTTCCCCGAAGAGATCCTCCCAACAGCCAAGAGATTCACTTTCTTCAGGAATTATAGCGCGTTCATGGCGAAAGACTGGATCGACCTCATCAGGAGCAAGACTCTCATGCCAGTTATCGGCGCGTACATCGGCCCCCTGGCGTTCCTCGCGATCCTCTTCTGGTTCCTCAGCAGTGTAATGACGTTACCGCTGCACTTCAACCTCATATTCTACGCCGGGATGATCGGGTTCTTCGGCGTGTCGGTTTACGGCTGGTTGAACCTCCTCGACACGACGCTCTTCTACGAAGTGCTCCCGGTGAGGGTCACCCATATCGTAAAGACGAAGCTTCTCCTGTTCACCGTGCTGGCGATCGCGATGTCCACGGCGTTCCTGATCGCCCTAGGCATATTGCAATCGGAATGGGAGATGCTCTGGATATCTCTCATCGTCGCATATTCCACGACGGCGTACACCGTCACATCCACTGCCTATCTCACCGGTCTGAGGACGAACAGCTATCTCTTCGACCCGAAGACCCTCGGCAAGTTCGCCGCCGTCGTAATCCCTCCGCTCATCGTGCTGACGATACTGTCGCTCTATTACTCGAACAACCAGCTGTTCTCCAGCGTCACCATCCTCGCCATCAGCGGATTGTTGGCATTGTTGACCATTGTCTTCTATCGCAGGATCGAGAAACGATGGGACAGAGAATCCTTCATGTTCTGATCCTTCATTTTTTTACCTCGAAAAAGCAAACAGTTAAAATAATCCTGTTCTTAGGGGAGCCGACAAACTCAGCATCGTGCTGAAGGGGGTATGAAAAATGGCAGTAGCCCGGATGAAATTCCTCGATAAGAGCGAGGAAGACCTAGTGCATGCAATGAGCCTGAAGTGCTTGAACGAGATCGGTGTCCTGATCAAGAGCGAGTCCGTCCTGAAGATGCTGGATAAGGCCGGGGCGAACGTCGACCATAAGAAGATGATCGCGAAGATCCCCGAGAGCATGGTGGTCGAATGCCTGAAGAAGGCCCCGAAGAGCTTCATTCTAGCAGCGCGCGATCCTAAAAACGACATGAAAGTTCCAGTCAGTTCCTACCCTTACTGCGCGACGACCGGGCTCGGCGTCTACATCCTCGATATCAAGACCGGCAAGAGGCGCGACTCCACGAAGAAGGACATCGCTGATTTCATCACGCTCGGCGACGCACTTCCCGGGATAGACTACGTTTGGACCTCCCTGACGGCGACAGAGGTGCCTCAGATCACTCACGGGCTTCATGAGCTCTGGACGGCCTTCCAGAACACGACGAAGCACGTCCAGGGAGTCGAGATCCTCTCCGCTGAGGATGCGAGGAAGCAGATCGAGCTCGGAGCATTGATCGCCGGCGGCGAGAAGGAGCTCAGGAAGAGGCCGATATTCTCCGTCATCCATTGCTCCATCGCCCCGCAGACCTTCGAGAAGGAAGCGGTCGAGGCAATGGTCGAGCTGGTGAAGGCCGGAGTCCCTGTCGCAACGATGACGATGTCGCTGTCCGGAGGGACCGCGCCTGTCACGATGGCAGGTACGCTCGTCAACGCCAACGCTGAGAACCTCGCGAGCCTCGTCATCAACCAGACAGCCGCGCCAGGAGCTCCGGAAATCTACACCTCTTCTTCCGCCCCGATCAGCATGAAGACAGGGTTGATCGACTACATGACTGTCAACCAGCCTCTGATCGCGTCGGCCCTCGCACAGATGGCGAAGAGATACAGCCTGCCCTGCATGGTCGGGGACTGGGGCGTGAACGACACCGAAGCGCCGGGCGTCCCGCACTCGTTCAGCGAGGTCATGGGCATAAGCCTGAGCACCATGTCCGGGACGGACCTTATGTCGGGAACCGGCGGACTGGACGCTTGCAAGGGAGGCGCGCTCGAGCAGGAGGTCATCGAATCGTACATCTGGGAGAACGTCAGGAAGATGATGACGCCGTTCCTCATCAACGAGGAGAGGGCCGCCCTGGACGTCATTAAGGCGGTCGGCCACGGCAACACATTCCTGCAGAGCATGCACACGGTGAAGAACTTCAGGACGGAGATCATCCTCCGAGATGCCGAGAAGGGCAAGATATACGAATCGACGAACTCCTCAGCGATGGTCCCGAAGGCGAAGGAGATCGCCCTCAAGATCCTCAAGGAGCACAAGGCGACGCCGCTGGACGCTTCGATAATCAAGAGAGGCGACGATATCATCCATGCGGTTGAGAAGGCCCACGGATACTGAGCGCAATCAGATCAAACCCCTTTTTTCTTCTTATTTTTCTCTATCTGAAAAGGATATTAAACCCATTTTCCTTAGGGGCGGATGACAGACAATTCCTGTCACGGGGTAGAATATCATGGCAGTCGCGCGCTTGAAATTTCTCGATAAGAGCGAAGAGGACCTTATCCACCAGTACAGCCTGAAGAGCCTGAATGAGATCGGCGTGCTAGTGAGGAGTCCGGCGGTCCTGAAGATGCTCGGAGGCGCCGGCGCCAGCGTAGATGAGAAGACCAACGTCGCGAAGGTCCCGGAATCAATGGTGAACGAGGCCGTCAGGAAGGCCCCGAAGAACTTCAAGCTCTACTCCAGGGACGGGAAGCACGACCTCGAACTGCCGGCACAGACATGGCCATATATTTCGACGACCGGCCTCGCCGTGTACATACGCGACATCAAGACCGGAAAGAACAGGCCCTCGACGCGGAAGGACATCGCCGACATAGTGAAAGTCGGGGATGCGCTGGATCAGATAGACTATCTCTGGACCACCCTCACTGCGACGGAGGTCCCTTCTCAGGCGCACGGGCTGCACGAGCTCTGGACGGCCTTCCAGAACACGACGAAGCACGTCCAGGGAGTCTCTGTTGGCAGCGCAGAAGAGTGCAGGAAGCAGATCGCGCTCGCGTCGCTCATCTCTGGCGGCGAGGACAATCTTCGGAAGAAACCGATTTTCTCAGTCATCACCTGCCCGATCGCCCCGCTGTCGTTCGAGAAGGGCGCGATCGAGGGCCAGGTAGAGCTCAACAAGGCTGGGATACCGGTCGTCTCGATGTCGATGTCCCTCGGAGGCATGTCCGCCCCGATCACACTGGGCGGGATACTGCTGAACGCTAACACAGAGAACCTCGCGAGCCTCGTCATCTCGCAGACGGCCAACCCAGGGGCCCCTCACATCTACAGCTCGGAATCCACGCCGGTGAACATGATGACCGGTAATATCTCGTACGAGGCCGTGGAGACGCCGCTGATCAGCGCCGGTGCGTCGCAGATGGCGAAGCGCTACGGGCTGCCCTGCCTCACAGGAGGTAGCGGCGCTGGCGCCGATGAGAAAGAGCCAGGTCTCTGGAGTTCGTTCTCCGAACTCTCCAGCCTCGCGCTCGCCGGGATGTGCGGTACGGACCTCGCCGCAGGAGCCGGATCGATCGACACCGCGAAGGGTGCGTCGCTCGAACAGCTCATCATAGACGCGTACCTCTGGGAGGACTACCGCGCCTACATGAGGAAGTTCGAGATCAGCGAGAGGACCTTCGCACTGGACATCGTCAAGAAGGTCGGGCACGGGAACAGCTTCCTCACCAACCTGCACACGGCGATGAACTTCAAGAAGGAGTTGTACTTCAGGGACAAGAAGAAGATGGAATGGGAGCAGACCCTTTCCGGCAGGTCCGTTCCAGAGGCGAAGGAGATCGCCCTGAAGATATTGAAGGAGCACAAGGTCTCCGTCCCTGTCGATGGCTCCGTCGTCAAGAAGGGCGACGAGATTATCAAGGACTTCGAGAAGGCGCACAAGGATTGAGTGCCGACTCAAACCCCTTATCTTTCATATTTCGGAGAGCGGAGGATTTTCTCCCCCGAGCATAGAGGTCTCGTCTAATTTTCACCCTTTTCGGGAAAGATTTCAATGCATCGCAGAAGAAAAATGGAAATCGTCCGGTCGGTCTCAGAACCTTAGAGACGCGTCGCCGTGCGAATCTATTTCAAGCTATGTCTGGAACGTTCCAGATAACAATAATAAACCCAATAGTGTTAGGGTTCTCGTCCTCGGTTGGAAGGCTGACGAGGGGTGAATGTTGTGGCAGTTGCACGGTTGAAATTCTTGGAGAAAAATGAAGAAGATCTTGTTCACGCTCAAAGCATCAAGAGCCTTGAGACGATCGGTGTGAAGGTTCCGAGCGAATCCGTCATGAAGATGCTCAAGGACGCTGGAGCAAATGTCGATACGAGGACACAGATCGTAAGAATCCCCGAGAGCATGGTGAAGGATGCTATCTCGAAGGCGCCTAAGAGCTTCACGATCGGTTCTCGCGACGGCAAGAGGGACATCAAGCTGCCGACGGAGACCTGGCCCTACGTGTCGTTGGCCGGCGTCACCGTCTGGATGGAGGACTACAAGACGAAGCAGCACCTGGACGGAACGACGGAGGACCTCGCGAAGATCGCAAGGATCGGGGACGCGTTGAAACCGGTCGATGCGATATGGCCTTTGATCACGGTGAGGGACGTGCCTCCGCACGCGGGATTCGTGAACGAACTCTGGACCTGCCTGCAGAACACGACAAAGCCGATCCACGGCTCCGCTGGATCAGGCACGGTCGGAGCCCCGGACGCAAAGGTCCAGATATCCCTCGGAGCGCTTGTCGCGGGAGGGATGGAGCAGCTGAAGAAGAAGCCGACCTTCACCGTCCTGAGCTGCATCATCGCCCCGCTGATGTTCGAGAAGGGGTGCGTCGAAGCCCAGGTGGAGTACGCGAAGGCGGGAGTCCCGATAATCTCGATGTCGATGTCTCTGGGAGGCAGCACCTGCCCTGCGACACTCGCGGGAACGATTGTCAATGCGAATACGGAAAACCTCGCGTCACTTGTGATAACTCAGACGGCAGCGCCAGGCGCACCGCACATATACAGCTCCGAGTCGACTCTCGTCGATCCGAAGACGGGCTTCATCAACTACAATGTCCCCGAAACCCCCTTGATCTACGCCGCTTGCGGACAGATGGCGAAGAGGTACGGGCTCCCGAAGATGACCGGGGTCCTCGGGGTCGACCCGCCGACGACGGGCAACCCGGTGACATTCGGAGAGACAGCCTGTTTACTGATGACAACTCTGAACGGAACGGACATGTGCTCAGGCATCGGCGGGCTTGCCAAGGACGCTGGCTGCTCGATGGAACAGATGATTGTCGATGCAAACCTCTGGGAGGACTTTAGGATGTTAATGAGGAAGTTCGAGATCAGCGAGAAGCAGATCGCCCTCGACGTCGTCAAGGAGGTCGGGCACGGGAACAACTTCCTGTCGAACAAGCACACGATCATGAACTTCAGGACGGAACAGTACTTCCGCGACCCGAAGATGGACATCTACGGCGCGACGATGTCGACGAAGATGCGAAAGGACGCGCATAAAGAGGTCGAGAGGATCCTGAAGACGCATGTCGTCCCGAAGCTCGACAAGGATATACTCGCCAGGGGCAACGAGATCGTAAAGAACTACGGGAAGAACCCGCCGACGCGTCTCTGAACCTCGCTGGCTATCTCATCCAAACCCCTTCTTTCTCTCTATTCTCTTTCTTAGATTTCCAATGGAAACAGAGGTTCTTCTCATCAAAACCTGCCAGCAAAACTATTAAGTAATCACTTTGCCATGCCTTGTCAGACGGGCGTAAGTCAAAGGATGGCTCTTTGATGTACGAACGTTATGGAAAGGATCAGAGGGGTGCGTGGGGATGAACGAGGATTCGGAGAAGGTAACAATTCGCCTCCCAAAGCGATATCTCCGAGCTCTGGATTTTCTCGTCCAGCTCGACGACTTCCCCTCAAGGTCCGAGGCGATCAGGGAGTCCATCAGGGACATGGTCTACTCAAGGACCGAGCTCGTCATGGACAGGCTCGAGAAGATGAAGAAGGCCGAGGAATCGCTCGCCTCGATGGAGACTTTCCAGAAAGAGTACATGAAGCAGTGATTGGAGACCGGATGCTAGCAAAAGGGATGGGATGCACTCTAACAACTGCTTCTCTTTCACAATGAACCCCCCATTTTTTTGGGGAAATGGGGGTTAACCGCCTTTTTTTAAGAATCATCCGATGTAGCCGAGGTCCTCTCTCTTCGGTTCCGGCGGCAGCTCGGCATCCCTGAGCTTCGATGTGAGCGCCTCGATCTGCTTCGCCTTCTCATCGAGCGCCGACGTGTCGACCTGGATGTTCAGAGCCTTCGCGAGGACTCCGAGCACTGCCTGCGCCGACTTCGGGTCGACGAAGTATCCGGAAGTCTCTCCCATTAGGCAGACCGCCTCGATGTCAGCGATCTTGCCCAGCCCCAGCAGAAGTCCGCTTGCGCCGACGATCCCGCTGCCCGGCTCGCCCTTCGAGAAAGTCACTCCGATGCCCTTCATCTCCTCGACGAGCGCTGCCGTGGTAGCTGCCCCGAGCACCCTGGGCTTCTCGATCATCTTGCCCAGACCGTAGCCGCCGAGCGTGTAGATCCTCTTCACGCCGAATTCCAAGGCGATCTTGATCATGTTGTCGGAGAGCGCGTACTGCCCGTCTGGTGTAAGCCCCTGGTAGTCCCCGACGAGGAACATCAGGTCGTTCGGCTGGTCCGGCCTCAGGAGGTAGTAGAGCTCGTTGTTCACGAGCTTGATCGTCCCGTCGTCGTTGACGAAAACCTGCGGCGGGAAGTATCTCGAGTAGATCTCCGCGAACTTGGTCGCCTTGACCTGGTCGATCAGGTGCTCGGCGGCTAGCTTGCCCACGTTCCCGACCCCTGGCAGACCTTCCACCATTACCGGGTCCCTGAGCTTCGGCCTCTCCAGATACCTCACGATTATTTCGTCCATGAAAGTCATCCTTTGGTCTCTCTCATCATCCTTCTATACTTGCCGAACCTGTCCTCGGGCGAGTATCTCGCCGGGATCGGCATCACGGTAGGTGAATCGCACTTCGGGCACTTCTCATTGAGGGTGTAGATCCCGCACGAGGGGCATTTCCTCAGCTGCGTCTTCATTTCTGCTCCCTCACCAGCTTCGCCCGGCCGTCGTGCTTCTTCAGGGAGTTCTCGATCCCCTGGAAGATCTTCTTGAGCTCCTCCTCGGCCACCTTGTAGTCGACCGCAGAGACCTCGATCCTGTACCTGGGGGCCCCCATGTACCTGATGTTTATCTCCGCCTTCTCGGAGGCAGAGTTCTCCATGAGGGCGTCCCTGATGTGGACGACGCCGTTGGAATCCGGACAGGTGAGCTCCAGTATCGCGACGATCTCCACCCTCGGCGGCTGGATGTTCTCCTTCGCGACCTCAATAAATGCATCGACCCACTTCTTCTTCCCGTGCTCCTTCTTGAAGGCCTTCTGGTTGAGCGCCGCCTCTTCGAACGCGGGGAAGATACCGCCGTAATTGTCGAGGAGCTCCGGCGCCGCCTCGTTGTAGATCTCGTCCAGCGTCGTCTTCATGTTCGTCGCGACGATCTCCAGCAGCTTCTCCGCCTTCTTCTCGTTCTTCCAGGCCTGGATCTTGTCGCGCTTCTGGTGTTCGTTGACCTGCTTGAGCGAGAGGTCGATGTGACCCTTCGATTGGTCTACCGCTAAAACCTTGGTGACGATCTTCTGTCCCTCGCGGACGTAGTCCCGGATGTACTTTACCCAGCCGGTCGCTACATCGCGTACGTGAATGAACCCCTCTTTGTTATCGTACTCATCCAGCGTGACGAGCGCACCGAAGTTCTTGACGCCTGTCACGGTGCATACAACAAGTTCGCCGTCTTCTGGGAATTCCGATATCTGGGGCATTATTATTGTTCTCCGACGACCGTTCCTTTAACGATCCCTTTCCCGCCCGTTGTCTTGATCAGGGTGGTACCGCAAACGGTGCATACGACGGCGGTCGCCGGTCTGCTGAACGCGATCTGCTCGTTGCCGCAGTCCTGACACTTGACTTTTATGAACTTCTTGCTTGCTGCAGCAGCGGTCTGTGTCATGTCTAACTCTCCACTAGATCGAATTTCTTCACTCTGAAGCACTTCCTCTGGTGCGCCTTCTTGCAGGTCTTGCACCGGTACCTCAGGGCAACCTTGACCGTCGGTTTCTGCCTGCCCTCGTACTTCGGCCTCGGGAAACCTCCGTATCCTGCCGTGGCCCGCCTGAATCTCCTCTGGCCGGCCTTGAGCTCGCTCCTAGGTCTGACCTTGACCCTCTCGACCTCGTGGTCGGTGTGCTTCTTGCACTTGGGGCAGTACTGTTTGACAACCTTTGGCATCTTCATCCTGATCAACGGCCTCGGATGGGCAAAAGCCACCAATGCATAGCCTATATTAAAGCATTGCTTATTGAAAAATGACTTACTGGCTCGACGATTTTTCGTCCTCTCCAAACGACGACCGAATCATCATAAAAATCATTTTTCAAAACGCCGTCCCGCTGGGATTTACCAAGGCATCAATATAATAGCGCCTTTCTACTAATCCGAGCGATAATAATAAAAAGGTGGTATCATATCTGTTCAATTCCCCACGGGTGGAGGCGCAAACCTCTGTACTGGCACGAGAGCCGATTTCGTTGCCAGTCCACAACGGGATTTGATGCGTCCGAAAGGCTCCCGCGGTAGATGAAAAGGAATAAATATAAGCCTAAATATAGATGAAAAGGTGATAAATGTGACCTCTCGAGGCCTCACGAAGTCCGACGAGTCCCTGGTTCAGCTCTTGATCAACGCAGGGCTGAAGAAGAACATCGCGAAGACGCTTGTCTACCTTCGGAAGAAGGAGGAGACCACGTCGGTCGAGATCGAGACGGCCACCAGCCTCCGCCAACCCGAAGTCTCAATCGCGATGCAGGAGCTCAGAAGGCGGAAGTGGGTCGCAAAGCGCGACATCAAGAAGCAGGGCAAGGGTAGGCCCGTGCACGCCTACAGGCTCTCAGTCCAGTTCGAAGAGATCATCTCCACGATCGAGGGCGACCTCAGGAAGAAGATCGAGAAGATCGACTGGGAGATCGAACAGCTGCGCGGCCTGTCGAAGTGATCACTTCTTCGGTTCTTTTCTCTTCATAGTCCTAACGCCAGTGGAAGCGCCGACAATGATGGTGTCGGCCATCCCCAGGAATAGACCCGTTTCGACGACGCCTGGCATTCCCTTGAGCTTTCTCTCGAGCTGGTGGGGGTCGTCTATCCCCTTAAACATGCAGTCGATGATGTAGTTCCCGTTGTCGGTGACGTACGGTTTTGATTCTGATTGACGCAGCATCGGCACGCATCCGAGAGCGGACATCTGCTTGGCCAGGTGCTTCTGGGAAAATTGCACAACCTCTACAGGCAAAGGAGTCTTGGTACCCAGCTGGTGGACGAGCTTGGATTCGTCGACCACGATGACCTCTCTCCTGGTCGCCCTCGCCACCATCTTCTCCCTGAGCAGAGCTCCTCCGAGCCCCTTGATGAGATCAAGGTTCGGGTCGACCTCGTCGGCCCCGTCGACAGTGATATCCAGTGCGCTGTTCTCGTCGAGAGTGGAGATCGGTATGCCCGCCTCCCTCCCGATCGCCTCGGACTTCTTGGAGGTCGGGATGCCGATTATTTCGAGCCCCTCGTCGCGGATCCTTTTCCCGAGCTCGAGTATGAATATCTCCGCTGTGGAGCCGCTGCCCAGTCCGACAACCTGGCCGTCTCTGATCATCCTGACGGCTTCTATCGCAGCCGCAACCTTCGCGTTCAATCAGTCACCGCTCCCGAGGTTCTTCTTGATCAGCGTGATGAGCCTCTTCAGGACGTAGTCGTCGATCTTCTTCCCGAGTTCGGCGGAAGCTTTGCGCGGATCCCCTGAGACTCCGGTTGGGAATTGGATCTCCGGATTTGGCAGGACAACGTATTCCTGGTATCTCGCCCGTGTCGCGACCTTCCCCTTCTTGGAGATGTCTGGCCGGATGTTCAGCATGCGGGACGTTTCTGCTTTCCCAGCGTGCCCGTCCCAGCCAGGTATGTTCCCGCCCTTGTACTCCGGCACGAGATCGTAGTCCGACATCACCATTATCCGGAGCTTCGGGTGCTCCTTAACGGCCATCTGGGCGGCCTGTCTCATCGCGACCATGTGGTTGCTGCCGGCATGGCCGGAGATCACGAGGATCCTCTTCCCGCCGTGCCTGACGACCTCGCTCAGTATGTCGACGATCAGCGCTTTGAGCGTCTCGAATGAAATGGAAATCGTTCCGGGGAAGTTGTAAGTACTTCCGCAGTTACCGTAGTTGATGGTCGGCAGGACCAGCAGGTCCAGCTTCTTCGTGAGTCTGTCGATGACGAAGTCGATCTCGAAGGTGTCGCTGCCGAGAGGGAGGTGCGTTCCGTGCTCCTCCATGCTGCCTATGGGGAGGACAACGACCGGGTTCTTCTTGATAGCCGCTGCGAACTCCTCCCTATTCATCTCCTTGGCGTAGCTGGAAGCCATCGGGTCACTCTCCCTTCCTATGGACCTTGTCGGTGTCAATCATCCTCGTCCCGCAGACGGGGCAGATCCCTTTCTTCAACGATTCGTTGCCCGTAAGGGCGATGAGATGCATCGAGCGCTCCTCGAGTTCATCCTTTGGAATCGATTTGTCGCATCTCGGGCAGTAGACGCATCCTTTCATCATGGCGGTACCGAATCGCCGCAATCGCTATTAAACACAAATGGTGGGCGGCAGATAGTCTTTTGATTCCGGAGCCCTCTCGGGAAACGAAATGATACGCGCCGCCGTGCTGTTCTCCGGAGGCAAGGATTCCGTCTACGCGACATACATCGCCCAGCAGCAGCACTTCGTCGTCGTCGGAACGATAACAATCGTACCGAGCGCATCCGATTCCTACATGTTCCACGTGCCGAACGCCCGGTTCGCCTCTACCATATCCAGCGCCATGGGGATCCCGAACCTCACCGCGGAGGTACCTGCAGAGCAGGACGAACTTCAGATCCTCTCTCGAGCAATCAAATCGATGGAGGTCGATGCAGTCGTAACCGGCGCGATCGCGTCGGACTACCAGATGTTCAGGATCAACTTCGTGTGCGAGGAACTCGGAGTCAGGGTCTTTTCTCCGCTCTGGCACAAGGGTCAGGAGCTGCTCCTCAGGGAGATCGTCGGCGCGGGATTCGATGTACGCATGGTCGGGGTCGCGGCCGATGGGTTGGACGAAAAATGGCTCGGAAGAAGAATCGACACAAAGGCGATTGACGATCTCGTCGCCCTCCGGAGCAAGAGGTGCATCAACGTCAGCGGCGAGGGCGGAGAGTTCGAGACGATGGTGCTAGATGGGCCCAATTTCCTAAGGAGACTCGAGGTATCCTCCTCATCTACCGACTGGACGGGCCGTTCTGGAACCCTGAGGATTCACGCCATCCGCGCGACCGACAAGAATTGATAAAACGAGTCAGGTTTCGAGTGGCTTCTCCTTCACGAGGAACTCCGCCGCCGGCATCTCGGACGTGATCTTGCCGTCGACTATCGTCATCACCCGGTCCGCGATGTGCCCTATCCTGAGGTCGTGCGTGACGATGACTATCGTCTTCCCCTTCTCGTCCCTCAGCATCTTGAAGAGCTCGAGGATCTGCTGCCCGGTCTTCGTGTCGAGCTCTCCAGTCGGCTCGTCCGCCAAGATTATCGGAGGGTCGTTCGCCAGCGCGACCGCGATTCCGACCCTCTGCTGCTCCCCTCCCGACAGTTCGTCGGGTTTGTGCACCGCCCGAGACTCCATGTTCACGAGCTTGAGCAGTTCGTCGACCCTCTTCTTGATCACGCCCGATCTCTTCTTCGCGAACCGCAGCGGCAGCTCGATGTTCTCCCTAGCGGTCAGCGTCGGGACGAGGTTGAAGAACTGGAACACGATGCCGACCTTCTCCCTCCGGTGCGTGATCAGCTGAGCGTCGGTCGCGTCCGCGAGGTTCTTCTTGTCAATCATTATCGACCCGGCAGTCGGCCTGTCGAGGCCGCCGATCATGTTTATCAGCGTGGTCTTGCCGCAACCGGACGGGCCCATTATCGCCAGTATCTCCCTATCCTTTATCGTGCAGCCGAGCTCGCGGAGGGCGATTACCTCGGATTTCCCAGTTTTGTAGACCTTGATCAGATCCTTGATCACTATGTCGCTCATTTCATCCACCTCTTATCCTAAGAACTTCCGCCAGTCTTATCCTGCCAGCCCTCACGGTCGTGAGGAACGAGACTAACAGCATCGCAATCACAGCGACGAGGAGGATCGAGAGGCTGACGTAGGTCAGCACGAGGCTGTGACCGACCTGATTCGAAAGGCCGGCTGACATATAGTTGTAGAGATAAGCCGTCAGCAGCCCCACCGCAGTCCCTATCAGCAGACCGAGAATCATCAGCGTGATCGATTCTCCCATCAGCATCTTTGTCATCTGCTTGCTCGTGGAGCCTCGGGCCATTATGCATGCGATCTCCTGCCTGCGCTCGCTGACGGTGACGAAGATGATCATCGCCACCCCGACCGTCATGATGCCCATCGCACTCGCGTATTCGGTGTTCAGGAACTGCGTCAGCGCCCCGATGTAGGGATTCTCCTTCGTGAGCTCGATCTGGAACGCGGTATCTCTGACGGACTGTAAGGACAGCCCAGCATCAATCATCGCATCCTGCACGGTGACTGTGAGTGCGGCGTGATTGCTCCCCTGGTCTATGGCCACGAGGAGGCCAACCGTGACCCCGGAAGTCTCGTTCATCAGGACCTGGTCGGGAACGGACGCCAGCGTGCTCCTGGCCGTGAAGAGGGTGGAGTCCATGTATCCAGGATAACCGTAGGACTGAGCCAGTCCAGGTAGCCCCTTCACGATTCCGATTATCTCAAGGTCCAGGTTCATGGTCTGGCCGATCATGCTACCTTCCTGGAACTCCAATCTCACCGGCAGGGAATCCCCGACGAGGAGGCTCATGTAGTCGGCCCGGGACTGAGTGATAAGGGCCGTGTTGATCCTCTTCAGTCCCTCCAAAATCGAGCTCCCGGTGCCCTCGAACCAGAAATCGGCCGGTTTGACAGTATCACGATAGGCATCCGGATCGAACATAATCAGACTGGAGGACATGTATCCTCCACCGACGCCGGTCCATTTGCAGATCGATTTAATCCCAGGGGTGGAGTTGAGCGCATCCAGTCTGCTGAGGTTGGCATGCTCTCCCGTCAAGTCGTAGTTCCAATACGACCAGGTTCCTTGGCCCCCTATGTCCGCCCCGATCTCGTATCTCACCTTGTCCAACTCGTAGGCCAAGGTGGACTCCATCGTGACCGAGACGAACAATCCGAATGCGACGGCGAGCGCGATCACCATGCACATCATCGACGACCGCTTCGGGTTTCGTTCGATATTCACTTCCACGAGGGGCTGGACCTCCTTCGTCCATGGTCTCATTACCGCGGCGAACTTCGTGTAGAGCCTCCTCGGCCCCCTCGTCAGCAACCTGATGATGCTCATCGAGAGGAGGATGGGGAGGAGCGGCAGCAGGGCGAATCCAAGGACCGCTACGGTCGCTATCATGATCATGACGACGAACGAGTAGTCTCCCCCCTGGAGCCATTTCTCCGAAGTCGCGACGGCGCTAAATATGCATACCGCCGAGAGCCCCAGGGCCGCAAAGTCCCACTTCGGGTTGTACTCCTTCCTCGCGTCGACCGGCACGAAGATGTGCAGCGCCGTGGAGGTCTCGACCTTGATGAGCCGACTGATCGGCTTGTAGGAGGAGAGGACCATGAGATCGATGCCGAAGAAAATCGCCGTCAGGAGCGTCCCTGTGTCCACCGAGATCTCTCCCAGGTAGGAGTTCGGCAGGTACGCGCCGAGGAAGGATGTGGACACCCCCATGAGGAATCGACTGATCAGTATCCCGCCCAGCAGCCCGATGACCGCGGACCCCGTCCCCAGGAGGGCTGATTCGACGATCATCTCCCCGAGGATCTGACGTTTGGTCCCGCCTCTGGCTTTGATGATGCCGATCTCCCTCCTGCGGTCCGACGTCGCCAGATCGATCCCCACCATCGAGAGGTAGGTGCCGAGCATCATCACAGGCATCGAGAGGGCGAGGAAGAGGATCTTCTTGCTCTCCATGTCACCGCTGATCGAGCTGATGATCGTGCCAAGGTTGTTCTGGACGTACTGCACCCCGAACGCCGTCCCCTTGTACTCCAGGCGGTTGCTGATGAAATCGAGGCGCGCCAGCGTGCCCCCTATGTCCCCGGCCGAGATCACCTTGTCCCTGTCGATGAAGATATCGTAGCGGATCGTGAGGGCGCCATAATAGTATCCGGACATCTGGTTCGCCTTGGTGATGATGCCGTCAGCGTCTGCGAGGTTGAAGACCACGGGGTCAGAGACGTAGCTCACAAGGTAGAAGTCGTCCATCTCGAAGGTCTCTGATCCGTTCTCGGAGTATATCGTATATTCCTGCGTCCATATCCGGGAGACCGTGAAGGTCAGGTTGAGATAGGTGCTGTTCGTGACGTAGGTCCCGTTGAAGTATTCGCTCGATTGATAGAGCCTGGATATGTTGATCTGCTCGCCCAGCCCGACGCCTAGCGAGTCCGCCATGGTCCTGCTGATCGCGACCGTCCCGGCCTCGGGGGCGGTGCCGTTTATCTTATACCGGTCCAGGAGCTCCGTCGAATTCTGGTCGATGAACACCAGGCCCCCCTGGTCATACATGTTGCGCGTGGAGTAGAAATCATCTGTCGTATTCGGCTTGTTGGCGCCCCAGTTGCTGAAGTCGATGACCGGGCTTGCCTCGATAACATTGGTCACGCTCTCCAGGGCCGCCGCCCCCTTCTCGAACCCGGAAAGCTTGTAACCGCTCGGGTACGCGAAGCATTCGAAATCGGTGGGGATTTGCGATATGCTGGACTTCACCATTGCCGTTGACGCAGAATCTATCGCGATGAAAGAGCCAGTGAAGAACGATATCGCAAGGATTATCCCAGCCATGGCATAGAGGGAGCGCATCCTGTTCTTGACGATTGACCTTACGGGGTACACCAGATAAGTAAGGATTCCCAACCGATTCCCTCCAGGAGGGAATGCACTTCCAAATACAAATATCTGGAGCCATCGTTGACCGCAAAGTCACCGCTCAGTGCGCATGCGGATGGGTGTGATGGTGCTCTTCGGTCTCCGCGACGCTCCTCATCGACACCTCTCCGTGCCTGACACCCTTTATCGCGCTGATCTTCTCCGCGAGGTTCTTGATGTCGCCTCCCCTCCCGCGGCAGACCAGGATCTCAAGGCAGAGGTCGTCGCCGACGTGGATGTGCGTCATCGATATGATCAGGTCGTGGTTCCTCCCCTCGTGCTGGAACTCCGTGAGCTTGTCGCTCAGCCCCCTCGCGTGCGGGTTGTAGAGGATCGTGATCGAGCCGACCGCCTGCTCGTTGGGGTTCTGCAGCTTCTCCGCGCTGAGCCGGTCCATGACCATGTCACGAATCGCCTCAGACCTGCTCGGGAAGCCCTTGGAGTCGACGAACTCGTCCAGGCGTGACAGAAGGCCTGGTTCTATTGAGACGCCGATGCGCTTGATGTGCTCTGCCATTTTCTCACGCTGCCGCTCGATGCATTCGGCCCCTAATGATTGTTTCGAAACGGGCTGACGTTCGTGCAATCATATACACGCAAGAATCCTAATTCTTGGCATTCTGGAGATGACGCCGATCCCGGATTTCACGGTTTGGGTTGCCTGCAATGAGGAGATTGATGTCGCCGGATGCAGGTCGGCTCCCCGTGGTCGCAGAGAACGATGAACAAGCCACTCCGGACCCAGGACTACAGGGGACGATATTCCTCGGATGGCTCAAACGGAACAAACGGGCGAAGAGACTTGCCCTGTGCGAAGTGAAGCTCGCCAGGCTCGGCCTTACGACGAAGGCGACTGTGGAATCGTGGGGCTCCGACAAGATATGCCTCATGAGGAGCCGGAGCGGTCCCGTAGTCGTGCTCATGGACGCGTCATGGGCGGATGACTAGGCGAAGAGATACGATGTCGAGGTGCCGCATCACAGTGAGTACATTCATCAGAAAATATTTTTACTATAACAGAAAATTAATATAGGATAAATGCATCTTCAGCGATGAAGGTGCAGAAATGAACCCAGAGAATATCCCAAATCTGCCGAAAGAGTGGGAGCAAAGACTGGAAGTCCCATTCGACGGCCTGTTCGGGGAATCCGCGATCGTCAAGGTCCTTCAGGAATTCGTCTCGGATCCTTACAGCGAATGCCGCCCGTCGGATATCGAGGAGCTGACAGAGCTGACCGAGCCGACGGTGAGGACCGCCCTCAATGAACTCCTGAGGCTCGGAGTGATAACGAAGACATCGACAGATCCGAGGCGCCCGGTGTACAAAGCGGATCACCGCTCGAAGAGACTTACCGCGCTGACATTCCTGACCTACGCCATCCTCGATGACAGGGACGGCACCGACATCATGGATGCCAGTGCGAAGCATTACTGCGAGAGCATGATGCAGTTCAACGGGACCGGCTTTCAGGACGCTGCGACCTTCGATGACCTGGGGATCAGGGAGGAAGCGGTGATCTCGTCGACCGATATCGAGACGGGCGCGCGGAGGAAGTGATTGTATGGCCAAGGAGAGGAAAACCATTAAGAAAGCGAATGAGGCGCAGGGCGAACAAGCCAAGAGCATCGATCTGAAGAGCATCTATGCGTTCGACCCGAAGGACATCACGACCGACGTCTCAGTCGTGCGCTATTCGAACCTCGCCTACATCCAGGTGATGCCCCGGGACCTCTACATCGACTTCCTCGAGATGCCCGGCGTCAAGAAGGACGGCAAGATGGTCGCGACCGGGACGCGGATCTACATGTCGCATACGGCCGGGCAGAAGCTGGCTGAGGTGCTCGCAGGGATACTCAAGCAGGTGAGCCTGTCGGGCGGGATGGAGAAGTACGAGGACAAAAGGAAGAGCGTCAGACCTGGATAGAGCGGAGGGATCCCTACATCACATTAATTGGAGCATGTCAGAAAGGAAAAGACTTTATTTCCTGACGAGCCAATGGCTCGATGGAGAAAATGGTCGAATTAGGCAAGATAAGACTCAGACCGTCCCTTTTCATGATCGGAGTAGTCATGATGGTCCTCGGCTTCCTGCTGATGAGCCAGAGGAGGGTGGTGTTTGACGACAATCATAATCCCGTCGCGTGGTACGATAACCCGCTTTTCCTTATTGTTGGGACCATAGTCTATCTCTGGGGGGTCATTTCGATATGCTATCTTGTATGGAAAACCGGGACGAATCCGACCGTGGATGATCGCCATTTATTTCTAATCCGCAAGATCCTGCGGAAGCAATACTCTGCTCCAGATCTCAAGCACATAGGGAACGAGCTGACGGAGATCGGCCTAATTATCACAGTGGTCGGGATCCTGGGGTCCCCCTCCCTCATGCTATTCGTTTCCTCCGTCTTCCCGATCGGCCGCCCCCAGGGTTCCTACGTGCCTACACTTTTGATCATCTTCTTTGGATTGATCATGGTTCTCTCCGGATTCTGGATAAAGTATCTCTCACTAGTGGAGGAAGATCGAGAACTCAGCAAGACCCATAGCCATTCCCAGATCAGCTCATGGCATCTAAGCACCGGCAACCTATCTGCTCTCGATTCCATCTCTGTGAGAAGGGACCTTGCGGAGAATAGGATATCTGAACACCAGATCAAATCGTTGATGATCGTCATCATCCTTCTTGCCGTGATAGCGCTCAATCCATTGATTTCCCCGGTGGAAGGGATTCATGATTCGGACCTGGATGGATATGCCAATGCCGTCGATACTTCTCCGAACGATCCGCGATACTGGGGAGGAAATCAGCCGATAAACATCAATCTCGGAGTCGGGGAGAACGCGACGGATTGGCTCATTGTCGTCAAACAGATTGATGCCTCTCGCCAAGTAGATGTGAATGAGGTATTCATACAGACGCTGACCTCATCTCAACAGACATATCAACCGATATATGGACCTCTAATTGCTCTCGGTGACAACTCCTCGTTAGATTCCATTGGAGTTCATTACCTGGATTCGGCTCCTCTTGGGATTGTAAATAGCGGTGATCTAATCGTGCTCAATAAGACAGAATATGACGGAAGCACATCGATTCTGTTGACAGATTCAACAGGAGCTTTGAACTATGGCGGGCTCTATTTTTTCGGCAGCTACTGAGAAGAGACTTGAAAATTGTCTAAGAGGACCATAGGGCAGCTCGATACATTGTTCTTCTCGAATACTCCCACAGTAATGGGAGCACCCGTCTAATTCCAGTCAATGAGAAGGTTTATGCCCCTAAATTTCAGTGTGCAGACAGATGGCAATCTCAGGCGAGCGCATTGGAGGACAATGCAATTCGGATATTCGCATCATCTACACAATAGGTTATGAGGGGAGAAGCTCGGATGATTTTTCCAAGGAATTGGAGTCCAACGGGATCAAGCGTTTGGTCGATGTTAGGGAGATCGCACAGAGCAGAAAACCTGGTTTCTCGTCAAAGAGAATGTCGCAGGACCTGCCTGGCAAAGGCATTGAATATCTGCACATCAAGTCGCTCGGATCGCCGAAGACCCTGAGAGAGGAATTGAAACAGACTGGTGACTTCGGCAAGTTTGCCGACGCATATAAGAAGCACCTGGAGCTTCAAGACGAGTCGCTCGACGCGCTACTGAGAAATGCGATTGAAAAACCGACGGCCCTAATGTGCTACGAGCGGGAATCGACAAGATGTCATAGGAGCATTATCGCGTCGAGACTCGCAGGACTGGGTTTCGCTATCATAGACCTTTAGGTAATCAAGGTCGTCTGGGATTTATTCATTACCAATTGCGCTTCAGCTCTGAAGGAAGCATGAGCGAATGCATAGCCGTCGCAAGGGACATTGGGATGCTTCGAATCAAAATAAGACTCAAACTCAAGGGATCTTTTGCTCATGTCGTGGCCTTTTCTCTCAGACAATGGAGAATGAAATCCTCGTCATAGATTGTCCAGTATCTGTGCGATTGCCGGAGAGCGTTTGAATAGCCATATCTTATGAATGTGGATGCGGCCTCCTTCCCCTTGCGCTCGATTATGTCCAATGCAGGAACGAAATCGCCATCTCCGGAAATGAGTACAACCATTTCGCATTCGTTCTTGATCGCGCAGAGATCGAGCATGTCTATTGCCATCGTCACATCGACTCCTTTCTCTTTCTTAATACTGGGTCTTAGACATTCTCTGCACATTTCCTTCACTAGAGGGGTGCATTTTGAGCAGAATGTCTGAGCGTCAATCTCCTTCATCTTCTCTAACATTCTCTTATCATTGGATTGTTTTTGCAATTTTCTTGTCTTGACTTCGAAGCCGGGAATTTTCCTAATTTCGCTGAGGAATTTCATATGGCCATAATAGACATCATCTCCATCTGTTATGTCTGGAACTGAATTGTAATAGATCGTTTTAGTCCACCTGCATCTCAGTTTCAAGCATGCATAATCGACGAATCGCTTGAAATCGACATTCCCTGGTCGGATGCCCATCGAGAGGACATTGTGATAGAGATTGTTCCCGTCGATGAATACGATAGCATCCGCTGTCATTGATTGATATCACTCAGAACCTCAGTGGAGGAAACCCAGCATTCCCCCGTCACAAGTACGAGGTCATACTGGGGACTTGATTGTTTACTGCATATTTGTCAGTTCTATTAAAGATTCGCCATGCAATTAGTCTCGATTGAGATAGACGCACGTTCTTGCTTGATTGTGGATCAGTTCCACAGAAAATTCAATTCTTAATGCTCCAGACAATAATGGGAGCACTAATGAGGATAGGGCAGAGCTCTCCTTCTTTCAAGGCATTTTTCATGAATGACTCAAGCATACAGGACCATTGTATACAGAATCGCCGCAATGAAAGCAACGATTAGAATTCCCATTACTGCCGTTACTAACTGCCAGATTATCCTTCGTTTCTCCTCATCGACCTTGAAGATTCTGATCAAAATGGCTGTGCCGATGAGTATGGCAGCCGCGACAATCGAAAATCCTAATAAGACTGTATTGGTAGAAAGTGAGGGGGATGGCCAGTCCATCGGAGGAATGATCACGAGAAAACTTGCATCTGGGTCATCAATCGTGACCTCACTGTACAGCGTGGTTCCCCCAGAATCGAAAAGTCGAAATTTTGAGCCCCAATACACCGATCTATTGAATTGGAAACTATCTCCGACGTTCAATTGATCAGGATTGGTGGCATCATTGAATCGAACATGGTGGTAGTAGAGATCTCCTGATGAATTGAATGCTGTTAACGATGTCGGAGGGAGTAACACCGTCAAATTAGGATTAATGATCATCAGATAGACGTCGTCTAAGGAAATGTAGAACGGGCTCCCTCCCATTCCAGCAACCGTATAGATGCAATCCTCCGTACCCGAGCTGATTTCAATCCTCGCTTCCTCATGAATCGAGATGCCATTCAGAGGTAAGAGCGTCAAAGTGAGTCCCAGAAAAACCAGAATCGCCAGGATGACTCTTATATTGACCTTCATCAGTATTCCATTTCCTTCTCTGATAACCCTCTACAGTGAGATAAGTCTTTCAGCAGTCCATGTTCATAGTTCGAGCCGGTCAGGATGCTCTTACAAGCATGGGAGCATG
>Ga0315288_10001123_pt1 | contig 34314 bp, 35 predicted proteins | sample YL17G11_20_MG_FD_203454 | JGI IMG/M metagenome (GOLD analysis project Ga0315288, IMG submission 203454) | Sediment microbial communities from Yellowstone Lake, YNP, Wyoming, USA - YL17G11_20 | ecosystem: Environmental > Aquatic > Freshwater > Lake > Sediment | place: USA: Wyoming | collected...
GAAAAGACAGCAGGAAGTAATGGAGGCAATAAAAGAAAAGGTAATGAATACCCAAACGCTTTTGAATCCGGCAAAACTCTGGGGTTTGTGGCAAGTAGCATCGAAAAATCTGGAAACAGATGTTCCACTCCCGGCAGGGGCAATTTTAGCCAGACGGATAGTTGACGCAAGGGGTAAAGTCGCGTCTTTTGTTATTCCCGAGGAACTTTTGTATAACCCGCCGATTTCGGCAAGATATGATTTTCAATATGTTTTTATTCCGAAGGCCGGGGACTGGAGTAAAGTGCAGGACTTCATACAAAAAGCGCTTCCCTAGAGATTAAAAGGCCCACTGTCCTGTTACATAAGACAATGTGAGGTAAGAAAGAAGAATTGTCGATATAAATATCCAGACGGTATAGACAATTTTATTTTTCGTTAAGTGCGTAAGCAGAATAAAAAACGGAGGAATAGACAGAAGGTAGCGCGGAGTACTCAAGATAAAACTGGTCGAAGAGAGAAAGATAACCCCCAGAAGGTAATAAACAAAATAGGATTTGCGCAGTTTTTTATAGGCATAGGGGATTAATAACCACAGCAAAGTTGCGGAAACCGCTTCGGCCCAGCCAATCATTACTCTAAAAAATATTGTTCCGCTTCCCAGCGCGATTCGCCAGCTATCGGCTATTGATTGCCAGGGGAATGCAAAATGTTTTTGCCAGTTGTTGACCAAAATTCTTTGAAAGGCCAGAGCGTTGCCATAAATTCTTTGATTGATAACCAAATAGATTATTATGGCAATTAAAGTGGGAAGAAAAATCGCCGCTAACTGCCAAATTTTTTTGTTTTTTCCCTTTCGCCAATCAAAAAATATCGCAGGAGCAAATAAGATTCCGAAGGGCCGAGTCAATACCGCCAGTCCGCTAAAAAATCCCGAAAGTCCCCAATTGCTTTTTCTTCCAAAGTAGAACGACAAAGCAAAAAGAAGAACAAATAAAGATTCGGTGTAGGGAGCACCGAAAAAATATGAGGTTGGGAAAATCAACAAAAGTAACAAAAATCTTTCGACAAATTTTTCCTCATAATCTAAGCGTAAGAGTTTATACAAAAGAACGCATGCGAATGCGAAGGAGGCTGTCGAAATTAATATTCCCACAGCTTCCGCGTTTTTTACGAAATTAAAAAGTGCCAAGATAAGTGGATAAAGTGGCATAAAAACAATAAAATTTGCAGGATCGCCAACATTTACATAGCCGTGAGTGGCAAGGTAAATATAATGAGGTGTGTCCCAGTAGTTCCATGAGTAAGTTTTTCCGGGCAGCAGAAGTATTTGGACAAGCAGGGGAAGAATAATGAGTGCTATTCTAGAAATAATGAGCAGAATTAAAAATTTCTTTAAGAACGAATTCATGATGTTCTTTCTTATTCTACTGACTTTTGCAGTTAAATTTGTACTCTCATATCTTCCGAGCTTTGACATAGATATGGGAACATGGATTGCATGGGCTCATAGGCTTGCCGAATTAGGCCCTTGGAAATTTTACAGCGATATCGTCTGGACTCAATACACGCCGGGATTTTTGTATTGGCTTTGGCTATTGGGGAAGGCAGGTCTTGCAAATGCTCTTGCTGTAAAGCTTCCTGTTATTTTGGCTGAAATTATAACGGGTGTAATTATTTGGAGTTCTCTAAGGAAAGTCGATGAGAAATTTGCCTCAATTGCTCTAATTATTTATGCGCTAAATCCCGCAGTCGTTTTTGACAGTTCTGTTTGGGGACAGGTCGATGGAATTTTAGTGCTACTTTTATTCTTAAGTATTTATTTTTTAACATTCAAGGAAAATCCTCTTTTGTCAGGTATTTTTTGGGGGCTGGCTTTTCTGGTTAAACCCCAATCCTTTGCAATCTTGCCAGCCATTATCTTTATTTTGGCAATAAAGTTTTCGGCGAGGCGGGTTGTCAAATTTGTTCTATCGTCCGGAGTAACAATTTTTCTTTTGGGGCTTCCTTTCTTTCCGCAAAATCCTATTTTCGGACTTATACAGCTGGTTCTTAAGATGAGTTCCTATTATTCTTACACTTCTGTTTTTGCCTTTAATTTCTGGTCAATTGTCGTAGGAATGTGGAAGCCGGATTCGATAATTTTTTTGGGAGTTCCTCTTTTCTTCTGGGGAATTTCTTTATACCTTTCATCCTTGGTATTGGTATTTTTTGTTTATAACAGCATTCAAAAACACTCCGCAATTTATTGCGGAGATGAATTGAACGCTGATATGTCGTCCTCCTTTGGAGGATGTCATAGAAAGAAAAGGGAAGTCGGATATCTTTATTTGATAACTGCACTTACCCTATTTGCCTTTTTTCTTTTTCCGACCAGGGTTCACGAAAGATACCTTCTTCCGATTTTTCCGTTTATTTTAACCGCGGCAGGACTCCTTAAATCGAAAAGACTTACTTGGGCGTTTATCGGAGTTTCCTTCTTGAGTCTTGTTAATCTTTATCACCCTTACGCCTATTACTCAAAGAATTACTTAGTAAGTAGCGGTCTTTTGCAATTTAGCGGAAATTTTGCTCCCTTTATCGGTGCGGCATTTTTGGTTTTGTTTTTCGGTATGATATTTGATTGGAGATTGCCCGAAATAAAAATAAAATTTCCAAAATATTCCTCAAGGTTCTGGCTTTTTATAATTGTCGGCTTTGCACTGCTTACGAGAATTTTATTTTTGGGAAGTCCCTCGAAAGAGTATTTCGATGAGGTTTATCACGCCTTTACCGCAAGACAAATTCTTCACGGGAACAAAATGGCTTGGGAATGGTGGAATGTTCCCCCAAAGGGCTTTGCTTATGAATGGACCCACCCGCCTTTGGCAAAACTCGGGATGGTTTTGGGAATGCTTGTTTTTGGAGAAAACTCCTTCGGCTGGAGAATTCCGGGAGCGCTTTTGGGAGTGGGGAGCGTTTATTTTGTTTATTTGATTGCCAAAAAATTATTCGATGATGAAAAAATTGCTTTGCTATCCTCGGCCGTGTATGCATTGGACGGACTTCCATTGGTTATGTCCAGAATCGGGATGAACGACATGTATTTTTTGTTCTTTGCACTAATTTCGATTTACTTTTTCATCAAGGAGAAGAATTTATGGTCGGCAATTTTTCTCGGACTTTCTCTTGCTTCCAAGTGGTCGGCCCTTTGGGCAATACCCATCTTGGGACTTCTTAATTTGCGAAAGGAGAATAAATTCGAGAAAGGTTTACTCTGGTTTATTGTATTGGTTCCTGCGGTTTATCTGGCAATCTATGTCCCATTCTTTTTGTCGGGACACGGATGGTCCACCTTTATCGAACTTCAAAAACAAATGTGGTGGTATCACACAAGACTTAAGGCAACTCATCCTTATACATCTACATGGTGGGAATGGCCATTTCTAGTCCGCCCGATTTATTTGTATACAAGCGGTTACGCAAAGGGAGTTGTTGCAAATATTTATGCGATGGGAAATCCCGCGGTATTTTGGGGAGGCTTGGCTGCAGTAGTTTGGGGAATTTACTATGCATACATAAATAAAATTAAAAGTCTTGGCATGGTAATTTTTTCCTATTTGGTATTTTTTGTTCCTTGGGCGCTTTCTCCGAGAATAATGTTTCTCTATCACTATCTTCCTTCGATTCCTTTTTTGGCAATCGCAATGGGGTTTTTTCTTAAAAAGACGCCGAAAGCGATTATTCCCTTCTTCCTTGTCGCAGGAGTTTTGTTTATATATTTCTTCCCTCACTGGACGGGGATGATGATTCCGCAAAGTTTGGACTCTTCATACTATTGGTTCCCCAGCTGGAGATAGATTTCGGTTAATCGGTCAACTCGGTTTACTCGGTGAGTCGGAAATTCAGTTTGTCAGAAACAAAATTATTGACGATATCTCCAGTTTTTTTGGAGAGAGTTTAATCTTTTCGAAAGAATAATATATTTTTGTATCAAAGTCGCAAAGTTATCCTTTAGGTGCGGTACAGTTATAGATAAGGTTCTCAAGTGTGCTATAACCTCATCGCTTGAACCAATACAAATTTTGAGATGATTTTTAAATGTTGCAGCCGAAGATCTCTTCGCAAATCCTTCGGCCAGGTTTGAGGGAATCGACTTAGCGGCCCTTTTACAATTGTGGCTGATATCGAATTCAGCTGGTGGAACTTTTACAAGGGTTATGTATAGTTCTTTCAATAATTTCAGGGATAATTGATAAACTTCAAGATCATCAACGCTCTTAATCATTCTGATATTATCTTATCAGACGAGCTGATTCACTGGCCGGCTGAGTCTACTGAGTTTACTGATTCTCTGAACTATAGCGCTAATACCGCGGAGACAATTAGAAGGAGAATTCCCGCTCCAATTCCTATGACTGTCGGTAAAGATGTTCCCGAGCTTGGAAGTTGAGGGGCGGGTGTAGGTGTTGGCGCCAAAGGAGTTGCTGTTGAAGCAGGAGTTGCGGTTGGTGTGGCGCTTGGTGTGGGAGTTGCGGTGCCCGAAGGCGTAGGGGTCGGAGTTCCGCTAGGAGTTGGGGATGGTGTTGGTGTCGGCGTTGCCGCAGAAATTGTAAATGTCAAAGCACTGCAGGCAATAGGGGCAGCAGCCGCCGGCTTTGAAGTAGGAACATTAGGTGCAACAGTGGTCTGCCTTAGTTGATAGAGTCTAATTGCCGTAAATATCGCAATACCTGCCAGCCCGACCGTTGCTATCAGGATTATTACCGTTACTATTCTTTTTCTAAGAAATGATTGCATTTCTGTTATTCAAAACTCCTATTAGAACCAACCTAAAACCGTATTATGTAATTGGGCTCCGATAGTAAAACTTGAGACTCCTTCGGGAACGGTATATTCATCATAATATTCATCCGTGCCGGGTCTTTTTTGTGTTACCTCGGACCTATCAACTCCGTTTATTTTAAATTTGGCTTTATCATTTGTGCCGGTTGTGGCGGTCCCACCGATTGCGAACCTCACAATATCTCCGACATTAAGAGTGGATAGTTTATCGGCGGTAAATAGCGTCCAGTTGGAATCGAATGCTTGGACGGCCAGACACTGAGCGGATGCCCCTTCTCCCGGGGGGGTTGTTGCGGTTTCTGTTATTGTTCCCCCTCCGGTCCCTGTACACTGATAACACCAGTTTGGAAGAGTACTGCTGCCTCTATTTTCCCAGTTGCAGTTGCCTTCTCTGGCCGCGACGTTTCTATATCCACACTGGCCAATACAAGCTTCTTCAGCAGCATCTCTATTAGTTCCTCCAGACAACCAACCGGGCCTACAGGTTTGTGCTGAAGAGGTTGCAGCTGGCGAGGCGGTAGGACAGGCTGCCCTACATTCCGTCGGCGTGTTTCCTCTGGCAACACAGGAATCGTAACACCCCGGACAGGCCGCTCCACACTCGGTGATGGTATTTCCTTTACATAAACAATCGTTATAGCAATTGCCGCTGTTACAAGTAGGTGTTGCGGTAGGACAGGCCGCCCTACATTCTGTGGCGGAGTTACCTTTACATAAACAATCGTTATAGCAATTGCCGCTGTTACAAGTAGGTGTTGCGGTTGCAGCTGGCGAGGCAGTTGGACAGCCCGCCCTGCACTCCGTGGCGCTGTTACCTCTACAAAGACAGTTATTATAGCAACTGCCGCTGTTACAATCGATACAACATCCAATATTTTGGCCAGCGGGGGAAACACATCCTCCACTGCTGGTACCCTTAAACGTTTTATTGGCTAGAGTGCATGCTCCGCCGGTGGTACATGTTCCAGTTTGACCACTAACAGTACATGACTGACCGGGCCCCGCGGCTTTTTCCCTAATATCCTGCTGTTGTTGCACAAGGACTACTCCTGCTCCCAGACCTCCCACCAAAACGAGGATTCCCAAAATTGTTGCGACCATACGGCGACTTACTCTGCCTTTCGGTTTTGATGGAGTGATTACGGGAGGAATTCCGAGTCCTTGTAAATCACCAACCGGGCCTGCTCCGCCGGTCGGTTCGGGAGGCGGCGGAACATCGGAATCCATTGACGGCAAAGTTGGAGGAGCAGGTTCGGTTGGAGGAGTTTCACCAAAAATAGGTGTGACCGGGACTGGGTTTATTGCGTTCGGGTCAGAATTATCGGGCATATTTGAAAATAAAGAAACTTAGGCCCAAAAAGCCTATACCCATCATAGAAAGAAGCAGAGTTGGAGTCAAGCTGCCAGTCTGAGGAATTCCTGAGGCAGTTGAGATTGGAGTAGTGGTTGGTGCAAGCGTCGGCGTTGCCGAGACGGTAGAAGTAGGAGTTGGAGTAATTATTGGCGTCGGAGTCGGCGTTGGAGTCGGGGAAGGTGTGGTCGATGCAGACGGAGTGGAAACGAAAGCCGGCCCCTCCGCTGCTTGAACGACAAATGTTCTTGTTAAAGTTCTTAAGATTCCGGAGGCATCGGTCCAACTGATGGTTATGGTGTGGCTTCCGGCAGGAAGATTGGACGGCGGATTCCAAACCCATTTGCCGCCAGAATCAACAATTGCCGTCCCGGTCACGGCTTCCGATTGAACCGTGATTGTGAGTTTTGTTCTGGGCGGTCCTTCTCCAAAAAATTCCGGCTTGGTTGAAGTAACAATTTCCCCGCTCGAAACACTTTTTAGTGTAACCGTTTGCGCAGACGGGGTTGCAATTTGAGAAGGTACATTAAATCCGGAAGACGGGGTTGCTTGGTTTGGAAGTCCGACATTTGCCGAAGGGATTTCGCTTGAATTGGAAGGAGGAAGGCTTGTAAAATCATGGGTTTTCCCAATAGTCATGGCCGGTGCCGGCTTTGCGGATTGAGGATAAATTTGAGCGCTTGAGGTGTTGCCCAGTCCGGCATCAACCGATATTTCGACCAAGGTTTTTGTATCATCTATCGCAATGTAATTTGCAAGGTCCGCCGTCCTTGCGGCAGAAATTGGAACTACCCAATTTCCGTTTTGGGAAGTAAATGTCGAAAGAAGACTTCCTCCACTTACTGTCACATAGACTAAAGCATTTTGCATAGGGTTTCCGTCGGCACCCAAAACGGTTCCCGAAATTGTGTCCGCTTGTGTTGAAGCGGCAAGGGAAGGACCGGTTGATGTTTGCCATGGGGAGCCGCTATCGTCATAAACCGTTCCGCTTGAATTTATTTTGAGAAAAATTGTTTGTCCTGCCGAAAGACCGTTTATGGTTACGCGGTGTGTAATGTTGGTTCCCGTCAGTTCGTCGTTCTCGTTTCTGGACAAACTGCCTTGGGAGGTTCCCCAAAAGACAACGCCTTCCGTTTTAGTGTCTGTTACCCAAGAAACCGCAAGAGATGTATCGCTAATATTGGATATCTTTACGTTTTTGGGTGCGGTATCTCCGGTTGCTCCCAATTTGAAAATTTGCCTATATTGCACCAAAAATACTCCTGCGGCGAGGCCGATTATTAAAATTATTACCCCGATTATTGTCGGAATTCTACTTGGTTTCATGGTGTTGGTGTAGCGCTTGCCGTTGCTGTTGGTGTTGCACTGGGACTTGCGGAAGGAGTCGGAGTAACAGTTGGAGATGGGGTTGGAGTTGTAGTTGCGGACGGAGTTGCTCCCGTAATCTTGGTCCCCCCAATCTCACCTTCGGATAAAAATGTTCTTGATTGAATCTTGGAAAGAGAGCTTGTGTCGAGAGTAGGGGTTAGGGCCTGCAGAATATCTTCAGGAACACTAGGAGAAGGTTTGGTTGTAAATGCTCTATAAGCGGTGAAAAATACCCAAAAGACAAGCGTTATTGCGGTCAAAACTGCGATTGTAACTAAACTTGGGACTCTAGATTTTTTCTTCATGATTTAATTAGGGTAATAAGGAACTCTCCCCGAAATTACCAGCACCAAAGTTTTTCCGCCTTGGGTTTTGGAAGAGCTTATATTAAACACATCAATCTTTACAGGTCTTCTTAGGTTTTCGATATTTGTCATAAACGCAGTCAGAGAAGAATAGTCGCCCTCAATACTTACCGAGAAGGAAACTTCTTTTGCTCCCTCCGGAAGGGGAGCAAAATCGCTTTGTTTTACGGCCTCTTTCGACTTGCCCACAAGTGTTACGTCGCCGATTGAAACTCCAAGAAGTTTTGCGGAGGTTTTTTTGGAGATTCCTTCTATTTGTCGGGCAAACGTATCCGGGCTCGGGTCCGTTGGTACCGCATCGGGGACTAATAAAATAGTTGTCGGGTTGGCGTTAAAAAGGCCCTCGGCCGTCTGAATATCGTTAATTTTTTGATTCATCTGGCTTAGGGTTTGTTCACGGCTTTTAAGCTGATTAATCAAATCGATAATTGTGAGAAGCGTCGGTTTTATGGCAAAAACTACGAAAATCGAAATAGTTGCCGCGGAAAGCAATATCTCCAAAAACATCTTTACATCCTGTTTTTGTTTATAAACGTTAACGATATTTAGGAAATAATCCCTGTAGCGAAGATATGCCCCACGCCAACCGAGTGCCATTTAAAGTTGTACTCCTTTCGGCCCCAAGATTATTTTGAGATTAAATTCAATCAAAGAACTTTCGCTTTGTGTTTCGGCTTGAGTAAGGGTTACACTTTTGAAGCTTTTTTCCGAAGAGAGATTGGTAATAAATTGCCCTACTTCTACCTCGGTTGGAGCGACTCCTTTAATTTGGATTGTGTCGTTGGATAGGGTAACGGCCGTAAGAATTACACTACTGGGTTGGTATTGGGTTATCGTGTTAAGGATATCGGTTGCGGCAGGCTGTGAGGAAAGCGAAGAAAATATTTTGAGCTGTTTTTGGATTAAGCGAAACTGTTTTTCAAAATCGCTGGTTGCGGCAAGAACCGCCTGTTTTGTTTTAATTTCGTCATCCAAATCGCTTCTTCTTGAGTCAAGCCAAAAGCGGGACAAGAAAGCAATCATAACAATCATTTCGGTTGCGATAACGAGAATTCTAAATGTGGAAAGAAGCCACTTAAGAATTCGTCCGAAAGTTGATGCTTCGAACTCCTCCTGTGGTAATAAATTTATTTGGCGCTGTCTTTGGGCAGCCATACAAGCTAAGCGCTATTTAGCCAAGCGCTAACCTCAATATAGCACAAGTAAAAGCGTGAAAGAAGCTCGCAATTATTTTTTCTTGGGAGATTTTTTAGGAGCCTTTTTGACTTTCGGCATTAGTTTAGTTAGAGAACTTTTAATTCTTGCGGCTTTATTTTTATGGATGGCCTTTTTCTTTGCAGCCTTATCCGCCAACGAAACGGCCGCGAGAATATCCTTTGAAGACTTGCTCTTTTTCGCACGGCGCACAGCGACTTCCAATTTTGTAATCGTGATTTTTTTAATGGAAGCCTTTTTCTTTGAACCCCTGAGTGCTCTTTTGGCTGTTTTAGTTACAGGCATGGCGAGAGTATAATCGAACAAGATTGAAATTTCAACATGGTTAACCGACTTTTCTCCAAAGGCAAAAACATATTATTTTCCCAACAATCTTCCGTTCTCTCGGCGGCAACGTTAATAATGTTGATGGTTGTTATTTCGAGTATTCTCGGACTTGTAAGACAAAGGGTTCTTGCATACTTTTTTGTCCCGAGCGACCTAGCTCTTTTTTTCGCCGCATTTAGACTTCCGGATACAATCTTTGAAGTTTTGGTTTACGGAACGTTTTCTTCGGCCTTTATACCTGTTTTTACCAGGTCCTTAAAAAAAGGCAACAAAAAAGCTTGGGAGGTTGCCGGAACAGTAACAAATATCGGGCTTATTCTTTACCTGGTTTTTGTTGCCATCGTCTTTTTCTGGACAGATAAAATTTATAGTGTTCTTGCTCCGGGATTTACTCCTTTCGAAAGGCAAAAAATCGTTGGAATGGCAAGAATCCTTTTTGCTTCCGAAGGCTTCTTTATTGTGAGCTACGTTTTAACCGGCGTTTTGGAATCTCTAAGAAGATTTTTGGTCCCTGCGTTGGCTCCGCTTTTTTACAACTTAGGAATAATTTTAGGCACCGCCATATTTTCGCAATCAATGGGTTTAACCGCCCCTGCTCTAGGAGTATTTATTGGGGCTTCTTTGCATTTCCTTATTCAGTTTCCTCTTGCAACAAAACTGGGTTTTAGATTTTCCCCGAGAATAAAAGTGACGGAAGACGTTAAAGCAATCGGAAAACTGGCCGCGCCAAGAGTTATCGAACTTTCGGTAACTCAGGTGGTGGAGGGGGTGCAGCTTTTCCTGGCCTCATTGATTTCTAAAGCAGCCTATACCTATTTTATTTTCGGCAATACCCTACAAGTTTTTCCTGTAGCCCTTTTTGGAACTTCGATTGCCAAAGCTGCACTGCCGACGCTTTCGAGACAGGTTGATACACCATCTGAGTTTAGAAAAACACTACTTCGCGCTCTTTATCAGATGATTTTTGCGATTTTGCCGATAGCTACTGTACTTGCGGTTTTAAGAATTCCAATAGTAAGACTTGTATATGGGACAAACATTTTTACTTGGGAGGCAACTGTTCAGACCGGCATGGTTCTTTCCGCTTTTGCCTTTGGTATTGTTTTCCAGGCAGCGGCCGGCCTTTTGGCGAGAGGATTTTATGCACTTCACGATACAAAAACCCCTGTTATAATCTCGGTCGGCTCTCTGATTCTAAACATTATTTTGGATTTTGTTTTTATTAAAGGTTTCGGTCTTCCGGCATGGGGGCTTGCCTTGGGTTTTTCTTTGGGGAATGCCATCCAGGCAAGCGCTCTTTATTGGTTTTTAACAAAAAGGATTGACGGCTATTCGCAACTGAAGACTTTCATCCCTATTGCCAAAGCAATTGTAGCCTCCGTCGCATCCGGCTTTGTGATGTATATTGTTTTGAGGATTTTTGACAAGAGTGCTTGGGTAAAACGACTTTCCTTCTTGGGTAAGATAGATATTGCAAAAAACATACCTTTTGAGAAGTTTGTGTTGGACACGCAGTACACGATAAATCTGTTGATACTCACGATCTTTGTATGCGCAATAGGAGCCTTGGTTTACATTTTGATTTCTCTCATTCTTAGGAATGAGGAACTTTGGGATTTTGTAAGGCTAATAAGAAGACTCATCACCAAGCGGTTGGGAATTGGAATTCCCGCAAAAGAACCCGAACCGGTTGCTCCTAGCCCCACAGACTCCAGGACCCCTTGACAAGAGTTAGCACTCGTGCTAATTTACTGCTAAGCGCGAAGGCGCTGTTATTTATCAGACATGACTGACGGGTTAACTGCAAGACAAACACAAATTCTTAAGGCTTTAATCGATGAATACATCGAAACTGCCGAACCTGTCGGCTCCGAGAATTTGGACAAGAAATTTAATCTTGGAGTTTCCCCGGCCACAATCCGCAACGAGATGGTAGATTTGACAAAAATGGGATATCTAAGGCAACCCCATACCTCAGCAGGAAGAATTCCCTCACCCCGCGCAATGAAGTTTTATGTCGATACTCTCATGGAAGAAAAACAAATGAGCCTCGCCGATGAGGTAAAAGCAAAAGAGGAAGTTTGGGATTCCAGGGGCGACATTGACGAACTTATTGCGGAGGCGACAAAAGCGCTTGCCGAAAGAACAAATGAGCTTGCAGTCGCAGCGACCGATGAAGGTAAGGTTTGGCACGCCGGTTATTCGAACGTTTTTTTAAATCCTGAATTTGCAGATATCGAAATGTGCTCCAATTTATTTTCGTTTTTGGAAGAGGCCCAAGGAATTCACGATCTTTTCTTTGCCCACGAGTTTACCTCTCCAATCGAAGTTCTTTTTGGGGAAGAACTGGGTTGGCGTGAACTTGCGCCTATTGGGATAGTTACTACGCATTTTAATGCGAAAGGACGAAAGGGAGCTTTGGGGATAATCGGTCCGACAAGATTAAGTTATCCGACAATTATTCCTGTTTTGCGATATTTTGGTAATTTAATAGAAGAGGTTGCCGGAAAATGAGTAAAATAAAAGAGGTAAATTTACTCAAGGAACAACTTGCAAGGGCATTGGCGGATTATGATAATTTGAGAAAGAGGGCGGAAACCGAAAAACTTTCTTGGGCAAAGTTTGCAAGTCAGGGGATTTTGATAAAATTATTACCGGTTTTGGATATTTTGGAGTCGGCCAATTCGCACCTTGGGGATAAGGGGCTTGAGATTGCACTTGCGGAATTTAAGAAAATCTTGGGAGAAGAGGGTCTTATTGAAGTCAATCCAAAAAGTGGACAGGTCTTTGACCATTCCGATCAAGAGGCAATAGAGTCGCTAGATGGGGGCAAGAAAGGAACGGTTGCGGAGGTTGTGCTTCCGGGATGGAAGTTTGTGGACGGACCGGTTGTGAGAGTTGCTAAAGTTAAAGTGTTTGGAAAGGGAAAATAATTAATATGTCGAAAATCGTTGGAATTGATTTAGGAACAACAAACAGCGTTGTAGCTGTAATGGAAGGGGGACATCCCAAAGTTATCCCCGCAGCCGATACCGGCAGAAATATTACACCTTCCGTTGTCGAGCCCGTCAAAAACCTGGTCGGCGATGTGGCCAAAAGACAGGTAATCCTAAATCCAAAAAATACAATTTATTCGGTTAAAAGACTAATGGGTAGGCGCGCCGACGACAAAGAAGTTGGAAGAACCAAAGAAATGGTTCCTTACGAAATTAAAGCCGGCAAAGACGGAGTGGCGGTTGTGGAGGTCGAAGGTAAGACTTATACCCCCCAGGAAATTTCCGCGAGAATTTTAATGAAGCTTAAGAAAGATGCGGAAAGCTATCTCGGCGAGAGCGTCGATAGCGCCGTAATTACGGTTCCCGCTTATTTTGATGATTCGCAAAGACAGGCAACAAAGCAGGCGGGGGAAATAGCGGGACTTAAAGTTGAAAGAATAATTAACGAGCCAACAGCATCAGCTTTGGCATATGGGTTGGACAAGAAAAAAGCCGAGAAAATTGCAGTTTATGATTTGGGAGGCGGAACTTTTGACATTTCAATTCTCGAGCTTGGAGACGGAGTTTTTGAAGTCAAGGCTACAAATGGGGATACGCATCTTGGCGGAGACGATTTTGACGAAAAAATAGTTGATTGGATAGCGTCCGAGTTCAAAAAAGAATATGCGGTGGACCTGAAGGCCGACAAGCAAGCCCTCCAAAGAGTTCGAGATGCCGCGGAGAAGGCAAAAATCGAGCTTTCGGCAGCCAATGAGGTTGAAATAAACCAACCCTACATTACCCAAAAAGACAGTCAGCCTCTTCATTTAACAATGAAGTTGACTAGGGCAAAATTGGAAAGCATTGTTTCCGATTTAATAGAAAAAACAATGAAGCCGGTTGAGTCGTGTTTTAAGGATGCAAAACTTGACCCGCACGATATTGATGAGGTAATTCTTGTAGGCGGAATGACAAGAATGCCGAAAGTTGTAGAGACCGTTAAAGAATATTTTGGTAAAACTCCGAACCAATCCGTAAATCCTGACGAAGTAGTTGCCGTCGGAGCCGCCATACAGGCCGGAGTTTTAGGTGGAGAAGTAAAAGACATTCTTCTATTGGATGTGACTCCCCTGACTTTGGCAATAGAAACAATGGGGCAAATTGCAACCCCAATGATTCCTAGAAATACGACCATTCCGACTTCAAAGACCGAAATATTTTCAACAGCGTCGGATAATCAGACTCAAGTGGAGATAAATGTAACCCAAGGAGAGCGCCCAATGAGCGTGGATAATAAGAGTCTTGGAAGATTTATCCTCGACGGTATTCCTCCGGCTCCCCGCGGGGTTCCGCAGATTGAAGTTACATTCGATATTGATGCCTCGGGGATTTTGAAAGTTACAGCCAAGGATAAAGCAACCGGAAAAACTCAAAACATCACAATTTCAGGTGCAATCGGACTTTCGGATGATGAAGTCAAAAGAATGCAGGATGAGGCGGAAAAGCATAAGGAAGAAGACAAAAAGAAAGCAGAACAAGTTGAGGCCAAGAATCGTGCCGATGCAATGATTGCCGCTTCGGAAAAAGCACTCAAAGATGCGGGCGATAAAGCACCGAAAGAAGTAAAAGAGAAGGTTGAGGAAAAGGTTAAAGCACTAAAGGATATTTTGGAAACCGGCAGCAAAGAAGATTTGGAAACAAAAACCAAAGATTTATCGGACACCTTAAGCCAGATAGGTCAAGCTATGTATCAAGGTCAGCAAGGGAAACAAGAGAAGAAAACCGAAGGTCCCGAGCCTGTCGAGGGAGAAGAGAAAAAGGAAGACAAGAAAAAAGAGAAGGTGGAGGAAGGCGAAGTTGTAAACTAAGAATGTTAAATGGCTGCAAAATCCGATTATTACGACATCCTCGGGGTTACTAAAAACGCTTCAGCCGAAGAATTAAAAAAGGCATACAGAAAGCAGGCTCTTGAGTGGCATCCTGATAAGCACAAAGACGAAAAGGAAGTTGCAGAAAAACGCTTCAAAGAAATAAACGAAGCCTATCAGGTTTTGTCGGATCCGCAAAAACGATCGGCCTACGACCAGTTCGGTCATCAGGCGTTCACACCGGGAGGCGGATTCGCGGGCGGTAATCCGTTTGCTCAGAGTGGAAGGGCAGGCCCTTTTACTTACACATACACAACTTATGGCGGAGGACAAGGTTCCCCTTTTGCCGGATTTGATTTTGGCGACCCGTTTGAAATTTTTGAACAGTTTTTCGGAGGAGGCAACCCATTTAGACAGCAAAGAAGTGTTCCGCGCTATTCTATTAAAATTGATTTTATTGAGGCTATGAAAGGAACAACAAAAGAAGTGGTTATCGAAGGGAAGAAACGGACGATAAAAATACCTGCAGGTGTGGATGAAGGTTCAAGAATTAATTTTGGAGATTTCCAGCTCTCGATTAATATAAAACCAAGCAATATGTTTGACAGAGACGGAGATGATATTTATACAACGCTCAAGATTCCTTACTCAATGCTGGTTTTGGGAGGAGAAACCCAAGCTCCAACCATAGATGGGGATATAAAAATCCGGATTAGGTCGGGGACTCAGCCGGGAACGATGCTCAGGATTAGGGAAAAAGGAGTCCCTAGTCTCCGCGGTCGAAGCAGAGGGGATGAGTATATTCGTATAAATGTCGCAGTTCCCGAGAAAATTGGTAGAGAGCAAAGAAATTTAATAGAAGAGCTTAAAAAGGAAGGTATTTAAAATGGAAAACATCGATACAGAAAGTCCAGTCATAGGTTTTAGGCCAATTGAAATACCTTCTGGAGAAAAACATCTTACCCCGTCTGGTGCCGAACTTGAGCTAGTGTTTCAAGGAATACGAATTGAAAAAGAAGATGAAGAGGTGGTAACAGAAGCAATCTGTAACGGTTATGATTACTTATCTTCTGTATTAGGTCAAGGTATTTCCTACTTGTCCAAAAAATACATAGTAGAGCTTACACAGGGAGAAAATTTTATGCATGGAGGAATACTAATGAAATTTCCCGAGTCTGGCATTAAATCTCTCAAGGGTAATCCATCTTACGAAAGGGACCGCACACAATCATCGGTTGTTCATGAACTCGTTCATTCAATTACCCCTTATGAGGACTTGCCAATGTTTGCTGAGATGATTTACATTGTTGAAAAAGGCCATCCTGAAAGAATCAACGAGATTGAAAGGTTTTTATCCGAGGGTAAACTCAAGAAACAACATGTCAGCGGGCTTTCAAACATAGCGAATTGGTTAGGTTATTCTTCCCCAGAAGAGCTGGTAAGGGAATTTTCCCGAAATAATTTGGATTATCTAAAGGCGAAGCTTGCAAAAGAGCTAGTTTCTTATAGCGAAACAGAGTCGGGTCAGTAAGTACCCCTCGTTGACTTCTTTTAGCCTCTAGAGTAAACTACACACAAGAATTAGGTTTGAGGAAATGGTGGGATTTTGCCCGCCATTTTTTTTAGAACAATATGCAAACACCGAGAACAGAATTTGCTCAGGCACTCAAAGCCATCGCAACAGAGCGAGGGCTGGACGCCTCTGTGATTTTAGATACCATCAAGCAGGCAATTATTGCGGCTTATAGGAGAGATGCCCGTGAGCGTGGTGAAGATACGGAAACATCTGATTTTGACGCCGAAATTGACCCCGTAAATGGCGAAACCAAAATTTTTTCCTGGCCTTTGGAAGAGCCTGAAGAGAGAAAAGACGTTACTCCTCCGGGGTTTGGCCGAATTGCAGCACAAACCGCAAAGCAGGTAATTCATCAGAAGATTCGTGAGGCTGAAAAAGGTGCAATTATGGAAGAATTTGGAGAGAGAGTCGGAACCTTAATTTCCGGTATGATTCTTCGCTTCGATGGTCCCAATGCACGCGTGGATATTGGCCGAACGGAGGCTATTTTGCCGGCAGAGGAAAGGATACCCAACGAGCGATTGAACCTTAACCAACGTATGACCTTTCTATTGAAAGAGATAAAAGAAGGCTTAAAGGGTAAAGAAATTGTTCTTTCCAGAGCAGACCCAACTTTTGTCGAAAAGCTCTTCGGCAGGGAAGTTCCCGAAATCGCCTCAAAAAGTGTTGTTATTAAGGTAATCGCCAGAGAACCCGGAATAAGAACTAAGATTGCCGTGGCCTCCGCGCAATCCGGCGTAGACCCGGTCGGAAGTTGTGTCGGCCAAAAGGGAGTAAGAGTTCAAGCCGTAACCAATGAGCTTGGGGGAGAGAGAGTTGATATTATTCCTTGGAGCGAGGATTCGGCTGAGCTTATTAAAGCTTCACTTTCCCCTGCAGATGGATTGATAGTTGAACTTGATGAGAAAAATAAAATTGCGAAGGTCAAAGCTCCCGAAGATCAGCTTTCCCTGGCAATAGGCAAGGAGGGACAAAATGCAAGGCTTTGTGCGAAGCTAACCGGCTACAGGATTGAAGTTGAAGGACTCCCTGTTGAGTTTGCGAAGGAAGAGAAACCTGTTGAGGAAGAGGAAAAACCCAAAAAAGAGAAAAAGGTCAAAAGAGCTAAAAAATCAAAGCCGGCTAAGGCTAAAGAGCCTAAAGAGGCATGAGAAGGGTTTTTAAAAGGATAAATCATGGAAAAAGGAATTCGACCCCCAATAGTAACTGTGCTCGGTCATGTAGACCATGGCAAAACAACGCTGCTTGATGCTATTCGAAAGAGCAATGTAGCTTCGAAGGAAGCCGGCGGAATTACACAGGCTATTGGAGCTTCCACCGTTACCACAAAAGAGGGGAAGACGATAACATTTATAGATACTCCCGGGCATGCAGCTTTTTCTAAAATGCGCTCAAGGGGTGCAAAAGTGGCTGATTTGGCGCTTCTGGTTGTCGCAGCAGATGATGGGGTAAAGCCCCAAACAATCGAGGCACTTCAATTGATTAAAGCGGCTAATATACCATTTATAGTAGTAGCTTCCAAGGTGGATTTACCCTCGGCTTCAGTTGAAACACTCTATGGGCAGCTTGAGAAGGAACAAGTGTTGTTTGAAGGCAGGGGAGGAGCTACTCCTTTGGTTCAGGTATCGGCAAAGAACGGAACAGGAATTGAAGAAATTCTTGAGATGATTAGCCTTGTGGCCGACCTCGAAGAAATTAAGGCGGATCCTAAAGCGATTCTCGAGGCTGTTGTAATCGAAACCACCAAAAATACAAGGGGTCTTTTGGCATCGGCGGTTGTTAGAAACGGGACTTTAAAAGTCGGACAAGAAGTGTATTGCGAGGGACTAAGGGCAAAAATGCGAGGACTTTTTGATGACAAGGGCCAGAATGTAAAAGAAATTATCTGCGGGTTTCCCGCTCAAATACTTGGATTTGAAAAATTACCTTCGGTCGGGGCCGTAATTAGCAGTTCGGAAGCTAGTATGGCACTTCAAGTCGAGGGCAAGAAAAAACTTCAGATTAAAATAGAAGAAGGTCAGCTTCCAGTTATAGTTAAAGCCAAAAACGCCGGAAGTTTGGAAGCTGTCCTGGCAGGACTGCCTAAGGACGTTGTGGTTCTTGATTCGGGGGTTGGAGATGTATTTGAATCCGATGTGCTTTTGGCAAAATCCTCCGGGGCAAAATATATTTTAGCTTTCGAGTCCAAGGCGCCCACATCGGTTATAAAGCTGGCTGAAGCCGAAGGGGTAAAAATAGAAGCTTTTCAAATAATCTACGAGCTTTTTCAAAAGGTTGAAGAAATTCTTAAGGGCGGCCAAATCGAGATATTGGGTAAGGCCGAAATTGTTGCTTCTTTTCCTTTCAACAACAAAAAAGTAGCAGGATGTAAGGTTACTCTAGGCAGAATTAATAAAACGGATACTTTAATTGTTCAGCGCGGAGACAAGGAATTGGGCAGAGTAAAAATTGTATCCCTTAAGAAACAAAAACAAGACATAGCGGAGGCAAAGATAGGCGAGGAATTTGGAGTGATTTTTGCACCGCAACTTGATTTTGCTGAGGGCGATGTGATAGTATCCGTGCGAAAGTAAAAACAGTGGAAAATTCATTTAAATCTTTAATTGATTCTGCCTCATCAATATTAATTCTTCTGCCTTCCAAGCCTTACTTCGACCAGGTAGCGGCAGGGCTTTCTCTTTATCTGTCCCTAATGGGGCAAAAAAACGTCAATATTTCCTGTCCTTCCCCGATGTTGGTTGAGTTTAATAGGCTGGTGGGAGTAAACAAAATTGTTACGGAGATAGGGAACAAAAACTTGACTTTAAAATTTTCCAATTACCCGGCCGACAATATAGAAAAGGTCAGCTACGATATTGAAAACGGTGAGTTTAAGCTGATGGTTGTACCAAAGACGGGTTTCGCTTCGCCAAAAAAGGAGCAGATTGATCTTAACTATTCGGGAGTTTCGGCAGACACGGTAATTCTTATGGGCGGAGCCAACGAGTCACACTTTCCCAATCTAAGCACTAAAGATTTTGAGGCTGCAAAATTAATCCACATAGGCGTTAGAGGGCTTTCTCTTGGAAGCAAAGAAGTTATGTCATTTGCCAAACCGGCCTCCTCGGCCTCGGAACTGGTTGCCACTTTAATTAAACAAAGTGGTTATAGCCTCGATGCGGATATCGCTACAAACCTAGTGATGGGGATAGAAGAAGGAAGCAATCATTTTACAAACTCCGATGTTACTGCGGAAACCTTCGAAATTTTTGCACAGTTATTGAAAGCCGGAGGCCAAAGATTTCCAACACAAAAAGTCGAGAGGGCTTCCTTCCCGCAAGAAGCAATCCCTGGAGAGGATATAAAACTTGAGAAAATTGAGAAGAAGGAAGCACCAAAGGACTGGCTGGAGCCAAAAATCTTCAAAGGTACCTCGGTAAGTTAATATTGTTTTGTCAATATTTGTGTGTTATTATACCCAAGATGTAGACAAGGTTTTTCGATGAAACGAATTACTTTGTTTAACATGACTTATGGCATTAGCATCAGAAGAGAAGATTGATATAATCAAAAAGTTTGCCCGCGAAAAAGGCGACACAGGTTCTCCTGAAGTACAAATCGCCCTTCTTTCAGCTCAAATCGACAAACTTGTTGCGCATTTGAAGGAACATAATAAAGATGTTCATTCAAGGCGCGGGCTTCTTAGTATGGTTGCCAAAAGAAGAAGGCTTTTGACCTATCTTCACAAACGTGATGAGGAACGCTACAAAAACCTCGTCAAAGAACTTAAACTAGAAAAATAATTTAGATGAAAAAAATCGAAAAGAGTATCGAGTTAGGAGGAAGAAAATTAACCCTTCAAACTGGAGTTTTAGCCCAACAGGCTTCCGGCGCTGTTGTGGCCACCTATGGAGAAACCGTTGTCTTGGCAACTGTTGTTGCGTCTCCCATGAAGGTGGATCCCGGATATTTTCCACTCTTTGTTGAGTATCAAGAAAGGTTATATGCCGGAGGAAGAATAAAAGGTAGCCGTTGGGTTAAGCGTGAAGGCCGTCCGACAGACGAGGAAATTCTTTCGGCCAGATTGATAGACAGGTCGGTTCGCCCCCTTTTTCTTGAGAACTACAAAAAAGACGTACAGGTAATGGTTACGGTTCTTTCGGTTGATATAGAAAATGATCCCTCAATTCTCTCGGCAATTGCAGCTTCTGCGGCCATTGCAATCTCCCCCATTCCCTGGAAGGGACCGGTGGGAACCATAAGAGTCGGCAAAAAAGACGGAACTTATTTTACAAACCCATTGGATTCAGAACAAGCCTTTTCGGAGATGGATTTGGTTGTTTCATCCACTTTAGATGCTGTTTTGATGGTTGAGGCCGGAGCCAAAGAAGTTGGCGAAGAAGATGTTTTGGCTGGAATTAAATACGCCCAAGACGAGGCGAAGAAGGTTATAGAGGTAATTGAAGATTTGGCCAAAGAAGTCGGTGTTAAAAAAGAACCGGCTCCCGAGGCAGAAGTTAGTGCGGGAGTTAAGTCTAAGGTCAAGAAGTTGCTTGACGGAAGAGAAGACAAGTTAATTGAAAGCATGGCTGCCCACGAAGGTGGTCTAATTGAGCTTGATGAAATAAAGGCGGCCATTTCACAAGAGCTTGCGGAAGAAAATCCCCAAGTTATATCTACCGCAATAGAGAAAATTCTCAAAGAAAAAGCCCGAGAAATCACAATTAAAGGAAAGAGAGTTGATGGAAGAAAGCCCGATGAAATAAGACCGCTTTTGAGTCAAGTTGGAGTATTACCAAGAACACACGGAAGCGCAATTTTCCAAAGAGGTCAAACCCAGGTATTGACTGTAACAACCCTTGGTGCCCCATCAATGGAACAGCTTCTGGAAAGCGCCGAAGGCGAAGAATCTAAGCGTTATATCCACCATTATTCAATGCCCCCTTACTCAACGGGTCAGACGGGCAAGATAGGATCTCCTTCAAGGCGGGAAATTGGACACGGAGCACTAGCCGAAAGAGCTCTTGAGCCTTTGATTCCTTCCGATGAAAAGTTTCCTTATACAATAAGGGTAGTTTCCGAAGTAACCAGCTCGAATGGGTCGACCTCTATGGCTTCGGTTTGCGGTTCAACGCTTTCTCTTATGGATGCAGGAGTTCCTATAAGCGCCCCGGCTTCCGGAATAGCAATGGGATTGGTTATAGAGGATGCAAAGAAATTCGTAGTCTTGTCGGACATTATGGGCATGGAAGATTATATGGTCGGTGATATGGATTTTAAGGTTGCCGGAACCAAGAAAGGAATCACCGCACTTCAACTTGATGTCAAAACCCTAAATCTTAATCTTGATATTCTTGAAAAGGCCTTGGCCCAAGCAAAAGTTGGACGCGCACTTATTCTCAAATCAATTCTTGAGACATTAGAAGAGCCGAGGAAGAATATTTCCGCATATGCTCCGAAGATTAAAGTTTTGAAAGTATCCCCCGAGAAAATTGGAGGTGTTATTGGACCAGGGGGCAGGATGATAAAAAAGATTATTGCGGAGACCGGTGCGCAAGTTGATATTGAGGATGATGGGAGTGTAAATATCTCCGGTACTACCGAAGAAGCGGTAAAGAAGGCCGCGGAAATGGTCGAGGCCTTGACAAAGGAAGTTGCTGCGGGCGAGATTTACGAGGGAGTTGTTAAAAGAATTCAGCCGTTTGGAGCTTTTGTTGAGATTTTGCCGGGTAAGGATGGATTGGTTCATGTTTCCGATATGTCGGAGGAATTTGTCAAAAATCCCGAGGATGTAGTCAAAATCGGCGGCAAAGTTCAAGTTAGGGTCAAGGAGATTGATGACCTTGGAAGAATCAATCTTTCAATGGTAATGAATCCGGAATTTGATAAAAAGAAAGCCGAAAGAGGGGGATTTCAGAGGGGCGGAAGACCCCAACCCCATAGAGATTTTGGCGGTGGCGGAAGAAGATTTGACTCAAGGGCTGGAAATCGACCGTCGGGACCTCATTTTCCGACAAGCCGATTCTTAGGTCCCAAGAAGGACTTCAATAGGTAACACCTGCGTGTTAAGCTAATAACGAAGAACTAATAGCTAAAAGCTGTATTAAATCAAAATCTTTGAGAGAGCTAATTAGTTTTTAGTTATGGTTTTTAGTTTTGAGATTTTACTTTTAAGTTAAACCTTATGGACGCTGCCTCTGCCGAAATTAGTTCATTAGAACAAAAAGTTAAAACAGCAAATATTCCCGATAAGCTCAGGGAAATTGTCGAAGTTAGACTTGAGCAGTTAACAAAGTTGACAAACTCTCCCACTTTTCTTCCGGAGTTTGACACAATAAGCCGTTATATAGATTGGATAACAACTCTTCCATGGAACCAGCGAACTCAAGACAATTTGGATTTGGAGAATGCAAAGAAAATTTTGGACAAGAACCATTACGGTCTCGCCGATATTAAAAGTCGGGTCTTGGAATATATTTCTGTGATGAAACTGAAGCAAGAGAAAGGAGAAGGGCAAGATATTTACAGAGCTCCGATACTTTGCTTTGTCGGCTTGGTCGGAACGGGTAAGACTACCATTGCTTTCTCCATAGCCGAGGCTTTGGGTAGAAAATTTGCAAGAATTCCTTTTGGCGGAATGGGAGATCCGTTGGACTTAAGAGGTCAATCGCGTATGCATGCAGAAGCGGAACCCGGCAAGATAATAAAATCCCTAAAAGTAACGCAGAGCAAAAACTCGGTTATCCTTTTGGACGAAATCGACAGGGTAACCGATTCGGGAAGAGCTTCGATTATGGGAGTTTTAGTTGAGCTACTTGATCCGGAACAGAATCATGAATTCATAGACCACTATATTGATTATCCGTTTGATTTGTCTGAAGCTCTTTTTATCGCAACTGCCAATAATACTACCAGTATTTCTACGGCCGTTTTGGACAGACTTGAACCCATTGCCATGCCTTCATATTCGGATACGGAGAAGATTGCAATCGGCTCAAGATTTGTTTTTCCGCGAGCCCAAGTTGCTGCAGGAATTCCGCAGGGAGCCTTGATAATAGACGAAAATGTTTGGCCCGAAATCGTAAGGCCATTGGGATATGATGCCGGTATTAGAACTTTGGAACGCACAATTGAAGGAATTGTCAGAAAAGTTGCGATGATGATGGTAGAAGGCAAGGGTAAGTCCTTCAGAATTACCCAAGCAAACGTAAAAGAATTTTTGCCCCAGTAACAATGACCAAAGAGGAAAAACAAAAAGCACTCAACGACTTAAAAGAGAAAATGCTTAAGGATGAAACACTTCCTTTAAAAAATGGAGCAACAAATCTGGTCTTTGGGGAAGGAAATCCTGATGCCCAAATGTTTTTCCTGGGCGAAGGGCCGGGTTATTGGGAAGATATCAAAGCAAGACCTTTTGTGGGCAATGCCGGCGCACTTCTTAATCAATTGCTTTATTCAATCAAAGTGCCGAGAGAAGAAGTGTTTATCACAAACGTAGTTTGTTACCGCCCTCCCAGTAATCGCGATCCGGAACCGGGGGAAATCGAAGCTTTTCAAAAATATATTGACGAAATGATAAAAATCATCGAACCCAAATTAATTGTTACTCTGGGCAGGTTTTCTATGGGAAAGTTTTTGCCCGAAGCAAGAATTAGTTCTGTCCATGGTAAAACTTTCAGAGTAAACTGGAAGGGAAGCGATACAGTCGTGGTTCCCATGTACCACCCCGCCGCAGCATTAAGAAGCGGAGAGGTAATGGCGCAGATTAAGGCAGACTTTTTGAAGTTACCAGAAGTGCTAAAGGAAACTGAAAACTCGGAAGAAAAAATATCTTCCGAGCAGATGAGTTTGGTATGAAAGACAAACAAACAGCTCTAAAATTTATAGCTCTCTCCGGAACAACAGGGGTGACGGAAAATTTCTATATATATGAATACGGCGACGATATGATAGTCGTCGATTGCGGCGTGGGATTCCCCGAGCCCGAAATGTTCGGAGTCGATTTGGTTATTCCTGACTTTTCCTATGTAAAAAATAATGCCAGGAAGCTACGGGGAATTTTGATTTCGCACGGACACGAAGACCATTTGGGCGCTTTACCGTTTCTTATGAAGCAGGTAAGAGCTCCAATTTATGCTTCGAAATTGGTAGCAGGTTTAATCAGGGACAAATTTGTGGATTACGACGCAAAGGTAGATAATCTACAGGTTTTCGATCCGGAAAAAGATATTTTATCGCTTGGGGTTTTTAGGGTTACACCATTTAGAGTTTCCCACTCAATTCCGGACGGAGTAGGTTTTTGTATAGATACACCCGAAGGAAAGGTATTCCATGTCCCGGATTATAAATTCGACTGGACCCCCGTTGACGACCGTCCGTTCGATATTGCAAAAGCTGCGATTTTGGCATCCAATGATACTTTGGCGTTGGCCTCGGATTGTATCGGGGCAACCTCTCCGGGATATACGGAAAGCGAAGCCGCGATAGAAGGAAGAATTGAGGAAATTGTCAGAAAAGCCAGGGGCCAAATTTTCTTTACCACAATTTCCTCGAATATCTCCAGAATGCAGCAGGCTCTAAATGTTGCACTAAGGCTTGGCAGAAAAGCAGTTTTTGTCGGCCGCTCAATTGATAGAAAGGCCGCGATAGCCAAGGAGCTGGGATATCTGCACTATCCGGAAGATTTGGTAATTTCTTCAAAGAAGATAGGTAAAATGCCGAAAAACAAACTCATGTATATTATTTCCGGTAGCTATGGTCAGCCGGGTAGTGCTCTCTATCGTTTGGCTACGGGAGAACACGAATTTTTGAAGCTAAGTCAGGAAGACGTGGTTGTTTTCTCTTCCGACCCGGCGCCCCCCGGTTCGAAAGCAAATGTAGATTTTGTTGTGGATAAGCTTATCGAATCCAACGCCGATGTTCATTATTACGACATGCAGGAAGATTTGCATGTTTCCGGCCACGGAAGCATGAAAGATATAGAAATGTTATTTGCCGTCATTAAGCCAAAATATTTTATCCCAATAGGGGGAACAATAAGGCACATGAGGGCATACAGTTTGATAGCCCAGTCGATGGGAGCAACACCCGAAAGGGTTTTCAAGCTTCTTCCCGGACAAGTGGTTGAATATAAAAACGGCAGTGCGCGGCTGGCCGGGAAAGTTCAAGTCAAAGATGTCTTGGTTGACGGTCTTGGAATAGGAGATGTTGGGAATGTTGTTTTGAGAGATAGACACATACTTGCCAAGGACGGAATTGCGATAGCTCTTTTGCAGCTTGATAGGAATGAGGGCAGGTTATTAAGCGAGCCGGATATTTTAAGTAGAGGTTTCGTTTATGAAGCTAAAGGTAAAGATTTTCTAAATAAAGCATCCAGGTCTCTTAGGCAGGAATTGGATAAACACGGAAAAATTGATGCCAAAAGAACAAGAGATATTTCCATAGACTTTCTTGAAAGATTCTTCTTTAAAGAGATTGGCCGAAGACCAATGGTACTACCCGTAGTGGTAGAGGTCTAATATCGTGCTTCTTGTATAATGTAGTTAGCCATGGCCAAAAAATACAGACGCGGCAGAAGAAGGTCATTTAACCTCAAATTAAAAAAGGGGACCGTATATTCGATTGCCCAAGTTGTATTTTTTGCTCTTGCGGGTTTGATTTTAACTTCTTTTGCCAGGCGGGGAGCAGCACTTGTTTTTATAAATAACTTTCTGGTTGTAAATTTCTCCTGGACAGTAGTATTTTTGCCCTTTATTTTTCTTGCATTTGCCCTTCTGGTTTCCAAGATAAAAACTCCTTTAAGCCGGCCGAATGTGATTGTCGGGGGCTTGTTGTTTTTTATTTCCCTTGTAAGTATTTCAAGGGCGGGGACGGTGGGAAGAGCGGCTTGGGACGGCGTTTCCTCTTTGGTTACCGGAGTCGGAGCGTTTATTATTCTTCTCGGACTTTGCATGGTAGGGCTTATTGTTCTTTTTAATACCTCAATAGACCAAGTCGTTACTTTTATTCTCTCCTTGTTTAACCAGTCGAGGCGCTACATTACGGGTGCTCAAGCCGGAGGCGGAGCTTTTACGAGAGGGGGGTTAAAAGTTTCCGGCGGCCAGCCTTTTTCCAAAGAACCGGCGAAAGGTTCTCCCGCTGTTGCCGAGGAGCCTTTGGCGCCCAAATTGGTGAGTAATGTTCCTGGAGAAGAACGGGTTTGGAAATATCCGCCGATTAGCCTTCTTAGCGATACCGAAACCGGCAAGGCCGACAGGGGTGACATCAAAGGTAACGCCGCAACTATTGAGAAAACCCTTGAATCTTTCGGTATAACGGCGCGGGTTGTTGAGGTTAATATGGGCCCGGCGGTTACTCAATACGCTCTTGAAGTTGCGCTTGGCACAAAACTATCCAAAATTACTTCACTAGAAAGAGACCTTGCTCTGGCCCTTGCGGCACCCACCGGGACAATAAGAATTGAGGCCCCAATTCCCGGAAGGAATTTGGTGGGTATTGAGCTTCCCAACCGTTCTCCCGAATTTGTGCCTCTGAGGAAAATGCTTGAGTCAAACGAAATGCGCGAGAGCCATTCTAAATTGGAGGTTTCCTTGGGATTGGATGTTTCTGGGAAGCCAGTTGTTTCAGATATCGGCAGAATGCCCCATGTTTTGATTGCGGGGCAGACCGGTTCGGGGAAAAGCGTTTGTATAAATTCTTTCCTGGGCTCTATTCTTTTTAGGGCAACACCTTCGGAAGTTAAATTTATTCTGGTTGACCCGAAGAGAGTTGAACTTACCGGCTATAACGGTGTTCCCCATCTTCTTTCTCCGGTAATTGTGGAGCCCGAAAAGGTCATTTCGGCCCTAAGATGGATTCTTTCGGAGATGGACAGAAGATATAAGCTTTTTCAGCAAGCCGGGGTAAGAAACATCGATGCCTATAACGAAATGTCAGGTTTCCAGGCTCTTCCATACATAGTTTTAATTATCGACGAATTGGCGGATATTATGCTTTTTTCTCCTGTAGAGGTTGAGGACAGCGTTACCAGAATTGCACAAATGAGCCGAGCAACCGGAATTCATATGGTTTTGGCGACACAAAGACCTTCAGTCGATGTTATTACGGGACTTATCAAGGCAAATATCCCTTGCAGAATTGCATTTGCCGTTGCTTCCCAGGTTGATTCCAGAGTTATTTTGGATACACAAGGAGCCGAGAAACTTCTGGGTCGCGGAGATATGTTGTATCTTCCCCCGGAACAGGCAAAACCGCTCAGACTTCAGGGCGCATTTGTCTCGGATAGGGAAATAAATCAGCTTGTGGAATTTTTGAAGAATCAGGGAGTTACTCCGCAATATACGGAAGAAGTAACAAAGATGACGAAATCCGGAGTGCCTCAAGTTCCGGGACTGGACGGGGACATGGATGATTTATTCCAGGAGGCAGTCAAAACCGTTTGCCAATACGACAGAGCTTCGGCATCACTGCTTCAAAGAAGGCTTTCTATCGGCTATGCCAGGGCGGCGCGAATTTTGGACCAGCTGGAAGCCACTGGAGTTGTTGGACCCGCGGAAGGAAGTAAACCAAGAGAAGTTTTGATTCAAAACGCAGATGAATTTTTGAATAGGTCTGCCCCACCCGAGTCTCCGCAGTAATAACGTTTAATGAAAACAATAGGCGAGGCTATCAAAAATGCCCGGTCGAAGAAAAGATATTCTTTGGCAAAAGTCGAGGCCGAGACAAAGATAAAAAAGGAATTTGTAGAGGCAATCGAAAATGAAAAGTGGGAGCAACTCCCCGAATATCCGGTTCTGGTTGGATTTGTCAAGAATTTGAGCAGATTTTTAGGGTTGGAAGAACGAAGCACGGTCGCGCTTTTGCGCCGGGATTATCCTCCGAAGAAGCTTTCTATAAATCCCAAACCGGATGTCTCCAGTAAATTTTCGTGGAGCCCAAGACTGACATTCTTTGTGGGAATAGCGGTAGTACTGGTTGCCATTTTCGGTTATTTGGCTTTCCAGTATTACAAGTTTATTACTCCGCCACGCCTCTCGGTAAATGAACCGCAGCAAAATGAGGTTGTCAAAGTCCGAAATTTCAAGGTTTTTGGCAAGACCGATCCGGACGCAACGGTAAGAGTAAATAACCAGTCCGCACTGGTAAATGACGACGGAAGCTTTAGCGTTGACATTGCAATTTATGAAGGAACAAATGAAATTGTGATAAGTGCAACTTCTCGCTCTGGAAAAACAACCACAATACGTCGTAATATAAAGCCTGAACTATAACAGCATTCAAGAAAACTCCCGACTTTGAGTCGGGAGATGAATTGAACGCTGATATGTCATCCTCGTTTAGACGAGGAAACCCAGCACTTAAGTGCGGGAGGATGTCATAATGGACGGAGTTCAAACACTTTTAGTAATCGTAGTAGTTTCTTTAACCCTTCTTCTTTTGGTGGTCGGAATTCAGGTTTTGATGATAATTATCGATTTGAGGAAAGCCATAAAACGGCTAAATAGTATTTTGGAAGATGCAATTTTGGGCGGAGGTTTAATCCGGCCCGAAAAACTTACGGGTGTGGTTGAAATTTTCAGAAAAAATAAAAAGATGGAAACCTTCGGCCAGGAATCTTCTCCTCACACTCCCAAATGACCTCCATTCGTCGTATACTTTAGCCATGACCACGGACGAAATTCGCGAAAAGTATTTGAAATTTTTTGAAAGCAAAGGACACGTTAGGATCGAACCCGCCCCACTTGTGTTGGAAAACGACCCCACAACTCTTTTTACTTCGGCCGGAATGCAACCGCTCGTCCCGTATCTTAAGGGTGAGCCACACCCGAGAGGGAAAAAGCTTGTTGATAGCCAGCCGAGTTTTAGAACCGTAGATATCGACGAGGTTGGTGACAATTGTCACCTGACTTATTTTGAAATGCTTGGAAATTGGAGTTTGGGAGATTATTTCAAAAAAGAACAACTTGAGTGGTGCTTGGAATTTTTTACTAAAAATCTCGGGTTTTCCAAAGAAAAACTTTGGGTATCAGTTTTTGAAGGGACCAAAGAAGTACCAAAAGACGAAGAATCATTTGCAAGATGGAAGGAGCTTGGGATTTCCGAAGATAGAATTTTCTTTTATGGAGTGGATAAGAACTGGTGGAGCAGGTCGGGACCGCCGGAGGCGATGCCGCCGGGTGAAATAGGGGGCCCCGATTCCGAGGTATTTTTTGATTTTGGGACCCCGCACGATCCAAGGTATGGCGAAATATGTCATCCAAACTGTAATTGTGGCCGTTTTATAGAAATTGGGAACTCGGTATTTATTCAATATCAGAAGAACGCGGACGGAACATTAACCGAACTTCCTCAAAAAAATGTGGATTTCGGAGGAGGACTGGAGAGAATCTCGGCAGTAGTTAACGGCGACCCCGATGTTTTTTTGACAGATATTTATACCCCGATTATCAAAGTTTTAGAAAAAGAAACCGGAATTAAATATGGTTCCTCGGATGAAAACACAACCAGCTTCAGAATTATCGCCGACCATTTAAGGGCGGCTGTGGCAATTGCCAGCGAGGGGGTCGAACCGTCAAACCGCGGGCAAGGATATATTTTAAGAAGACTGTTAAGAAAAGCAATTGTCCGTTATTCGCGATTAACAGACAAAGAAATTAAAGATTTTCTGAAGTCTAATAGACTGGACACAATTGTCGAGGCTCTAGGTGGGGCAAAGGTAAAAGAGTTATTCCAGGCAGAGTGGGACAAATTCGAAAGAACGTTTCATACAGCCTATCCTGCGATTATGAAACTGGCTACGAGAGAAAATAATATAGTAAGCGGAGAAGAAGCTTTCGAGTTATTCGAATCTCACGGTCTGTTGCCAGATGTCCAGAAGGAGGTTTTAGAGACAAGATTTGGAAAAAGAATCGATTGGGATAAATTTAAAGAACTTTTTGAAAAACACCAGGAGCAATCAAGAACCGCCTCTGCCGGTATGTTTAAAGGTGGACTAGCGGATACATCGGAAGAAGGAACCAAACTTCACACGGCAACACATCTTTTACACGCGGCCTTAAGAAAAGTTTTGGGCGAACACGTTTCCCAAAAAGGTTCAAATATTACTGCCGAAAGGCTTCGATTCGATTTTTCGCACCCACAGAAACTGACGGAGGAAGAAATCAAAAAGGTCGAAGATTTGGTTAATGAACAAATTAAAGAAGATTTGCCCGTCTCTTTTGAAACAATGAGCCTGGATGAGGCAATCAAAAAAGGCGCATTCCATTTCTTCGGGGAAAGATATGGCAAAGAAGTCAAAGTCTATACAATAGGCCCTTCGACTATGAGCTCAGGGTTTCCATTCAGTATAGAAATTTGCGGAGGACCGCACGTTTCCCACATCGGCGAGCTCGGCCGTGTTAGAATTATTAAGCAGGAAAAAGTAGGGGCTGGCATAGTCCGTATATATGCCGCCCTAGAGGGAAAATAATACCCCATGGATTTGAAATCACTTTTGGGTAGCCGTGAAGATAAGACTCGAGAGCTCTACTGGGCTTTGGTAATTGAACCTTCTTGGATTCAAGCCGGTATTTGGGAAATTGTTGCCGGGAAAGCAAACGTAATTTCAATTAGTCCCTCCGCGGCTTGGGAAACCGAAGAGGAAATGATTGCCGCCGCCGACACCGCCCTATCGGCTTCCATTCAAATTCTTCCTGAAGAAGCCCCCGAGCCTTCAAAGACGGTTTTTGGCGTTGCCTCCCTATGGGTTGCCAAAGGACAGATTAAAGATGAGTATCTTTCAAAAATCAGAAAAATCTGTGCGGAACTTTCTCTCCAACCTGTCGGTTTTGTCGTAATTCCGGAAGCGGTTGCTCACCTTGTTAAATCCGAGGAGTCCACCCCCCTAAACGGAATAGTTGTAGGTATTGGAGCGGAAGAGTTGGAGCTTTCCCTTTTTAGATTGGGGAACTTGGTAGGAACGACACAGGTCTCAAGAAGTGTTTCTTTGGCAGAGGATGTTACCGAAGGGCTTGCCCGCTTTAACCAAACAGAGCCTCTCCCTTCAAGAATTCTCATTTATGACGGCAAGGAAGGAGAGCTGGAGGACGAAAGGCAAAGCCTGATAAAAACAAATTGGGAAGATTTCGAAAAGCTAAAATTTTTGCATACTCCAAAAGTGGAAGTCTTGGAGCCAGATAGAAAAGTTCTGGCAACCTCTTTGGCTGGAGCATCGGAGATTGCCAATGTTTCTGCGGTCGAAAGCCCGAAAGTAGAACGCTTTACTGGGGAGGAGGAAACCCCGGAAGATGTAGAAAACGTAAAGGCTCCGGAAAAAGAAGTTACCGCAGAGGAGCTGGGGTTTGTGGTTGGACAGGATGTCAGAGCAAACCAAGAAGTCTCGCAGCCACAAGTTCCAACTTTACCCCCGAAGGAAATTCCTCATCCTGCCGCAAGCGTTCGTCATCTCAAGCCGCCCGCCATATTAGGTTTTTTTAAGAAAATCCATTTGCCAAAATTCCGGTTGCCGATTTTGGGAACTCAGCCATTTATTGTCGCCGGAATTTTCCTTGGTCTTCTTTTTATTGCAGGTTTTATCTATTGGTGGACCGTTCCAACTGCCGACGTAACAATCTTTGTTTCTCCCAAGAAATTGAATGAGAATGTTTCGATGAAAATTTCCACCAGTGCGACCAATCCGGATATAAATGCCAAACTTCTTCCTGGCAAAGTTTTAACGACTGATGTTTCGGGAGACAAGACAATCCAAACGACCGGTACAAAGGTGATTGGGGACAAGGCAAAGGGCTCGGTGAATATAAGAAACGGAACTGCATCTGCCTTGGATCTTCCGGCTGGAACCGTAATTTACGGAACAAACGATCTTCAGTACACCCTGGATCAAGAAGCTTCGGTTTCGGCACAACTTTCCCCGGGTACCCCCGGTACAGCGATCGTTAATGTGACTGCTTCGGATATCGGCACTCAATATAATTTGGATAAGGACGTTTCTTTTAAGGTTTCAAATTATCCGCAGTCTGTGGTAGATGCCGTATCCACTGCAACATTCGCCGGGGGTTCGAGCCGTGATATTTCTTCGGTTTCCGAAGACGACCAAAAAAATTTGGAGAAAACGCTTACCGATGAACTTTTAGATAAGGCTAAAGATAAACTGTCCAAATTGGTTGACCAAGGGATGTATTTTGTTGGCGCCGGCCTTGTTTCAACAGAAGTATCGAAAGATTTTAGCAACAAAGTTGGAGACGAGGCCTCAAATCTTAAACTTTCGCTTTCCCTTAGTGTTCAGGGTTTGGAGGTAGATAAAAAAGCATATGTGGAATTGGCCAAATCCGCTCTTTCCGCGAAAGCTCCATCGGGGTTTGTTTTAAGGGAAGACCAAATAAAAGGAAATTTCGATTTCAAGAAAAAAGACGGCAACACTTACTTTTTCGACATAGCATTTAGCGCCAACTTGCTTCCACAAATAAACACGGCGGATATCACAAAGAACGTTGTCGGGAGGCAGCAATCGGTTGCGGAAACCTATCTTACCAGTATTCCCGGCTTCTCGCGGGTTGATATTAATCTAAAACCCCGTCTGCCGGGAAGACTCGGAAGCCTTCCGAGAATAGAAAAGCATATTCATATCACTATTGACTCCGAACGATGAAGAAAAAGCTTCTTTCGAGAATTTTTGCGGGGGTATTGGGTATCTTCGGCTTGGCAATTTTAATTGCGATTGCCGTTCCGCTTGCGAATTATCAAAGAATTTCTTCGCAGAAGTACCCGAAACTTCTAAGTCCGATTCCGGATAAGGGTGGCTCTACACTTGGGGAGGAAAGCGATTTAACTAAAGCCTCAAACTGGTTTGTTGGTGGGGCCAAAAGCGGAGATTTTACCTCGTCCAGCGTTTCTTTTTATACGATTTCAATTCCTAAACTAAAAATCGATTCGGCCTCCGTTGCAATTGGCGGCGAGGATTTATCAAAAAGCTTGATTCATTACCCTGGCACGGCACTTCCGGGGCAAAAAGGCAATGCCGTAATTTTCGGCCACTCCGTTCTTCCTTTGTTTTTTGACTCGAAAGATTATTTAAAGATTTTTTCAACCTTGCCGAACCTAAACAAAGGAGATGAAATTTTAGTTAATTATGACGGCGTTTCCTATAAATACCGCGTTGAAACAATGCAGGAAATTTTGCCGACCGATTTGCAGGTTTTGGATCAGGACAAGAGCGATTCATTTTTAACGTTGGTTACCTGTGTCCCGCCGGGAGACCCCAGAAAACCATTTAGACTAATTGTTCGTGCTAGAATAGTTCCACTTGCGCAGACAAATGCGAATACTTGGAATTGATTACGGAAGAAAAAAGATAGGCCTTGCTTTTGCTGACTCAAAATTGGCTGACCCCCTAGTTGTTGTTCACGGAGAGACAATGGAGGAGTTGATAGAAGAGCTTAAAAAGATTATTTTAAAGAATCAGGTTGAAGAGATTGTGGTCGGGATTTCGGAAAACGAAATGGGAGAGGAGTCTAGGAACTTCAGTCGAAGTCTAAGTAAAAGTCTACGACGAAGTCGGTTATTCAGAATTCCGATCGAAACTTTTGACGAAACACTTACAACCCAAGAGGCCCAAAAATTGGCCATCGAGGCCGGCATAAAAAGACAAAAAAGAAAAGGGCTGGAGGATGCATACGCAGCTGCGCTTATGTTACAATCCTACTTAGACGAGAAGGAGATAAATGTTTAAGAACGTAATTGCACCGATTCAGGCTTGGCTTCTTTCCCAAAAACGCTGCGTTGGTTGTGGAAAAGAGCTCGCCGATGCCAAAAGAGGTAAGGCAAAGGGAGGCGAAGAAAAAATCACTTGTTTCTGCGGCCGTATTTATATTCACGACACAAAAACCGACAAATACAGGCGCGCTCTCTTGGAAGAAGTTTAACCTCAATAACATCCTCCGCATGCTAAAGCATGCGGTTTCCTTTGAAGGAGGATGATATATCAGGTTCAATTCATCCACGAATTAAAATTCGTGGTATCCTTGAAACTGTTATGAAGCGCATTTTTATCTTATTATTTTTCTTGGCTTTGGCGATCTTGGGAATAATTTGGTGGGGTCAGAATATAAAATCCGTATCATCGGACAAATCCGTTAAAAGCATAGTAATTCCCAAAGGATCGTCCGCCGGTGCAATAGGCACGCGTCTTGCCCAGGCGGGGTTAATTAAAAACTCTTTGATTTTCAGAATTTATACAAGGATTACCGGAACGGCCGGAAAAATCCAGGCGGGAGAATATCTTCTTTCGCCAAGTTCCCCGTTAACAAAAATTGTTGAATATCTAACAAATGGGCCCGTCGAAGTCTGGGTTACGGTACCCGAAGGAATGCGAAGAGAAGAAATTGCCGATAAATTTGTATCGGGACTCGGCAAGAACGGGGAGGATGTGACGGTCTTTAGAGACGAATTCTTAAATCGCTCAAGCGGACTTGAAGGTTTTCTTTTCCCCGAT
>Ga0315288_10001124_pt1 | contig 34310 bp, 36 predicted proteins | sample YL17G11_20_MG_FD_203454 | JGI IMG/M metagenome (GOLD analysis project Ga0315288, IMG submission 203454) | Sediment microbial communities from Yellowstone Lake, YNP, Wyoming, USA - YL17G11_20 | ecosystem: Environmental > Aquatic > Freshwater > Lake > Sediment | place: USA: Wyoming | collected...
GTAAACCTTTAAGTCTATTGCGCGAACGTTTAGGCTGGTTTGTGAGGGCTGAGGAGGAGGGTTTTGGGTGGATGCGGTTCAGATAGTGGGCGTTGAGGGTTTGCCGATCGTTCGGAAGGGTGACAACGTGGCAGCGTTGATCGTTAAGGCGGCGGGTAGGCAAGGGTATCCGTTGCTGAGTGGGGATGTTCTTGTTGTGACGCATGCGGTCGTTTCGTCGGCTGAGGGTCGGATAGTGAATCTTGATGAGGTTGAGCCTTCCGTGTTTGCGAGGACGATTGCGGCGCAGTTTGGTAAGGATGCGGCGTTGGTTGAGGTGGTGTTGCGGGAGTCGAGGGGGATTAGGCGGATGGGTGATGGTAAGCTGATTACGGAGAGCCGGCTGGGTTTCGTGTGTGCGAACTCTGGGGTGGATAAGTCGAATGTTGAGGGTGAGCGGAATGTGGCTTTGCTGCCGGTGGATCCTGATGCGTCGGCACGTGGGATTAGGGAAGAGGTGAAGCTGTTGACAGGTTGTAGTGTGGCGGTTATTGTTTCTGATACGCATGGGCGTCCGCTGCGAGAAGGTGAGATTAACGTGGCGATTGGTGTAGCGGGGTTGGCTCCGATTCGGGACAGGCGGGGTGAGAAGGATTTGTTTGGGTACGTGTTGCGTGTGAAGCAGACGGCGGTGGCGGATGAGTTGGCTTCGGCGGCGGAGTTGGTGATCGGTCAGGCTGATGAGGGGGTTCCTGCGGCCATCATTAGAGGTTACAGGTATGTTGCGTTGGAGGATGTGTCGGCGAAGAGTCTTATTAGGTCGAGAGAGACGGATCTGTTTCTTTAGGGTATAGAAGATAACTCCAGAACTTTTAAATTCTGATGGGTTGCATTTTTAGATTAGGGGAGAAGGAAGTATGAAGGTTATTTACGGTAAGTGCCTAGTTTCAGTTATCGTCATTATGTTGTTGGCAGCGAACTCTATCGTCTTTCAGGTTCGAGCTGTTGAGCCTGGGTTGGTTGGAGCCCTAAATGCTGTGGGTTTCACGAATATTGCTGAGAGCTCGGTTGAGATCTTCGAGTCTGGTACGTATAATGTTACTTTGTATGCCGAGTTCGCGGGTTTTTGTAATGAGAATGAGCTGAGCTTTTATGAGGTAAACTCGACGGTGTATGAGCTTATTTTCTCGGGACCTGAAGGCGGCTGGGGCTATATCGTACCGCCTGTTTCTAAGAATTTTACGAGTCCGGGACAGTTCGGGATTTCCATGTATACTCCTGAAGGCCACAGATATTGCACTGAGAACTTTTGGAATCCGGATGGGCAGAATCATTCGAAGGTTTACTTGAATTTGGATAATCTGAACATGTACTTGATTGGTTTTGAGAATTTGTATGGTCTTGGCGACAGAGATTTTGATGACTTTGTGTTCTCGCTGGAGTTGATGCAGCCGGCTGAGCCGACTCAGTACTATTTGAGTGTGGTTTCCGAGTTTGGTGTTGCGGGAGGCGAAGGCTTCTATGATACCGCGACAAATGCGTATGCGTCTCTGAACACGGGGGTCATTGATTATGGTAATGGAACGCAAAGCGTGTTCACTGGCTGGAGCTGGAACGCTTCAGGATCTGATTATTTGCAGAGTGATCCGATTTTGATGGATCAGAACAAGACGGCTGTGGCTGATTGGGTGACGGAGACGTCGATTGTTACGGCTGCGGATTTCACGTATTCTCCGCCTTTTCCGGAGATGTTTGAGGATGTTATGTTTGATGCTTCTTCGAGCAACGGCACTATCGTGGAGTTCTTGTGGGATTTTGGTGATGGAAACGTGACGAGCACCGGCGACCCTATCATAACTCACCGGTTTGCGGATTTTGGAACGTTTAACGTCACTTTGACTGTTACGGATGTTGGTGGTGGAAATGACACGATGTGGAGGCTGATCAAGATTAGTGGTCGTCCCAGCGCGGCTTTTACTTATGCTCCGGTGGAGCCTCATGCTTTGGAGGAGGTTGCGTTTAACGCGTCTGGTAGCGAGGCTAATGGCGGTAGCATCGTCAGTTATGCTTGGGGTTTCGGCGACGGAAGCGGAAACACGACGAGTGCGCTGACGGTGAAGCATACGTATGCTGGTGTTGGAGACTTTAATGTGACTTTGACGGTTACGGATAATGAGGGCTTGTCGGGAACAAGTTTTGAAATGGTCACTATTCTGCCCGGAGTACAGCGTGACATTGCGGTGTTGAATGTGACTACTAATACGCCGCATGAGTATGCGGGGCGCATCGTGAACATCACGGTCACAGTGAGGAATAATGGTGAAGTTTCTGAGAGTTTTGATTTGAAGGCTTATCGAAACAGCACTTTGATCAACACGACACATGTGATAGATTTGGGCGCCGGAGAAGAGCTTACTGTGATTTTCCATTGGAACACGTCTTTTCTGATAGCTGGGAAAAGCTGGAGAATAAGTGCTGAGGCAGTTGTGGTTGGAGACGTGAATCTGGCTGACAACGTGTTTGTTGACGGTTTGGTTTACATTAAGATGATCGGTGACTGTAATGCTGACGGAACCGTGGACATAATCGATGTTGTAGCTGCCGCACTTGCTTTTGGTTCGGTTGAGGGTGATTCGAACTGGAATCCGCAGGCTGATGTGGTGGCTCCGCGTGGGCTTGTGGATGTTCTTGACATCGTGGCGATAGTGCTTCATTTTGGTGAGGTTGCAGAGCCTTAGAGAACGTGTGCAGCCGATTTCTTCTTTGTTTCTTGTTTTTTTGTTTTTTTTTGTTGTGCGGTTTTGGCATGTTGGTTTGATGGTTTTGGTAGAGTTTTGTTCTAGAAGATTTTTGGTTTATGTTTAGAACAGGTGGAGTTTTCTTCTAGAACATGTGAATAGATGTTGCATCCTATCTGCTTAAATATTTGAAAAGTGAATAGTGTGCGGGTACGGAGAAAAGAAAAGGACGGCTTGTTTGTGCCGGTTAATGTTCTTGTCCGCTTCCGTCAGGAAGGGAATTAGATAATGGAGACTCTCGCCTACAAAGAGATCACAGAGGAGCTTAAGGCGCAGTGGAAGAGTTTGTGGAGGAATCGTATTGATGATAAGGTTAGGGCTGAGGGCATAGCCGACAGCGATTATTCGATGTTGTTTGTGGAGAAGGGCACGGTTATTTTTGCGACTAGAAAATTTAGGATGCTGAATCTTCGCGAAATCGCAGAGAAGCATAAGGTGGTTGACGTGAACCGTTTGGTGCAGCCTAGTTCGAGTGTGGGCGGTTGGGGCAAGTTTATTCGGACGGTGATTGTGGGTCAGAGGCCGGTTCGGCGTGTTCGTCGGGCGGCTCCTGAGGTGGATGAGGTTAAGCGGCGTCAGCAGTTGAAGAAGGGTGGGCGTGGTTGGCTTCACTGTTGAGTTTGGTTTGGATCGGTTGAGTTTTCGTTTGTTTCGGTTTTCGTTTTAGTATGTTTGTTAGAAGGGAGGGTGGTTTTGTTTGGCTAGTTACAGGCGTCGGTTGGATATTATAGCGGATATTCTGAATGTGATTGGTGAGGGTTCGAAGAAGACGCAGGTGATGTATGGGGCGAATTTGAGTTATAAGCTTTTGATGAAGTATTTGGATCATGTTGTGGCTGCTAGGTTTGCCTGTTTTGAGGAGGGTAGAGCCTGTTATGTGGTTACGGTTAAGGGTCGGGTTTTTTTGGAGAAGTATCGGGAGTATCAGCGTAGGAACAGAAGTGTTGAGAGGACGCTTAATGACGTTAATAGTAAGAGGAAGAGTCTGGAGAAGCTGTGTTCAAGCGGGTAGCCGCTAGGAGATTTGATTGTTTTTTATTGTTTTTTGTTGTTTTTTGTGGCTTTTAGCTGTTATTTTTGGCTGGTTGAGGAGTTGACGTGAATGCGTAGTGTTCTGTTCTGGTTTGCCGGTTTAGCCTGCGTTTTGCTTGTTGCCTGTGCTCCAAGTTTGGTTCATAGTGCAGGTGAGCATGATGCAGGTTTAGCTGTAGCCAGCGCAGAGGCAAGAGTCGTTGAATGCTACAATTTTGCTTTAGAGGCGGAGCGGGCTGGGGCGAACGTTTCAGAGCTGCTGAGAGTTCTGAATGAAGCGGGCGATCTTCTTTCTAAGGCTGAGCTTGCTTATGGTGTGGGTGATTATGATGGTGCCGGGGTTTATGCGGCTCAATGTGAGGGGCGGCTGGCGGGTTTTGAGGTTCAGGCTAATGCGTTGCGGGATAGTGCCTCGTGGCAGCGTCAGTTGGATTTTATGGTTAATGTTGTTGGTTCGGCTGCTGGGACGGTGGCGGTGTTGGTCGGCGGCTGGCTTGTCTGGCGATATTTGAGGAGAAGGCATACGGTTGCTGGGGGTGCGGCGGCATAGACGTTCGTGAGTATCAGCTTCCGTTTCTGGTGGGTGTTGGGGTTTTGGCGTTGCTTGTGGCTTCGCCTGTTTTGAGTAGGTTGCTGGTTTATCCGAGGACAGAGTTTTTCACTGAGCTTTGGCTGTTGGGTTCGGGGCACATGGCTGAGGATTATCCGTATAACGTTACGCGGGGGCAGAGTTACACGGTGTTTCTTGGTGTTGGGGACAGGTTAGGGTATTGTGGTTATTATCGGGTTGAGGTGAAGTTTCGGAATCAGAGTCAATCTATGCCTGAGAGTTTTGGGCCTCTTGGGAATCGTTCTTCGAGCGGTTTGCCCTCGCTGTATAGCATAGTTGCGTTTGTGGGGGATGAGATGGTTTGGGAGACGCCTCTGACGTTTTCGTTTGACTATTCTTATAATGTGGGGCTTGGGCAGGTGGAGTTTAGCAGCTTGACGTTGAATGGTTCGGTGCTGGATTTGAGCGGCTGCGTTAGCGGGTGGAATGTGACGAGAAGCGAGTTTTACGGGAACCTGTTCTTTGAAACGTGGCTATACAATGGAACGACGCAGAGTTTTCAGTATCATGAGCGGTTTGTGGGTTTAAGGTTTAACATGACGTTGTCTTAGTTTGTTGGCTGGTTTGCGGGCACGTTATTTTCTGTGGTCTCTCCATTTTCTTATTTCCTTGGTGCTGTTCCATGATGGAGAAGTTTTGCTGATTTTGTCTGTCATCTTTGCGGCTTCTTTGAGCGTGTTGGGGTCAAGTCTTCTTTTTGCTTCTTCCTCTGCGATTTTTGTGTTTATTGCTTGTCTTGCTATCTTGTTCCAGTCTATGTGGGAAAGAAGTTTCATTTTGCGATAGGTTTCTTTGTCTACTCTCACGTCTATGGTGCTCATGTGAATCATTAGTGTATTTGTGCGAAGCCGTATAGAAATCTTATGAGAAAGTTGTGTGAGTCTGACGACATTTTGATGCTTGTGTGTTTTGTGTATGTCTTTGGGCAAGACATATGAATAGTTAAGACAAGAAAGCTGTATAATGCTTCGCACACAGTGTTACTGAGAGTGCTTGCTCATGGTGTTCAAGTCTGACGTGATACTTGCGGTAGGTGCACATCCTGACGATGTTGAGTTGGGGTGCGGTGGAACTTTGTGCATGGCTGTTCGAGCGGGAAAGAAGGTTATTGCGGTTTTCTTGACGAAGGGTGAGCGAAGTGGTGTCGCTGAGCTTAGGGCGAAGGAGAGCGTGGATGCGTTGTGTGTTCTTGGGGTTAATGAGGTTCATTTTGGCAGTTTTTCTGATGCGGATATTCCGAGTTCGCGTGATGCGGTGGATTTTTTGGAACAGTTCGCCATCAAGTACAGTCCTAGCCTAGTGTTGACACACACGGTTAATGATGTGCATCAGGATCACAGGCAGGTAGGATGGCTTTCGATTTCGGCCTTCAGGAACGTGGGTAAGATTCTTGCTTATGAGACGCCGAGGGTGACGTCGAGTTTTTCGCCTAACTATTTTGTGGACATTACCGGTTGTGTCGATTCGAAGTGGAATTCGTTGAAGTGCCACATGTCGCAGAAGACGAAGAGGTATCTGGGTTATGAGTCGATGGTTAACCTTGCTTCGTTCAGGGGTAGCCAGGTTGGGTTGGCGGCTGCTGAGGCTTTCGAAGTAGTGAAGTACGTTGAGAAGCGTTGACCAGGGAGCACCTGAGAAGAAACACAAGCTCGTCGTGTCTGGGCATCAGCCGAACTATTTGCCGTGGCTAGGATTCTTTGACAAAATGCTCCAATGTGACGTCTTCATTATAGAGGACAATGTGCAGTTTGAGCAGCAAGGGTTCGAGAACAGGAACAGGGTGAAGACGCTTCAAAAAGTCGTGTGGCTCACCGTTCCAGTTGAGCACACCGGGCAACCTATGCTGATCAGTGAAGTGAAGATAGCGAACAAGGCTGAACCAGACTGGGCGAAACGTCATTGGCTGACTTTGAAGTACAATTACTGTAAGGCTCACTATTGGGATGAGTACAGCAGTTTCTTTGAGGATGCTTATAGTCGAGAGTGGATGATGCTGATTGACTTGAACATGCATTTGATCAAGGGTATGATGCGGTTTTTCAACGTAGAAAAGCCGTTGGTAATGTCTTCAACCTTGGATGTTTCAGAGCAGAAGAGCGAGAAAGTGCTTGCCCAATGCAAGGCGCTTGGCGCAACGGTTCATCTTTCCGGAATGGGTGGAAAAGGTTACTTGAATCTTGAGCGGTTTAAGGAAGAAGGCGTGGAAGTGGTTTTTCAGGATTTTAAGCATCCGGTTTATGCTCAGCTTCACGGCGAGTTTGTTCCCGATCTGTCCGCGGTGGATTACCTGTTTTGTGCTGGACGAAAACCGTGGAGAATCGAATCCAGCTAGAGGAGGAATCGAAGAAAATGAGAAAGATTTCTTCTGCTTTCCCATATTTTGATGAGGAGAATCTTCGAGCAATTCTCAGAGACATAGAGGCGTCTCTGAAAAGTGGGGTTCTGACTGACGGTTCTCATGTTGGCAGTTTTGAGAGAGAGTTTGCTGATTACTTGGGCGTCAAGTATGCGGTTGCCGTGAACTCTGGGACTGCTGCTCTCGAAATCGTGCTGAGGCATTATGGGTTGAAAGGGCGGGAAGTTATTGTTCCGACGAATACTTTTGTGGCGACGCCTAACACGGTTTTGTTTGCTGGCGGTAAACCTGTTTTCGCGGACATTCGAGAAGACACGTTGTGCATTGATCCGGAAGATGTTAAAAGGAAGATTTCGTCGAAGACCGCTGGAGTCGTGGTTGTTCACATTGCTGGCTTGGTCTGTCCTGAGATGAGGGAGCTGAGGGAACTCTGCAAGGACCACGGCCTGTTTCTTATTGAAGATGCGGCGCATGCTCATGGAGCCACGTTTGACGGGAAAAAGGCAGGAGCTTTAGCTGATGCTGGCTGTTTCTCCTTTTATTCGACTAAGGTTATGACGACTGGCGAGGGTGGAATGATTACGACGGATGATAGGCGTATGGCTGAGGTTTCGGTTTGTTTGCGGTCTCACGGTCAGGACGCGCGTAGGATGATGGTGATGCTTGGGCATAATTGGCGGATGCCCGAGATTGCTGCGATATTGGGAAGACATCAGCTGAGCCGTATTGAGGAGTTTGTGGCGAAGAGGAATCAGCTGGCGAGGAGGTATGAGGCTCGGCTAGTCAACGTGGAAGGGCTTTCCCTGTTCAAGACGCCTAGTAATATTAGGCATAGTTTTTACAAGTTTCCGACGAGAGTGGGTGACAGGTTTGACGTGGAGAAGCTTGGTTTGGTTTTGAAGAGGGATTACGGTGTTGAGACAGGCAACGTGTATTATCCGCCTTGTCATATGCACCCGTTTTATAGGGAGAATTTCGGTTTGAAAGAGGGCGATTTGCCCGTTTCTGAGAGGGTTTTGAGGAAGGTTTTGTGTTTGCCCATGCACGTTGGTTTAAGTGAGGATGATGTTGACTATGTTTCTGATTCTGTGCGTTGCGCTATCGGAAAGTTGGAAGACAAGTAACTGTTAGGAAGACTGAGCTTGTGGGAAGAGGCGCTGTTCCGCGTTTTCCGCTGCGAAAGTCCGAGTTGGACCGGTTCAAGTTTGGCAGAAGGGCTTATCTTTCTGTTTCCAGTTTAGTTGGCGGTTCTTCTCTTTGTCTTGATGTGGCTTGTGGAGCTAAGCCGTTTCCTGACGCGCATGTCTTGTGTGATTTGAATTTGGAGAGGGTTCCCGATAGGAGTATGAGGGAGCTTAAGACGGATGGGAAGCCTTTCGTGGTGTGTGACTGCCGTTTTTTGCCGTTTAAGGATAAGGCGTTTGGATTTGTGACAAGCTACTATCTTCTTGAGCATGTTGACGATCCGGTAAGTATGTTTAAAGAGTTGAAGCGTGTTTCGGAGCACGGCTATATTCAGTGTCCATCTTGGTTTAATGAGATCATGTACGGTGAAGACGTGCACAAGTGGATTGTGGTCAAACGTGAAGGCAAACTCTACATTAAGTCGCTTGTTGGGAAGCATCTTAGGCTGGGGTTTGTTTTTCATAGGTTGTATCGGACGGGTGTTTGGCAGGTTTTGCATGCGGTTCTTGATGAGACTCTACATCTCTTCACAGTTCGCTACGAGTTTTAAACTAGTCTTGGTGATGTCATGAGCGACAAAATCATTCGGTCTTCGAGGCCGTATTTTCCGAAAGAAGACATAGACCGATTACTAGTGGATATTCGTGAGGCTTTGGAGACAGGCAGGCTCAGGAATGGCAAGAACCTTTCCGAGTTTGAAAGACTATTCTCAGAGTACATTGGCGTCAAGAACGCTGTTGCCTTTGACAGTGATGGTGACGCTTTGGAGACGGCTTTGAGGTTTTATGGGGTTGAGGGTCGCGAGGTTGTGGTTTGCACGAACAGTTTTGTTTCGATGCCGAACAGCATCGTGTACGCTGGAGGAAAGGTGGTTTTCGCTGATATCAGGGCGGAGACGCTTTCGATGAATCCGAACAGCCTCAGAGAATGCATAACCGAGAAGACTGTTGGAGTAGTTGTCACTCACATAGCTGGATTTCCCAATCCGGATCTTAAGGAGATAATGGAGATCTGTGATGATCGTGGGCTATTCTTGATTGAAGATGCTACGCATGCCGTAGGCGCGTTGTACGAGGGAAAGAAGGTGGGTGCTTTTGGATGTGCGGCTGTTTTCGCGTTTACGCCGACAAAGGTTTTGACAACGGGAGAAGGCGGAATGCTGGTGACAAACGATGCGAAGCTGAATGAGGAAGCTAGAAGCTTCAGATTCTATGGTTCGGGGAAGGGGAAGACTAGCTTCGTTAATGTTGGCAGACACATGATGTTGCCCGAAGTCTCAGCCATTCTTGGGATTTACCAGTTGAAGAGAGCTGAAGAGTTCATAGCGAAAAGAAACGAGATAGCGGATATCTATAACGGAAAATTGGACAAGTTTGATGGTGTGAGAACAGTAGAATGTGCTAAGAACTCTAGGTGCAGTTACTATAAGTATCCGTTAACGCTTGATGCGAAAGTGAACAAAGCGAAATTCACTGAGAAACTGCTAAAACAGCATGGTGTTGAAACGGGAAACGTCTTTTATCCGCCATGCCATATGCAACCAGCCTATGATAAGGTGAAAACTGAAGGCTTGAGTGTGGGTTTGCCTGTTTCTGAAGAGGTTCTGGCGCGAACGATCACTCTGCCGATGCATGCGGGAATGAATCGCAAAGACGCTGAGCATGTTGTTGAAGGCGTGCAGGTCGCCTTGGATCGTTAATTTACTGAGGTTTGGATGAAGAATTATGCCTAGTCGTTTTTCTAAAATACTGGTCACAGGTGGCGCGGGTTTTATTGGCAGCCATATCGTTGATCGGCTTCTTAATGACGGTTTCGAGGTTACGGTTCTTGATGATTTGTCTTCTGGGCGGTTGGAGAATCTGTCTCAGAGTGTGCACAGGAAAGAGTTTCAATTGGTGAAGGGTGACATAAGGGATTGGAGCCTTGTCAAGCAAGCAGTGAAAGGTGTAGATGCTGTTTTTCATGAAGCTGCGTTTGTCAGTGTTGTGCGTTCTGTTAAGGAGCCGTTGTTGGCGAATGACATTAATGTTGTTGGGTCGTTGAATGTTCTGAAAGCTGCGGCAGATCAGGGCGTGAAACGGTTTGTCTTTGCTTCTTCGGCCGCAGTCTATGGTAATGCTTCTTCAATTAAGATCGCTGAGGACGTTATTCCTTGTCCGATGTCGCCTTATGGAGTTTCTAAGCTGTCAACTGAACTGTACGCGAGGTATTTCCACGATGTTTGCGGGCTTGAAACGGTTTCGCTTCGTTGTTTTAATGCGTATGGTCCTAGACAGAATCTTGATGAGCAGTCTCCATATAGTGGGGTTATAAGCATCTTTCTGAGCAGGTTGCTCAAGGGTTTGCCTATTACGATTTTTGGGGATGGTGAACAGACAAGAGATTTTGTTTTTGTAGAAGACATTGTTGAAGCGAATATGCTGGCGTTGAATAGCAAGATTGCTTCAGGCGAGGTTTTCAACATAGGTAGCGGCACAAGTGTTAGCATAAATCAAGTCGCAGAAACTATGAAGGAAATATTGAAAAAAAATAATCTGAGAAGCGATCATGGTAAACCTCAGCCGGGCGACATCCGACACAGCTGCGCAGACATAAGCAAAGCAAAGAAAGAGTTGAATTATCGACCTAGCTTTCGTTTTGATCAGGGCATAAGGAAGCTTGTGGAGTGGTATTCCGGGACGCATAGTTGAGGGATTGAATTTTGAGTAAAGGGAAATTGAGGGTCGCAATTATTGGCCTAGGCAAGATGGGTCTTGTTCACGCGGGCATACTGAATGTTTTGCCAAATGTGGAGCTTGTTGCCTTATGCGAGAAGAGTGGTCTCATTCGTAGATTCGCTAAGAAAGTGTTCAAGGAATTGGAGGTAGTTGACGATCTGGAGAAACTTGCCGGATTGAATTTAGGTGCGATTTACGTGACAACACCGATTCCATCACATTATCATGTTGCAAAGGCAATTCTGGAAAATGAAATATCTGACAATCTTTTTGTTGAAAAGACTTTGGCCCAGACTTATGAAGAAGCGAAGCAGTTGGTGGATTTGATCCAGAGTCGTCAGAGTGTGACGATGGTGGGTTATCTGAGAAGGTTTTATGTCACTTTCAAAAAGGCCAAGGAACTATTGCAAGAAGACGCCGTTGGAAGAATCAAGTCGTTCAATGCCTATGCTTATTCATCAGATTTCCTAGGAGTAGATGAAAAAGCAAAAATGTCCGCGTCTCGAGGCGGCGTTCTCAGAGATCTTGGTTGCCACGCGGTTGATTTGGCCCTATGGTTTTTTGGAGATCTCAGAGTCTCTTCCACTAAATCCAAAACAAATGATCTAACCGATGATTCAGCCAGTTTCGAGGTGGAAGGCTCTGATCTTGTTGGAGAGTTTGGTGTTTCTTGGCGGAAAGAAGGTTACCGCATGCCTGAAGTGGGCTTATCGATCATGGGATCAAAGGGAAATCTTTTTGTCAACGATGATCAGGTCAAGCTCGAAACAGTAGACGGTAAATCGTTCAAATGGTATAGACATGATCTAAACGATACTGTGCCCTTCTGGCTGGGGCTTCCAGAATACTATCGTGAAGATCTGCTTTTTTCTCAGTCTGTGGCTGGCGGGTTGAATGCTCAGCCCGATTTCATATCTGGATCAAAAGTGGACAAGATAATAGACGACGTGGTTGGTGGAGAAGTTTAGCAAGACTAGCAAGGTTTTACTGGTTGGGGACAACCCGTTCCACAACATAAGTCACCTGTCACAGGAAAGAACAAGGCTTAGAGAGAAAGAAGTGATTCTTCCTGAACGGGCAGCAGATTTGATTCATCTAGCAGTGCAGAATGGTGCTAATGGCTTCATGTTTTCAGTAAGCGAGACAACACTTTCAATCTTGGATATCTTGAAGAAAAGAGGACAAATTGAAGAGTTGCGCCTATATGGGATTGTTCCATATGCATATGAGTATGTGAAACTAGCCACACAGGTTGGTGGTATCCCGGGTCTGGCAAAAAAAGTTGGAAGGCGCATAGTTACTTCTAGAAATCTTAAAGGAATGGCTACTGGGTTAATGGGATTTCTGAGAATGGACCCAATTGAGATAATGAAAGCTTACTTGAGTTATGAGATCTGTAGGATTCGGTCTTCAGCTGGAAAGAAGGCAAGAATAGACTGTATTTTTCTTCATGAAGTAATAACTGATCTAGCCCTAGCACTAAACATGAGTTCTATATTCAAATCCTATGTTGATTACATACAGAAACTTGGAATTGCTTCAGGATTCAACACATGCAATTTCCCATATTTGGTAAGCAGACTCAAGGAATGGAGCATTGACCTGAGAAATGTTGTGATAGCTGCGCCTTTCAATAAAATCGGTTTTCAAATGACTCCATCAAGAGAAGAATCTGAGCAAACTCTGAAAACTTTGGAAGGTTCATCACTAATAGCTATAAGCATCTTGGCAGCTGGATACCTGAATCTACAGGAAGCAATGCAATACATAGGATCTTTGCCAAATGTCAAAGGGGCTGCTGTGGGCGTGTCCAAAGAAAAACATGCGGAAGAAACCTTTAGATTGCTGTCTAACATACTGCGAAAGTAAAACACAGTTTTAATTGAAGAGTGCCTATCTGTGCCACGATCTGACTCTGAAATCCCCTCATATCGCAGTTTCATTATGTCAGTGGATGTTGACGGTTGGCCAAGCTTGCTCAGATTCTACTCCATCGAACATGACATTGAAGAGGCGGAACGACAGGTTGAAGTTGAAAAAGGGCTTGACATACTGTTAGACCTTTTCGAGCGGAAACGTGTGAAAGCCACTTTCTTTGTGACGGGAGAAATGGCCCAACGGCATCCAAAAAAAATTGAAGAAATCGCCAAGAAAGGACACGAAGTGGCATGCCACGGATTCCAGCACGAAAGAAACGAGTGTTTACTAGAGGCCGATGAACAGAAATCAAGAATTGAGAAGGCCAAGAGAGCTGTTGAAGCAGCTGCACACAATCGACCCGTCGGTTTCAGAGCGCCATGCTTGAGAGCAAATAGCACGACCCTTGCAGTTCTTAGTAAGTTAGGGTTCTTATATGACTCTTCTTTTCTTCCGATGCTGATCCCAGGATATTATGGTTCGCTGTCATTTCAGTTGAAACCGCACTCTGTCACCCTCAAAACCGGAAGCATCTTGGAAATTCCAGTTTCGACGAATCCTATCGTGCCGTTGCCTCTGAGTGCTTCATGGATGAGAAACTTTGGGCTTTTACATGTTAAGTTTGGAATCAAAATGTTATTCGATCGCGGCTATCCGGTTATGTTCTACATTCATCCTCGGGATGTACTCAACCTGCCGCACATTGCAGGCGTACCTTGGCATCTTTACAGGAACGTCGGAATAAAGTCAATCGAAATGTTGGATAAAATACTCTCATTTGTCAACAAGTCAGGTGGAAAGGTGTTGCCGGCAAAGGATTTCGCTCTCGAATTCATGAAAAATGAACAGGTGATACAAAAATGAAAATTGGAGTAGTTGGACTCGGAGCAGTCGGAGAAACTGTATACCACGCACTGAAATTCTACCACAAAGAAGTACTGGGATATGACAAGTTCAAGCCATCGAATACCCTCGAAGAAGTAGTGAAAAGCAACGCTGTTTTCCTAGCACTGCCAACGAACCCGAAGAACGGACACCTTGACTGCTCGCTGATCAATGAATACCTAGACGAGCTGGAAAGAAGAAAATACTCAGGTGTGGTAATCATCAAATCGACTATACCACTTGACTTTGTGAAAGAATTGGAAAATAGAAAGCTGAGAATAGTCACGATGCCAGAATTCCTGCATGAGAATGCCCGTTTACAGGATTTTGTCAGCCCCAAGATTGTGGTTGTTGCGGGGAAGAAAGAAGATGTGGATTTTGTTATGAGCAAAGTCTTCTATTGGCAAGACCGAAAGATTCCGGTCTATCGAGTTGATCACATTACGGCTGTGATGATGAAACTTGTGATGAACGCGTGTGCAGCTACAAAGATATCTTTTGCGAACGAAGTCAGAAGGCTATGCGAGGACTATGGAGTTGATCCGAGGTTGGTTATGAATGCCCTCGTCTCCGAAGGCAGGGCAGCTCCGGAATACACAAACCCAATGAAAGGACCCTTTGATGGAAAATGCTTGCCGAAGGATTTGGAGGAACTCATCAATTGCTCGAACAAGACTATTCTTCTGAGAGCTGTGAAAGAAGTTAATGAAGCTGTCAAGAAAGAGACAGGCAAGAAATGAAGAAGCTGCGTTCATATAGTCAGGATCCAACTTCCTAAGCAGGTGGGTTATTGAAATGATGCTCTGGGAAATACTACTGCTGACAACGATCAGTCTGACTGTTCTGACTGGTGCGATATACGCTGGCTACTATTTGTACATCTCAAATGTGATAAAGACAAAGCGAAGAGAGGAGAAGAACTCGTATTTCAAGCCGAAGATAACGGTAATCATTCCCACTTACAATGATGCCCAGACGATCAAAGATAAGCTGCTTAATTTGCTCGAACAATCTTATCCTAGTGCGCTCATGGAAATACTGATGATCGACAGCGCTTCGAATGATGGTACTGTCAATTTGGCAAAAGAATTCTTTTCAGAACATCCTGAGCTGAAAGTGAAATTGATTGTTGAAGACGAACGCAGAGGGAAATCCACAGCGATTAACAAGGCTTTGTCCAGCCTTGACGCTCAAAGCGAAATCGTGTTCATGACAGACGCGAATGCTTTCCTGGACAAAAATGCGGTTCAAAAGGTTATTGACCGCTTTTCAAATCCTGAAGTGGGGTCAGTTGTGGGCAAACAGGTTGTGCCGCCTACTGATCGGTCTGGTGAGGCGCAATCAGAATCAGCTTACTTAGACTTCTACCAAAAAATGCGAACCGGGGAGAGTCTTATTGATTCGACGCCCATCTTCGATGGCGAACTCTCAGCGTACAGGACTAAATTCATAATTGGCAAGAAGATAAGAGAGAACCTCAATGCTGACGATTCGCAACTCGCGATAATGGCAAGAAGAGAGGGATACAAGTCAGTTTTTGAGCCTGACGCCCTTTTCTATGAGCCTCTGCCGAGTAACAGACAGTCATTGAGGAGGATGAAGGTGCGAAGAGGTCAAGGACTGGCCCGACTTTTTTGGTACAACAAAGATATTATGTTCAACAGGTCGTTTAGCAAGTTTGGCTCTACGATTATGCCAGCCAATTTTTTCATGCATGTAGTTTCACCTTTCATAATGCTGAGCTTGGTAATTCTGGCAGTTGCGACAGGGCTTTCTTACATCTTTCAAACAAGCGAATTTCTTCTTCCTCTGATTCTCGTGATACTGGTTTTGGCTGCGTATATGGTCGAACAAGCCCTGCCTACTAAGACCAAGATACTGAGCATTGCTTCAACTTTCTTGCAGTACCAAATTATCCTTGTAGAAGGCATGGTTCGTTACTTGACTGGTGGCTCGCTTCACAAGTGGCAAAAAGTCCCAAAAAAGACCTCGTCGTAATTGAGAATGTGGAACGGCATGAGGATCGGACTGATATCTCATGAAGGCGGTGGTATATCGTCGGTCTCTTACGGATTGGCCAGCAGCCTTGCACAAAAGAAAGTGCATGCAACGATTTTCACGGGTTCTCCCAAGACGAATTACGAGATCGAGAGACGTGGCGACTACTTAGACATCGTCCGGCTTCCAGTGTTTGACTTTCCACCGAGACCTTTATGGTTCCAAATCCTCAATTCGGGCAGAATGTCAAAATTGCTTGCTGAATACACGGTCATTCATGGTGTTAGCCCAGAAGCGTCTTTCGGCCTTACGTTCTTCCGTTCGAAATTGAAGAAGCCATTTGTTGCAACAATCCATGGTAGTGCGAGAGCTTTTCAGAGAGAGTTTATCCGTTCTCCAGTTACGAGTTGGACTTTGAGCGACTTTGGGAACCATATTGTCGAATTCCCTTTACATGATTTTGCCACAAGTCGATGTCTGGTCAACTCAGATCACGCTGTCGTGTGTAGTTACACCGCCCTATGCGAAATTGCCGCTTACACAAGACTGAACATGGACAGAACATCGGTCATATACAATGGCGTGGATTTCTCCGAAATCGACAGATTGGGAAACAGCGAGATAAATCGGGACAATAAATCGATCATATTTGCTGGTCGTCTGGTGTGGACGAAAGGCGTCATGTTTCTTCTTCAAGCTTTCAGAAAAGTCATTCAAGAGTCAAAAGACGCTGAACTCAGGATATTTGGGAAAGGACCCCTTGAGAATAATGTCAGGAGATTCATCTCCAATTATCGGTTAGGAAAAAGCGTGCGACTATTTGGGCGTGTTTCCCACAAAGATTTAATGGCCGAAATAAAGAAGTCGGACGTAGCTGTCCTACCAAGTCTTTATGAAGCTCAGCCAATGTTTGCCTTGGAAGCGATGGCGTGCAAAAAACCAGTGGTGGTTTTTGATTTTCCTTACGCACGAGAACTAGTAACGGATATGAAGACAGGTGTCCTATGTAAGGCCTGTGACTCTATTGATCTTGCAGATAAGATTTTGCTGCTTCTTTCGGACGAGAATTTGCGGAGAAGACTTGGGCAGATGGCCAACGAGTACATAAGCGAAAACCATGATTGGGATACCCAGGCTGAGAAGTACATAGAAGTCTATAAAGAGACTTTGGAAAAGACATCGCAGATTGAATGAGCTTTTCGAAGGCATCAACTATTCTTTGGGTTGTTATTGAATTGAAAGTCGTTCAGGTGTGTCCGCGATTTTCGCCATTCATCGGAGGAATAGCGACACACGTAGAGGAACTTGCCAAGAATCTTGTTTCACTTGGCGTAGATGTGGAAGTGTACACAACGGATCCTGAGGGACGATTGCCCAAGAAAGAAATTAGGGACGCTGTAACCGTAAACAGATTCCGGTCATACAGTTTTGGTGATCTTTACTTCTTTTCTCCTGGACTATACCAGGCGTTAAAGAAATTGAGGAGCGCAGACGTGGTGCATGTTCACAACTATCAGGATTTCTGTGCCCTCGCCGCGGTCTGTGCAAAGAGGAACTATCAGAAACCATTGATCTTTACGCCACATTTTCATCCAGTTGGCGCTAACGAGTTAAGAACGATGGGCAAAAAACTCTATGCTTCGCTGGTAGGGCGGCATATATTCGAGAATTCGGATGCGGTAATCGCAGTCTCGAATTACGAAAGGCATCTATTATCCGAGACATTTCACTTCAACGAGCAAAGAATCACGTATGTTCCTAACGGGATAAATTCTAAGAACTGCATGTACGTAGCAAGAGGCATTAATTCACCCAAGAAGAGCATACTCTACGTTGGAAGACTGGAAGAGTACAAGGGTGTTCAACACCTAATCAACGCTTTCCCAAAAGTGAGAGAAAAAGAAAAAGATGCACAACTCCTGATTGTTGGAGTGGGAAGCTACGAAAAGAGATTAGTCTCTTTGGCAGAAAGCTTAGGTGTCCGAAACGATGTGCATTTTCTGGGAAATGTCTCAGATGTGGAGCTTGTCAACCTGTACTCAACATCAAGTCTTTTCGTGATGCCTTCAGAATACGAAGCTTTCTGTATTGCTATGGTTGAAGCCATGGCCTGTGGACTTCCGGTTATCGCAACGAGAGTCGGAGGAATGCCTGAACTTATTGGGAATGATTTGCGTGGGCTTCTGATAGACTATCCACCAGATGTGAAAACACTGGCTGAAATGGAATCACGTCTTCTGGGCGATTCGAGTTTTTCTAGCAGAATCGGCCACGCGGCCAGAGACTATGTCCTTGAAGAGTTTTCTTGGAAATTGGTCGCTGAACATCTTATCAAAGTTTACACCGCCCTTTGTGGGTGTGAACCTGATACTTCATTGGAAAACCGAGAAATCAAAAGCTGACTGTCGGTTCCTCGCAAAAGGAAGGCTACCAAACTTGAATCGAAAAAGAGTTCTCTGGGTCAGTTTCTTATACTTGGACAAGAGCCTTCACAAGACTACACAAATTGAGATCCTAAAGCATCTTGCCAAGAGAGGTTATTCCGTTTTCCTACTTGCTCTTTATTCTCACGAGAAAATCAAGACGGAGTATGCTGATCTGAAAATTCACTCCCTTCCTATGAAAGATAGACCTGTCATTACGAACGCTCTCTTTGTCTTGCTATTGCTCTTTTTATGGCCCTTCTATATGATGCATTTCAGGCCTAATTATCTAATTGTAGAGCCGCAGGATGCTACTGCTTTTGGTTTAATACCTATGGCTCTTCTTCCAAAATCGACACGACCAAAAATCATTCTTGACGCCAGAACCGCATATATTCCAAAACCCTCTCGGGATATAGGTGGTTTTTTCTTTGACAATTCCTTCCATATAGCTAGGAAGTTGTTTGATGGGATAACAACTATAACTCCCATGATGAAAACAGATTTCTGTAATAAATATCACATAGATCCTAAACGCGTCGGAGTTTGGACTTCAGGCGTCGATACTGAGCTTTTCAATCCCCACTATTTCTCAAAAGAAAGGAAAGAGTTGCGGGAAAAGTTTGGCATAAGCAAGAAGCTCGTACTCTTCTACCACGGCGCTTTCGGTGCTGTCCACGGCACTGGCTCAAGAGGAATTGTCGAAATAGTCGAAAGCGTTGCGCTTTTGAAAGGCAAAATTGATGATGTTGCTTTATTCCTCCTTGGGTGGGGTCCATGTTCTCAGCGAGTATTGGAACTAGTCCGAGAACATGAAATTCAGGATAGGATAATTGTTCATGATCGGGTGGACTATAAAGATGTTGCGAAATTTGTCGCAATGTGTGACGTGGGTCTTCAACTCCTCCCTGATCGGCCTGAATGGCGATCTCAATGCTCATTAGCACTCTTGGAATATCTCGCGATGAAGAAACCAGTTATAGCAACGTCCCTTCCGCTAAATCGTTATGTAATGGGCAACTGCAAGTGCGGTATCTACGTGTCCTCTACTCTTCCACTTGAAATAGCAGAAGCAGTATCATCAGTTTATGATCACAAACGGGAACTGGAACAATGGGGTTCATACGGCAGAGCTATCATAAATCAGGAGTTCACGTGGGAAAAAGTAGCAGAGAGTCTCGACAAGTATTTGAGGCAGGTCTAACCGCGGTTTTGATATGTCTGAATTCCGTGCAACATGTTGCAGGTTTTGTTGGTGGGGATTCTGCAGCTGATCTGGTACTCTTATGTTGAGTAGGGATAGACGACAACATTGGTTCCAAGCCCGCCTGAATACAATCCGCGAGGGTTCCCACTGGTGCTGTAAACGTTAATTGTGTTATGGTTTATTGAAGCCACGTTGTCAAAGATGATGTCTGAGTAGCCGCTTTTGCCGTTTTGAATAAAAGTTCCGTAAATGGTATTATACGATGAATTGCCAAGGCCGCTAAATTCTATTGCAGCTTTTTGACCCCCTGTGACATTGATGTATAAGACGTTGTAGCTGATGGATGAATTTGTGTTCGCCCAATCGTTATTGATCCAGACTCCTGGCTGTGAAGCATTATTTATGATCAAGTGGTAGGTATTGTACTGAACAGATTGTCCTCTGTCCGACCCGTCAACATATAGTATAAGTCCGCAGTTAAGTGGTGAATTGATTGTTCCCGACACGTCATTGTAGCTGCTGCCTTGAGTGTTTGTTTCTCCGCCCACCGTAAGATTGTATTCTGTACCGGACTCCATTCCGTTGTAGTCTCCGTTGCTCACCCAACCAACTACCGTCGTGTTTGTTGCTGGACGCAGTTTGATTCCCGAGTGCCCGGGGGCCGCGTTATGTGCGGTCGTCACATTGATTATTTTCGTACCGAGAACTGGATACATCCAGCCGCCAACATAGATGCCATTGTCATGCGGACTGTTTTCATAGAGTCCTCCGATTATGGTATTGTTTACGCTGGGCATTCTCTCGCCTTGAATCACAAGAGGACAGCGGGCGTTTCCTCCACCAGCATCAGAAGTTACGTTTATCAATTGGTTGTTGTACCCTTCTAATATCATGCCATGTTGAGCGTACAAACCCATCAACGCCCAGTTGTAACCGTAGAGATTTTGCAGAAGCGATGAATTGATGTTCGTCGCAAGGAACCATTGCGCACCAATGTTGTAGATTGCTAAGCCGTTTATGCCCTCGGCGCTTAGGGTTATGTTGTAGCAGTTCTGAAGATAGAACGCTACTTCCATGTCGTAGCCGTGGGCGCCTAGACCGTGAATTGTTGCGTTGTTTTTGGCAAAAATCGATGAGTTTGAAATCGACGAAAAGCTGAAGATACGGACATTGGCACCTGTTTCATTGATAAAAACGCCATCCTGCAATGTCATGTTCACGTTACTGCGCATATTTATTGTACCGCTAACCTGGTACGTTCCGTTATACACGAAAAGAGACCCCTTGACGGCAGAAACGTCACTTAGGGCATGATTGAAGACAGTCAAGGAATTAGTGTTCTGATAAACCACCTGAAAAGTGGAACTCAACTCATAAGTGGCTGTCGCATTAATCATTAGGTATCTGACTAAAGTTTGTGGGTAACTTATCGCGCCAGTGTTTCTAAGAAGCGTCGAGTTCAAGGTTTGAGCTGTAATTGTTGTTGCAAAAAACGGCACGACAAGTGCAACAAACATTATGATGCGTTTATGTCTTGCCAACACCGAACCGTTCACCAATGGACGCAGGTACATCTATGTCATCCTGTGCTTTTATAGATTATCTCTAATGCATGCTTGTTACTATTAAGCAGTCTCATATATATTAAGTCTGCTGTTATACGATACATGTGCCAAAACACGTGCGCGTCCACATACAAACTCTGAACCGCGCGAATTCAGAATACATGTGTTTATCAAGTAATGTGAGAGGTAATGGTCAAAGGGGAAACCAATATAGAAATACGAAAGAATCGAAATGATTGAGAAAACCAGAATGCTCTTGATTTCAGAGAAACATATATGGGAGAATGTCGTGAAGGATTTTGACGCATATCTCTCAGAGGTTGGTCGTAATAAGCTTCATCAGAATTCGCCTAATGAAAGAAATGTTTGGACGACGGCGATATGCTTGTGGGCTTCACTCTAAGGTGACAGAATGAAAGTGCTGATTTTGAGTTACTTCTTCCCGCCTTGTACGAGCGGAGCAGGCGCAGTAATGTATGACTTATGCACTGCTCTCCCTAGGAGTTCATACTATGTCTTGACTGTAAGAAGAGAGTTTTGTATTAAGTGGGGCGCTTATGATGAGAACTATCAGGTAGATTGTGATATGCAAAGATTGCCTGTCTACACCGATTCAACTTTGAGTCGCACAGTTTTCTTTTTCCTAGCAATTCTTCAAGGTTGGCGGATAATCAGGAAGAAAAAGGTTGACTCCATCTTTGCGGTTTATCCGTTCATCACAGATGTTTTGGCTGCATACATACTGAGTCGCCTAACTAGGAAACCCTTCGTTGTGCAGATGCATGATGTCTTTTCCGAGAAAAAAAATGGATTGAGTAAGACGATTTGGGAAATTGTTGAAAAGAGCGTCCTTTCAAAAGCTTCGAGAACGTTAGTGATGACAGAATTCATGAAAGGATATTTTTCGAGAAAAGGCATTCCAAACACAGTTGTCTTTCCAACCCCCATCGACCAAACAAAAATAAACAGCCCGTCTCAGTCGCGAACCCAAGAAGACAACAGATCTCTGAAGATAGTGTTTACTGGGCAAGTCTATAAGGTAAATGAGAGCGCAATTCGTGCGTTCTTGGACGCCGTTAAAGGTCTTGATAATTTGAAGATAATGTTTGCACTTGCCTCAGCAGACCATTTGAGACAAGACCTGAAGGATTACTTGAAAGATGTGAATGTGGGATCATTAACAAAGGAGAAATGCCGACAACTTCAGCGAAGTGCAGACGTCCTTTTCCTACCTGGTTCTCCGGAAGTGTGGTACAACTCGCTGTGCTATCCGTGCAAGGTTAATGAATACCTGTTGGCTGGCAAGCCGATTCTTGCGGTGATTCCTAGAGGCAGCTACATAGAACATTTCCTGAAGAAATATGACCTTGGAGTGATCGTGACAGTGCATTCAGCCGAAAGAATAGTGACCGCCGTAGAAGAGCTTCGAGATCATGAAAAAAGAGAGCATTTTTCCAGAAATGCCCTTCGCACTGCGCAGCTCTTTGACGCAAGAAAAGTGGGCAAGCAATTATGTGTTTTGCTGGAGGATGTTGCCTGCAAGAGTTAGCGAATGATATGAGAGTTTGCCTGGTATAAAGGAGATGTTCATGAAGGGCTACGTTTTAGGAGTCCTCGCTTCAAGCGGTTTACTCTATCTTGCCGTAGGTTTCAACGTTTCAATTCTGAGACCATGCATTTCGATAATCTATCTTGTTTTTGTTCCAGGCTTTGTGGTTCTCAAAGCCTTGAAAGTCGATCATGAGAAAACAAGTTTTGTCCTGTATTCTGTAGGACTAAGTACGGCCATTGTCATGTTCTTAGGTTTAGCAGTTAATCAGTTTGGCTTTTTGTTTCCAGCTTTCAAACCTTTGACAATTCTGCCGCTGACAGTAGCGGTGAGCGGGTTCACGCTGGTGGTGCTCTTCATAGCCTGCAAGGACGATTTTGTCAGTAGCGATAGGTCAGAGCCCCACTCAGACACAGTTAAGAAAAGTACGTTTCTGAGAGGGTTGTTGCTGGTGACCATCCCCCTTTTGAGTGTCGCGGGAGCGTTGTCAAACAATTCGCTTTTGCTAGCCGGAATCATAATCGCCATAGCTGTTCTCATCGGCCTATGTATCTCTTCAAGAATTATTCCATCACAGATTTTTGTGGTTCTGATTTTTTCAGTCTCTATCGCGTTGCTATTGCAGACTTCACTAATATCCCGATATCTCATGGGCTGGGATATACATCTTGAGGACTACGTTTTCAAAACAGTCATGGCAAATGGTCTATGGAGTCCTTTAAGGCTCGGGATTGACTCGGATGTTGCAAGGTTTGAATCGGTATTATCGATCACGATACTGCCTACGATCTATTCGCTGTTTTCAGGCCTAAGCCAGGAGGTACTGTTCAAGATAGTATATCCACTAATCTTCTCTTTGATACCCCTCGTGCTTTTTCAAACATACAAAGCTCAGATGGACAAGAAACTCGCAGTTCTCTCAGTCTTCTTTTTCATGTCCCAACCATTTGGCTTCTTTGGGGCAGAGCCCTTGAGTCTTGCCAGACAGATTATTGCAGAGCTTTTTCTTGTCTTGTCAGTGTACCTCCTAGTAGATAAGAGAATACAAACGACGAAAAAATGGCTGCTTTTTCTGATTTTCGGAGGGGCTCTAATAATGTCGCACTACGCCCTTTCGTACTTCTATGTTTTCTTCTTGGCATTGGCTTTGATCGTATTGCGTAGATGGAAATCTCGAGAATTGCTCAATTTGACGACTTTCTTGATAATCTTTGTTATGACTTTTGCGTGGTACACTTACGTTTCCGACGCACCATTTCTGAAGGTGGAAAATGATGTTAGGCGAATATACAACAACTTCGGTGCTGATTTGCTGAATCCTCAGGCACGTTCCTCTGCCGTGTCGACTCTTGCTGCCGCGCCGCCCAGTATCGTTAGCGTTATCCATAGAGTTCTTTTCTATATCGAAAATGTTTTGATGTTCATAGGCGTGGCACTACTAGTCTTAAAAAAGAAAACCAAGTTCGATCCCGTGTATGCCATGATGGCTGTTGCCAGCATGCTTATGTTGATTATGACCGTGGCAATTCCCGGCTTTGCTGGAGCTTTTCAGCTGACAAGATTCTATGCAATAACGATTATATTCCTAGCTCCGTTTTTTGCAACGGGTGGTCAAGCGACTTTTCAATGGTTAAGTGATAAATCCACAGCAGTACTCAGGAAAACGTCTTCTAGAGTTGGTTGGACTTCGTCGAAGAACATTGCGATTCTCCTTGTTGCAATCCTTCTCATGGCCTCCTTTCTGTTCGACACAGGTCTTGTCGACCATATGACGAACGGCTATCCTGATTCTCTGTCCCTCGACAACAACAGGAGAAGAATATCACCGGATCCCAGCATACGAATCAACTATTTTTCTATTTTCATCCCGTCTCAAGATGTTTATAGCACGATATGGTTAGGCGATCATAGAGACAAAAAATCTAGCATCTATGCGGACGGCGATGCCAAAGCCTATGTGCTTAGATCATACAGTCTTATCCCTCATGATCAGATTTACCCCATTTTGATGTATAGCGCAACAAGCCCACAAAGTCTTGTCTACTTACGGTATGTGAATGTTGTCCAAAACACTCTTGTTAGCCTTGGATTTTTTAACACGTCTGAACTATCGAATGATGTCAATTCAATCAACAAGATCTACTCAAACGGAGGGAGCGATATCTATGCAGGATCTGGATAATGATGGTTTTGCCACTTCAGATGCAGAGCACTCAACATTAGCAATAAGACAGATCACAGACTCACTTATGAAGAGCAGAAGATCGATTTCTAAGGTTCACTCAAACTTGAGACGCCAAAAAGAGAGGGGACCACAGGGAATTGTGGAGCAACAATGTACCACCGTTCTTAAAACGAGACAGGAAGACATTTGGCTATGATTCGTCTTCTCCAAGGAATCTTGAGAAAAATCGGTGAGAGAGTATGCAAGACCGACTCCAAGCTATTCACACTATATTTAAGGAAATGCGGAGCAACCGTGGGAGAAGGGACCAGGTTCTTTGGATCTGTTGAGATAGACTTGACTCGTCCGTGCCTGGTGGAGATCGGTAGAAACTGCGTCTTTACGGACGGTGTGAAAGTTCTAACTCACGGCTATGATTGGACTGTTCTGAGGGAAAAGTACCATGAAATGTTAAGCTCTTCAGGAAAAGTAATGATAGAAGATAACGTCTTTATCGGCACGAACAGCATCATACTGAAAGGAGTGAGAATCGGCGAGAACACAATCATAGGTGCTGGATCGGTAGTAACTCACAACATCCCGTCGGACTCGGTAGCGGTTGGCAACCCGTGTGAAGTTCAAATTAGTCTCGCTGAATACTACAAAAAAAGAAAAAAGATGCATGTCGAAGAAGCAAAGGCCTATGCTTTAGAGATCTATCGAAAGACCGGGAGGTCCCCCAAGTTGGAGGACTTTTGGGAAGAGTTTCCTCTGTTTTTGAGGCCCAATGAATATTGGGGCAGACTGCCCGTGAAGAGTCAGCTTGGGACTGCACTAGATGCTTTCCTCAAATCAGAGTCATTGTACAAATCTTTCAGGGATTTCTTGATTGACGCAGGAGTTCCTGTGAAAGAGGTGGACAAATCCTTGAACAAAACAAAGCAGCTCAAAGATGAATGACTTGTGATTAAAAAAGGCGCAGCAGTTGCAATAATCATTCTGAACTGGAATGGACTTGGAGACACCGTAGAGTGTCTAGAATCGCTCAGGAGAATAGCATATCCGTCTTACAAGATTGTCGTAGTTGACAACGGATCAAAAGGCAACGATGCTTCAATACTAGAAAAGAAATATGGTAAAGTGATCGACATTATTAGAAGCAAAACGAACCTGGGTTTTGCGGGCGGGTGTAACATAGGAATTAGGCGGGCGCTGAAAACAGATGCGACTTACATACTTTTTCTAAATAATGACACAACAGTAGAAAGTCAATTCCTAACCGCGTTAGTTGAAGTGGCCAATAATGATAAGCAGATCGGAATAGTGGGCCCCAAAATATACTATTATGATGACCCTCATAGAATTGCAACAGTGGGCGGAACCGTCAACTTCTGGACGGGCAATGCACCTCTCATCGGGCGCGGAACTGTAGATCACGGTGAGTTCGAAGATGTCAGAGAGGTCGACTATGTAAGCGGTTGTGCTTTGCTGATCAAGAAGGAAGTTGTCAAAAGAATAGGGATTTTCGAAGAGGATTATTTTGCATACTTTGAAGAGACTGATCTTTGCACAAGAGCAAGGAGATCAGGTTACAAAGTGGTTGTGGCGCCAAAGTCTATTGTGTGGCACAAAGTCAGCAGGTCTGAAAAATCTGGAGTGATATCGTTGTATTTCATGACGCGTAACCGCTTTCTTTTCATGAAGAAAAACGCGACTGGTATACATTTTCCATTCTTTGTTCTTTTCTTTTTGTTCACGGATTTTGTACTCAAAATGGAGTCGGCGAAACTCTTCAAGAAGCCGAGGCTATTCAGCGCTTACTTGAAGGGAGCCTACGATGGGATGCGCATAGGTCTGGGGGCCGAACTCAAGGCGCCCAGAAAACTTCAATGAAATGAGAACTTGTGACTCGGAGAACAAAACATGGACAAAGCTTTGAAGATGGGCAAGGCTTCAGCAACCGGAAGCTTTCAACTGCTAATTGGAGTGGCGGCATCTACAGTAGTCATGGCTGTTGGAACTATCATATTGGCAAGGCTTTTGGCGCCTGATGACTATGGACTATACACAGTTGCACTGATACCGTCAACATTGATAAACCTGTTCAGAGACTGGGGAGTGAACTCAGCCATGACAAAATACATCGCAAATCTGCGAGCCACAAACAGAGAGTCAGAAACCTGTGGCGTGATCATAGCTGGAGTCACCTTTGAGCTTGTGACAGGTCTAGGGCTCTCTTTGTTCTCTTTTTTGCTTGCCAGCTTCTTCGCTTCAGTCCTTCAAAGACCAGCTTCTTCTTCGTTCATATCAATAATTTCCATCACTATACTCGGAGGATCATTGTGGGCGGCAGCCCAATCCAGCTTCGTCGGCTTCGAGAGAATGGAACTTAGCAGCTTAACGCTGATCTGCCAGTCCATCATAAAGACAATCGTTGGTCCAATCCTTGTCATTCTTGGATTTGGAGTTCTCGGAGCCGTCGTCGGCTATACTTTGTCTTTTCTAGCTGAAGGAATCATAGGCATTGCGATACTCTATTTCGCCGTCTACAGAAACCTAAGGAAAGCGAGAGAACCTCGATTTGAGTTGTCCAAAACTCTGAAGCAAATGTTGAGATACGGAGTGCCACTTTCCATCTCATCTTTCATGGCAGGCATTCTGGTACAGGTCTACAGTTTCATGATGGTCTCCTACGCAAATAACTCCATGATAGGCAATTACCAGGCCGCAGTAAACTTCACGGTGCTGCTAACTTTCTTCACGATACCAATCGGAACCGTGTTGTTTCCTGCCTTTGCGAAACTCAACCCCAAGAATGAACATGAGCTTCTCAGGGCAGTCTTTGCATCTTCCGTGAAATATGCTGCCATACTATTGGTGCCAGCTACAATGGCTGTAATGGCATTGTCAACCCCTATGGTTAACACTCTTTTCGGAGAACAATATGCGTATGCACCATCCCTTCTCACACTGAACGTCACAGGGAACCTGTTGTCAGTAGTCGGAAATCTGAGCCTGGGCAGTTTCCTCTCAGGACTCGGAGAAACGAAAATGTTGATGAAAATGAGCATACTGACCCTAGGAGTCGGCGTTCCAATTGGCTTTCTCCTTGTCCCAACAATGGGTATAGTCGGCGTTATTATCGGAAACATCCTTTCCGGAGTGCCGAGCCTGATATGGGGCCTTCATTGGATATGGAAAAACTACGGCGTCAGAATAGAATTCAAATCATCAACAAAAATCTTGGCGGCATCATCGCTCGCCGCTATTGCATCATTCTTGATTGTTGAGTTCATTCACGCTGGATATTTGATTGAACTTGTCGGGGGGGCCGCAGTCTTCATGACGACCTACATTCTGGGGGCTCCTATCATTGGCGCGATAAGTAAGTCCGACATGGACGCGCTCCGAACGATGTTCTCGGGCTTAGGCTTCATCTCGAAAATAGTAAACGCGATCCTAGCGATTGGAGAAAGAGCCGCACGAATAAGAGGATCGAATGAAAACCCTCCGCGCCCCGCTTTGGAAAAGTGAACGACAGAAAAGTCGCGCAGCGGGCCAATTGGATACGCGTGCATTCTCGCCAATCATATGTGCGCTTGTCTGGTCCGATCGATTTCTTCATCCTTCGTATGAACAACATTGCTCTTACAAAATGGATAGAGTATCTTTCGGATGATTTAAACTCCTAAACGCGGAATATAACCTAACACGCTTAGAAGTGAACAAGAATGAGAGTGAACTTTGCTGTGTGGTCAACAGGTCTAGAAGGAGGTGGAGGAGTTAGAGCAATATTTGAAATAGCAAATGGACTCGTGGACAGAGGGCATCAAGTATGCATCTCTGCTCTTGGAGGAAACGACAAATGGTTTCCTTTGAAGACTAAAGTCAACTATGTTGAATTGCCACACTCATTGAAAATATCTGCTGCCATCTTTGCACTCAAAAACAGAAGAGCTGTGACATGGTTGGATCTCAATTCACTAATAACAAAAATTGCAAATAAGTTTCATCTAGACTTGGTAAAGATTCTGTCAGAAGCTATTCCCAACACTGATGCAAACGTGGCCACATGGTTTCGCACAGCCTTTGCTGTATGGCTGAGCAAAAAGGGGCGTCGATTCTACTTGATGCAAGACTTTTATGAACAGATGAAGAACCACTATGACAAAAAACTCTTTAGAGACACGCTTAACCTGCCCATGTACTTCCTAACCAACTCCAAATATACTCAAGAAATCGTGCTTGAAATCCAACCAAAAGCGAGATCAAAAATAATCGGTGCAGGAGTCAATACCACAGTCTTCTACCCAAGAAAGAAAAAAGCAATCTCCTCCGACGGCCGTCCTGTAGTAATGATTATGGCTCGAAAAGAACCATTTAAAAGGACCGACTTGGCGATTGAATCACTCAACAAAGTCAACAAAATCACTCCAATCCATGCTGTAATGGTTGGCGAAGTTCCCAAGAACGTAACGATGAACTTCCCATACAGTTCCTTTAAACATATGAGCGACGATGAGCTTGCAAACCTATACTCAGCTTCAGACGTCTTTCTATTCACTTCCGTAGTAGAGGGATTCGCGTTACCTCCTCTGGAAGCAATGGCTTGCGGTACTCCTGTTGTCACGACAGACTGCAAGGGTAATCGAGATTATGCGACAGATGGTTTCAATTGTCTTATTTCGTCTCCGGAAGAAAAGGAACGACGCGTAAGCCAGATAGTGAACGTACTCAAAAAAGAGAAACTTGATCATCTTATTGCAGGGGGTCTTGAGACGGCTAAAAGATTCACTTGGAATAGTGTTGTGGACAAATTTGAGACAGCCTTACAGGAAAATGCGTAGAGCCGAGATTGCGCACGCCAAAAATTTTTTGAGATACACAAAAGCCAACTGCAAACTTGGTGTCAAAATAGAGCATGTTGAAGCATGTCTGAGAAGCTATGATAAGCAAATGCCCGAAGAAACAAATGGGGTCCTAGCAGATCATTGCTTGAGCTTACTCTTTGAGCTTGAATCTACGGTGAGGTTCTTATCTATGAATTCTTTGACTCGGTTTGAAAGCAAAAGAGGCATATCTTCTCGGATATGTTGGATATCCCAATTCCACCATTTTATTCTTAACAGAATGTCTACTGTTTCCTCATCAAACCTCATCCTGACTAATTTAGCTGGGTTGCCTGCAACAATTGCATAGGGTTCCACATCCTTTGTTACAACGCTGCCCGCTCCAATGACTGCTCCATCTCCAATTTTGACGCCTGACAATATGATCACATTTGTTCCAATCCAAACGTCATTTCCAATAATAACATCGCCTTTTGTGGTTGAATGTCCAGAAAAACGCTGAAACTCAGAGAAGAGTACGTTAAATGGGTACATCGTAATCCAATCTGGCTGATGTTCGCCGCTTAGAAGAATAAAAACGTCATCGGCTATTGAACAAAAACTGCCAATCTCAAGCTTTGAATCGTTTCCCCATCTAAGCACTTTTGGCGCTCCATAAGAAAATCTGCCAATTGAATATTCAGAATATTTTGGGTTTTCTTTGGTAAAAAGATACACTTTGTCGCCGAGATACTTGGAGGAAATATAATGGAAATATCTTATGATTGACCTGAGATAGTTTTTCACGGAAATTCACTCGTTCCCATGTATAGGCAATAATACTATTCCTCAAGCGTGCTTTTTTTCTCTTTGCTTTCCATATCTTTGCCAAGTCACCCACATTCTACTCCGAACAGACAAGAAATACTTGTTTTGCCAGTATGGTATTCCTTCTTTCTTTTTCATTCTTCCGTCGCTACAAGCCTTGATAATATCCTCATAATCCGTAACATCCATGATACCCGAATCATCAAGATAATACCCTTTCAAATCAATTGCACAGGACATGTTATGCAAAGAGCCATAGAAAAACCATATGGACACCAGATCGAAATGCACGCGATGGTCATATTAGGAGCATAAAGCACGATTCTTTGGAGAAAAAGTCAAGTGACTATTCGAATCATGGTTCTTGGAACAGGAGCGATGGGCCTTGGCATACTCCAGGTGCTGAGGAAATTTCCAGAATTTGAAGTAGTTGCCATCGCCGACAAAGATCCCGCCGCATTGAATAAAGCAAGACGAATAGTATCCAAAAGAACTTTAGCTACATTGGAATCTGACGAAGCCTTAAAAACAAAGCCAGAAGTGTTGATCGATGCCACTAATTCAATCTTGGAGTCAGCTCTATTCTTGAATAAAGCGCTAGAGCAAAAAATCCATGTTATTCTGATGAATGGTGAGGTGGATCAGGTTTTCGGAAGGTTGCTGGCAAGAAGAGCAGCAGAGAACAACGTTATTCTAACATCTGACGCAGGTGATCAGCATGGCGTCCTAGCTGCGTTGATAGATAACGTGAAAAACATGGGTTTCCAAGTAATCATGGCGGGCAATAATAAGGGTTTTCTAGACAGGTACGCGACTCCGGATTCAATAATTCACGAAGCAGCGATACGCAGGCTTTCAAGGAAACAGTGTACGGCGTACACAGATGGCACAAAAATGGCAATTGAAATGGCCATAATCGCAAACGCTGAAAACTTCAGCTTGCTACAAGAAGGGATGACGGGCCCCCGAATTGATAGTGTTGCAGACGCCTTGACTACTTTTGACTTCGACAGAGCAAGAGAGTTGGGTGGCGTTGTTGATTATGTCCTAGGCGCAAAACCTGGGGGAAGCGTTTTTGTGGTAGGTTACTCGGACGATCCAGAAGACAGATTCTACATGGACTACTACAAGATGGGCAAGGGTCCTTACTTTCTCTTCCTAAGACCGTATCATCTCTGCCACTTCGAAACTCCATTGGCTATCAGGAAGATTATCGCTCATAAGCAGCCAATCCTAGTTCAGAAGACGCACTCTCTAGAAGTAAATGCCTACGCGAAAACTAATCTGCAACCTGGAACAAAACTTGACGGAATCGGCGGCTACCATTTATACGGCGTTCTCAGAAAACCTTCAGGATTACCAATAGGACTAGCAGAAAGAGCTGTTCTCATAAAGAAAAAGAAAAGGGGCGATCCGATAGAGTGGAGTGACGTCAAATTTGCAGAAGATGATCCTTTGTTGGCTCTTTGGAGAGAACAGGAAGGCTGAAATGAGTGCAGCTATTAGTGCCAGGTGACCCATTAATCCTTAAGTCTTCTAAGCAGAATTTCGTTCAATGCATCCTTGAAGTATCCTTTTAGGGTCCAGTTGCCAACTGTCGTGTAGATAACTCGATAGTGCTTATGCTTGAGAAGTATTCTCCAAAGTCCTATGATATAACTTAGCCCCACATGACGTGGACGTGGATGCGACTTGTGGTAGAGGTTCATAGGAATCACGTAAACGCTGTACCCAAGATTCATGACTGAGAGACAATAATCAACTATAAAGAAATACCATCCTCGCACAACTTTTTCATCAAATTGAACCAGCTTATACATCGTTTTCGGAATTATCGCGAGACAGCTATCTAGCGTCTGAACTCTCGTTGGGATCTTAATTTGTATTCCTGCTGAAGTGGGTGGATCACCATGGAAAATATTTGTGACCGTGTTAGGAAATTCGCTGCTCTTTCCAGCTGCTCCTACAACACCTAGTTTCGGAATTTTGTCTACAGTTTTTTCAGTGTCCTCCAAGAAAGAATCTAAGCGGAAGCTTATGTCCTGATGGACAAACATCAAGTATTCACCAACTGCTTTCTCGCTCGCCACATTCATTATCTCGGCAGACGATTTGAATTCGCCTTGTGAATTATCAAAAAGAATGAGCTGATACTTAGCAGACTGATTTCTCAAGCTTTTCAGCAGACATCTTTCAAGCAGAGCTCTATTGTTGTAAACACAAATGATGGAAATCATGTAAATCACACTCGTTGTTGGTTGCTTTTAAAGATTTTAGCCATCGTACGCTTCGTGCCTAATCACGAATAGCACAAGTTTTCTACAGTTTTTGGCACACTAGCCAAAGTGTTCTTTCTGTAGAAAATGAATCTGTTTTTCACCTGCTCTCCCAATTTGCGGTCTTCCGTGTCAACACGGCATTCTCTCTTTTTGTGCATTTTTATCAACGAGACAGCCTGTATTTTTTTGTGCACGTCTTTTATCAGTATGGTATTCCTTTTTCGTGTTCGTCGTGTTCTTTCTTCCATCAAGTCAACAGACGGGGGCTTCAGCCAAGAGTCCTGAAAGAGCTTCTCCCCCCGAGAGTCTCTAACGATCTAATTTCAGAAACGCTTGAACACATAGAGCAAGTCTACAAGAGCTACTCCAACCTAGAATTTCAACGTGCTTGGTGCTTCGACCTACATCATGGACAAAGATTCCACGTCGGAAGCGTCGCATGGGCCCTCTCGTTTGGAGCCTGGCCCGTTCTCCCAGTGGTCACTCACGAAGTATTGAGAGTGATGGGAGGAATGCCCATGGAAGCAATAGATGATCGTCACCTAGAGAACGAACTGATTCTGAGGCGATTTCCGAATATGGTCAAACTTCCGCTCGACCACAGTTCCTACGATACTAGTCCCCTTAAACCCACAATACACCAAAAAACAACGCAATTCTTTCGCGGCGACCGATCAGTGTGGAAACTCAGCAGACACGCACGCCTTCTGCGTGGCGCAATCTACAAACTTTCATCAGCAGAAGACCCACGGTACTACTACCGCATTTGGAATCTCAACAACCCAGGTTGGCGACAGATCAGACAAGAAGCAGAAGCAAATCGCATTCTTGCCTCACAGATTCTCGACGAGAACTCACTCTCAAAACTGCTCCCACCTCCAGACGCCACCATAAAAGCTACGAACGAAGTCATAGCCACTTCTGGCTTGAAATGCCTACTGGGATTTCTGCTCTGGTCCAAAGACCATTACCAACCGCAGCAAGCTCAGCGTTCGTGACCGCTAATTCAAGCTACTAGATCAGCCTTTGTATTCTTCCTCGCAAGCTATGCGCTAGTATGGTATTCCTTTTTCGTATTCGTCGCGTTCTTTCTTTATCTGGATCATTCTTCCGTCGCTGCAAGCCTTGATAATGTCCTCGTAATCTGTAACGTCAATAATGCTTGGCTCACCGAAATGGCAAAACCGCCTCACTCCAGCACAAGGCGTAATATCCGGCGAACCATTCCAATACTCATCATAAAACTTCACCAGCTTCCAAATGAACTTGGCCGTGCTTCCGCAATCCGCTAGCTTCGTGGATTTAGCCTTATACGGACAATTGTACCTGTTGCCTTCGTTGCAGGCTTTTCCTTCTGCGCGTCCAATCTCCTCATAAAGCCTCAGCTCAACGTCGTGCATCTTGTTCTCTTTAACCGTCTGAGGCTTCCGACTGCTAAACCACGTGTCCTTGTTATATTCTGACGCTTCCCCAGACTCCATTTTCGCATCATTCTCTCTCTGATAGAGATCCACCAACAGAATATGCTTGCGAAGCGCCGTCGCCTTCTCAACCACGCAGTCGAGGCAGAACGCTGCACTGTTCCCTTGAAAATCATAATCAAAACCCTCACAATAAAACCCGTCCAACGTAACATTCCTCCTCAAGCAGGCAACCAGCAGCCGCTCCTTCATCTCCAGATACTTCTTCGAAGAAAACACGTACTTCCACTCCTCCTCACTCAACCACAAACCGCGTTTACCGATCTTCTCCGGCCAACGCTCACAGAAAAAATAGTCCGCATGCCTCCTCATCACCAACAAATACTCCCGCATAAGCTTCGCAGCAGAAGCACCCGTCTCCTCCTCATTCTTCACGCAGTAGTCAAGCAGCTGCTTAACCGCCGTCTTCGGCAGCATCCTAGGCTTCAGCATCATTCACCCGCCATATCCTCCTTCTTCCCAAACTCCACCGCCGCATCCTGCGCACAGCCCGACTCTCAGGCATGCT
>Ga0315288_10001125_pt1 | contig 34310 bp, 29 predicted proteins | sample YL17G11_20_MG_FD_203454 | JGI IMG/M metagenome (GOLD analysis project Ga0315288, IMG submission 203454) | Sediment microbial communities from Yellowstone Lake, YNP, Wyoming, USA - YL17G11_20 | ecosystem: Environmental > Aquatic > Freshwater > Lake > Sediment | place: USA: Wyoming | collected...
CACCGATCTTCCTTAGCGGCATGAACTTGAAACCAATCTCCAGAACTTTGACCTCAGCTAAGTTAGCACCTAATGTTCTCGACAACCTCTCAATGGATTTTTTGCATGAAAATCGGTTCCTATTAAGAATTGAAAACCCCAGGGAGGAATTCAAACAGGTCTCTTATAGTAAGGATGATTTGGGGATGAAACATCTCCGGTACCAACAGATGTATAAAGGCATAGAGGTTTGGGGGTGCGACATCTATGTGCACCTGAATGGCGATAATTCACTGTCCAGTTTCAATGGGCGATATTTACCTACACCTTCAAGGTTAAACGACATCACCTCCTCCATTACTAAAGAACAAGCTATTCAGGTTACCAAAGACCATCTGAGCTCTCCTCAAACCGAGTGGCAAGTACTTGAGACAAAACTGGTAATCTATCATGCTCAAGATAAGGTTGCTCACTTAACCTGGCTGGTTGACATCGCCGATGGATTTCTCAATCACTGGTTTTACTTTATAGATGCACACCGAGGGGCGTTTTTGGGCAGAGTAACTAGGACATACTATGATGGACCTGCGACAGGTTCTGGTATCGATTTGCACAATCAAACCAGAACTTTAAATCTTTATCAGGTTGGCTCTACATACTATATGATAAATGCCTCCAAGCCGATGTTCAATAGTTCCGCCTCAACCATGCCCAATGACCCGGTGGGCGTGATTTGGACGCTAACCGCCCAAAACACGGAAAATCAATTGTATCAGGTAACCTCAACCAATGTAAATTCCTGGACTGATAAAGCCACTGTTAGTGCCTCTTATTATGCGGGAATCATTTATGATTACTATAAGAATGTGCATTCCAGAAATAGTATTGATGGAAACGGCATGAACGTGCCTTTTATCGTCCATTACAAGACCAATTATAATAACGCTTTCTGGAACGGACAGGCAATGATTTTTGGCGATGGGGATGGGACCAATTTCAGCAACATTGTCGGGGCACTTGATGTTTCTGCGCACGAATTGACCCATGGAGTAACTCAGCATACTGCAAACCTGATCTACCAGCTTCAGCCCGGGGCTTTGAATGAATCGTTCTCAGACGTGTTTGGAACCATGGTAGAGTTCTACGTTGAAGGCGCTGGTGGTGATTGGCTGTGCGGGGAAGATGTTTTTACTCCCGGAACCCCCGGCGATGCTCTGCGGGATATGGAGGATCCGGCAAGCAGTCATGTTCCTGCAGGATATAAACAGCCCACCAAAATGAGTGAATATCAAGACTCACCCAATACACAAGAAGGAGATTGGGGTGGGGTTCACGTAAATTCCGGCATTCCTAACCGAGCCTGCTTTCTGGTGGCGGATTCTGTTGGCAGAACCAAGACCGAGAGAATTTACTATCGGGCATTAACCAATTACCTGACTCAGAATTCGCAATTCATTGACGCCCGCTTAGCTTTGTGTAAATCCGCTGCAGATTTATATGGAGCTGATGGAGCTGAGGAGAGAGCGGTAAGACATGCATTTGATGTGGTGGAAGTGGTTGGCGACAGCGGGAGTCCTCCCCCGGATACTCTGCCACCGGTGGAAGGGGTAGAGAAAATCACGGCAGTGGATGGTGCAGACTCCACCCTATGGCTCATCGACACAGCCGGAACTGTTTTCCAACAGATCAGCACAACCCGGGTGTTCGGCAAGCCGAGTGTGACCGAGGAAGGAGATTGTATCCTGTTTGTTGACCGTAGTCACAATCTCCGAATAATAGGCTCTGATGGACATGGTGAAACAGCTCTGACTCTGAGCACCTCGGGTATAATCTGGAGCGCTGCCTTCTCACCCAATGGAGAAAAGTTAGCCTTCACCAGCATCTATGTTGATACCACCATCTATGTTATGGATTTAACCGACACTACCGGTGCCAGTGACAAAGCCTGGAAAATCAACCGGATTGCCGGATTAGAAGGATCGACTGCTTGGATGCTTTATGCGGATGCTCTCGACTGGAAAAAAGATAGTGAAACCATACTTTACGATGCCGTCAATATGAAGGTAATAAATCTGCAGGACACGACATATTACTGGAGCATATATAATATGCGGGCAAGCGATGGCAGTGCCTGGCAGATTTTTCCTTCCCAATCTGAAGAAGTCAGCGTTGGTAATCCAGTTTATGCCTCTAACAATGACTATATAATAGCTTTCGATCATGTCAATGCTTCAGGAAATGTTTATATTATGGGTGCCAATCTGGAAACAGGCGATATAGGCGTTATCACCAATAATAATTACTCGCTAGGTTTTCCTTCCCACTCAAATAGCGACTCTAAAATCATATATCAATATTATAATGGGTTTCAATACACACTTTGGGTAGTTGGGCTTCAGAGTGACAAAATTAATGGAGTCGATAACGACTACCCTTTCGCTTATGATGCAAAAAGTCCGGTCTGGTTTGCTATTGGTCATAGGCCAGCTGACGTTGAGGAGCCAGAGGAAAATCAAAAGCTTCCTTCTGCTTTTACGCTGGAACAAAACTACCCCAATCCTTTCAATCCAGAAACAAGAATAAAGTATACAGTAGGCAGTAGGCAGACCCATTCTATCCCTACAACCCTGAAAGTCTATAACATTCTAGGACAATTGGTGAGAACATTGGTGGACGAACCACAAGAACCGGGGACGCATGAAGTGATTTGGGACGGAAAAGATGAAAAGGAGAATGAAGTAGCAAGCGGTGTCTATTTATATCAATTAAAAACCGCAGATTTCAGACAAACAAGAAAGATGGTCTTGATTAGATAACTCAGCCATCTCCTCTGTTGGAGCGGGGCGCCCAGACCCCGCTTCTCATATGGTCAAGGGTGAGGGTTCACCCTGCCCTTCGGTCCCTGGCTTCGCACAGTTCGTCCTGAGCTCACTGTCGAAGGACTGAGTGCGCTCAGCACGAAGTGAGACCTCATGTCGAAGGAAAGGGATTCACCCTGACTTCGTCCTGAAGGACTCAGTCCGAAGGAAGGGCACCCTTGACCAACAAGTAAACGCTCATACCGGCATCCGTCTGGACAAATTCCTTAACTCTCTCTTCGGGCGGGGGTTCAACCCCCGCCCGATCTATATAGTTTTTTTGCTCCATGTCTCCTGACCCTCAACTCCCTGACTTATCAAATTCGTCATCCGCCATACGTCATTGCTTTTATCCGATCTTCTGCAGCTTGAAGTTTACATAGACCTTTCGAATCAGATTCAAGCTGATTATAAAAAGAAACATACAAATCAGAGTTACATAGGGTGGGTAAGTATACTCGAAATCGGCGCCGACTTGTGGTGAAAAAAATCCTATGGAGAAGGAGATGCTATTAGCCAGAGAATGAACCAGAATGGCTACCCAGAGATTCTGGGTCAGATAAACCAAATATCCCAAAAATAATCCCAATAGAAAGACCCCCGCAAAATTCCAGGGATCAAGATGCATCAGAGCAAACAAGAATGCAGTGAGAACGAAGCCTTTTATCCCTCCTAATTTCTTAGAAAAAACCGACTGAAGAAATCCTCTAAAGACAAACTCCTCATAGAATCCAGCCAGTACGCCCAAAGCTAATATCCTGAAAAGATACTCCAGCCATGTCTTTGCCACAAAAAGCTTCAGCAAAGCTTCTTGCTGAGGCTGGGGTCGGGGAAACAACTGATGGACATAGCCGGATATGTCGCCGATCACCACAAACAGAAAAACCGATGCTGCTCCGACTAAAATCCAGAAGCTGAAATTGAGCTTTCCTTGATAGGTCAGAATGCCGCGGAGAGAGTATCCTCCTACAGAGAGAAAAGAGAGGGGCACCAGAAACACTAACAGCTCACCCAGAATCGCTGTGAGGTGGAATCCAAAGATCACTGCGCTGATTCCCCCTACTATCACCATAACCACTAAAATAAGCACATAGATTCCGATTCCTTGCCCGAGGGTGAAATCTTTTTGCTGGTTTACTTCCTCCATGTTTGTGGTTATCCTACAAATGTATGGGAGATTTAATGGTCATCAACTAAAAAGTTAACATACTCTGATTCCACACAAGATCAATGTTTGGTTCTTAGCCCATTTGGGCGTTAGCACTTGAACCGGACTAAAGTCAGTTAGAACAATATGCCATTACAGTAGCACTTCCTTCCCTTTCCAATGTTGAAGACAGATATTTTAAAACCATGATTTCTTTACCTACATTTTCATCTAAAGATGCTTTTTAGGCTGACGCCAACCCGATAAGTAAGCGGAGCATTATTACCGGACAAAGGAAAATCTATGTAGAAATCGAGTTTTCCATGTTTTCGGGGTGTAACGTCTCCTAAGGAGACCCGAAGAGAGACGGTGTAAAGATCTGCTTGTTCTCTAACCACAATATCATTCTGCTTCACCGCCTGCCACCAATTATACCGTATAGCTCCCTCCATGCCGAAGTTCCTGAAGTTTTTCACAAAGCCTGCCTCTGTACCCACTATGTCTCCTAATCTCTCATCAATAGTCTTTCCTGGAGGAATGGTATCCGGACCCACGATAATCTGCATTTTGTTCAGATACTCCCTTTTAAACTGATGGGTATAGCGCAGTCCCAGTTTGATGAAACTATCCTCGTGGAGTAAAATATCACCCTTCAAGGCGAAATTCAAATCGGTTTGACCGTCTCCGGTACCTGCTTTTCTCGCGGAAACTTCGTTGTAAGGCTGACCCGTGGGCAAAGTGGGACCAAACTCCGAGCTTAAAGACCAGAAATACCGATCAATAATGTGATATTTCAATAAAAGCTGAACGTCTCCTACATTGGAAGCGCCAGATTTCACTTTGGTGGCTTTTCCATAAAGTCCACTGTCCACCTTTTGATCCATCACCACTGGAATATCTACTCCGAAAGTAAATCTATTGGAAAGTCCGTAAGAAAGCTTACCGTCTATAATATTGCTGGAAGAATCCCTCCCTCCAGGGTAATCTAATTCTTTCCCTGCTTTAAAATAACTTCCATTGTTTAAATAAGTGAGCTCAAAGGCAACATACCAGAATCCCTTGGGCAAAGTGGCACTATTCCACTCAATCATCCCCCAGGCGGGTTTTTCTAAAAGATATTCCATCTGGAGAGACGATTTCTTTTCTATGGCAAAAGAAGAGGCTGCATTTAGGTGAATGCAGATACTTAAAAGGATTAAAAGAAAGATCTTTCCTTTCATGTTATCACACCTCCATATAAGGGTTGACTGAAGCTTGAAAATTTGACTGCCCCAAGTTTGATTTTTTTAATTGATCAACCATCAGCCGGTTGAAACCTGGAGCAAAAATATTTCTCCTTCCTTAGTTCAAACTAATGTAACAAATTGAAAAGGTGGAGTCAATAGAAAAGAGAGAAAAAGTAAAGAGTTTAGAGTTTAGAGTTGAGAGTTGAGAGGGAACAACAATCCTTTAACCTCAAAACTCAATACTCATTTCTCATTACTCAACTCATCAAACTTTTCCTTGACAAAAATGTATTTTATTCTATTATTTACTTTCGTATAGAGAGCGTAAGTATATGGTTCTTTGAATTATGATGGGATTTTGTTATTGATGTTGAGCTTGATTATCGGTCTGGGGAATCCCGGGGAAAAATATAAAAACACTCGGCACAATTTAGGGTTTAGGGTAGTCGATAAATTAGCCGATAAAAATCACCAGCGTTTTAAACCGGGGAAAGGAGATTATCTTTTCTGTGAGATAGGTAAGGGAAAAGATACCAGCTGCTTTTTGATTAAACCGCTTACCTATATGAACTCCAGCGGAGAAGCGGTGGGGGAGGCTTTGGATCACTGGAGCATGGGAAGAGAGAATCTTTTGGTATTATGTGACGATGTAAATCTTCCTTTGGGAAAGATCCGAATACGGGAGAAAGGAACCGATGGAGGACATAACGGGCTGAAATCGATTATCTATCGTCTAAACTCCATCGAGTTTGTCCGATTGAGGATGGGTATCGGGAATGCACCTTTGAACACGGATTTAGAGGAATTTGTGCTCAAGGAGTTTAACGAGCCAGAACAAGAAATTGTTGAGAGGATGATCGAAAAAGCTTGCATTGCAGTGGAGAATACGTTAACTTGGGGCATAGAAGATAGCATGAGCCGATTCAATGTAGATGCTTCCTCCATTGTGGAGTAAAAAAGCTTAACCCCATGCTTTCAAAAAAAGAAAAAATATGTTTAATGAGTATAACAATCGAATTAAGTAAATTGACCTAATAACTTTCCCCTAAACTTCCTCATCGAGCGAGGAAAATTTATAGAGTCCCCTCTCCCCTGCGGGAGATGGATAGGGTGAGGGGGAAGTAGACTTATTTTCTACTTTTATGTTAGAAAAAACCCAAAAAGACGATTGGAGGTGAGAAGTTGCGAATTTACGAAACCATATTCATACTGGATCCGTCTTTAGACGATCACACCATTCAGAAGGAGATAAAAAAAGTAGAGGACCTGATTACTAATTTGAAAGGGAGGATTATAAAGACGGAAAAATGGGGTACCAGAAGGCTGGCTTATCCCATCCGGAAAAAACTGCAGGGTTATTACACGCTGATCTATTTTGAAGGAGAGGGGAATCTCCTCACCGAGTTGGAGAGAGCATACAAGCTGAACGAGTCGTGTTTAAGATATTTGACCGTGGTATCGGAACAGAAAGCAGAAGTGATCAAGAAGGAGGAGGAACAAAAAGCAGAGGTTTCCCCATCGAAATGAATTTCTCTTAATTGAGCGCGCACCTGTAAGAATATCTTGATGTTCCTCAAATAATTCGTCCAGCATATCACGGGGCGAACAGGAGGTCATGGGGTGATGGCAAACACGAGACTGCCTATCTTAAATAAGGTTTTGATCGTGGGCAATTTAGTCAAGGATCCGGAGCTGCGTTATACCTCCACCGGGGTGCCGGTGGTGAACTTTAAAATTGCGTCCAACAAGAAATTCAAAGATGGTTTCGGAAACCAAAGGGAGGACGTATGCTACATCGGAGTGGCGGCTTGGCAAAAGCTGGCGGAAAGCTGTAGCCAGTTTCTGCAAAAAGGCTCAGCCGTGTTGATAGAAGGAGAGTTGAGGAGTCGGCTAAAAGAAAATGAGGATGGCACCAAGCGTAGTTTTGTGGAGATTAAAGCTTCACACGTCCAGTTTCTGGACAAAAGAACTGATTCGGTTTTCGATGACACCAGCTCCTTTTTAGGCTCAAGTGAGTCTACCATTGGAGAATCCTCATCTGGTGAAAACGAAAATTCATCTAAATTAGAAGGCTTATGGTGAGAATCGAAGAATCAAAAAATGGAGAGTTAAGTTATGGTGATAGAGACTGAGAGAATTAAAAGGAAAACCTGCCGCTTTTGTGAGGGGAAAACCGACGTGATCGATTATAAGGACGAAAAATTGTTGAGAAAATTTATCACCGATCGAGGAAAAATAGTCCCCCGGCGTATCTCTGGAAATTGTGCCTGGCATCAGAGAAGACTGACTTACGCGGTTAAAAAAGCCAGACATATAGCCCTTCTACCTTTCACCGGGGAAACTTACCGATAGTCCTGGAGGAAGACGGGTTATTGGAGTATCAAGCTTTAGCTTGATCTAAAATCTTTGGATCAATGCATGTTTTCTTGGGAGCGTCTAAAGGGTAAGGGCTCCAATTTCTATAGATCTGCTTAAAAGGTAAAATTATTGATGCTAGGAGAAGAAAACGATGAAGGTGATTTTAAAAGACGATGTGGGAAAGCTGGGTAAATGTGGAGAAGTGGTGGAGGTGAAGGATGGATATGGCCGGAATTATCTTTTCCCTCGCAATTTAGCCATCCCGGCCACCCGGGGTAATTTGAAATCCATTGAGGAAGTTACCAAACAAAAAAGGATGCGGGATCAAAAAAGAAGAAGGGCAGAAGAGAGAGTTAAGACACAAATAGAGAAAACCTCCTGCACTGCGGAGGTGATGGTGGGGGAGGAGGATCGGGTTTTCGGATCTGTCACCTCTCAGACCATCTCCGAGCTTCTTAAGGGAAAAGGATTCGACATTGATAGAACAAAGATTATGCTGGAAACGCCCATAAAGGCGTTGGGTATCTATACTGTGCCCATAAAAATCTCCAGCGATGTGATCGCTTCGCTTAAGCTTTGGGTGGTGAAGAAACCGCCAGGCAGTCAGCAGTAGGCAGATGGCAGTTAACAGTTGGTAGTAGGTAGTTGACAGCAGACTGCAAACGGAGAGAAAAGCATGAGCATGATTGAATCAAAAGTAAACGGGTTGGCGCTAGATATGACCACCAACTCACCCGTGGTGATCCTATCTTCTTCAGATTCGGATCGTCTGCTCCCCATCTGGATCGGACATTATGAAGCTTTAGCCATCGCTATGGAGCTATCCGGAGTCACCTCTCGAAGACCTTTGACTCATGACCTTTTGAAATCGGTAATCACCACCATGGGAGGAAAGGTAAAGAAAGTCGAGGTTACCGAGCTGAAGGAACAGACCTTCTATGCTAAAATCTATGTGGAGGCAAACAGCTCTATTTTGGAAATCGACGCTCGACCATCCGACTCCATAGCTTTAGCTCTTAAAACTAAGGTTCCTCTTTACGTGGAGGAAGAGCTGTTCCAGTTGAAAAGGGGAGATAAGGAGACTCCGGATTTAAGCGACCCGGACACCCTGAAGGAAAGATTGAAAAGAATCAATCCGGAAGATTTTGGAAAATACTCTTTGTAGTAGAGAGTATTGAGTTTAGAGTTTAGAGGGAGAAACAAAGCTTCATCCTCGAAACTCATTACTAATTACTCCATACACGAAACTTACACTATATTCCCTCTCCCTTGGGGGAGAGGGCAAGGGTGAGGGGGAAATAATAACATAAACCAATCAGAATTAAGTGCACTTACGATTTTTAGCATTAATCCAGATGTGATGAATTGGCAAAAAATAAGTTTCTGGCTAACTTGTTGGCTTTTATTGGCATTGGCGTGTTTTAATGAAACCAGCTGGTCACAAAACATAACTCCCCAACAATTAAAGCATAAATTAAGGGAGGCAGAAGAAAGCTATGCAGCAGAAGATTACTCCCCAGCAGAAGATGTTTTCATTAACTTGTCTGAATCTTTCCCTCTTGATCCTCGATTCTCCTACTTCCAGTTGATGATCGCCAAATGCGAATATCATCTGAAAAACTATAGCTCCGCCCAAGAGAAATTCAAAGAGCTCATTCATCAATACCCCCATAGCCGTTTTGTGCCCACCTGCTGGTTAATGTTGGGGAATATTGCTTATCTTAAGGGACAAATGCTTGAATCCGCCCAGAATTTCATCCGGGCGTATCAATTGGCAAAAACTGAGCAGTTAGAAACCTTGAGCCAAAAATCGCTGGAGCCTCTTTTGAAAAAATGGCTTTCTGAAAAAGAGCTGGAGAAATTAAGCCAGACCGAAAAGGAGACCAAGCTCGCCCCCAAGATTTTTTTCTGGGTGGGGAAACAGAATCTCGAGCGGGGGAATCATGCTAAAGCTCTTGAAGCGTTAAATTACTATAAAGATAACTATCCCAGAGGTGAGGACATACGGGAAGTTAAGCGCCTGCTTGAAGAAGCCCCATCCTCCTCCCGCCAAGTCACTCCAGTGGGAGTGTTGGCTCCTCTAAGTGGCGATCTATCATCTTATGGTAAAAGCTTCTCCGGTGGCGTCAAGCTGGCTTTATCCTCTTATCACTCTCCTAAAACCAAGATAGAGCTGATAGTGAAAGATACAGAAAGTGATCCCCATAAAGCGGGCATGCTCTGTGAGGAGCTGATGAGGGAGGATAATGTGGTGTCGGTGATTGGACCTCTGTCCAGTGAATCCGCAGAGGAATCCGGGACGGTGGCGGAGCGTTGGGGTGTCCCTTTAATCACCCCGGCGGTGAAGGAACGAAACGAAACTACCTCAGTGAATTCGGTATTCTGGCTTACTCCCTCTCTCACCAGAAAGGCAAAAAGCCTGGCGGAATTTCTTATCAGAAATCAGAAATTCTCCGATTTCGTCATACTGCTTCCGGAGGAGGGTCAAAGCCGAATCGAAGCTTTAGATTTCAAAGAATCTGTTGAAAATTTGGATGGAAAGTTAGTGACGGTAGAACATTATCCTTTTGGCACTGATGACTTCTCGCCCTATATAAGAAAGATAAAAAGCGCGCTTCTGGGAATGGATCCCTCCACACTTCAAGATGAATCGGGATCGTTTTTTGATCAGATGCCTGCCCGGGTAGACGGTTTCTTCATTTCAGCCGATGAAAGTCAGATGTATACCATCCTTTCCGCCCTGGCTAATTTCAAAATATACACCACCATCATCAGAATGGAAACGTGGAAAGATCCACATCTGCTCTCCCTGGCTCAGAGTTTAAAACAGGAGATGATCTTTACTTCGGATGAATCCACCAAAGACAAAGGATCACAAAGAGAAGATTTCTCAAAACTCTATTATGGTCAGTATGGAAAAAAACCGGACATTTATTTCATGTTAGGGTATGACTCTATGAAGTTTTTGCTTTCCATTCTTGATAAATTCACCTCTCCAGAAGAAATAAAGGCTGCTCTTTTGGGGACTTCCGATTTCAAAGGAGCATCGGGGGAGATTCGTTTTGATAAAAATGGTGAAAATAGTTATATACCCATATATAAACTGGAGAATGGTCAGGTGATAAGATTGCAGTGAAAATATCGTTGGAAAAAGCGAGATTTTAGCTTATACTTAGTTCTGTTAATATGGAACCAATGTCTAAAGAGGCGTAATTTGACTGAAGAAAAAGATAAAAGGGTTGCCCTGCGGATAATAGTGGGAGATAAAGAGAGAGAAGTAACGTTCGACGAGCTATGCCTTTCCAATAATTTAGCTCAAGAAGCTCTGGTTCGTCTCCTGGTTAAAAAACAGATACTTAAGCCGGAGGAGCTTATCCAAGAGATAGAGCAAGTGAGAAAAGAAAGATATCGATCACCAGGAGATCTGCCCACAAGATAAGTGAACGTATAAAAATGTGTTCAAAGTTACCCTCTCCCCTGGGGAAGAAGGCAAGGGTGAGGGGGAGTCAAGAAGAACTAATTCGTGACTGTGTCTTTATTGAGCTTATGAATGAACCAATAAGTAGCGAATCATTTCTTAAATGGTCAACCCATCCAGTGAAGAAAAAAACTTTGGTCTCGATCTTAGTAATCCTGTTTTTATTCTTCATCTGGATTTTAGTATATCTGACCACCCAAAGCCTTTTTTTCACCGTCCTTTCAGTGATAATCCTGCTGGGGTCTTTATCATCCTTCTTTTTGCCTACCCATTATGAGCTGGATGAAAAGAAGATCAAAATAAAATATTTTCTTGCCACGCGGGAAAAAAATTGGAGCATGTTTCGTTCATTTTATGCGGACAAAAACGGGGTATTGTTATCGCCATTTGAAAAACCATCCCGCCTGGAAAATTTCAGGGGAATTTATATAAGATTCAATCAAAACAAAGATCAGGTGGTGGATTTCGTAAAATCTAAGATGCAAAAATGAGAAAATGACGAATGAGGGATGACGAATACAAGCAAGGGCAAAACAAAATAAAATGATAAGGAATTTGTAATAAATATATACGTAGAGGTGATTGTTGTGAGCTTCCGGGACATGTTTTTATTAGGAGACAAAAAAGGGGAGATTAAGGAGCTTACTCCTCAGCAGGAGGCGATTCTAATTAAGATCTCTCAAAAAGTGATTCACTGGAGGATGTCGGTTCCGGCCATACTTTTTTTGGAATCGGTGAAGCCGTTAAATTACGTGGGGAGTCAGATGATGGCTTTCTTTGAGCCGTTCGTTCAGACTCTTTTTAACTGGAAAGATTATGAAGAATTTAGAAGAATGATGGAGGATAGACAAACCATAGAAAGGCTTATGCAAAAAATCGAACAGATGGACTCGGATGCACAGGCCAAAGAGAAAGTGTTAAAACAGGAAAGAAAATTGAATAGAAAAAAGGAGTGGAGGGAGAAGAACCTCAAGCAGAAGATAAAATATATTTTGATAGGTAAATAGATTTCTGTTGTGGTGGGGTACCCTTTAGTCGTAGGTCAAGCATCCCAAAGGGTGCTTGACAAAAACAATAAGTTGACGAGCAGGCTACGTTATGCTCGACCTACAAATTATTCAACCTCGCGCGTAGCAGAGGCTTTATGCCTCTGGGCGAAGCCGTGAAGGCTTCGCTACGCAGTCATTATTGTAGAAGGAAAGATGAAAAAAGTCTTCTTAATCCTAAGCGTGCTGATACTTTCATGTCTTTTGTTTTGGGGTTGCAAGGGTCAAAAAGAAGAAGCTCAAATTCCCAAAGAAGAGGTGTCTTCCCAAAAGAACCTGACCGGCAAAAAAGTGGTGATGATCATAGCTCCGGAGAACTTCCGGGATGAAGAGCTGATTGAGCCGCAAAACGTATTAACCGAAAAAGGGGCTGAGGTTAAAGTAGCCTGTGTATCTTTGGAGACAGCCAAGGGGATGCTGGGTGCACATGTTAAACCTGATATGTTGATCAGCGACATAAAGCCGGATCAGTGGGATGCCATCATATTAGTCGGCGGAACCGGTGCAAGCAAATATTGGGATGACCCAGTTGTCCATTCCATTTTGCAGGAAGCGGTCAAGCAGGACAAAATCGTGGGTGCTATCTGCATTGCACCGGTCACTTGCGCCAATGCGGGAATTCTTGCGGGCAAGCAGGCTACCGTATATGAATCTGAGGCAGGCAAGCTTAAGGACAAAGGGGCAGTATATTCTGGAGCGAGCGTTCAAAGAGATGGTAAGATTATCACAGCTAACGGTCCTTCAGCTGCCAGGGAGTTTGGTAATTCGATAGCTGAGGCATTGAAAGAATAGTATTGAGTATCGAGTTTTAAGTTATGACGGAAAAACCCTCAAAACTCAATACTCAAAACTCGTTTCTCACTTCTAATATTAGAGGGAAACCATGTTCCTAACCAGAGGAAGCATAGGAAGCCAAGTTAAAGCTTTACAAGAGAAGTTGAGCCAATTAGGTTATAATGTCGGATCGGTGGATGGTGTTTTTGGGCCACGCACAGAGATAGCAGTGCGTAAGTTTCAAGCAGACCAAGGGCTGGATATGGATGGGGTGGTGGGGAACCAAACCTGGCAAGCTCTGTTTGGCACGTCCGTCCCAGACCTGATACCTGTCTTAAATGAGCCTCCCCCCGAGCACCTTTGTTTTGACGTGTTCGGTGATTTCCGCCTATCTGGCTGGGAGGAACAGAATTTAGCTCGGTGTGATTTATCCGCTCAAAGAGAGGCTTTTAAAGACGTTTTCTTTGGCTGGTTATCTCCGGCTGATAAAGCTTTTGTCCATTCCAATTGGTTTGGATTTGTTTGTCATCGGCTGGTGGTGCCCAAGTTTCAGATGGCTTTTCAGAATCTGATGATGCGCGGGCTGGCTGGTCAACTAAAGACTTTTGATGGTTGCTATCAGGCTCGTAATAAACGCGGAGGGGATTCTTGGTCTACCCATTCATGGGGTATTGCCATTGATTTGAATGCTACCTGGAACGCCTTTGGACATAAGAATTTTAAAATGACCAAAGAATTTGCTCAATGTTTCAAAGACGTGGGCTTCGTTTGGGGTGGAGATTGGTCCTATCCCGACGCCATGCATTTTCAGTATTGCACCGTAAGGTGAATGACTAATGATGAATGATTAACTTGTGGTGAGCTTGTCCTTCGACTTTGCTCAGGACAGTGAGCTTGTCGAACTGTCGAACCATGACGCATAAAACCATCTATCATTCACTGGTTACTGGAGTGTCAAGCTTTAGCTTGACTAAAATTCGTGTAATACAAAAAGCTGTAGCTGTAGGTCAAGCATCCCGCAGGGTGCTTGACAGATTGAATTCTACATTCAAAGGATTATGTTAAGATCAAAGAGAAGCATAGAAAAAAAGTTGGTTAAAGCCACTGAGTATTTGAAGTCAATTGGATGCAGAGAGATCATCCTTTTTGGCTCTTTATCTGATGGAACATTTGATAGGTTCTCAGATATTGATTTAGCTGTTTCTGGAATCTCCCCTCGGTCATATTTTAGAGCAGTGGCAAGTTTGCCATCTTTGATCGGATGGAAGGTGGACTTAGTAACCATGGATTATGTATCCAAAGAATTAATGAAAAGAATCAGAAATCAATGGAAGATACTTTATGCAGCCAAGACAGATGAGAGAAAAGCGCGTAGCAGAGGCTTTATACCTCTGGGCGGAGCCGTGAAGGCTCCGCTACGTGGTTGTAATAGAACTAATCACAAATTGTATGAATTGAAAATGTGTAATCAAGGTAAAAACTAAGGAGTTTTATGAAAGATTTAAAGCCCGAAGACATCAACGTGATTTTAGCTACCGACTGCGGTAGCACCACCACCAAAGCGATTTTAATTGAGAAGAGAGGAGAAGAGTTTCGTCTGATCGTGAGGGGTGAAGCACCCACTACAGTGGAAGCTCCATTCGAGGACGTTACCATGGGAGTTCTGAATGCTGTGGGTGAAGTAGAAGAGCTAACCGGAAGAAAACTTTTAGATGAGAAAGGTCAGATCATCTCCCCAGCCAAAGGTAATGTGGGCACGGACATTTATATCTCCACCTCCTCTGCAGGTGGAGGTTTGCAAATGATGGTGGCGGGAGTGGTAAGAAGCATGACCGCCGAATCAGCGGAGCGGGCTGCTTTAGGAGCAGGGGCTATCGTCATGGATGTGATCGCATCCAATGATAAGAGGCTTCCTCATCAGCAGATTCAGAGGATCAGACATCTAAGACCTGACATGATTCTCCTATCCGGTGGAATCGATGGCGGAACCACCACTCATGTGGTGGAAATAGCTGAATTGATATCGGCAGCCGATCCTAAGCCACGCTTGGGAATCGGATACAAGCTTCCGGTCATCTATGCCGGAAATGTGAATGCCAGAGAAGCGATCAAAGAGACTCTGAGCGACAAGGTGGATCTTGACATCGTGGATAACCTAAGACCAGTGCTGGAAAGGGAAAACCTTCTTCCCGCCCGGGAGAAGATTCATGATCTATTCATGGAGCACGTGATGGCTCAAGCACCCGGTTATAGAAAACTTATGACCTGGACCGATGCTCCTATCATGCCTACACCGGGCGCGGTAGGACTTATTATCAAAACTATTGCCGATCAAGAAGGGATCGAGGCGGTAGGGGTGGACATCGGCGGAGCCACCACTGATATCTTCTCCGTATTCCAGGGAGTTTTCAACCGCACGGTTAGCGCCAATCTGGGAATGAGCTACTCGGTCTCCAACGTTTTTGCCGAAACGGGTTTAGAGAATGTCATGCGATGGGTTCCTTTTCACATGGATGAAAGAAATTTAAGAAATCGGGTGAAAAATAAGATGATTAGACCCACCACCATCCCTCAGATGATGGAGGAGCTGATCTTCGAACAGGCCATAGCCAAAGAGGCGTTAAGGCTGGCATTCATCCAGCATAAATCATTCGCCACTGCCCTCAAGGGAATTCAACAACAAAGGACGATTGCAGATGCCTTTGATCAATCCATGGGCGGACTGACTTTAGTTAGTATGATGACTTTGAACATGCTCATTGGCTCCGGAGGGGTACTCTCTCACGCTCCCCGCAGACAACAAGCGGCTCTGATGCTGATCGATGGCTTTCTGCCGGAGGCTATAACCCGTCTGGCTGTGGATTCTATATTTATGATGCCACAGTTGGGTGTGCTTTCCGCGGTTCACCCCAAGGCCGCAACTCAAGTATTTGACAAGGACTGTCTGATTCATCTGGGTACCTGCATTGCACCGGTAGGTGAATCCTCCGCCAGAGGCGGTAAAGAGGAGAGGGAGATTTTGGATTATAAATTCACCATGCCCGACGGGAAAACCGTGGAAGGCTCGATAAAATATAGAGAGATGAGACGAATTCCTCTCGGATTGGACGAAAAGACCGGAATTCCCTTAACCTGCAAGGCGGAATTGAACCCTCATCGTGGTTTTGATGTGGGAGGAGGTAGGGGAAACAAAGTAGAGACCACCATTCATGGAGGAGTAACAGGAATCATCCTCGATTGCCGAGGTAGACCATTTAACCTTCCCACCGATCCAAATGTTAGGGTAGCAAAGCTAAAGGAATGGATGTTGGCTTTAGATATTTATCCTAAGGAGGCCCTGGAGAGATTATAAAATGTCCACCGTCCGCCGACCGTTGTCCGCCGCTTAATATCAATGTTTGTGCTTTGGCTACACTTTAACACAGAATTGAAAGAAAATGCTGGAGGAAGGAATCGAGTTTTTAGAGACAGTTATTTCAGAGGGAAAAGTGGTATATGAAAGAAGGGTTGGCAAAGGAAACTTATTTCAAAAATAATGAAGTTTTTTCTTGACAACTGCACATAAGTGCAGTATCTTATACTGAGGGAAAAGTGGCGGGATATTTTGAAAAGTATCACATTTTCAGAGACCCAATCCATGGATTTATAAAGGTTTATGACATAGAGCGGAAAATTATCGACACCTCTGTGTTTCAAAGACTGAGAAGAATAAAACAATTAGGGACAACTTACTTGGTATATCATGGAGCAGATCATACCAGATTTGCGCATTCGCTCGGCGTGATGGAACTAGCTGATAGGGTTTTCAATACAATAGTAGAAAAGGATAAGACGGGAGATAAAATTGTTGATTGGACTCAAGATAGAGAGCAAGTAGACAGGAAACGAGTTTTAATCCGTCTCGTTGCACTTCTCCACGATATTGGACATCCAGCCTTTTCACATGTTGGAGAAAAAGAACTCTTTAAACCTGGGTCAAGCCATAAACAGTATCCTGCTAGAATCATAAGAGAACATTCTGAACTTAGACAGGTTCTTGAGTCACAGGAAATTAAAGAAATGGACATCACCCCAGATAAACTGGCTGATTTTATTTTGGGTATTGGCGTTGACCCCTTATTACAACAAATAATTGACGGTCCCTTAGACGTTGACAAAATGGACTATCTCTGGCGAGACTCCTATTACGCTGGCGTTCACTATGGACGTTTCGATGTCGACCGATTGATCAATACTTTACTAATAGCAAAATTGAGACAACAACCAATGTTAGGAATCGAAGAAGGGGGCATATTGGCTGCTGAAGGGCTTATTCTGGCAAGATACTACATGTTTTTACAGGTGTATTTTCATGATATAAGAAGAGCATATGATTTTCATCTAACAGACTTCTTAAAATCAGTACTTACTGACGGCAAATATCCTGAAGACCTGCAGGAATATCTGGTCTACGATGATTGTTATGTTGTTCATTTAATGAAAGAAGTAATGAAAAAAGACGATGAAAACGGTGACAAAGCTCGAATTTTCATCGAACGTAAACACTATAAGCCTATTCACTGCGTTGAATTGAGAGATGAGAACACTGCACGATGGGAAATGGAAAAGTTTTATGAGAATGTAGAGAAACTGAAAGATATCCCAGAATTTAAGGATATAGACTTTAGAATAGATAGAGCAAGCGAGGCGCCGAATAAGTTTTTGGAAGAAGAAGAGGACTTTATTTATAAAATCGAGGACGGAGATGTTAGTGATCCATACAAGAGTATCAGTTACAAAACTGATATATTAAAAAATCTTAGAAAGTTTGAAATTCTTCGTCTGTATTGCCCAGAATCGTCAACAATTAACGAGATAAAAACTCACATCAGAAACATGAGATGGGCATAGCTTCAATTGAGTTTTCTAAGGAGGTATAGCCATGGATGAATATATTAGATTTGGAATAATAAGTTACATTATAAAGAGACTTGGAGATGATCGTGCGTATTTTGGAAAAGTGGTTATTCAAAAAATATTTTACTTTTTAACCTCGCACTCAGAATTGCAACTTCCATATGAATTCTATTTTTATCATTTTGGACCTTATTCAGATTTATTGAAACGTGATCTGGACATGATGCAGCTTTTTGGTTTGATCAAAATTAAAGAAGATCCACAGAAGATAGGATATGAGATAATTCGTGTTGAGAAGAAACCAACTAAAGAATGTGAGAAGGGTGCAGAAAGTTTTGTACAGAAAAATATACTAGATATAAACAAGATTATTACATCATTTGGTTCTGAAGAACCTGCGGATTTAGAGCTTTTGGCAACAATTCACTATGTATTCGAAAATACCAAGGGACTATGTGACGATGTTAAAACCCATAAGCGAATTGTATTAGAAAAGGTGAAAGAATTGAAACCGAAATTCTTACCGGAAATCATAAATGCAAAATATGATTTTCTGGATCAAAACAAATTTCTTGCTTGCTCAAAATAAGGAGTGAATTAAATGGGTCACGCATATACGCCGGGATTGAAAGTAACGGAAAAGGTTCTTTTGACCAAGAAAAGAATACTTCCTTTAAAAGGAGAGGTTCTGGTGAAAGTGGGGGACAAGGTGAAGCCAGATACGGTGGTGGCTCGGACTTTGCTTCCGGGGAATGTGGAGCCCTTCAACGTGGCAAACGTCTTGGGCATTCCACCTGAAGATATAATGTATCACATGCTAAGAAAAGAAGGAGAGAGGGTCAAACAGGGAGAAGTTATTGCCAAAAGTAAAAGCTTTTTTGGGCTTTTCAGCTCCGAGTGTAAATCTAAAGCTGAAGGATCGGTGGAAAGCATCTCCTCTATCACCGGACAGGTTTTGATCAGGGGGAATCCCATTCCGGTTGAGATAAAAGCATATTTGGAAGGTGAGGTTATGGAGGTATATGAGAGAGAAGGGGTGGCGGTTTCCAGCTGGGGCTCTTTCATTCAAGGTATCTTCGGCATCGGTGGGGAGACACACGGAGAGATCAAGGTGGTGGTAAAGGATAATACCGAAGTGTTGACCGATAAACTAATCGACCGGGAGTGCAAAGATAAAGTGATCGTGGGGGGAAGTCTGGTCACCGCAGATGCCCTAAAAAAAGCCATCAGCATGGAAGCAAAAGGAATAGTGGTAGGCGGATTCGACGACAAAGATCTAAGAGATTTCTTAGGATACGATCTGGGGGTGGCGATCACCGGATCAGAGGAGCTGGGAATCACCCTGGTGGTCACCGAAGGATTTGGACAGATAAATATGGCAGAAAAAACCTTCTCTCTTTTGAAATCAAAACAAGGTAAGATGGCGTGTATCAATGGTGCTACCCAGATTCGTGCAGGCGTGATTCGCCCCGAAGTGGTGATTCCTTATGCAGGGGACGTGCATAAAAAAGAAGCCAAAGAGGAATTTGAAAATATCGGACTCACCGAAGGATATCCGGTGCGGGTGATCCGAGAGCCTTATTTCGGACATCTAGGGAAAGTAAGCGCTCTTCCCCCGGCTTTGCAGAAATTAGAATCAGAATCTTCCGCCCGTGTTTTAGAAGTGGAGTTCCAGGATAAAACCAAAGCCATTATTCCTCGAGCCAACGTGGAGATGCTGGAGGAGTAAGTTTAAAAAACTTTCATTCTTAACCTATTAGATTCTCGTTGGTCGAGGGTGTCTGCCTATGGCAGACATCCTCGACTTTTTATTTAGTTGGGTAAAGGGGAATTGTTGCTTAAATCGGTTTTTCGTTCATGCGTTTGCACTCATAGAGTCGGTTTAGATTTCGGTGAAGTATCAGCTTCGTCAAGGCCAAGCTAGAGGTACATGAATGACTAGATGGATCGATCCAAATCTTTTACCAGGGCAAAAAACTAAAACATAAATCCATATCAAAAGAGAAAATCAAATATCTCCAACTAGTTATGGAACAAAAAGAAAATGATCTCATAACCACCAACTACTGACATTTTCAATTTGCAAAAAACCCGACATTTTTGATTTGCGTTGACAACCCAGCGAATTTTTCTTGACAGATATTGCTAATTAGATTATATTATAAACGAAGGGAAAAAGCCAACCAATGTTTATAGCCAGAATTATGGGTTTAAGATTTATCACTTACTAAAGTCTGTCTGTCGAATGTGTATTTAATTGGAATAAATTCTGCATTTGACGGTTAGGTTACAAGGTCAGGTGTCTTTAGTAGTTCGTAAGAAAATTATTGCGAATAAAAGGGATATAATTATGCCTAAAGAACTTCCTGTTTTCACAAATCCTCTCAATTAAGAGGTTAAGGTAAACTTTTAACTCAAGGAGCAAAACATGTTAAAGAAATGGATTTCCATTTTGGTGCCATTTGTTTTGATCTTGGGGATAGCTTCTCTGTCTTTAGGTGCAGAGTTTCATGCAAATCCAATTCCTGCCGACTTAAGATCGGGTCCAATTCCACCAGCTAAGATTGGAGATAAAGCTTACTGCGTGATCCAAAACGATGATGGAAGCATAGCATACTATTACGGTTTATTTCAAACTGGAGACGGTGTCGCCGCTTATATGGATCCAATGACTTGCGGAGTCCCTAATCCATATCCTTTTAGGATTTCGGATGCTCACTTCTATCTTTATGGCTTCCCCGGTTCGGTTTGGCCGGTTCAAATCCGGGTGAACGTTCGAGATATGACGGGAAGTGATAGCTGTGATGGTCCAGGAAACCTTTTATGTTCGGAAACCTTCACCATTCCCGCAGACTCAGCTTACCCCCACCTGATGAATCTTAGTCTCAGTCCTATCTGTTGTGTAAACCGACCCTTTTTCTTGGAGGTTATCTATACTGGTGGGACTTCTTCTCCCTATCCCAGCCTTCTCTTTGCCAGCGCCACCAGTCCAACGGATACTTGTAATAATTGGTTTAAATCTGGTGGGACTTATTTTGAGTGGTATTTAGCTTGGCTCCCGCCTGTTCCCGGAGACATTGTTCTTCGCGCCACCGGTAATACCGAAGACACTACCTGTCAAGTTTCGGAATCCTTATATTGGAAACCGGGATATGAGGATTATGCGCCTTCGGGTGTGCCCGATTTAGATCAACATCAGGATAATTGGTATAAATATGAAACGTCAGCTTACACTTTTTGTGGTCCGGCAGCGGTAGCGAATTGCTTCAAGTGGCTTGACTCCAAATTCAATATTCCAGGAGGGACTCCCGGGGACCAGAGTGACAGATATCCTCTGGTAAGACAATATATTGATGGGATTGGCGGATTGCTTAGTGCGTATGATGACCACGATCCTTTCAATATGAATCACACTGGGACACCCTGGCAGTTTGGAGCAACCACAGCCCCTCCTGCCACTCTTCCTCAGCCTTTCGTTTTGGGATTCCAACCTCCGGGACCTATGCCTGCGTGGGGCGAGCTGGTGGAAAGGCTGGCTTGGTTCTTTGATACCGACGGGGTTCGCACCGTGTATTGCAATCATTCCGGAACAAGAGTAGCTGACCTGGAGCAGGGAATCGAGACCTGGTTTCAGTCTGAGCACTTCCCAGGCGGTAGCACTCTGGCAGATACCCTTTGTGAGAAGACTTGGAAAACGCCAACTTTTACCGAAGTGGAATCACTGGTAGAAGAATGCGAGGATGTAATTCTGCTCTTGGGTTTCTGGTGGTATGATAATGTCACCCTACGGTGGTTCCGCTGTGGTGGACATTACGTCACCGTAGCAGGCATCAACTCGGAGGATTCACTGATCGGCATATCCGACCCTGCTTTTGATAATGCGGAGGCAGGAGGTCGGGGAATAGTTCGGGATGGTCAATATCTCACTCATTCTCATGGATCTCACGCTGATACGGTTCATAACGACGAGGGCAACGTCTCCCATGACGTCTACTCCGTTGTCCAACACACCCAGCCCTGGGGACTTTGGAGGCTGTCCGACTACCCGGTCTCACTAACTCCGGGCTATTGTGTCGATTTTTATGCCCAAAATATTCCGACTGAGCTGGAGTCGTATACCGGGATTTATGGATTCGGACCTTTGTATACTTTCGTGGAGTATGCCGTGCAGATATCACCGTGGGACTATCGAGGTGACGTCAATTATACCGGTGAAGTGGAGTTAGGTGATGTAGTCTACCTGATCACCTACTTGTATAAATCAGGACCACCCCCCTATTCAATGACAGAGGCTGACGCAAATTGCAGTGGACAGGTGGAACTGGGGGATGTGGTTAGCCTAATCTCCTATTTGTATAAGAACGGTCCTGTCCCCAGATGCTGTATAAGCTCATAAGATCACTATTATGAATGCAATAAAAGACCGCCCCACCTTTGGTAGGACGGTCTTTTTTTATCTGAGAAAATCAAGTAGAAGGTAACAAACCAAAGTTTCACAAATTCTCTCGTTCAGTGACAATCGCAACTTATAACGGATACAATAAATCCATTCAAATTCTCACTCTCATCGCAAAATAGAGAGTGTATCAAATTTCTAACTCGCAAAAATTTACGATCTAAGGTTTAGATTATGGAGAAGAAGGAAAAAACTTTAATCATATTCTTTTGTCTGGTAACTACTTGCAAAATGAATCGCACTAGATAGAACCTGGCACAATATTTGTTTACAAATATGGAGGTGGAGCTTTTGAGATTTCTGTTGTTGAATATGGTTTACAGGTGAGGAGCAGTAATGAAAATTGGCATTCAAACCAATCATAATTTCAAATAGAAAGGAGAATATCATGTTAACAAAACTGAATATTTTGCTCATTCCCCTGATTATTATCATGTTTCTGCAATGCTCAAAGAATCCTGCTTCAACTAAAAAGGAAGCTCCGATTGATTTGACTCAAGCGGAAAAACGATTGGTCGAATCAGACAACAAATTTGGGCTTAAGCTTTTTAAGGAGATTGTCAAAGAAGAAAAGGATAAAAATGTATTCATCTCTCCAGTGAGTGTCTCAATGGCACTGGGTATGACTTACAACGGCGCCCAGGGAAAAACCCAAGAAGCGATGCAGAAGGCTCTTGAGCTAAATGGGTTGACTATTCAGGAGGTGAATGAATGTTATAAACACTTGATTGAAACGCTAACCCAGCTTGATCCTAAAGTGCAATTTCAAATTGCGAATTCGATCTGGTACCGGCTGGGTTTTACCCCGGAGCAAGAATTTATCCGTCTATGCTCAAAATACTTCGACGCTCAAGTAGAGGGATTAAATTTCGCTGACCCGAATGCTCCCCATACCATCAATGCTTGGGTGGATGAGAATACCAACGGAAAAATAAAAGAGATTGTGGACGATGCGATTGATCCGAGTATAATAATGTTCTTGATCAATGCCATATATTTCAAAGGAATCTGGACCTACCAGTTTGATCCAAAGTTGACCGAGGATGGCTGGTTTTACTTGCCAGATGATTCAATCAAGATCTGCAAGCTAATGGCTCAGAGGAACCTATACCGATGTTTTTCGAATGCCGATTTTCGAGCAGTTGATCTCCCCTATGGAGATGGCGAGTTCAGCATGACCATCTTTCTTCCCGAGAGCGAGAAAAATGTCGATTCCCTGATTGCTAAGTTTGATTCGGACAGCTTCAGCTACTGGATCAGTGGCTTCACTATGTCAAACGATTCTTTCGACATTTACATTCCAAAGTTCAAGCTCGAATATGGGCTGACTCTGAATGAGGTTCTGAAGGCATTAGGAATGGCCATGGCTTTCGATCCCTTCCAAGCGGATTTTACAAAAATGTACCAGGGTGGTGGAGTATGGATAAGTGAAGTAAAACATAAAACATTTGTGGAGGTAAATGAAGAGGGAACTGAAGCAGCTGCCGTTACCTCCGTGTCGATGACTTATGGAGTCAATCACAGCGACTTTAGAGTTAATCGACCATTTGTATTCGTGATTCGAGAGAATAAATCGCAAACCATACTTTTTATCGGAAAAATCGTGGAGCCAACTCTTTGAAGAAAAAGGATCAAGGGTATAGGGTCAAGAGTCAAGGAAGAACCCTGCTCAACTATGGAGTGAACAGAACATGGGAGAAAGATGTGGGGTAAATCGCCTTTCCTCCGCTGAAATAAAAAAAGTCCCCCCGCTATGTGCGGGGGGACTTTTCGCAATGGATTCATCCGGACTTCTCCCCCCAAAGGTGGGATCTGTCCCGGAAGGTATTCATCCTTAGGAGGTAATCTAAGGAACTGAAGGAATGTTAGAAGTTAAAGGATGACTCCTTTTCCAGAATGAATCCATTTCGCACAGCAATTGTTAAAGTCAAATCTGACAAAAAACTTCAAGATCGGCGCTCAGCCTCCATTTTGCTTTCTTATAAAAGCGGGAACCTCCCAGTCGTCTATCTGATATGCTGGCACCTTGCTCTTTTCGAAAGACTGGGAGTCATTGGGTCTCAGTGAATTTTTATCCAAGCCGGCTTTACGGGAAGAAAATAGATCAAAGCCGGATCCCTCCAGGTGGTCAGAGCCATTGCCAAATCCGGTAGCGATCACGGTTACCCTGATCTCGTCCTGGAGAGAATCGTCAATAACCGCTCCAAAGATAATGTTGGCATCTGCTCCTGCCGTCTCAGTTACCAGGCTGGCAGCCTCGTTCACCTCCAGAAGACTCATGTCACTGCTTCCGGTTATGTTAATTAAAACCGCCTTGGCTCCATTGATAGAAACGTTGCCCAGAAGAGGACTACAGATAGCCTGGGTGGCGGCGTCTTTAGCCCGGTTTTCCCCGGTTCCGTATCCGATCCCCATCAGGGCGTCTCCCATCTCTGCCATCACCGTCTTGACGTCCGCAAAATCGAGATTGATCAACCCCGGGACGGTGATAAGCTCGGATATGCCTTTGGTGGCTTGGAGCAGTATCCCATCCGCCATTCTGAACGCATCGATGAATTTGGTATCCGGGGTGGCTAAGCTCATCAGGGTCTGATTGGAGATGACGATCAAAGTATCCACCTTACCCTTTAGCTCTTCGATTCCCATTTGAGCGCGAGCCATCCTCTTTCTTCCCTCAAAATCAAAAGGTTTGGTCACGATTCCAATGGTCAAAGCTCCCTGTTCTTTAGCGATCTCTGCCGCCACCGGACAAGCACCGGTGCCGGTGCCTCCTCCCATTCCAGCGGTGACGAAGACCATGTCCGCCCCTATAAGTGATTCTGCCACCACGTCCCGGTTCTCCTCAATCGCCTTTCTGCCGATATCCGGGTTGGCTCCTGCCCCTAATCCTTTGGTGAGATGTGCCCCGATCTGCACCCGACGGGTGGCTTTGCAATTCTCCAGATCCTGCAGATCGGTATTGATAGAGATGAATTCCACTCCCGAAAGCTCGGCATCAATCATCCGATTGATGGCGTTTCCACCTGCGCCACCTACGCCTACTACCTTCATCTTGGCGCAGTTTTCATAGTTAGCGTCTAACTCAAAGACCATGACTCCTCCTCCCTCTTTTGAAAGCTGTTCATGGTTCATGGTTCGTGGTTCATAACAAAACCTGTTTAGCATTTGAGGGGAACCATAAACCATTTCTCACAAAACAGCTTGAGTTTATAGATATTGACTCAGCTTATTTTTCATTTTTCGAAGCCAGCCTTTTCCCTTTAAGCGTCCGCCCGACTTTTCTCCCTTCATCTGTTCCCATCCATACAGGATCAACCCCACACCGGTGGCGTAAATGGGGCTGGAGGTTCTCTCCTCCAAGCCGTCTATTCCCTGAGGTTTGCCTATCCTTACCGGGAGGTCGAACGTCTTTTCGGTCAGCTCTACTACTCCCTCCATTAACGATCCACCGCCGGTTAGAACGATGCCGGTTGCCAAAAGATCGTAAAAACTGCTCTTTTTCATCTCTTGCAAGGTGAGGCTAAGTATCTCCTCCATCCTTGGCTCGATTATTGCCGCCAGCACGTTCCGGGAGATTTGTTTAGGCTCTCCCCCTCCCATGGCTGGCACCTCGATCATCTCATCTGAAGCCACCAGACTGGACATGGCAGAACCGTAAACCTTTTTGATCTCCTCCGCCTGATCCACCGGGGTCCTCAATCCAATGGCTATGTCGTTGGTGACGTTTTTACCTCCCAAGCTGACCACTCCGGTATGCCGGATAGATCCATCAAAGAAGAGGGCGAAATCAGTGGTTCCGCCGCCCAAATCTATCAATGCCACTCCCAATTCCTGCTCATCCGGAGAAAGAAGAGCATAACTGGAAGCTAAGGGTTGAAGCACCAAATCCTCTATCTCCAAGCCGGCTTTTTTTACACAGCGGAGGATGTTTTGAGTGGCTGTGACTGCGCCGGTGACGATATGAACATCCGTCTCTAATCTTACCCCCATCATCCCGATCGGGTCTTTGATTCCCGTCTGATCGTCCACCTTGTATTCTTGAGGCAGAACGTGAATGATCTCCCGATCCATTGGAAGAGTAACCGGCTTGGCGGCTTCAATCACTTTCTCCACGTCGGTTGAGGTGATCTCCCGATCGGAGCGAGAGACCGAGATCACTCCCCGGCTGTTAATACTGCGGATGTGATCTCCAGCTATGCCGCAAAAGACTGATTCCACCTTCGCTTGAGCCACCATCTCCGCATCGTCCACCGCGGAAGCTATGGACTCCACGGTCTTCTCCAGGTTGATCACTACCCCTTTTTTAAGTCCATCCGACCGGCTGGTCCCGATCCCGATTACTCTTGGTTTCTGCGATTCATTTATTTCCGCAATGATGACGGCTATCTTGGTGGTTCCGATATCCAAACCTACTATTCTCTCTTCAGTTGCCATGTGATTTCTCGCTATGTAGCCGCAGGCTTTAGCCTGCGTTGTGTTTTATTAATTTAATCCTTAATCCAACCTTATAGGTTTTAGGTCTTCTTGATCCTTGATCCTTGACCCTTAACTTTGAACCCTCTCACAGGTTTTTGCTCTTTTTTATCCGGAGAACGACTACTACTATCTTTGTCCGAGGATGTAAGCTCATCGGACGATCTGGTCAGCACCACCTGATCGTCAAACCGAAGATCCAAACACAAAACCTCCTCGATTTTCTTCTCCGCAGACAAAATAGTTTTAAGCCTTCTCCATTTTTTTTCATAATCACCCGCTCCCAAAAGCACCTTATTCCCGAAAGGTAGAAGATACAAAATCAGGTTTGGTGAATCCGCCAGATTAATCTCAGCTAAAAGCTCCAGCGAAGAGGAGTCATTTTCTAAAAGCATGGTGTAGAATTCCAAAGCTTTTTCTACTTTAAAATTGGTCCATCTCTGGTAAGGTTTCAGTGACCCCAATGATTTTTCCTCGACTTGTTCTTCCTTTAGTCCATTTACCATAGGAAGGTCATGGGATAAATCACTTTTGTCTAAAGGAATTATCTCCTGATCAATGGAAAGTCCGTAAAATCCGTAATCCGACTGGTTTAGAAAACCATTCGGTAAGCTTATCCAGAGAACCGACGTTTTCTCTTCAACTTCGATCCAAATTGAGCTAGGGTGAATCTTTTTAACCCGCACCTGTCTTAATCTTACATCCTCTCTCAATTCTTCCTCGATTCTTTTCATGCTCAGGCTGAAGATATTCTTGCCCAGACACCATTGAGCTTTGCTTTTGATTTCACTGGAAGTGATCTTGCTATTCCCGCTTATCCGGATATCTGTAACATTGTAGACCGGGGAGTGAAGAGCATATATATATGTTCCGCTGAATATCAAGATGAACACAGCCATGACTAAAAAAATGATATTCTTCTTCACGGGTCAATCCTTTGGTAAAACTCGACGCTCGTTTAACGGTGACAAAGCTCGCATCGAAGCTCGAAGCTTGGGGATCGAAACTCGAGAGTACGTTAACCTAATGAATATCGAGTATCGAGATTCGATTCACGAACTTCGATACGAGCTTCGACACCGAGAGCCGAGCTTCGAAAACTTTCATTACAGTGTTTCTTTCAGTAAATCAATCAAGTTTGTTCCCACTTTATGCACGTCCCCCGCTCCCATAGTGATAACCATGTCATTTTCTTTTACAATATCCATCAAAAATGGTGCTACCTCTTCAATCCGTGGAACATAGAACACGCTGGGATGTCCTATTTTCTTGACGGATTCAGAGATTAGCTCACCAGTGATGCCCGGGATGGGTTCTTCCCTTGCCGGATAAACGTCGGTCACCACCAACACGTCAGATTCCATAAGAACTCTGCTAAAATCATTGTAAAAATCCCGGGTGCGGGAATAAAGGTGCGGTTGAAAAACCGCGATGATTCTTCTTTTCCATCCGGTTTTGGCGCCTTTCAAGGTCGCTTCTATCTCGGTAGGGTGATGCGCATAGTCATCCACCACCATCACCCCTTTGACTATTCCTTTGATCTCAAATCTTCGATGAACCCCTTTGAATTTATTCAAAGCAGCTCGAATTTTATCCCAGGGTAAGTCCAGCTCCAAAGCCACTCCGATTGCCGCCAGGGAGTTTTTAACATTGTGGATTCCAGGAACAGATAAAGTTACTTCCCCTAATTTTTTTCCTCTGATTTGAACCTCGAACTCACTATGGTTTTCTTTGAAATGAATGGAATAAGCGAAAAGATCTGACTGGGAAGAAAGTCCATAGGAAGTTATGGGTCTTTCTATCTGCTTGATTAAATCTCTTACATTTTCCTCATCCCAACATAAGATCACTCTCCCATAGAAAGGAACTTTGTTCACAAACTCCAGGAAGGCGGATTTAATTTCTGTAAAATCTTTGTAATAGTCCAGGTGTTCCGGCTCTAAGGTGGTTACAACAGCGATAGTTGGAGTGAGAGTCAAGAAAGAGCGGTCATATTCATCTGCCTCTGCCACCATAAATTGTCCATTTCCTAAACGGGCGTGCGAGCCTAAGTTGACCACCTTTCCACCTACAACGATGGTGGGGTCCAATCCCCCCTCGGAGAGGATCTCACCCACCATCGAGGTAGTAGTGGTCTTGCCATGTGTGCCCGCAATGCCGATTCCGTATTTCATCCGCATCAACTCCCCCAGCATCTCCGCCCTTCTTATCACCGGAATCCTTTTTTCTTTTGCTTCAATCACCTCTGGATTGTTATCTTTAACCGCAGAGGAAATCACCACCACGTCGGCGTCCTTCACGTTTTCAGCGTTATGCTGAATCTGAATTCCTATCCCCAGATTTATTAGCCTCTCGGTGGCTTCGGATGGTCTCATGTCTGATCCGGTGACGTGATATCCCAAATTGAAAAGCAGCTCGGCAATGCCGGACATCCCCGCTCCGCCAATTCCAACGAAATGAATGTTTCTGATTTTGCTAAATTTCATGGTTTGTTAAAGTCCTCATGTCTTAGAGCGTCCGACGTTTGTAGGAAAACAGATCGGGGAGTGCGTCCCGCCTTGTGGCGGGGCGCACTCCTTTCATAAGTCTCTCCATCTCATCCACCAAAAGCGAGGTTGCTTCTGGTCTACCCATGTTTTTACTTTGCTCTGCCATCTTTTTCAATTCGGATTCATCCGAAAGAAGGAAGCTAATCTCTTTTGCAAGAGCTTCTGGGGTTAAATCCTTTTGTAGAATCATTCTTGCCGCTCCCTTTCTTTGTAATGCCTCCGCATTGTATCTTTGATGATCGGAAGTGGCAAAGGGGAACGGGATCAGTATGGATGGCTTCCCGCAGGCGGTGATCTCCGCTAAAGTCAAAGCTCCCGCCCTGGATACTACAATGTCTGAGACTGCATATGCTGAACCCATGTCCTCGATAAATGGATACACAGCACATTTAATTTTCTTACCTTCGACTTTCTGGAAAATGTCAGAAAAGTCATTTTCTCCGGTCTGCCAGAGTATCTGCCAATCTGAACTTAGCCAATCCAAGCATTGAAGAATCGCCAGATTTATGCTATGTGCACCCTGGCTTCCCCCAAAAACGAATATGGTTTTCTTTCCCTCTTCCAAGCCGAATTTCTTTAAAGCTTGCTTTCGTTCGGTGTGGATTAGGTCATCTCTTACCGGATTGCCGATGACTTTTAACTTCCTCCGAGTGGAGAAATATTTGACTGAGTCGGAATAAGAAAGACAGACGATGTTAGCAAAATGCGCCAAAAATCTGGTAGAAACGCCCGGGTAACTGTTTTGTTCCTGAATCAAAGTCGGTATCCTTTTTAAACTGGCAATCAAAACCACCGGGAAGCTCACATATCCACTGGTTCCCACCACCAAATTGGGTCTCTTAATATTCAATATCTTGAGTGCCTGATAGAATCCCTTTAAAAGATGAAACCAAAGAAACAGGTTGGATAGATACGATCTTCGGGAGAGTCCCCTGATTTGAATGAAAGACAATTCAAAGCCATGTTGAGGAATGATTTTTGTTTCCATCCCATCTTTTGTTCCCACAAAGGTGATTTGGCTTTGGGGAAATCTTTTTTTAAGCTCTTTTGCCATAGCAATTGCCGGAAAAATGTGTCCTCCGGTTTTACCTCCTGCAAAAATAACCTTCATCATATCTCTTTACTTCAGACTCCAGACATCAAACATCAGACTATAGACATCAGACTGCAATCTGCCTACTGCTATCTGCCTACTGTTGTCTGCCTACCGCTATCCACTCATAATATGCCCAGACGGAACATATTTTGTCTGTCTGGATACGTTTAAAAGGATTCCGATCCCCAAAGCTGAAAAAAACAAGGACGAGCCTCCATAGCTTAAAAATGGCATAGGGAGTCCGGTGGTAGGGAGAATCCCCACCACCACACCCGCATTGATCAAAGCGCCCATAAATATGCTAAACGTTATCCCGAATGCCAAAAGACAGCCAAAATCGTCGGAAGCTTTTCGGGCTATGGAAAACCCTCGAGTCGCTAAAAGCAAAAACAAAATCAGAATTGACGAAGTTCCCAAAAATCCCAGCTCCTCGCCGGTGGTGGCAAAGATGAAATCGGTATGAGGCTCAGGTAAAAAGAAAAGCTTGGCTTTCCCTCCCCCTAGTCCCGCTCCCAAAGTTTCACCCGAGCCTAACGCCAGAGCAGACTGCCTCATCTGGTAACTCCCTTTGAGAGGATCTACTACAGATTTTAGATAATCCATCACCCTCGGCAATTTATAACCTAAGCCAAAAACCAAGATGAAAAAGCCTAAAACCACCGGGGCGATTATTATCAGCAGGTGTTTGATCCTGGTTCCAGCCACATACAACATGCCAAAAAGGATAGTGGAGAGAAGAAGAACCGCACCTAAGTGAGGCTCCTTCATTAACAACATTGCCGCAATTCCAAAGATTATAAAGTATGGCACTAAAACCAGCTTAAACTCTCTTATTTTTTCTTTTCTCTTGCTCAGAGAGTGTGCCATAAACAACATAAAAGTTAGTTTAAAGAATTCGGATGGCTGGAAAGAAATAGGACCAAGTTTAATCCATCGGTTCACCCCTTTGATAGAAGGAGAAAACAAAACCATCACTAAAAGAAAAAGGGCGACGAATAAAAGCAAATAAGAAAATTTAGCCAGCTTATGGTAATCAATTTTAGTTAGAATCAGAATCGCAGACAAGGAGAGAATCGCCCAGATGACCTGCATTTTGGCCAGGGCGGTGGTGCTCCCCATTCGGTCCCAAGCGAGTATGGCAGAAGCAGAGTAAACCATGACCGTGCCGATAGCCATCAAGATCAGCACCACTAACAATAATAGATAATCGGGTCTGGATCGGTCAATCATCTGGATTCTTCCTTTGATAAACGAGAAAGAATTGTTGTAGGGACAGCCCTTGTGGCTGTCCTTATCATCGCCTGAGTTGTTGGGACAGCCCTTGCTTTGCATTGAGTGCGCTCAGCACGATATGTGGCTGTCCGTCTTGAAGCTCGGACAGGGACAAGCCCTGTCCCTACGCAAGACATGCGCACATCTTTAAACATAAATAGTGGCATTTCGACTTTGCGTTAAGTTTTTGACACTCGACTTAAACACCTCACCGCGGTGTTGATAATCTTTGAACATATCAAAACTGGCACAGCCGGGAGATAGCAGAACAGTATCATTAGGAGAAGCCTTCTTAAAGCTTAACTCCACTGCACCTTCTAAGGAGTCGGAGTGGAAGGTTGGCACAAGATCACCTAATGCGGTTTCAATTTTCTCTGTCGCCTCTCCAATCAAAATCAAAGCTTTCACATTTTTTTGCACCAGCTCTCTTAACCTGGTAAAATCTCCTCCTTTATCTTTACCTCCTGCGATCAGGATGATCGGCGGAATTACGCTTTGCAAAGCATACCATACCGAGTCCACATTGGTGGCTTTAGAATCATTGATAAAAGTCACGCCGGATATGGTAGCAACCCGTTCTAACCTGTGTTCTACACCGGTAAAGTTTCTTAAAGTTTTCCGTATGGATTCATGTGATACTCCCAGAATGCTGCAAGTAGCGCAGACCGCAGAGGCATTGGAGAGATTATGTGGTCCTTTAATACCTATTTCCTCCGCCTCTATGATTTCCGTCTCCTCCCCGCTCCATCTGGAGACTATCTTTCCTTCTCGGACGAAAGCTCCTTGTTCCAGCTCCTTATTGGTGCTAAAGAAGATTTTTTTGCTTTTTCCAAAAGGGGCAAATTTGAAGCTTTCTTCATCATCCGCATTCAAGACCGCAAAATCGTCCTCAGTCTGGTTCTCTAAGATGCGCAGTTTCGCTTCCACGTAAGATTTCATGTCGGGATGGCGATCTAAGTGATCCGGTGTGATGTTCAACACAACTGCGATGTGTGGCTTGAACTCTTCTATTCGCTCCAGCTGAAAGCTGGAAAGCTCTAAAACTATGATGCCGTTCGAAGAGATTTTTTCAACTATGTCTGAAAACGGGACACCGATGTTTCCACCTACCTGGTATTCCCTTTTATCTTCTTTTAAAATCTCCCCCAGCATGGTTACGGAAGTGGTTTTGCCATTAGATCCGGTGGTCCCGACAATTTTTGCATCAGTCAGCCAGTAGGCTACCTCAATTTCAGAGAATATGGGAATCCCTAAATCTTCAGCCTGTTTCAATATAGGAATATCCGGAGGTATGCCGGGGCTGACCACTATGAAATCCGTATCATTGATAATTTTTGGAGAGTGAGTCCCGGTCTCAAAAAGAATGTCTTGCTCCTCCAGCTGATTTATCCGATCCGACAATAATTCTTTACTCTTTGTGTCAGATACAAACACCTCTGCTCCCATTTTTTTTAAAAGCTTAGCGCAAGCAACTCCCGATCTGGCCATTCCTAAAACAGAAATCCTTTTTCCGATGATTCTATCTTTTCTCATTGTTTCGTCCGCAGTCCGCTGTCAAATCTGTAGAGATGTTTCCGTTAGGGTGGGGGTTGCACCCCCGCCCTTTTCACGGACAGGGGTTCAACCCCTGTCCGAGCTAATCTTTTCTTGCCCAATGACTCATGACCCTATCTTATCTTCAGCGTGCTCAAGGTTAAAAGTGCCAAAATCGCTCCCACGATCCAGAAACGCACCACCACCTGAGGCTCCTTCCATCCGGAAAGCTCAAAATGGTGATGCAGTGGTGCCATTTTGAATACCCTCTTCTTCCAGGTTTGATAGGTGAATACTTGAATGATCACGGATAGAGCCTCTGCCACAAAGACTCCTCCCACGATTAAAAGCAACATTTCCTTTTTAATTAAGATGGATATGGCACCGAACGCCCCTCCCAAAGCTAAAGCTCCGGTATCGCCCATGAATACTTGAGCTGGATAAGTATTAAACCATAAGAATCCTAAAGCTGCTCCCACCACCGCTCCACAAAATATGGTCAACTCCCCTGCCCCTTCGAGGTAGATTATAGACAGATACTTGGAAAAGTCTACCCGTCCGGTTATGTAACATAAGCCCGCAAAGGCAAACGCACAAAGACCAACCAGTCCGATGGCTAAGCCATCCAGACCATCGGTCAGATTCACCGCATTGGAAGAACCGGTAATTACTAAAATTACCAGCGGGATATAAAATATTCCAAAGTCGACAAAATAGTTTTTAAAAAAGAGGAGATCGGTTGATGTGCCGAATCCTTTGGAGGGTGGGAACACTCGCAAAAGAACACCTAAAAGTAGTCCCAAAGCCACCTGACCGGCCAGCTTCTTTCTCCCCACCATACCCTTGGGTTGATGCTTCCTGGCTTTCAGATAATCGTCCATGAAGCCGATAAGTCCCATCCACACGGTAACTAAGAGAATCAAACGGGTATAGCTGTTGGTCAAATCTGCCCACAAAAGCGTGGGAACAATTACCGAGATCAAAATTATTATTCCGCCCATAGTCGGAGTCCCTTCCTTGATCTTATGGGTGGGAGGACCTTCCGCTCTTATTTTTTCGATTACCTGTTTTTCCTTCAATTTACGAATGATGATTGGACCCAAGATCAAGCTGATCAGAAGAGCAGTGAGGGTGGCACCCGCAACCCTGAAGCTAATATACCTGAAGAG
>Ga0315288_10001126_pt1 | contig 34297 bp, 36 predicted proteins | sample YL17G11_20_MG_FD_203454 | JGI IMG/M metagenome (GOLD analysis project Ga0315288, IMG submission 203454) | Sediment microbial communities from Yellowstone Lake, YNP, Wyoming, USA - YL17G11_20 | ecosystem: Environmental > Aquatic > Freshwater > Lake > Sediment | place: USA: Wyoming | collected...
GACATCTTCTCGATCTTGGCCTGATACTGGGTTTCGAGCTTGGTGATGGCCTCGGTCTTGTGTTCGGCCGCCTGAATGACACCGTCAACGGCATTGTTAGCGGCCTGATCAGTTGTACCGCTCACCGGCAGCTTCAGTGTTCCACCGCGGGTGAACAACCACACCACTAGGATGGAAACCGCCCAAAGCGGGGCGATCAGCCATTTCCAGTGGGTTTTAAGCCATGCCCAGATTTTCGCCATCAAACACCTACCGGCAAGGGTGGGGGTGAACCAAGTGGGGCCTTGAACATCTTTCCGCCCCTGAAGTACGCAGTCATGGGCTGGGGCTTTGGAACCTTGGCCTTACCCAGTTGACCAGAGCTACGTGCCATCCCATCCATGATGTCCTTCATGGTGCCTTTACCCGCTAGGTTCTCAAGACGAACTAGCTGATGGAGATCGAGTGCGATCTTCTCCAACTCATCAAAGAAAGCAGCCCAATCCATCTCACTTCTCCGTAAACACGCCGAACTTCTCGAGTACCTTCTTCACTACCTGGTAGCTCTTGTCCGATAGCCAGCCGGCATAAACACCGTAGAGGAATTTGACGACCAGCAGCTTGGGAGCAGCTTTCACGACAACTTCAGGCAACGGCATACAGGGGACGAAGACCAAGCCAATGGTGATGGCATAGGGCATGAGCAAGAGCGAGATATTGAAGTACCGGTTTTCTGCCCACCCACCGATGACCTGTCCGTCCTTGTCCTTGCGTGTACCGATCGTGCGAATAATGCTTACGATCACGAACGCCGCAAACGACAACAGCAGTACCTGCCAGTTGAAGAACACATCCGTGATTTGTTCCAAATGATCCATTTTGGTCTCCAATCGATGCCAGCGCAAAATTCCCTAGGCGTTGTCGATGTTCAGCCCAAGTCCCACCCCAGCACAAAAAGCCGCATTGAGCCCGATGTCAACAGACCCGCCACTGAAGTTTCCAATCACTACGTTGGAGGTACCGCCACTGCAATCGATATTGTGGCCGTACCAGGCTCCACCACTATAATGACCTGAACGATTACCATTCAATGTGCAGCCTTCCGAGACCCCCATAAGGATGGCAAAATTGACATTGCCAACCCCACTATTGACCCAGTAATTGATGTTGTTGTTCGAGACCACGTGCCAGGAAAACGTGCCCATATTCTCAATTCCGTACACACTCCTATTGGTCCCAGTGATGGTACCGGTGATGAACAACTGGTTGCCTGTCACCGTGCAGTAATGATCAATCATTTGGATACCGATAAACACCCTACTGGGATGACTGCTGTTCGTAACATCCTGGTAGATCATATTACCAGTACAGGTGGTCTGTCCGCCAAACAGGCAAATGGCAACCGCACCAGAGACTCCAGTATTTGCCGGCCCCTTCAACTGGCGAATCACATTACCAGTTGCGGTACAATGAAGACCTCGCGTGTGGATGGCGTAAGAGAACTCAGCTACGTCATTCGTGAACCCACAGTTCTCGAACACGTTGTTGGCGTACGAGCATCCGACGTTCTCATCGTGGTCGTTAACGAGTGCGCCATTAACGCTGCCCCGTCCCTGAACGCTTTTGAACGTATTCCCTTCCACCGTAATATACGTAGAAGCGATAGCGGTCTTGGTGATCAAGATTCCGTTACCCACGGGGGAGCTGGCATCAACACCCCCGAACACATTTCCCACGACCGTCATATGTCTGAATCCCGCTATACGAAGCTGGGCACTAAGAGCACCAGCCTGGCCAAAAACATTGCCTGAGATCGTACAACGATCTGAGGTAGTCAGTGTGTTGTTGTAGAAATTCAACATGGCCCCGGGGCCACAGTTGAGGAACCGATTCCCAGTGTACGTGCCACCCGATGCCGTCTCAAAGACAGCCACGAGATTGGTGACATTCCCGGCTCCAGTGTCACCATCAAACATATTGACGCCGAACTCGATATCTTTGATGTAGATCTTTGCCATCGACGAGGTTGAATGCCCGCCAGTAGCGAAGACATGATTTCCACGTACAAACGCCCGTCCGCTAGAGCCGTAAAGTCCCAGAGCAAAATTGCCGGCAGCTGTCCCATACCCTTCGATCGTGTTATCCTCTACGTGCGCATCATAGTGGTCATCCAGTTGGATTGCATTGCCAGCTTGGGCACTAAAGAGGTTACCCCGGATATTCAAGGTCCGGCCGTAATCGACGCAGTACACCCCGAGCTGGTCTTGGCCGTAGAACCGATTGTTTTCGATATTGATCGAACCACTATGTAGGGCATCATTGTCAATGAAGACTCCATAGTCCTGACCCACGATGTAGTTGCCCTTGAAATTGATCAAGCAATCCTGACCGGTGTTGTTGGCCACAGCCAACCCGAAGCCGCCTGTTGCACCATCAAATTGGTTATCGTGGATCTCTACCTTTACACTCCCCAGGGATGGATTATTGATGAGGACAGCCGCCCCCGCACCCTTGTAGAAGTAGGATCCCCCTATTTCCCCACGGTGTCCGATGTTTGCACCAAAGTCGAAATGGTTGGCCACATCTCCCACAAGTCTGGTCCTCAATATCTTGTTGCCAACCGTCGTCATGTTAAAGGCCGCGCCGATCGAACTGCAATATTCCGCGAGGCAGTCCTCTACCACCGTGGAGTACGCCATCCCGTTGGTGTCCACAATGCTACCCGTAACCTGACCGAAATAGCAGTTAGAGATACGTGTGCCAAAAGAGGCCTGTGTATTGGTGGCCGAGAACAACACCGCGTTCTCGAACGAACTGGAGCTGGAGAACACACAGTTCTTAATGATCGTGTTAAAGCCGGGGTTGTATACCGCAGCATACCCCGCGGACTGTGGGTTGGCAGAGGCCCACACGATAGAAAGGTTTTCTAGATCCAAACGATTCAGGTCGCCAAGGTCCACATCATTATTGACCCGGATTATGTGTTTGGCTGCTGCTAACGTAGAGCTAGTTTTGATAACAGAGACAAATGGATTGTCGCCCTTGATAGTAGCCCTGAAATACCAAGGGAAATTTGTGATGTCCAGAGTATCAGTCAGCTCCACCTCTCCAAAAACACGGACTACGAAGCGGCCACCAACACGAGCATAGGCCAGTCCTGCAAGACAATCTAAAGCTACTTGAAGATTGGTGAAATCCGCCCCCTTGTATGTCGCAGGGGCTACTGTAACCTCAAACAACGAACTAGATCCATTCTGCTCCCAACGACCGTCAGCTTTGAAGTCCCAAGTTGGCCCAGCACTGGCTAGATAATAGGCCAATACCACATCAGTAGGGGCTAGAGTTGTGGCCGACTTCTCCACAATCGTTCCAGTGGCGTCAACCACTGCCCATTGTGGGGAACCGATGGTCACAAGACCAACTCCAGTCGGGAAGCGTTGAGCAGGAATAATGATCGACTCCCCATTCACGCTCACGGACATGTCTGGAAAATTGATGTAGCCGGCTTGCCAGTCGATATCGGTGTTCTTGACCAGAACACGGTTGCCGTTCATCTTCTCGTTCAATCGCGCGCCACTGTTCAACACTCCCATGATCGAGGGCCAAAAACTGCCCGGCGTATAAGGGGACTCACAACCGGTAGAGGCCAGCGGGACGTACGAGACCCACTTGTCCGAGAACAAGATGTCGTCTCCAGGACCAACGCGGTTATTGATGTCCAGTGGCGAAGTACCAAGCCCACCAAGGGCCAGGCAATTCACCACCTGATGGCCTCCCATGTCGATGTCACCCAACATCGATCGGCTACCGTCACGGACGAAAGCTGCAGCTGGGATCCGGGCAGAAGCTCGGACGGTGCCCCGTACCAGCATGTCCTTCATGAAATAGTCGAAGGGACCCACAAGCGAGTCGAGATTACCTGCGATGCCGAAGACCAAGACGATGTTAGTGCCGTCTGGGATCGTGTAGCTAGCAAGGACTTCAACCTCACTTATGGGGTCAACCGTGCAGAAGCGAACGATGGCCCCGCCAAGATAGAAGCCGTTACCATCACCACCAGCAGCGGGTTGGTCCCCAACGATTGAGTCGGTATCAGCCGCATTCCTGATGGACTTCACCACCACATGGTTGCCAAAGGCATCCATAACCTCGTTGAAATTGGAATCCAAGACCGAGATCAAGATATCTCTGACATCCTGGCTTTCGGGCAGGTAGGAGCTGTCCCCAACGAAGAGATCGATGGCGGCCAGCACAACTTGGCCACCACCGCCACCGGCTGGTACCCAGGGAGCGTATGTGGGCCTGGCAATCGGCGTCTCCATCCGTGCCTGGATGTACTCGTCGTTCTTAGCCAAGGCCACACCCATACGGTTGGTGGCGGCTGATGTCCCATCCTCTCCAAACTCGACCGCGCGGCTACCCGCGGGACCCGGCACGTCGTAGGCCGTAATACTTGGGGGGCCGGGGTAGAAGAGCTCGCCGGGGTTGGTAATACCAAGAGGATGCGGAAGATTGGACATCTTGCTCTCCTACTCCTTGAGTTCGGTGATGCGTCAGATCAGAATCTGAGTTCCCACCGGACTTCGAGAGAAAACGAAACGGTCTTTGGGATGGCCTCGAACGTGTTGTAAGCCAACAACGTCTGCCTGCCTGCACCCACCATCGTCGGTGGGTTTGAGAGATCATAGACGTTGGCAGCATCCTTATCTCTGGTCGAGAGAAACAGTCCGATCTCTGAGAGTGGCACTACAGTGTAGGGCCCTACGCTATTGATCACAGTCTCGTCAAATAGATGATCATACCTGACTGTTTTCCCGCTATTGAGGTAGGTAACGGGAGTGACGATGTTATCCAACCAGATGGGGGAGGCGATGTTGAGTTTGACCGGACGCTCCAAGGTAGTAACTAGCGGGTCTTCATCGGTCTGTTTGTTACCCCAACCGCCGGGTGCCGCCCCTGTAGCAGGCGGATAGTCATTCATCAGAGGTGCGATGTAGGCTGCCGGGTGCCATTGGCTTTCGCCGCCGATGCCAATCCCCATGAACTGGACAACCTCCACCGGGGGCTCGACATCATGATTGGTGAAACCGACATTGGGCGAGATGACTCTAGCCAGGTATTCGCGACCCAGGTCCACCCAGATGTTGTGGTCTTCTCGACAATGTTGCGGTACACGTTTGCCGCGCTCCCTGACCACGATCGAAACGTTGGCTGGTATTAGCAGCCCACCCTTATTCACCAACGGGCGATCAATCAGGTTCATGTTGTTCTCCGACCCCGATTCTAAAATCTACAGCTGTTCTAAGCAACTAGAGAACTTTCCCCCGCGTGTATCTACCCGCCGGGTAGGGCGTATCCCAAAGAATGGTCCCGACAGGCGGCCCATAGGGAGGAGGCGGGCTGCTATCGGGGCCGGCAAGCGGTATGGGATCAGTACCGCCACCGTCATCGAAGGCCCAAATCCAGTCGAAGGGAAACAGTCCGCCCGCGAAAAGCGTACGCATGATTCCGATCTTATACATTTCGGGAAAAAGTCGGCGCACGTCATAGAGGTACGAGGGCTTTGGCACTCCCGGTGCCCCCCCATCATAGGCCCAATTGTGATTGCCAGACTCATCGGTATCATCATGGCGCAGGCTACCGCCCGCACCAAAGCAACCGGCCGTAGCTGGATCGTCAAAGAGGTGCAATGTCCCCCGCAGCTGGATGTCGTCCGTCACCTCGATGTAATCCGGCGGCAAACGTTTGAGCACTACAAACAGCGGGAACGTATAGTGGGGCTTGATCTTCTTCACGAAGTCGATCGCAAAAATCAAATTAGTGATATTAAAGACATCTATGTCCGCGATCATCAAGAACGTGAAGAACTTTCGTATTTCCAGGAACACGCCTTGACCGGCATACCCCTTCCACCACTCCGGTGTCTTGACCCAATCCTCGATGTCCACGCCCTTGGAAAGCGGATTGAATTGCAGGACGACATCTCCAACCTTGTAGTCGACTCCGGTATCAGGATTGACACCGATCATGGTTTCGCCATCACCCTCCCAGGGCGTATCTCGGGGGATGAAATACGTACGAAAGACCGATGGATCGGCTTTGTCTTGGACTACCATTCGAGCTTGGGCAGCGTTGAACGTGTGATTGATATCGGTGATGACTCCATCGACTTCGGCAAATGGCAGGCCCAAAAGGATCTGAACACCTATGCGCACATTCCACAGCGACGGGCCATTGAAGTACGCATACCAAAGTCCGCGGACAGCGGACAAGTAATCAAGATCATCAGTGCGTGTGGTCAGGTCTTCTACCTTGAAACCGACAGCTGCTCCGAAGTTGTTCTCAATCGTAGGACGGTTATCCAAGAAAGTGACTTCCGCCCACAAGGTGTCGGGGGGTGGACTGCTGAAGCTGAAAATGTTCTTGAACCGGACGCCATTCAACCCACTAGAGTCCTCTTCAACCGTGTAGTCGGAGTTCTGCGTCCACCATTCATCAGGGTCTAGGATGACCTCCTGTAGCCTGGGGATGCGGACCACCAAAGGGTCCACAGGAATATTCGAGACCCTCTTCACGCCCATGAAGACGACCTCGTACTGTGCAGTTCCTCCCATCGTGGCTGCCAGCAGTGGCAGGGCATCAAAGCCCAGAACGTGACCGGACGCTCCGCGCACTTCGCACAGGACCTCGATCGAATCCACAGCCCCAACAACACGGACGTCAAATTTGACAACGTCGCCGGCTACCACTAGCTGCGCACCGAAGTCGGTAACGGCAGACGTCACGGTTGAGGGTACCACCCAGTTCTGAGACCACGTACCGATATCTGTGATCGTGGACAAGTTCTGTGGTAAGATTGCCTTCTGCACCAGATAACTGGTCCATGGCCGGCCGACTTCTGATACCACCAGCAGGTCGCCACGTTCAATACCAGCCACTACGAAGTCTGCTGCTAGAGTAGTTGGCGCGGCCAACGCAGTGAATCCACGAGGAGCTGTGGTAGTGCAAAGGGGACCGGCCAACTCGTTCTGCGTGTCGGCGGTCGTGCTCCAACTGAAGTAGGAGTTGGCAGTCCCGTCTTTGCTGACAACAATCAGTCGAGAGTTATCCAGCACCAACCACCAACTGACGTCAAACACGAGCCTGGCAATAGGGCTTGCTACCGCCTGGTCGCCAAAAGCAACGTTGATAGCCTCTACGATCTCCGCCTTGGTCATGGTCCCGGACAGCAGCACCATCACCCAGCTACCACCATTCCTGGATATCTTGAGCTCAACCGGGCTGGTGAAGGTGGTATCTGCAATAGCAGTGGCTACCACCCCTCTGCGAATACGGATCGCAGCATTGGGCCTATTAGCCGCGGGTTCATCCAGCCGGAAACTGTAGTTCAACCAACGACGCTGAAATGTGCGCTGGATGTCCACCAAGCTCTTGCTGTAATCGTGCTGCCAGGCCGTCAATAGCAAGTTGGAGGCGACCTGTGCAAAGCCACTCCACATTGTTGTAATTGGGTCACGATCATCATAGAGGTTCCAGACGTCCGACAGATAGTCCCAGATAAAGTTGATGTCCGGCACCACACCAAAGGGCACATTGCTGTCAGTAATGTTCACCAACCCCTCAGCCGGCAGGCTATCGAGTTGGCCATCGTTCACCACCAGTTGCACAGTGTAGAGTCCATGGATGTCCGGCACGAAGTCAGGTTGGGGCAGCGTACGATCAACAAAGAAGGTAGTCTGAAAGTATAGAGACCAAATGGCCCCCACCAGATCATCAGGCAAGGTGTCGGTGGTGATCCTTAACTTACTGGGATCAAAGGTCAATCCACGATCCCATTTACCGGTCGTGGGATTATATAGCCAATCAGTGGCCGCCACGACATATCGTTCACCGCCTGCCGCCAGAACATCACCAGGTTGGAGGCTAGGAGCGTTAGTCAGACTCCAGGGGTTGCCTGCCTGCTGGAAGAGATCTGTGAAGCCGTCAGCGTCGCCATCATCAACCGTAAAGCCGGTCTCACCCTTTTGTACATAGATGGATTGATCTGGACACCCAACTAAGGACCAATTAAAGGTGAGTCTAGCTTCTTCAGGATCGTAGCTATCCTGTCCGTCCATCTGGATGACGGAACCCAGCACAGCTGTCTGATCTCTACCGGTATCAGCTATCGGACGCTTGTTGGGAATGCGAAGACTGCTACAAGCACAACGTAAGGTAGCGAAGTGGCCGTGTACTGGCTTTTGCCCTTGCCCCATGATCTCCATTCGGACGGAGCTGATACGCGAACTGGGACTGACAGGAGCAGCCGCAGTATATCGCAGTTGATGCCCGAGTACCGTTAGGTCGGAAGTCTTCGTAATGTAAAGATCCATGATGTTGGTTTTGCCGTCAACCACCATCCGAATAGTGTAGGGAGCGATTCCCTCCTCAATAAGGTGCTGACTGCCAGCAATTGGTAGGACGGCGTTGCCAAACGCCGAGACGATAGCCAGCCCGGTCTGGGAGATCAACAAGCCACCAGCATTGTCCTGCTCATCGAAAGCAGCAATGAAAAACCTACTTCGATCTAGTGCATCCAGATTCGTAGGCAAAGAGAACGGAGTGAACTCGGTCTCAAACGTGAACTGTTGTCCAATAGGTAGCTCGAATCGGAAGATACTAGATACGTTGTCATCACTTAGGATCGAGAGATCGGCTCCAGTAATCGTGATCCACGGGGTAGCGCGACTGACTTCGACCTCGGAGAAGGTGAGAATTGACGGCATGGAAGCCAGCTGGAAGTCCATGCAATCAAATTCGTCACTCGTCGGTATGATCGGCATCAGATCCTCACCGGACCACCGGTAGGGGCTGTGTGCCAAACCTAGAAGAGGTCTGGATTTTCACGGATTCTAACTCTTGGATCTAAGCATAGTCAACCCGTTGAAAACTGAGCATAGATACCCTATGCTACAGGCATGAGGCACCTATATCTCATGTCCCCGGAAATCACAAAGAAGTTGCTTGAGGGGCACGAGGACATTCTCACTCCAGCCGCCACCGAACGCGAGAGATTTTACGCAGCCCAAAGCTGCCCTCGTTGCGGAGGGAGTTGTCGCAAGATCAATGACTTCCGAACAATGTGGCAGAAAGGAGAGGTTATCCCCCGATCTTACTTGGAATGCTTGGCTTGCAGCTGTCAATTCAACCCGCATAACGGTATGATCATAAAGCTAGGGAATGTAGGACGGGCTGTTGAGCCCGCCATTCCAATTGTAGGCCGCTAACTACCGCCACGAGTCACGTCCAAGATGTCCGGAATGAAGGTGGCCAAACGTCCAGCCGTGATGAAGTTTTTAGATCTTACCGCGCGCACCTTCCGATCCTTGTAGTGAACGACTCCTATGACTACAATGGGCATCTCCACACTAGATGCCCCTCGTCGCCTAGGGATTTCTCCAATAGCGGAGGCCTCTAATGCCTCATCTGGAAGCAGGCCATTGATTAGATCTTCGATGTCTGAGATCACAACATCCGACAACGACCCACCAGTGTAGTTCACCACTGCCTGGACAAAATGGGGCTGCAGGTGGCGGACAAGGATACTGGCAGTAAGTACGCGGTCCAATTCTGACTGAGCAAAGTTCTGGATCTCTTCTACGAGTGGTGAGCGCTCGTAGTTGAGCTGGATGTTTGAGAGGCTGAGCTGGCGCATGTTGGCCGGAGAGTCGGTCGCCCCAACAGGCAGCATTCGTCTCCCCACGTACATGTCGAGCACTTCTGCGGTTGAGAAGCTCAGGTTCTCATCCTCAACATAGAGGTGGTAGCCATCGGCCTTGTACTGTTCTGCGGTCAGTTGCAGGTCCTGGCTGATGTTGAATTCATCCCCAACGCCATCAGACACGAGCTCGATGTCCGCATAATAGAGAGCTCCCTCCTTATTCTTCGCCATGTCTGTAGAGCTGACGCGCTGGACACCTGGACGACGGATGATGAAATGCTGCGCTATCCCAGCTTGGGCCGGTACGAAAGTAGTTGCCATAATGATCCGGTAGTGATTGGACACCGCCCCCGATATCCAACCGGCCTCCAACACCGTGTGTATGCCTTTGGCCTTGGCATCGTTGTTACCAGGAGACAGGCCAAACAAGACATTGGCGTTGTTGGGGTCGGTAGAAGAACGAATGATGAGCGGGAAATCGGTCTCAAACCGCAAGTATTGACCGCTCCCTGTATCCTCCACATACGCGATCACAGTACCGAGTTGAGCATTGATCTCGGCTACCAGCTTTGCCGGTCCATCCACCTGATCATCGAACGTAACGGTCTTATCCGGACCGTTCTCTAGCGAAAAGGTCAGGGTCTTACCCTCTACGTCATTTGGATCTATCGTGTAGTCTATGCTTCCAGTTGGGGACTGCCTGATATCCGCCGTCCCTTGAATAGGCTGGTACGTGATCTCCAAAAGATCTCCGGGCAAGATCTCCCGAAGAAGAAAGTCGATCTTGGCTGCGCGCGAATACTGACCAGGACCCGATGGTAGCACGAGCGGATCTTGGATGCTCTCAACGATCGAAGATCCATTAGTGACCACCAGATTGTTGGGTACTAACTCGGCTGTAGCCGGTAGTACCTGGAGCTCTAGCTCGGGGTCAGGAATGAAACGTCGGAAGCTCTTACCATCACCATAGATGTCGAGAGCAAACTCCGTGCGCAGCTCCTCGTCTGCCAGGATGTCCTGGCTGGGGTCACCTGGTAGCGTGACCAACGCCCTGTTCGCTATCCAAGAACTCGTGCGGAGAGCCGCCTTCCTGTAGCTCCCACGCACCTCGAAGGAGGTGGGCTCGAGGAAGTAACATCTGACCTTGCCGAATGATCTACTGCCTACACGGACAGTTGTGTTGATACTGGGCAGCGGAAACACCACCTTGCCGTTTCTGCCTGAAGCACTATCGTCAACTTGGGCAATGAGAAGGCGTCCAGGTGACACCGACTGCAACCACCAGAAGCCGATATCGTCCCCTGTCAAAATGTAGACAGAATCTCCCTCTTCTATCCCAAATTGTGTCCAGTCCGCCACATTAGGACTAATCACTTGTCGACTGTCCTCAAACTCGGTCGTAGAGAAACCAATCACAACATTCGCCGTGCCTGCGGGGGACACTTGCAGCCATCGCATACTGGACCTGATGGCAAGATATTGTGCACTGCCAACCTGATGGACCTCAGCCACACGAGGTATCACAGCATTGATCTGATTGACAGCCTGTTGCAAGATGGTCACACCGGAGAAATTGATTGGCAGAGGAACGGTATTGTTGACAGAGATCTGCAGTTGCAAACCATTCAGAGCGGACGCCCCTAGTTGGAAATCGGTCGGGCCAATGATACCAACACGAGCATCAGTGACTTCCTTCTTGCGCCCGATGCCAGCGTTGGAGAATGCTGACGATTGAATATCCACAGGGTCGGCATACGGCAAGGTCTCGCCCGTGGGGTTCAGGGAAGAATCCAGTAGGTCGATGGTCTTGATACGGATCAAGGGGAACTTGATGCCCGCTTGCTTGTTAAACAACTGCCAAGGCTCGGTGTCAGACGTCCGACGAAGCGCACGATCCACCACCAAGAGCTTGTTGCCAGTACCTGTGACCTGCTGAACACCATAGTCCCCAGCACTGATGGAGCCGGGCAGAACTCGGAGGGTGTCCCCAATTTGGCCACCAACTGACGCGAAGTCGACTTCCGACACCGTACTGACTTGCTTGCTACCCATGACGGTCTTGAGATCAGTACCAGTCTCCCGCATGTTCTTTGGCTCATTCAAACTAATGAAGAGCTCGTCTACGATCTTGTAGGTCAAGTTTGCAAAATGCGCCCCTGGAGCTGGGTCTATTAGAAGTTGGCTTTCGTGCCCAACCCCGCCGGGGGCGACTTTCAAGATCTGATAGCTACCCGCCACCGGTATCCCCGCACCTTCGATCACCAACGAGTGGCCAGCCTTTACACCGCTACTGACAAAATCAACAGAAGACGCCCGTACGACATCGAGTGGCAATCCAGTGATCTGAACTTCAAGATCTTTGCCCTCCATCAGAGGATATTCATCACTGATCTCTTTGATCACCTGTTCGGCATTCTCGGGGGTTATTCCACGCACATAGAAGTCGGAGCATCCGCCAATATGGACCTCATTGCCCGCAATTACGATCTCTCCGTTGGGTCCAAGAGGGTAAACAATGCCCCCTGGGATGGTGGATAGCGTCAGTTCTTTCCTTCTGATGTAGTACTCGCGATTTGAAAGGAAGTCAGGAAGTGTAGATACCCCGCCGTCTATGTTAAGGATCTTAATAGCGTGCGCGTTGATGACCTCAGAAATTATGAGGTCCGCACCACCAGTGGTAAGTATGAAGTTCGTCACCACTCCAATCGGACCAATTACTGCGATGAAGTCAGCAACGTTATCCTCCCACACGCTGCTATAACTATCCCCATTACCATCATCTTGAGTGAAACCAGTCATCCCAAAATACCTGACGATACCCAGACCACCACCTTCGATGATGTCGCGCATCATTTCAGGGTCATTGAAACCTACCACCTGAAGATGTTGAAGGTCACCAAAGACGTCAAAGAGCCTGGCCAACACCCCACGAGGAATGACCATCGACCGCTCAGTGAGGCTTGTCTCTCCACGCTCGATGTAACCGATCGTACTCTCTTCCGGTATCCCGTCTTTGAATGGGCGAAGATTGGTGGCGCGCACGGCCGATGGAATATTGGTGACCCCTACGATCTTCTCGGGATCGATGTTGTACTCATCGCCCTCGGTCTCAGCTTCAAGTGCGACGTCAAAATAGAAGAGGTTCCCTGACTGATTGAAAAGCATGGCTTCGGCAGAGATCGACTGCGGCCCTGAGGGGATGAAGTTCAGGCCATCGGCCGTATAGAAGTTGTTACCCACCGACACGGTCAGGGCCGTGGCAGCGTTGAAGTACATCCGAGCATTGCCCACGGACTTCTTCCCGCGGGACCTACGTACGAAAATGTTACCCATCAGAGAGTCAGCTTCGGCTGGAGCCAACAACTCGGGGTTAACCAAACTCTGGTTATTCCGCAGGAACTGGACCTCGCGTACAAACGGGTCCAACAGGGCCTCCATTGGCTTGACCAGGAAGTCAGCCAGGGCATCACCGTCTTCTGCCTGCAAATTTGGATACTCCTGGCGCAAGCGAGCCTTAATGAACGTCGGCAAGTCCATCTCAAATGGATCTGGTTGGAAACGGCGAACAGTCGGATCAATAACCGTTAACTGCGCAGGCGAACCCGCATTGAGATCAGTGTCGGGGTCGTAGATGAGGAAGCGTTCCTCAAGGAAGGTCTTCAGATCGATAGAGCCCGACATGACCGCTCCTAAATGTTGACGCCAACGATGGCGCGGGTTCCCGACTGCGAGATGAGTTCCACACGGGCCAATAGCGCTGTCTGCACGGCACTGAAGATCGCACTCAGGACGTTGGCAGCTGCCAGCTTCTCATCGGTACTCAGTCTCGGATTCCTAGCCTGCAATGAGATGATCTGAGATCGCACACGGCTGACAGCCAGCGTGAAGGCGGCCGTGATCCCACCGGTCGCGTTCTTGGCAAAATGAGCCCCCACTAGCTTTTGAACACCACCGCCAGTATTAGGGGACCAAACATCGGTACCTGGCGTCCGCATGAGGAAGAGCAAGAACGTCTGCATCAACTTCTGGATGCCTTCCAACTTCTGCGGATTGTCGGTCAGCTCGAAGTACACCAAGCTGCGCTCGGCAGCCGTCAGCCTGCTGCTTAGGACGTTGACGGATGTGATGAGATCGTTCTGCATGGGATCCGGCACCTGGACTAGCATGCGCGTCTTGCTCATGATCACATAGCTAGGTACTTGGAGCTCATTGACCTCAACCTTCGCTACGCTCCGAAAGTCGGGTCCGCGGACGTCCAACATACGCGGGGTAGAACCCGGCACGTTGGTTACAGAGACTACGTTCACAATGTCCCGAAGGTAAGTTACTTGTAGGTCCATAATGATCACACTGTGGCAGTTTCAGCAGTTTCCTCACCCGGGTCTTCGGGCGTATTGACGTTCGCATCGCTCCGCGTGGCGTCTTTCACAGCCGCCTGGAAAGTTTGTGGTGGCACTTTCTTCACTTCTTCTACGGCCTTCGTCGTGTCCGTGACGATCTTATCGATCTCTGCGAGCTTATTCAACTTACCTGAAATCTTGGGCGTACCCTTAATATCATCTATCTGATCCTTCATCAGGACTTCGAGCGTCACGGTAGAAACTGAATCCGTGAACTGTCGGCCCTGAACAAAGGAGTAGGCGGCCCCCAAGATCTCTCGCAATTGCAGGCTGAGTTTGGTCTTGGCAACCTGCGGAGCATTGGGTTTAGGTGGCGTTTTTGGCATCAGAAACCTGTTAGAATCTGATCATCGACATCCGGCTCTGGGATGTCATCAGTCTCAGCGATCGCGCGCTCATCATCACCATCGGAGAAGTCCTTGGAGTAATCGATATCCGTAAACGATCCTGTCAACTGCGACTCTCCTTGCCCCCCGTCTACACCGCGACTGACGGGCACGTCATTCTGCACTACCTTCCGCATCTTCTCCATCATGTTCCCACTGTAGGAAGAAGTATCGCGATTGACAGCGAAAAAGTTTACAAACTGCCCGAGGAGCAGGAGATCGTGGCCTCTGCGCATACCCTTCTCCAGGAGCATGTCCAGCATAGAATCCACAAGCGAGATCTTTGCCACGGAATAGGCTAAGAACACCCGTTGAAGATCGTAGTAGAACCCGGTCTCAGTATCGGGGTCAGCTAGAATGGCTAGAGTATGCAGGGCGTCATTTATCATCCCTGTTGTAGGGTGCATGTTGTAGAGCAGGGGGTTGAGCTTGCGCTCGAGGTCCAGAATGTCGCTCTTGAAAACCGACGCTCCGATGTCCGACAGCCAAGCCTGCAGGGCCGAGATGAAGAGTAAGTAGGCCTTGGCGGAGGCACCCTCAATAAAATAGTACTGTCCTGTAAGATCATCTGGCACTTCTGGTGTGACTTCTATTTGATAACCGTTCTCCGACACCTCTGTGACCGTGTGCAATGTCCGATACGTGGGGCCCGAGAACTGAAGGTAGTCACCTACCAGGACATTGTTGCGAACAAAGCTCAGGACCTTACCCGACTCCAGTACCTGGACGCCAGAGGTCATGCCCCGATAGATGCCGAGAACCAATCCAAGTTCGGTGTTGGCCGTACCGACCTGTACCTCCAAGGAAGAGGTCAAGTCCAAGGTCATAGATACGATCGTGAGAAGGTCCCGACGAAGCTCCCAGCTCTGATTCTGCGCACCCGCACCACTGGTGACTGCGAACGGCCTACCTACTGTAATTGTGTCCTGGATCGGGCTCTGAGCAAAAGCCAGCACTCGAAAATAGCCGGAGTTCTCTCCGCCTTTGATCAATAGACAATCACCTACTCTCAATAACGGATCGTGCGGGGGGTTAGGGTCAATGGGTATAGAATCAGACGGCAGCACCAGGATGTAGTCCGACCCCCCCAAAGTAGCCTGCCCCGTTGTTCCAGAGGCCAAGAGTGAAGAGGATCTTGTTACCTGAATCCCGGTGATCGCATTCAAGGTCGAGTATAGGCTGTCAAGACTAAGATAGGAGGACCTCGAGCTCTGCCCGTCCGAAAAGCCCAGGACAGACATTGCCGCCCTGTGCACAGGGGTTGTGGGGAGTATCTGGATTCGGGACTGCTCGCCATAGGCCCTGGAGCTGATAGTCACGCCCTCAGCCAGGTCCAAAGTTACCGTACCGCCCAGGACGCGAGCGGAAGCCGCCGTGATATCAACTGCTACCTGCGCCGCCGTTCGGCCACCTACAGTCAAGTTAGCCAGGACCTCGAGCTCGTCATCCACGTACAAACGAAGGATGTTGTTGGCCGCCGTCCCCAAATCTGCTTGCCCATCCGTAAACCCCAGGGCAGAGTTGACAGTCTGACTACCGATAGTAATAGATCCGGTCCCAACCGTCGCGTGCAAGAAGCTCAACACCCCACCAACAGAGGTAGCCAACGCAACATCGCCAAATGTACCGGGCTCGCTGTCGATTCTGGTAGCTACCATTACTTCCGCGGCCACCTGTGCCGCGGTGTCCACCCCATCGGTCAAGTCCACACGGTAACCTATGCCATCGACATAGATGTCGAAGACATTGCCTGGACTGACGGGAACAGTATAGGGCCCCGTCATCGAGCTAGTAAGCTCGGCAGCCTTCGCTAGTGTAAACTGGAAAAGAGATTGGTCTGAATTTGATCCCAACACCCTCGCGGGGGCAGGCGGAGTAAGAGTAACAGATACGAGAGCACCGCCGTCCAACTTAAAATTCAATTGGTCACTGACCCCCGGAACGATATGGTAGGGAGCGCTTCTACCAGTTATTACCTGACCTGGAGTGCTACTGGACGCAGGGTATGCCACTTGTGCACGATCCGACGAAGAGACCGACCCCTGCATGCGGTAGGATGTGGGATCTCGCGTGGTGACAAGATTGGTGATGACCGACCTACCAGCCACTATGCGGAGGTAGGCGTCCCTGGTCATGCCGATGGCCTCAGCCTCGGTACTGGAATCAAACTCCCTCTGTAGCGCCTTTAGATCTTTCTGCACCTTTTGAACCGAAGTCTGGATTGCCAGAGTCGGTAGGTTCTGTGCTAGGAACTCATCAAATGCTAGACTAAGCTGTTCGGTCTCGGCAAGGATCGTGGTGTGGGCTGCACGCAGGGAGATGATGTCAGATTTGATAGCTTCTTGCGCTGCTTGTGGCGGCCGCACTACTGAATAGGTTTCGGGATAGGAGCCTGTCAGCTCCCTGATATTGGGCGCGATCGAAATCCCCACGAACTGGTCCAATGCCTCCCCGTAGCGATTGAATTGGGGAGAGGCGATTGTCTGCTTCTGTGTAAGTAGACGATCAGCCTCCAACAGGGCAGAGGCCGCGTCTGACAGCAAAGACGTGCTGGTAACTTTCGACGTGTACTTACCGACCTCCAAGATCGCCTGCTTCAAGTCAGCTATGAGAGCAAGGGCCGTATTCAGATCTTGATTGACCCGGTTCTTGACTAAATAAATGAGGTAGAAGATGGAGTTCGGATCGAAGACCAGGCCACTGGACACGAACTCCATGACGTCCGCGAAGATCTTATCTGTGTCCCTTGGGCCGAGTGGGTCGCGGGTGGTGCGAGTATCCGTACGGATGTACTTCTTGACGGCCGCGTTGATCTCTTCCTGTGTAAAATTGGCCATCAGCGGATTCTGTCATACTTCTTAACGTCGGTCTTCTTCAACTTCAACGTCTGCCGCCGAATCCAATTGGGGTCTTGGTCTAAGATCTCACAGATACTCAAGAACGCTGTGAAGTGGTTGCTCTCCTCCTTGAACATCCAATGGTAGGCACTCACTCCTATCAAGCGGTCCACGAGTCGAGGAGCATTACGATAGAGCACGATGTCAAACGCTGCTCTCCTGATAATGGACGCCAACAGCAGGCGCTCATTCTCTCCCTCATGCGTACTGGGCCCATCATATGGCGTGGGCGTGTAGTCCTGGAAGAGAGCGACCGCAGCTATCATGACACGGTAATAGCAAACGGGGTGTAGGTAATGCCGGTGTCTGGGATCAACACAATCGACTTATCTACGCGATCGACATTAACCTCCGTAGTACCGGCGGACAGACCCTGGACTACGATACGGTCGGTCTTTGCCTGCACTCCCGCGACTGCGGTGTCCAGCATAGTGTAGAGGACGTCGGAGACAGCCGCCCCTTCCAGCAGGCGACCGTCAGATCCTCGGACCTCGGGGAAGACATCCAGGCTCTCACCGACTGCCAGGTTCACAGATGAAGGGGTGAACACGACGCTAGCCACGACCGGGAAGAGCAGGTCAATAAGGTTGACGGAGGAGACATCAGGTACTGTCACTTCGCGCGGGACATCCTCTAGCCCTTCCATCGTGACGTGGTAGATACCGGTGCGGTAGAGATCGATCTCAAAATAGCCGTTCTCATCTGTGCGACCGGTGACCGTGCTGCCGATGATGCCATCACCATCCACGATCGTGGGCTTGAAAGCCGGTACGAACATGAGGTCCAGCCAAGGATAGGGCTGGCCATCACCACGCTTGAAGAACCCACTCGCCCGGCAAAGGCGTGGATCTGTGGCTGCCGGGCGGTGGTAGGTCTGCCCCTGGACCGTGAAGTCGTTGGTCCCACTGGGCGAGCTCCCCACAGGGTAGTAGACCTGGATGAACTGTGGGCTCTTGCTGTCGTCCCCGAGGAGCCCATCGAAGGCGACACCCAGCTTGGAGAGTCGGATCTGATACTCGACCGCGGGGACATCACCATCGAGAGTGAAGTCCGCGATCGCGTCGTTCCCCACCAGCACCGTCTGGTTCTGGGTGATGAAGGTCATGCCCGTGGCATCAAACACCCGCACCGAGACACCCACGATCGGGCTTGGGGTGGGAAGTAGCTCATCGACCACGAACACACGAACGGTAACTGGGCTAGCCATGTCCGATCCTATTCAATTCCCGGCGGAGGGCCGCCATAATGGCCGATGCTTCCTTCTTGATAAGTGCGGGTTCCATCTGCTCGAAGGACCGGAACCTCTGCACTGGGACTGACTTCAACCCCATTTGCTTGGCCTTAGCCATGCGATGAAGACCATCCGCCACCCAGCTGCCTATGGACATCGTCACCGGGTGGGACAGGTCGGCCTCTTGGATCCTTTTCGAGTGCTCAGGATCCACGCTTGGATCTTTGATGACGTCAAGCGGCTTGACCTTGTCACCCCAACCACCCTCCAGGTTCTTCTTGAACGCACGAGAAGAGACCCGCAGCTCTTCTACGGGCAGGTGCTTAGCAAGCTCCCAGAGCTTGGAGACATCGTAGTCTTTACCATCAGATGTGAATGTCTGAGCCGCATTTTTGTCCAAGTGGAACCCACCAAACGAAGGAGCCCGGAGCTTCCCGCTCGGGAAGACCTGCTGGGTCGCCACGCGAGCCACACGACCCACGAACTCCTGCGGACGATCCCACAGCTCCTTCCGCATTTGATCGCTGAAGCCAGTTCCTACGCGCGTGGTCGTCTCGCTGCCAGGCACCTTCACCAGCACACCACCAGCGCGGCCCTCGTGTTTGCCCTTGCCGGGGAACACGTCCACAACCTCGGCATCCACATCGGGGCGGAACTTGATCTTGGTGGGGACCGGCTTGTCCAGGTGCCAGGCCACGATCCCTTCCTTGGTCGTGGGCTCCCGCCCTTCTTGGATGCGGGTGAAGAGCTCGAGCTTCTCCTTCGAGGTCTCCGCCATGGGAGGGAGCTGGAGCTGCGGCATCTCCTTCGCCACCTGCCGCAAGACCTCGAGCTTCTCGGCGTAGGGGGCCGCCTCCATCAGCTTGCCCTTGTGACGCACGACGTCAAACACAGACAGGCGTAGGGGGCCGTGCTCCTGCTGAAGCTCTCTCGACCGGGCCACATTGGCATTCAGGAGGCCACCTATACGCTCCGCAGGCAGCGCCCGGCCATCAGGACCTGCCGCCCATGCTTCCCCCCGAAGAACGGTCCCTGCAAGGCTTCCTGGAGTGCGGAGCGCATGGTAGTCAGGCAACTTGTGGGTGTGCTCAATGATGCCCGTACCACTCTGCGCGGGCCGGTAAGAGAACACCCGGACCTGACTACCCTTGTCCGGGAAGACCAACGAGACATGGGCTCCATCGATCTTCGCTTGATGGATCACACGGGGATCGTCGAAGTCTACGGTATCTGTACGTTTTTCCTTGTAGCCGGGCCGGTACAGAGGAATAGGTTGACCCTTAGATCCCCGTACCCCCGCTTCCGCTGTCGGGGAAAAGTTGTGGATAACCCATCCCTTGGGGGACCGTATGAGTATGTAATCTTGGGGGTTTCTGCCTTCCAACAGGCTGAAGCGCAACTTGTCGGGCTCACTGTAGTGGACATCGACCGGCCGCAGTCCGCTGCCCACGACCTTGCCCTTGCCGTAGCCCTCGGGGATGTCGAACTCGCCCTTGCGCGCGGCGTAGTCCTTGGTGTGGGTGAAGGTCTGGGGGAGGTAGAATTTTTCACCCGGCTTAGGCAGCCCGGTCTTGGGCAGGACCCAGCTGTGGGCGTGGCCCTCGGGGTCGACCAGGCGGAGGTCGACATGCTTGCCGGCCTTGTCCGCGTGGTGAGCCTGCTCTGCGAGGTGCCACTGCTGCGGCTGGCCGCGGGGGACCGGAGGGAGAGGTCGGATCGTTCTGGAGCTGGGGATACCGGGCGCGAACTCACCCTTGGCCGGCAGCAGCCTGGCTGCCGCGTGCTTCAAGACCGCTGCCTGGTCACCTGGATGCAGTTTCCCAAATAGTGGGTCCTTGATCACATGACCGACGTTCTTCTTGAGATCGACCTCACGCTCCTTCTTGTACTCCCCCGGCTCGTACTGAGAAGCAGTGGGGTCTATGATCTTACCGGCCTTGTCCTCCAGCCAGAAGTGGGCCGTGTCTCCAGCGCGCTGCTTAGAGTGGGTACCCTTGATGAGCTTGAGACTTGGATCTTTGGAGGCCAAGGCAGCCGCATAGAAGAAGCAATGCCCGCGCGCCTCTTCAGGGCTCTTGAGAACACCTACTGTCTTACGATCTCCGAGGGGCATATGGGATGTCCGGCACCTGGATTTCGAACTCGTCTCCCACCACCAACGAGTCGTCCAGCAGGTCGAACTCCGAACCGCTGGCAGGTACGCGGATTCGCCGGGCGATGGAAGTACCACTGAAGATTACATCCACCATCGATCCCTTCACAAGTACTGTCTCGGCCTGTCCAGCCCCATCGGTCTCCAGAACCAAGGTCCCACCAAAGATGCCATAACCATCAGCCTTGTTCGGCTGGAAGGTATTGGCTATCGTGATCTTGGTCCCCGATAACGCGGCTCCGTCTAAACCCGCGAGCTTGACCTTCGCAACAATCAACTGCGCAGGGTCAACAGCGGCCCCTGTAGTGCCTTGGATCCAATCACTCCACGCGCTGTAGGTTCCATTGCTGCTGTTGTAAAAACGCGATCGATAGTAGTAAGAGGCCAGGCCCGCCCCATCCTCAAACTCATACTGGGTTGTGCCTACAACCAGACCTATATAAGCGGCCGTACCATGCGCCTTCTGTCCGACAGCGAATCCCAAAATCGTGATGGCTGATCCGCTGATCATTTCGAGCGTGAATTGAGTTCCGGCATCCTGCGTACTGATTCTCAATGTCCCATTGAAAGCAGAAGCCACCGCCCGCAAACCGGCAGCTACCAAGGTATTGTTTACGATCTCTACGACCTGGGTGATGGCAAGAGGATCGGCGTAGGCGAATACCACCGATATCTGGGTACCATTGACTTTGAACGTGAGGGTCTTGCCAGTAAGCAAGTACGGCCCCTCTACCGTTCCAGTCAGTCTCGCTGGCTGCGCGACCGAGGTCGTAAGGTCTTCGTCACTGGTAGATGGAGGAGCAGTGACCGTACGCTGGACCCAGATTTTGTCATACAGGGCCATGACGCTGGCCAACTCAGACACGTAGATCTTGATCTTGATAGTGGCCATCAGTCCTCCTCAGCTTTGCCCATCTTCGGTCGCAGGTCCTGGGCTGAGACCATCTTCGGACCTTCTGGCGATGGAGTCAAAACCTCGGCTCGACCTTCCAATCCTGGTCGCAGCTCTGTAGCGGTCAGGCTCATTGCAGGAGTAGGACCTGGTGGTGGAGTTTCTGCCTGTCGGATCTTAGGCCGCACCTCCACGATTCCTACAAACTCCGGCCGGTCACAAGAGACCATCTGATTTTGGGCAAGATCACAACAAAGATAGCCGCGAGTCACCAAAGCTAATGCGCACGTGCTCATGCCGTCCTCTTGTATCGGTAGGTCTTCAATTGACCGGCGGCCCGATAGTCAGCCTCCATCCTGTAGGTGGCGATCAGACCCAAAGTCTCGTTGCCTCCATCTGTTGCCAACTCTACGTGCGCCCTGGAGTCAAAAGTACGGATGCGACAAGTATCCAGTTGCCCGAAGGAATCGAAAACAGTCTCGTCAATGAAAGCATTCTCATGCACGAGACCTAGCACTCTCGCAAGGACGGCGGCCAGATCATCAATATTAGACGACGTGACGAAGATCTGCTCGATCTCCCTCGTGTAAACTATACTCTCGATCGTGTGCGCGACATCCGAATAGACAATGAAGACTGAGGAGTACACGCTCACAACTGACGGCGTCCAATTGGCCTCGTACCTGCCTCTGGCTTTATGCGGGAGGTCCAGAACTATGAGTGGGAAAGTAGCACCGGCGGAGTAGATCTCAACCCGGGGGAACTGGGCTGTGTTACCGTCCTCCAGTATGATCGCAAGCGGGATAGGAGTCCCAACTGTGGCCGGCACCGACATGCAAAGATCTTACCCACCATTGCCAATTTTGGCCAGCATCTCTGCCGTCACGGCTGGGTAGGTTGTGCCAGTAGTAGAACGTGTGAAACGAGCCCCACTCTCGATAGCTCGGTCCCGCGCTCCATTTGACCTCTTTCGTTGAATAGCCAGGTCTGCCATGGCGAGCGCTTGATTGATCTTCTTGCCCTTACGCAACCCCTTTTGTGCCGACATCGCAGTCTCAATGTCGTGCTTAGAACAGTACCCTTGATGGACGAGCACAGCCCCCAAAAGCTGTTCGATCGTAGAGTTCTCTTGCCGCTCTACTGCGTCTGCCAGCTGTTTAGGAGTAATCAGACCCAATTCTACTAGAACGTTACCGAGGGACGTAGGATCATCTTTGGCGCTCATTCCTCTGCTCCTGCTCCAAGCGAACAAGGTTTTCCTTGATCGCGCTCAGGGTTGCGGTGTTGGCACTTGCCACCCCCATGGAGTCGACGCTGAAGTCATAGAGTTTGCCCAGGGCCTCCATTGCCTTAGTATGCTCGGCGTCGGCCTTCACGCTAGCCTGGGCGAACTCTAGCAACTTGTTGGTGAGCTCGGAGGTCTTCTTCCGCTCGAGGAGGAACAGCATGAAACCCATACAAGCCATGATCCCTAGTGGGCCGTAGGTGCCCAATTGAACAAGGGTCTTGGCCATTACAGGGTCCATAACTTCATCCTACCTCAAAGAGTCAATGTACGCGACATCACGAAGAATATGGTAACAAAGCCGCAGCTCTACATCATCCAGAGCTTCGGCCTCATCCTGTGTCATCTTAGCCAGCTCTTTCGGTGACTGTCCCTTGCGCAAAAGGATCTCGAGAACTAGCTCTCGCTGTCTCTTCATCCGGTCATCAAGTGTCTCAATCATCTCTGGGTACCGCCAGCGCAGGTAGCAGATCGTATCATCGACTGTTGGGGTTGTCCCAGTTCTTGTATCTTCAAAAGGGTCAAACAAAGGAATCACTGCGGCGTATGTCCCTGACATATGCAACCTCCCTTCTATCAAAGTGAATCTAGTGAAACACCACAGTGTCTCTACACTAGCTCTTTCTTTCCTACTTCGCTGACGTACTCGACCTGGAAATCGGTAGAGCCCGCCAGCGCACGCAGGAGCTTGTGTGGATCGCTCAGCTCAGCATCCATGCCGCGCGTCACCTGGTAGTCAGCGTGCTGGAGCAGGCGGACCCAGATCTCCGTGCAGTGGACCGCATCCTTCTTCAGCCTGCGCTTGAGCCACCAGCCCGCCACCTGCCAGAGCCACTTGATCCGGTTGAAAATGCCTGTGCAGCCTACCGCCAGCCAGTCATACTTGGCGTTACCGTAGGTCTCGATCAGCCAGCTCATGTGCTCGGACAGACCCTCGGGCGTGGCCAGTGCGCCAGCCACGGGTCTGATCACGGCGTGGATGGAGTTGTGCTTCTCAAAGTAGTCGAGCGGCGCAAAGCCCACGCCCCGCTCTGACGACTCCATAATCACCTTGGCCTTGAAAATCTCGAAGCCCGTCACCGTGTGACTGAGCTTGGAGAAGCAAAACCAGCCGATGATTCGGCTCATGAAACTACTACCACACGAGAACAAGAACCTGAGAGATGCCGAGTCCATGGCTTCCTCAATCAGCGAGCAACCACCCAAACGGGTGCCCAGTGGGTACAGCGATAGCCGCCGTCCATGGGGAGGTCCTCACCCAATCGCCTACAACGACTGCCGTGCGCATGGGCACAGGTGATGCAGCCCTTGTCGGCGTCGAACTCGCGTTCGTCGGTCTTCACGGACCTACCTCACTTCAGATGCAGCCAGCCCGTCAGCACGAGGACAAGGAAGAACAGTGCCAACGAGGCCCATAGCAGGAGCTTGCCCCACTTCCATGACACCGGAACCAGGTGCCCTACGAGCAGGACCAGGAACAGCAGGAACAGAACCATCGTTACGTTGAGACTCATCTCGTCACCATTAGATTGCACCCGGTCTGAAGATCATGAGGAAGCCGCCAATCTTACCGGCTCCCGGTGTCACCTTCGTAGCCTTGAAGCACAACTTCCACTTCTTGCTGACCCACTCGGCCTTGTAGGCATCCAAGTCCCAGATGCCCAACGGGTTGCCGCAGTCCATGTTCTTGCAGAAGAACATCTCGAGCGGGATGTCGTAGAGGTTGAACTCCCCCTGCGCCTCGGCGTTGGGCGTGATGGTCTCGGACCATCGCTGATCGACGTCCCAGAAGCCGAAGCCCTGGCTGGTCTTCTTGTTGTAGCCGTCGGGTATCGGGACCGCCTGCTCAAAGTCTACGTCGTGCGTCCCGTCCCCAGCCGCCGGCATGATGAAGTTGAAGCCCTGCCCGGTGTCGAACAGGTTGCAGTTGCCCTCGTTCGTTGGGTTGGGGGTCGCGACGGTGGTCGGTAGTCGGACAGAAATGCCCCAGGAGTCCTCGAAGTCCCACGCGCCTCGCCAGGAGACGTGGCCGTCATGCAGCTCCACAGGCTCGATGAACTGGATCTCCACCTCCTTGGTCGCCGGCTCGCCGGGGTCGACGGTCCAGACCAGGAGGAGCTGCTGACCATCGCCCCTGCCCGAGCTGGGCGGGATCGGAGTGAGGTTGTCGCCCTTGGAGCTAAGCCAGGTGAAGGTGCCCTCGGTCGCGGGGCTGTTGACCATCACTGGCTTCTTGTCGCCCTCACAGGGGCAATCGAGCGTGACTTTCCCACCTATTGCCCCGATGGATTGCATCAAAAGATCTCCTGCCAACCACGAGCGATGGCTCGGAATTTGACCATCGAGGTCAAGTTATCTCTTACCACTATCGTCAGAGTGTCCTGACTGTTAGGCGCGATAACCACGGGCGTCTGAAAATCAAAATCGAAACCGGCCCAGTCGACATTGCTAGCGTAGGCATTGGCCACGCTGTTGGATGTATCGGCGTAATCCAGGAAATCGCCCTCCGTCTTGACCACCTCCACGAATATCGGGAGTTGCAAGTTACCCTGCTCGACGTAGCACGACAGTCCGTTAGTGAGACCGCCCGCGCCAGCCGGCGTTCCGAAGCGACGGAAATTAGACGCAGTGCCGAATCCCCAGTAGTTGTCGAAAATGACCAACCGCATGGTGGTGAGGTAGAGTACCCGATCTTTCTGAGCCCTGATCGAGAACACCACGGGGGTGGTAGACCCGTCGACGTTCATCTCCGTGCCACCACTAACGGTGCTCAGATACGCCTTGAAGTGCTTCTCTCGCGTTAGCTCTGCCTGTGTCAGCTCTTGTGCATCGGGCTTGGCAAGCGAGACCTTCAGTGCGTTGGTGCGAGTAACCTTCGCCCCGCGTTTACTCCCCGTCGCGTCTATGATCTTGGCCTTGATCACGAGACCTAAACTCCCGCGTCCAGCATGGAAAACCTGGCAGCGACAGCCACTTTCATCGCTGACGTACTCGCGTTAGCCGTGACCGTCACAGCGATTTGACTACCCGCAGGCATCACGAGGTCGAGCGGGATCTGGAGTGTCACCGCATCCTGGATGATCGGAGAGCGCCGAACCACGCCCCCAATGACGGTCGCAGCATACACCCCCTTGTAGACCGTCACTTTCGGTGGGGTAGGTGAGCCTACGTTGAGAGAAACCAGCGAGGCGAGGCTTGCGCCGCTGATCAAGGTTCCTCCCGACACAGAGGTCAGATAGTATAGCTGGAACAACTGATCTCCAGGCCCTCCGGTACACTTTCCTACGTTCAGCGTCAGCTCAGGGAGTAGCAGCGTCCGCGACGGGTCATCGTTGCGGATGTAGAGTAGCCCTGATTCCGTGACACCCGTGATCGAAATCACGCCAGTCGATAGCGCGTATGCCCGATTCGTAAGCGCAGCCATCTGTATGGGCGAGAACGCTATGGCCTCTGTTAGGAGACGCAGATCTTTGCTGACTGCAGCCTCTCTGCCTTGCCCTTCGCCGCCTTCAATTCTCATGTCATGCTCCGTTCGCGCCGATGTCTAGACAGACTGCATCCATCCCGTGATCTGTAACGAGATCTTGCCATCTTCCTCAGCCATGCCGCTGAATGAAACCGCTTGGCCGAATGGCACAATAAGAGCCCCATCGTAGTCGATCAACCACAGGCCAATCGAGGTCAGGGTACGGGCACCAGGACTCCCAGGAGTAACATGGGTCATGCCCCCTGCCCCCACAGTGTCCCAGCGATAAGCCTTAACCAGCGTAGACTGATTAGACGAACCCAGGAACAAGTTCCCTCCCACGAACGCTACGTGGTTGGCCACCGGCTCTGTCGAGCCGACGTACATCACTGCGTTTACCGTGCGGTTCCGGTTAGTGTTACCCCCGTTCCATGACATGCCAATCCTCTTGATCAGCAGGATGCCGCTCGGATCGTCGTTCCGCAACCACAGGATCGAGGTGAGCACACCCCCGACAACCGCGATCACTCCCGTCTCCCAGGCGTAGACCTGCTGCTTGTTGAGCGAGATGGCCGCCGTCTGTCCTTGCGCCACCGACAGCGTGAATAGCCGGTTGTCCTCATCGACTTTGGCTCCGAACTTCCCGCCGCCAGTCGCATTGACGATAGCGATGTCCATTGATTACTCCACGTCGCGGTAACTGAAATCCTCGTCAGACATGACCGCCAAATGCAAGTTCATCAGGCGCAGCTCTGTCCAGATGGCCTCAAGCACCCGAGCCACCTGCTCGTCATGAACCACCGTTCGCGGCGTGCCATCCGCTGCATCTAGCACTTGAGGTAAGGTCGCGTGCAATCGTCCTTGGTGATCACTCGCAACGGCCATGAGACAGCCGTCCGTATCCAAAGCCATCAACTGGGACTGGAGCGCACCCCTGTGCTGTGTCTCCACCTGCACAAGATTGGCATTGCCTGTGTAGACGTGATCACAAACTAGATAGCTCAGGGACAGAGCAGCCGCCGCATTGGCAATTCGCAACGTCGGCAACAACACTGTACTAGGTCCAGGGATGTGCGTGTGATGCGTCAGAATAGTGTGACCCTCGACCGATAGCGTCGTGTCCGTAGCTCGCACGTCGATCTGATAGCGGATAATACGTTGAACCGTTCCCCATTCGGATACGTCAGCCGTCCCCTCGTTGAGGGTCGCGCCACCATCCGAGGAGCACTGAAACTTGACCTTGTTCAGGGGAATCGATCCACCGATGAGCATCCGTGCGTAGGTCAACCCGTCTGCGCTCTCAAGCCCGACTGATAGAGTCTGTTGGGACTGGGGCAACGACAGGATGGCCGTGAACTCCAGCACCATGGGCAGATAGTCCCCAGCACAGACCACTTTAGTTTCGCCGACAGCCAAGCCGGGGGTCAGCAACAGATTCGACCCGGAGACCAGTAGGCCACCGCCTGCTGCCACTGTCGGCACCCAGAAACTCTTGATCCCGACCCCGGCCCCGTTGGCTCCACTGTAGGGGGACACCAGGGTCAACTCCTCGTCGGAGATCACGCTATCCACCTGAACAAAGCAAGTGTTGGTGTGCCCGGTCAGCCGCAGAAATCGGTTCCTCCCCACCTCGCTCAAGAACTTCGTACCCACACCCGTCACCACGGGAGAGGCATTGGTGAACGTGCAAACCCCAGTCAGATTGGTCAGCAGGCTCGACCCGGAGAAATCGTCACGGAAGCTGCCCTCGTCGGTCAGAACTGGACCACGGACAGCGAGCTGGTTCTCGGGATCTACGGACGGGCTCAGACGGCCCTGGAGATGCGACGTGAACTCCGGGGCGAAGCCTGTAGTTGCCTGCCCCGAGACACCCAGCTCGAACTTCTCGGAGAGCGCCAGCGGATTGCCATACTGATCGTAGAGGACAGCGTGGGGATTCTTGGGCATCAGTACACCGTCACTGCTCGACTACGGCTGTCCTCCCGCACCCCGGTGTAGCTGATCGTATCGGTCGCATCAGCAGCCGGGTTCACACCATCGCTCTTGTAGACGATCCACGTCTCCGTCGCGTAGGTCTTGTTTGGGTTGTAGGTGCATTCCCAACGGCAGATGCGCTTCAGCTTGGCCGCTGTCTCGTACCAGGTCTCGCTGGCGGGAAAGATCGTGGTCCCCACGTAGAGGGTTTCACTGAGGTAGGGGCCAGCACCAAATCCGTCGCCCGGCGAGTTGGTCTCGACGAAATGAATGAGCTGACGCAGCGCAGGATGATCCAACGCGGCGTCTACCGACTGCCAGGTCACGCCATCGTTTGAGAACTCCCATCGCTGCCCCACGCCGTCGTTCCATCGGATGGCCGGTGGCGTGGCGGAGTCAGAGGTACGCGCTTCCAGGGTCTTGTTGCCCGGAGAGTTGTTGCCGATGCCAAAGGCATCGAGCGTCGTACCAAGGATCTTAGCGAACAAACCCACCCAGCACTCCTATGCAGACGGCATGCAGAACTGAACCAGCGCGCGAGCTGCCCCAGCACCTGCTGTGCCTGTCAGAGTCACGCGAATCGGGCCACCGAAAGTCGCTCCCACGCTGATGGTAGCCGGGTTCTTGTACTCGTGCGCGACCTTCAGGTTGTTGTCGGCCGTGGCCTGGAGCGTGACGTCGCCACCTACCCCATCCACCTCGAGCAGAGCCTTGGGCGCAGCCCCACCCGTGAATGGCGTGTCTACGATGATTGTAGAGAACAGCACACGCGCACCGTCCGGCACCGCAGTCGTGCTGGATACCGTCCCACCCATGCTAGCGAACCCGAAAGAAAGCTCCACGGTCGAGGGCTCTCCCGACTCATGAGCCTCGCCACCGATCATCGTCCAGGAGTAGGGAGCCGTCGCGGCATGGGCGAGATAGATGTTGTCCGCCCGCATGCTCACGGTGCCAGTGAAGTCGGCTCGCGGCGAGCACAACATGCCCTTGTAACTGGGCACGGCAGTCAGAGCAACGCCGGTATCCAGGTAGATCTGGCCGGCCGAGAAGGTCAGACCCGATGTGTAACAGATGCCGTACTTGCCCGTGTTCGCTCCAGGAGCAGGTGCTCCGGCTCCCGCAAAGTAGAACTCGACGTCGATCACCCGCTCCTTGGTGTCGAGGTAGGTCGAGGCGTGGATGTCCTGATTCCCACCCTGGGGCCGAGCCACCACGGCGTTGGCACGCACGGTGCCATCGAAGTTGGTGGTCTCCACGCCATCGGCGTGGTCCTTGATCGAGTGTGCCGTGTCCTCGATGCCGAGAGTGAAAAGGTTACCAATGATGCCGCGGATCTTCTTGAAAACGGACATTTTGATCCTATCAGTTGAGGTACACTAGAACTCTTCCGGCCCCTCGCGAAGGTAGCGGACCGGTGAGAAGGAGTGTCAGCCACAATTCGGTCTGAGTTACATATTGATGATCACAAGCCACTTGATACCTATTCACTATTGCCAAATTACTATCTGTCCCCAATACCAATTCTGCCGGAGCCCCACTTCTACCAACTTCAACGCTGACGCCACCATCAAAATCCGCGAGCACGTCCAATACAACCAGCTCCACCACTGAACCCGCCGGCACCAACCCCAACGAGCGGCCGAACGGTACTTCCGACCAGTCAAACTCCTGCAAGAGATGTGGCGGTGGCACAATCTTTCTAGCAGTAACTGCCATCGCCTTACCTTATCCCTAGGACCGCATTATACGGGATCGTTGGTCGCTACAGAAACTACAATTTCATCCTTCCAAAAACTGACTGATTTGATCAACACAATAAGCAGCGGACTTGCTAGCATTGGCACTGGTCGTCTTCCCGGTCCCCGTATGACCATCGATCACAGACTGTAAGAACTTGGCCTCGTCCTCGTACCGCTTCTTCTCCTTCTTGCCCCACTCGTCAACCGCGGTTTTCAACGCATCCAACCTCGCATCACGTTCAGCCTTGGTCGCAGCCATCACCCACCGTACCTAGCCCATTTTACGGCAATGGCAGCCTTGATGCGGGATACCTTTGGAGCACTCATGTTCAAACGTTTGGCGATATCCCCAGTACCCAACTGAGGCTTCCCCCCGATCCCATGCACGTGCTCAAACACGGCATTCTCTTCCGGAGTCAGCTCGTAAGGGATCAAACGTAGCATCTCGTTGGTCTTGGATGGCGTAAAGCCCGCAGGGTCGTGCTCAAACTGTCCCGTAGGTATTGCCTTCCGCAACTCCTTCTTCAAGAATTCCACCTGCTGTGTTGGCACCTGCATGTGTTCCGCCAGCTCCATGGCAGTAGGAGGACGCTTAAGCTCCTGATGTAGGAAGTCCTCAGCCCCTCGCATCTTAGTGATCATATACGTGCGAGGTTCTACGATACGTGCAGGGTTCTGATAGGTGGTGACGAAGCGATTAGCCTTCATCAGCTGGTCACTGACATAAGATCCTAGCTTCCCGCGATTGGGATCGAACGTAGCTAGCGCACGCACCAACTGGTCCTGGAATTCGGCCCTGATGGCTGCCGGTGGGATGTCTCGCTCTCTATTCTCAAAGATGTTGAGCCGCTTCTTGACCAACGGCTGCATGGACTCGATCAGAGGCTGGAGATGCGCAGGCTGGCGACCATTGTTGTCCCAATGATGCCACATCTCCATCTCCCGCTGCTGTCGACCCGAAAGACTGGGTTGCAAAACATTCGGTTGTGGCTTTGAGGGTACAGGGGGCTTGGGCGCTGCGAACGACTCCTTGGTCAGATCGCCTAGTGCCTCAAGTGCGGTGTCGAGAGCATTCATCGATCACACGCCATAGAAGGGGACTTCCCGGACCTGTTTCTCGAACCTAGATCTGGCACCCCGAACGTTCTGGGCTAGCTGCCGTTTGGCTGTGGTGTTCTCTGCCCGGCTGAGACCTAACTGTTGGAGCTTCTGGAGCTGGCCCTTGTGTTGACCAACTAGCTCGCCCTTCGCGCGTTTGAGAGCCTGGTGCTCAAGTAGTTTGCCGCCGGCTGCTGTCAGTGCCCCACCACCAAGTCCCCACTTGATCCCCTGCTCCATACGGCTCTCCCCCAACTCAGGGTTGGCCATCACCGCGCCAGTAACGGCACCAGCAACAGCCCCTGGTAGCGCACGGCGCAAGAACATGCCGGCCATCTTCTGGAGCTCACGCAAGAAGGCAGTCTTCACCAGCTCGAAGTCCTGAATAGCCATGCTATCGCCTTCTTGCCGAAATCTTCTTTAGCTCATCCAGCAGCCCACACGCACGAGCAGATCCGATCTTGGCCTGCTCGCTAGATGCTGCAGAATTAGCACCGTAGTTGTCGAAGATGGACTTCAGATCTTTCTGAGTCTGAGAATGCGCAGCATTAAACTCCTCAAACGCCTCACCCAGATGACCTCGCGCCTGTTCCTTGGCGGCGGCCTCCGCCTGTGCGCTCATGCTCTCGTCTGGCCCACGGAACTGAAAGGGAGAAGTAGGCTTCATCTCGTCCGGTTGCTGGATCTCCGGCTTCATCTCACCTTGCGCGCCGGCTGTCGACTTCAGGTTGACATCGGCCATCAAGATCGAAGGTGGGCTGCCCTGTTGACTGCTGGGTCCCTCCTTCTTCGGCTGAAGACTAGGCTGCTGGCCCCCGGTAGTGGTGTTCTCTTCCAGCTTGGATTTGGCCGCCAGCTTCCGCATGAGCCCTACGAACTGATTGCGCTTGTAGTACATGACTGTCCTCACTTCGACTTGGTAGCGACTGCCCGGATGTTTGGCTCTGGCGGCTTAATCTTCAAGTCCGCCCCCACTCGCTGGGTACGTTGCAGCTTTGCTTGCGCCTGCGCCAGGCTCTCTTCCGTGGGCATGTGGATCTTGGTCACGCCGCTCTTGGTCAGATGCCGAAGATCTACTCCTAGGCCGCCATGCTTACTCAGGAAGTGTTGACCCAACGCTCCACCCACGGTACTGCCTACCGCCATCGGTAGGGCTTCCAGTACGGTCGCGGCGACCGGATGCTTGCGTCCAAACTCTCCACCAGTGAGGTGCTTCTTGATCAGATGTCTTGCCCCCAGACCCACACCTAGGCCGGCTAGCGCCCCACCCCCACCTCCGATGGCCCCGCGCATGCCACCCTCATAGTAGCCGCCAACAGCCGCACCCGGCGCTCCAAGAAGTTCGGCACCAAGAGCCGCGCCACCATCTGCGATCTTAACCATCTCGTCAAAGAATGCCGCTAGCTGATGGCCATTCATGCGCGTCCCCCTAGTGGACAAGACCCTTGAGCTTACTTAGGAGTCCAGTGACCGGCCTCGCAGCCGAGCCACCCGCACGACCGTATCGAGACATGACCTTACCGACACTGCCCTGTACCTTGCCCTGGACGGCCTTGTCTTTCAAGAATTGCTGTGTGGCACCTGCCTGGCCAGTTGCCGTGAACCCACCCGGAATGAACTCGTGCGCATGCGAACGGATGTCGTTCTCAGCGATCTCACCCAGCCCAACAGCGATCTTGTCCAATTCATCAAAGAAGCCGGCTAACGTTGAGACGGAAGCGGCCTTGCCCAACTGCGACTCGACCTGACGAAGAGCCGTCTCACCAGCTACGGCTTTCAGCTTTGCGCCCGTCTGGGCGGCCTCACGCGCGGCATGCGCTGCTACCTCTTCCGGCGCGTGTTTGATGAACGCCTGGATACCGCCCTTCTCTGCCATGCTGAAGGCCTTAGCGGGACTGACGCCCTTCTTGATGGCCTTGCTCATGGCCCGGCGTATCAGTTCCTGCCGCACGCTATCGGCGATCTTGATTGACGACTGCTTTTCGGGTTCTTGCAAGATCTCAGGGATGTCCAGGACGTCCACTAGCTTCTCCTTCTTCAGGAGCGTCTCTACACGGTAGGGGCGACGACCGCGGCGAAGTTGAGTGTGATTGGCCATCAATTTGGACACGCTGACCTTCTCCATCGTGCCCAGAACCCCTGGTAGAGACAGGTGTTGCATGTGGAGAGTCTACCCCTGTGAAGGTAGCGGTGGCAAGGATCTAGCCGAGCAGGCCGCGAGAGCCTGTAAGCTCTTCCACATAGTTCCGGACGACCTCCCGCCGTCGTTTGCGGACGTCCATGCGCTCGGCGACCTTACGCTTCCCTTGCTTGCCGAGCTGCAGGACCGTCTGCACCGTAGGGCTCACAAGACCGAATAGATCGGCCGTGTCTCCGAACGCCCGGCTATGGAAGCCTTCCTTACCACTTACCTCATACCCAACTTGATCCACCCACTCGTTAGAGTACTTAGTGCCATAAACGGGGGCAATGAACTCGGTCACGCCCTCTGACAAATCTGGGGGCGCTTCCAAGGTACCAGGCAAGAATGGTGAGCTTTGTGGCGCGGGGCCGGTAGCGGTGGGTGAGAAGAAGGCATTGCTCTGCCCCACGAAGTAACCCTGCTTCTTGAGGAACCTTTTCCTGACAGTCTTTCGCACCTTCTTCGTAACCTTCTTAATCTCCAGATCAGCAGAACCCAAGATATCCACCATCGTAGCGACCGGCCGCCAACCGTAGGAACGAAGGAAGTCACCAACATCCGCATTGTGGATCTTCACAAAGCTGTAAGCGCGCACGAGGAAGTCTACCGAGTTCTCCACCGTCCTCTCAGTATCTCCCAGGAGAACGGCTTTCTGGTACTGCTTGGCCTCCTTCTTCTCGTTCTCACGTACATCCTGTGGAAGGGGCTTGCTCTTCTTCTTTTTCGTACCCGTTCCCTTCGTATAGAGCGACTCTTCGCGCATCACGGTATCGATGTCATCGTAGTCCAGATCGAATCCCACGTCCTCAGCCGCATTCACACCCGCGACATCAGTAATACCGGTGGTCCCAAAGAACTGCATGTAGGTTTCATTGACTTGCGGATTGCTCCATCCTGACCAAATCCAAGGAGCTTT
>Ga0315288_10001127_pt1 | contig 34295 bp, 31 predicted proteins | sample YL17G11_20_MG_FD_203454 | JGI IMG/M metagenome (GOLD analysis project Ga0315288, IMG submission 203454) | Sediment microbial communities from Yellowstone Lake, YNP, Wyoming, USA - YL17G11_20 | ecosystem: Environmental > Aquatic > Freshwater > Lake > Sediment | place: USA: Wyoming | collected...
CCGGCCTGCATGATATGATAAAGAAATCTGAAGAAGTTGCTGATATCCCCTACCCGATATTGATTGGGGGACAACAATTCATTCCCCCGGGAACGTCTTTGATGAGGACAGGTACAGGTTCATGGGGACAACCTCTTTTAACTTCCCGGTTACCTGATACAGAAGTGCCGTATACCACCCCAGGAATTAAAAAACCTGCGGACAGACAGTCCGACAAACAGGTCACAGCAGCATCTAAGGGGATCATTGAGATTCCCGCACTGCTCCCTGCGGGAAAAATCACCCTGCCTTCTTATAATGCGCAGCTCCATGCAGTAAAATTATCTAAGGGACTTATCGAACAGTATTCCGGAGAGACCAGCACGCCGGTCCTTCTGGATGGATCAAAAGGAATTCCCGCAGTATCTCACCCGGTTCCCCAGAGATTGGATTATTCATTGCCGGGCATTTCTATCCCGCATGCATTCGAGAAGATTTCCGAATATCTGAAGTATACTTCTGCAATTCATCATCAGATAACTGCTCCTTTGTACGGTAGTTTCGACACTACCGAATTTAATCCTCCTGCTTTTTCTTTCACGCTGCCACTTTCTGGTGGTGACATGGGGAGTCCGCTCCTTCCCAATCTCCTTTCATACGGGGTGAATAGTATGTCTGCAGAAAAGAATCCAATTCTGAATCTTGCCATGAACATGATTACAAGCGATGGTATGAAGAGGGCAGATCTCTCTGCACTTTCGGCTGTCGGAAATGGACAACTCCCCTTATTTCCGGCTGAGGTGGTTCAGGGTGCATCCCCTGCATCAGTGCCCCGGGCTCTCGAACATGTGTTCCAGATGTTTTCCGGTGCATTTGGTGATACAGCTGCCCCATCATCGGCAGGAGGCAACACGTTTCATTTTCAAAATACCTTTAACATTGTAGTGAACACCAAGGCTGCCGGGGATGAACGCGGGCTCCGGGAACTTGGCAGGAAGATCGGGGTAATCCTTTCTGAAGAAATGAAACGTTACGGAGGGTCACGGTGAACATTGAACTGGACGGTATCCCCCTGGTAAAGACGGACCAGAGCCAGACCGGCGGACAAATTGAAGTCAGAAACGTCTTTAATATCAGCACAACGGATAAACGGGACATGATTGAGCACAAAATTCCGGGTATGGAAGGAGATGTCTTCCAGAATCTCGGCCGATCCCCCGTGGAAATCTCCTTTGATGGAACCTTCCAGGGGAAAACTGCCAAAGAGAATCTCGAAATTTTAAGAACAAAGTTCAAACAGGGAACACCCCTGCCCTTTCATTCTGACTTATCCGGGGCGGCAGATATCACAAAAGTATTGATTAATGATCTGCGTGTTGAAGAAGTCGCCGGGGTAACCGGGAGTTACCACTATTTCATTGTAATTCAGGAATACAAGGAACCTCCTCCGGAGCCGGTGATACCTCCCTCTCAGGATGATGCGGCAGCCCAATGGCAGGAGGAAAAATCACAAGAAGCGGTTGATTCGATAAACGTTCTTGTCGGAAAAGTCCTGGATGCTGATCGCAAACCCAAAACCGGTGTGACGGTGTTTGCATCAGATAGTAACGGTGGAGTATACAAAGCCGAAACCGATAAGGATGGCATGTACCGGATTGATAAACTACCTCCTGGTAAATACACGTTCTCGGTAGATTCAGATGAATATGAAGGAAGCGAAAAAGTAATATTCGTAGGACAAGGAGAAGAGGAAAAATCAAGTGAAGATACTGAGGAAGCAGAAGAGGAGGAATCCAAAGAGGAGCGGCCTTCTGAGGAAGCAGACGAGGAAGAACCCGTAGATGAGCAGCCTTCTGAGGAAGCAGAAGAGGAAGAATCCGGGGGGGAGCCGCCTTCTGAGGATTAAATAATCCGAGACTATGATGCATCAGGATATTCATCCGGGATGAAAAAATGAAGAAACCCGCCTACAGGATTAACATCGGATCGAATACCATTGACTCTTCACAAAGTCCGGAAATCATCAGTATCATGGTAGATCGTGATCTTGAGGTTCCTGCAGACAGTTTCACCATCAGCATCAAGCCGGGGACAAAAGCACATGCGATAAAAAATGGAGATCCCGTTAGTATTGAACTCGGGTTTGACGGATCTCTCTCCAAAGTACTGACTGGTACGGTGGATAGCATTGAACGCAAGATATCTGAAGTGCTGGTCCGGGGCCTCAGCGTGGTCTCACTACTCACAAGAACCCGTGTAAATCAGGTGTATGAAAAACAGACGGCGGGAGCAATTGTTCAAGACCTCGCAAAACGGGCAGGACTTTCTGTAAAAAAGGCTGAAGACGGCCTGAGTTTTCCGATGTACGCAATTGATGACACGAAAGACTGTTACACCCACATGAAAGAACTTGCCCAGAAATGCGGCTTTGATCTTTTTTTAACTGCCGAAGGCTGGGTGATGTTCAAGAGATATGCCCGGCAGACGCCAAAACCCTTCAAATTCGGGAGGGATATTATTCAGGCAGAGATGGATATACCGATGGCGACTGCGTATGGGGTGAAAGTGTATGGCGAGAGTCCGTCGAGTTTCAAGGGAGCCAGTACAGCTCACTGGCTGACAAAAAAGGTTGTCGAGGGTGTAACAGGAAATGCTCAGGTAGTTACGGTCATTGAGGATCCGGTGATCAAAGACAAGGATACAGCTGACAAGGTTGCGACAGCAGTGCTTGAATCTATCATGGTACCGTTCTCCGGTTCGGTTACAACGCTGGGAAATGCCCGGATTGGTCTGGGGGACTCGATAGAGATACAGGAAATGCCGGACGTGAACATGAACGGTGAATTTGAGGTTACCAGTGTCCGCCATGTCTATAACAAGGAGGAAGGGTTCGTAACCTTTACCGGCTGGGCAAAAAAGATCTCTCTCTCGCAAAGCGAACCCCCTCTGTCTGCCCCTCCACCCGCGCCAGCCATGCCAAAGCCCCCTTCACCCCTCGACGAACAGCTTGAATCCGCACAGGGTCAGCTTGAGGAGAAACGGCTCCAACTTCAGGATGCAGTAGAAAATGCCGAGGTGAAAATTGAACAGTCGTCAATTGAAATCAATAACGCGGTTGGAGCGCTGGATACACTCGCAAAAGATATGGTTGCCGCGGCCGAAGAAGCCATGAAAGCGGCAAAAGAGAGCGCAACTACCATGCGCGGGAAAGCTGAAGAACTTAAAAAAGGACTCGAGGCAAAAAAGAAGGAGATAGAAACTGCTGCTGCAGAGGCACAGGCAAAGCTTGAGGATTACAAGAAAACAGTGGAAGCTGAAATTGAGAGAAATAAGCAGCAGCTGATGATGTTCAAACGTGAAGCTGAGAAGATCACGGCAGAGGGAGAAAAGAAGATCAGCGAAGTAAAAAAGAGCGTGGAAAGCAGGATAAACAAACTGAACGATGAGATGGGAAACATCAAATCCAGGGCAGAAGAGCTCAAAAAGACCCTTGATGAGAACCAGCAAAAGATCACCGCCAAAAAAGATGAACTGACCAGGTTAACGGGACCTGCACGAGAGGCTGCAGAGAAAGAGATCCAGAACCTGGAGTCCAGGGTACAGGAAGCTGAGGAGAAAGGGAAAACCATTCAACAGGAGTTCGACAAGAAAGAAAAAGAATCCTCCCGCATAAAACAGGTGATGGAACAGGAGACAGAGAAGATCGCACAAGAGGTAAAAGACAAGAAGGCGGTTGTCGATACAAAAGTACAGGAGGCCGAGGCAAAGGCACAGGAAATCGGAAAGGAGGCGGATGTGGCGGAAAAGAAGATTAAGGAAAGTGCCGAAGCGACCAGGAAGAAACTTGATGATGCCCTGAAAGAAGGCGAGGCTCAGATCGAGGAAGCACAGAAGACTGCCGAAACAATAGAAAAAGAGGCAATGGAGAAACTTGTGCAGTCAAAAAAGAAGGCAGAGGATGCGAAGAAACAGGCCATCGAGAAGCTCGAGAGCGTCAAGAAGACCTATACTGAGACCCGAAACAAAGTCATGGACATGAAGAATCAGATTGGGTTGTAGATTGGACGGAATAACTATCAGAGATGAATATTAAACAGAGACGCCGTCATACTACCCAAGCATCGTATATGCCTGCAACCTCCGAGACCCATCAAATAAGCGCAGAGATAATATACCCGGTCTGCTGCTCTCGAACTTATTTATATTGGATTTTATTTCTTACAGTTCTCAACAGCTGTTACATAATTTTTATTTCTAGAGGCAACTTGGTTCCATTTACGACAGACTTTTATCTCGCCACGTTTTTTCCATTCATCTACCGTCTCCCACATACCCGGGTCATCTTTCCATATCTTCTCCCCTTTGGTTTGATAATTCAAGCCATTTTCATCAACAACGTAGTGCAAATCAAATCGATATTGGTGGCCTCCATTATATAGTCGAATTGTTTCACGAAGAAGCTGTTCATTGGTAAGATCGGTAAGATCGGTAACAGGATAAGGTTCTTTAGTAAGATCGGGAACGGGGTCTGGGACAGAGACAGGTAAAGAGAGATTATCAATCTCACTTTCGGCTAGAGATTGCTCATTATTAATCCTTTGTTGCTTTTTAATCTCCGTTTTAACCAGATCCCATTCGTTTTTAATCCTATCTTGCTCGTCGCTTTTCCACTTATTGGCACGTGTTTTTTTATCACGGTATCTCTTAAGACCCTCTGTGACGTTAGCTTTCCAATCCCAGTGTTGCTGAGGGAAAACTGCTGGATCACACTGTGCGATACCAATACCTGCAGGTGGTTTACCAAAGACAGGACGTAGCGGTACTTTTCGCAAATTGCTCGGAATTCTATCATCATCATCCTCTCTTTCTTCTCCCTTGGGTCTGAATTGTTGGAATTCGTTATCAAGACTTTCGGCACAACAAATGTTAATAAAAGTATCAGTGTCATCTTTTCCAATTTGGCGGATAAACTCAATAACCGCACTCTTTTCCGGATTTGTACCACGAATATCAATCCAGCAGGGATCTGACTTGGAATTAGTATCTACACTTGGCACTTCAGCTTCAACAGTAATTTTCCCCCAGCCACCTACAATTTTGGGTAACGAGGGAGTCCAAACATCTGAACCATCTTTTTTAATAAATGTCTCCTCATATTTTTCCCAATGTCCGCTATTACGTTTATTTTCAATACGGGTGCGATAAAAGCCTCCAATAATAAACTTCCAGCTGAATTTCATGGAACTGGTAATATCAGCTTTGGGATGTCCGTCTATCCTTGCTTTAGCTTGAATAGTAGGCATAGCTAGTGAAGGCGAAATCGAAGGCGAAATCTCAAATTTTTGGTTTTCAGTGGGTTGAACAATGCTTATACTAAAAATATGAACCGTTATTGTATGTTTTTTGGTTCCGGCCGTAGCGGTAATTTCAAAACGCCCTAGTTCAGAAATTGGAAGTTCTACACTCCAAGATCCTTTATTGATTGTTGCCTGTTTCTCTTTCACACTTACCTTTTCAGCCCCAGATACTGTGCCTGATACCATGACCTTTTCAGCCCCAGATACTGTGCCTGATACCACGAGGTCTCTCTTGGGGGGACTGTGCTCATTTTCATTAGGTTGTGGCTTAACGAATGTGCCATTGGTCAACGAAATTATATTGCCATCCTGAAGATTTGTGATGGTGACTAATGTCGATGATGGAGTAATAGTAGGAACTGTTTTTGTATTATTTTCCTGATTAACCATGAGAAATTATCACCTCATTTTTTTATATATTCACGAGTGGGACAATGGATTTCTGACATACAAAATGGATCGATATAGTGGTTTACAAAACCGGTATATTTTTTGAGCAAATTCTGGAAACAGAATGCCCGGTGTCGAATGTTCAGATTCACATAATGGGTAAGTGGAAGGAGAAAGTTTGCCATATATATCGCCAGAGTATTAATATCAACAATCTCTTTTAAATATTATTCTCATTATTACAAAGTTAAAATTTTTAAGGTATAGTGTTATTGAAACTATATGAAAATGAGGTTATCATTTCTCATGGTTAATATAGTAGAGAAAGTTGTTTCTGATATTGTAGCTGATATTGTACAGGTTGAAAGGTGTAAAAAATTATTTAAAGCATCTTGCCTTGTTAACGAAAAATTGACAACAAACCAAGATTATGCAAATTGGATACTCAATGTTCGGAAGGAGGGGTTTATCAATTTTTCTTCGATAAAAAATAAAGAAAATGATGAGTTATTTCAAAAAATACAAAAAGAAGAAAAAGTTGGAAAATTCGAAACTGGAAAAGAATCCGAAAAAATAATGCCTGCATTGATAATAATGCATGCTATAATTAAAAACCACATAAGCAATTGGATAATGAATAATGGAACTCAACAAGCTATCTTTACATTGGGAAGCTTTATTCGTGATATAAAAGGATATCATGCAGGGAATGCAATCGATATCAATATGAGGGAACATCCCTTTGACCCCACTCCTGAAGTGCTCGAAGATATTCTTAATAGTTTGCCGGAAGGATGTTACGGTATAGGACTGCCTTTCCATCCCGATTTTTTTCCTATAGGTCATAAATTAAGGAAGTATTTGCCACCCCCCTATACGGATAAAGAAAAGGGTGGAATAGAGGAATTACCGGAACAAGAAGCATTAATTAAAGCACATAAAGCATTTGAAGAATTAAAAAAAGAATGCGAAAAAAAAGAGGAAACGGCAGGAAAGACATGGAAGAATTTACAAGAAAAAAATGATGATGTGAAGAAAAAGATAGAAAATCTTAAAATAGCACAAGAGGAACTCAAGAATTCAAATAACTCGGAAAGACAAAAAAAAGAAGATAAGGTAAATACAGCAAAAGAAGAGGTGGAGTCAGTAAAACCTGAAGAACAAAAAGAATTTGAAAAAACACAAATGGAAACTCAAAAGGCGAAAGAAAAAGCAGAAGGTGCTCAACAGGCACTTGTAGCCAAAAAAGAGGGATTAAAAGGAGAGAAAAAAGATGGGGGTTTACAACTATTCGCGAGTACGCAATTTGGTTATACCTATTATGAACTCTCTCATCAATGGAGTGATGCTAAGCAAACAGAGGAACGGGCAATTAATTTAATTCCATCGGAAAAATGCAAAAAGATTTTTGAAGATATTCCTAAGGAGAGAAAATTAGAATTGGTAGTCTTCCCAGATAATCCGAGACATATTCACATCGATAAAAGATGAAATTAAAAAATTGCTGTTGTGTTCTTGGTCATGTTCCAGTTGAACGTTGGGATCCTTTCGGAAACGATAACGACAACACCGGTTTTTCTCTCTATCATAGCATTGATGCTAGCCGTATAGTGAAAACTCACTGCATAACATTCTTATTGGTGAAAAAGTAATTATCGCCCAATAATACATGTACAGAAAATTTTCATAGAGCAATATATCATTTCACGAGTTTACAATCGGGGGACCTGATTAAATCATGCCATCTGCAGCACGGGTAACGGATCTGACAAGTCATGGGGTACCTCTCAGCCCGGGTCCGGGCAGCCCCACGGTGTTTATCGGTGGTCTGCCCGCATGGCGTGCACTCCCCGCCGGAGTAGGGGGAGCCGTTGAAGGGGCGTCAAACTCAATGCAATCGTTTATGGGACAGCCCGTGCTCACACCGGCCAACGCTTCGGCGCAGCTGGCCCGGATACAATCAGGGTTCATGCAGGCGGCGGGTGCAGCGGCAGCTCAGGGTAATCCCGCAGGCCTCACCGCTGCATCGGGTGCTCTGGCGACAATCACGACAACCAATAGTGCATTGACTGCCGCATGGGCGGCTGCGTCAGCCGTTCCCGGGGGCATGCCCGCGGCAAACATCGCGTATACTGAAGGCATAAAAGGCGCGTTGGCCGCATCAGCTGCCTCGGTCTTTTCCGCAATAGCGGGTATGGCCGATACCCACGTGTGCCCGGTCCCCTGCCCTGTTCCGCCCCATGGCCCGGGGATGGTGACGAAGGGTTCAGGGACGGTGATGATAAATGGACTGTCAGCTGTCCGGCAGGGGGATACGGTGTTTGAAGCAGCCGGCGGTCCGGATGCGATTGCAATGGGGTGTCCGACCGTGATGATGGGGGATTAATAAATCGGATTCAAAGAACTGAAGGTTCTGGACGCAACTGTTGATTTCATGCTCCCTTAGCCGGTAGCTGACGTCCGGGTATGTCCACTATGGACCTTATGATTGAACTTCAATTTTTAAAAAAAATCGGCTCTGTTGAAACCCTCAGATAAAACCGCTATATATTATCCATTACAGCAATTCAGGCAATTTATGCTTGTGCTGCAAAGGGTTTCAACACAGCCAAAAAATCCTATAACAAATATTTTCCAAAAACGGTTGTTTTTTCATTCTGATCTGTGCACAATACACCTTCAGCTATCACCCCTGTATCTTGATCTCCGGGGAATTTTTGTTTTTAAAAAGGGGGATGTATCGACTATATCCTGCAGGTGTGCGATTCATCCATAAGCACCACCATGACCCTCTCAGGAGGTCTACCAAGAATCACACCCACAATTTGCATTCTTTGTCACCTACCCCACCTCCGGAAGAGACCCGATTGGTATCCTAGCAATTTGCGACATATTTGCTGTTTTAAGAAAGCAGGAATAACCTGCCTATTTTTATTTTAAAGAAAATATCCGAATAAATGGATACGACTTCACAATATACAAACCCCAATATTTATTTAGAGTAAGATTCATCCTTTCACTATATTACATTACGTTGGTAACGGGGCAGGGAAATGGCGGATACGGAATCAAAATTATCCCACCTTCAAAAGAAAGGGTCAGATTTAAAAAATACACCGGATGCTGTCAAGCAATCCGTTGGTGGTATCATCGACAAAGCCCTGTCTCCCTTCAACCAGAAGAAACAGGAACTTGATGCAACCATGCAGAAGGTGAATCAGCCGTTTGAAATGATGAAGTCACAACAGCAACAGGTAAAAATGTCGATGGATGCCGCACAACAGCAAACTGAATCAGCAAAGAAGATTCTGAATGGAAAGGAAATGCTGTTCAGTACGGCTAAGGATACCATGAATAAGAAAATGAACGATGCACAATCAACACTCCAGAAGGCAAACCAGGGTATTGATGCCAGGCAAAAAGAGTTCCAGAATGCCGGGGAACAGGTGAAAGAATTAATCGCCAAAATTGGGTCTCAGGCAAAAGGCACCACAGAAGTTCCTGGCCAGGTACCGGGAGCTCAGAGATGAATGCTATTGAAGTGATCAAAAAAATAGCGGAAGAGGAGACGAAGAAGCTGCATCTGATGGAACTCGGTATTGTTACTTCAATTTATCCCCATGCAAGCAGCAATGACAAAGAAAATTATGAATGTAATGTCAAGCTGAAAAACCGTGACCTGGAACTCCGGAGAATCCCTATCGCCACTCCCCATATTGGATTGGTGAATATTCCGAATGTCGGAGATCTGGTTATTCTTGGATTTGTAAATGGAAATATTAATGCACCAATCGTGATGGGCAGGTTATATAATGACGAAGACCGGCCCCCGGTCAATAATGCAGGAGAGATTGTGTATAAATCCCCGGATACTCAGAAAAATGGTATCCGGCGGGTCACTTTGGAGCTCCCGAATGGAATAACCCTTACTATTACTGATGATGCATTCGTAGCGGAGATTGGAAAATCGATAATAACCATCAAGACTGATGGCGATGTCACGATCGATTCCAATGCTGCGCTTACCATCAAGGCAAAAGGAGACATGTCATTTTCTGCACCGAACATTTCAATCCAGAGTCAACAGGCACTGGATTTGAAAGCAGGCAGTTCTGCCAGTATTAAAGCCTCCTCGACTCTTGACCTCAAAGGAGCGATGGTCAATATCAATTAAGGTGAATCATGAGTCAACCTGCAGCTAAACAAGGGAATGTGGTTGCCGCAACAGATATCCTTGTCATTATAAATCCGAAGTGCGGAAGGCGAAATTGCATTGATCCGGTAGATCTCCCTGCCGGCACCGTAGTGATGGCAGGAACGGCTTTCATGGGGGAAGGGGATTAACGAACATGAGAATGAATGAAGAACTGCTTGGTACTGATCTCAAGCTGCTGATAGAGACCCGGCCTGATTTCATGGGCATTGGGATGGACCTTCAGATCAGCAAAAACGGGGATATCAGAACCGTATCCGGTCGTCACAACCTCGGCCAGGCAATCCTCCACCGGCTCCTGACCAGGAGAGGCGAGCTTGCGGATCTCGGACATCCGGACTATGGATCGCGGTTATATGAACTTATCGGGGAGCCGAATAATGAACGAACACGGGAGCTGGTGCGGCTCTTTGCAAAGGAGTGCATCTCCCAGGATCCCCGGATCCAGGACATTAAAAAACTCACCGTTTGTGTGGCTGATGATAATCCTTACATAGTCCTGCTGGATATCACGGTTCTCCCGATCAAAAGCAACGTTCCGATGAATATTACTTTTCCCTTCTATCTGGAGGTGGCATAATTTCGTTCGTACGGAAATCATACGAGGAAATTACCGATTCAATCCTTTCACAGATTACAAAAGGTATCGTAAATGAGAGGCATGAGTACCATATCAGTAAGGTACAATACCCCCTGGGGCACCCTGATGTCCGGGAGATAGTGAAAATTGACGGTACGATGAATAACGGGCAATATACCTTTAATAAAAGTGTTGATTACCAATTAAGCGGTACTAACGTGGAGTGGCTTCGGGATGGGATAAAGCCGGATGAGCATACGCCTTTTTATGTAAACTACCGGCTCGATATCCAGCACGGAATCACAGATATTAACCCGGGTAGCGTGGTAAGAACGATTGTGGAGTCTGTTGCACTTGAAATGGATTTTCTCTATGCTCAGATGGACCAGGTTTATTATTCTGCATTCATTGATACCGCTACCGGTAAATCTCTTGATCTCGTTGCCTCACTGCTGGGGATAAACCGCAAGACGGCGGGATTTGCTACAGGTGAGGTGACGTTTGGCAGAGAAAGTGATCCTGGTGAAGTCGAAGTGCTTCGGGAGACGCATATCTTCGATGGAAAGGCAATATATTCATTAAAAAACCTTCACGTAAAAAGTATTAAAAAAATTGAAGGGACGTCAAAGGTTGCATTGACTGTTTTTACACCGGATAAGGATTACACCGTTTCCGATGGATCAATTGTCTGGATAAAAAACTCACGGCAGCCGGATGACGGATCCGTCTTCTATGCCGATTATTCCGCGTACGAACAGATCATTATTCCTGTGGATACACGGGTCTCCAATTATTCCAGAAGACCGGAAAATCTTAAAATTTTCAGAACTCTACGAGAGGCTTCTTTTGTGAAAAATTCCAGTGGCAAATGGGAAGCGATAGTACCAGTTACCGCTCTCTCTCCTGGAAGACAGGGAAACATCTTTGCAGGTACCCTGACGGTAATGCCAAAACCTGTTATCGGGGTTGAATACGTAATAAACCAGAAAGATATCTTAAACGGGACAGATCCCGAAAGTGATTCCGACCTGAGGGAACGGGCCAAACATGCGCTGGAAATGGCAGGGAAAGGTACGCTTGCCTCACTCAAGTCTGCTGTCGGAGGTGTTGAGGGTGTCTCGGGGGAGGTCAAAGTAATTGATCAACCTGATGGCATTCCGGGGATTGTGCAGGTTATTGCAAGTGGTGGCGATGAACAAGAGATCGACAGAGTCATTGAAGAGACCCGGTCTGCGGGAATAAAAGTTGAATTCAAGCGTCCTTCTATTGTTCATCTTGACATCAAGCTCACAATTGTCATTATTGAGGGTATGAATCGTGAAGATATAAGAAAGCAGGTTGATGAAACCATCCGGAAGTATCTCGCCACACTAAATATTGACGATGATGTTATCCTCAGCCAGATCATCAAGTCCGCGCTTATTGTCCAGGGTATCAGAGATGTGCGGGAGGTTACCATCAATGACAAAAGGGAGAACATCGTAATAAAAACCGATGAGAAATCTGAGTTAAGAACACTGGAAATATTTATTGAGGACTGAAAGTATGGGAGGATTTGACCGGATTTCTCAGAGACTGCCGCATTTTTATACCTATTGGGATTCCTGTTCGTCAGTTGCTGAATTTATCACGGCGCAGGGTAAGCGGTTTGACGAGAATGAAAAAGAGCTGGTCTCGATTATGCGGGCGCATTGGGTTGATACTGCCTATGGAGAACATCTTGACCAGCTGGGAGAGATTTTCAGTGTAAAAAGAAGGGACGCCGAGGCGGATAAAGGATATCGAAACCGCCTGAAAACAGCAATTATAAATTATAAAGGGGGCGGTACGATACATGCAATCCAGATGCTCATCAGGATTGTCCTGAAACTGCCGCAGGACTACCCGGTAAAAATTGTGGAGAATCCCCCGGTATCTCTCAAACAGACATGGAAAGTAAGTGCAGGCCGGGAATGGGATGTCAATCCAAGAAGCATTTACCCGACAGTTCCAGATATCACTCTCATAGTTGAGACAGCAGATGCACGGGTCACCAATCCTATCATTTCCAACGTGACAACTGGCGAATCAATTTCTTACAACGGGGATGTATCGTATGGTGATGTACTGAAAATCAGTCGTGGAAAAGCTACATTAAATGGCAAGGAACAGACTGCTAAAGTCTCAGTAGCAACAGTTCCTTCACTTCCCCGGAAAAAATCTCACTGGCAGTTTATGGAGTATATCGGGGCGAATGTGGGTACCTTTGATAACGCCCGGTTTGACCAGTCTGTATTCGTTATTGATGTGATAACTTCATTAACCTTCGAATGGCAAGCAAATCAGCCGGCCACGTTTGAACTCCATATGCCCAAGGACCTCCTGATGATGTCCGGCATAAAAATTGATTCCCTGCAGGAATTACTCGATTCAGTAAAGGCATGCGGTGTCCGTGGAGAGGTCAGGATAATGTAAAGACTAATATATGGTAATACTTTATTCTATGACAATAATAAATGATGGAATGGATAACGTTATTCTTTCCCTATTGATAGCGATGACATAGGTGGAATTCAACATGGGTTTTGAACCAGTATATAAGAAACCGGCGGACATTATCAGGTCGGAAGAATGGAATAAAATTCTCGATGAACTGGTTGATTTGAGAAAAACTATCCGCAATATGACCCGCTGTGTGACCCTGACATTACTTGAGAGCCCCTTGGGCCTTTCAGGCAAGCTCAAATCAGATGTACCTGAAGAGTTCAATTATGGATTGGATGTAATCGGTCTCCTCACCCGCCAGTACTACCATTCTGAGAAAGGAACGGGAATTTGCAGGTTCGGGGTTGACGATCATGCTGAAATCATCTACTACTGGTCAGGGGCGTTTCCTGATGGTGCAGAAACACTCAGAATCTCGCTTGAATATATCGATGGAGCAACGTTCACGTCAGATAATCTGTTTATTCATGGATTGACGCAACTCAAGCCAAAAGGCACTAAAAATCCTTATACTGAATATCTTATCTCCCCGAATCAGCGTATCTGGTATAAATACGGGGTGGTTAACCCCGAACCCGAAAAAATAATCCGTTATATTACCTTTGAAGACCTGAGCCCAAAGAGCACCATCAGGATTGGAAACGTTATTCAGTATATTACCCGAGTAAGACCATTCACGACCTACGTAGAGAAGAAATAAAGGAACAACATGATCAGAGATGTGGATAAAGTAGTACTGGAATTTCTCCAGAAGGGGTTGTCCGGGCATATTCCCTCTGATGATATTTATATTGGGGAATTTGATCCTCAGAAACCAAAATCAATATCTTTGGTGTGCAGCTCCTTTACCGTCGAAGAGGAGGGCATTGGAGGTTCAGGGGGAGTAAAGAGGGAAAAAATTACTGATGATTTCTCTTCTGATGGGAAAAAGACAGATTTTAAGCTTTCACAGAAACCGATACGCCCGTTGATAAGCGTGGAAATCCCCGCCGGGACAATAAAAAACACACCGGATGATTATACCATAGATTATGACCGTTCCGTCATCACCCTAAGGGTGATACCCGAAAAAAAGAAAGTTATCCGGGTAACGTATAACATAGACCGTCCTGTTGCTGAAACACGGGATCTCAGATTTTTCCTGACCTATCGCCTTACAATTGGTACCGACAACCAAGAGGAAAGTGATATGATAGCACTTGAGACGATCAAAGTACTGTATCGTGAAAGATCCCGCCTTGAAAAAGGTGGTATTAGTGAAATGAGGCTTATCCGGGGTTTTGTTGAAATGCTCCTCGAAAACAAGGGTAAAACCGTAAATGTGCTGGAATATGAAGCCCAGACCACTGTCCAGATTGAACTGCCAATGCCCCCCATCGACCGGATTACCATTGAAAAAGGATGAAACAGGGATGCGTTAATATCAGAGATATCCCTGATAGCAAATTGAGATCCTGAGGAATTGTATAGTCCATTTCTGCTGATTGGAATTTATTAAAATCTATAGATTTCCTATCATTAAATGGTGTAAGATGACGAAATGAGAAATAAAAATTCAAGAATTATATTTTGATATAATCCATCAAATCTTTCCCTAAAATGTTACCCTGATCTGGAACCAGATTAAAAAATATTTGCCTCCGGACACTACATCTGATACTGTTTTTTTCAGGAATTACACGGGTTGTCTGGCTCCACACTTATCACAGAATTTCGCTGACAGGGGCAGGACTGAATTGCAGGTGCTACACTGCTTTGTATCCACTCCGGAGGGAGGAATCTTCCCGCAGTTGGGGCAGGAGGGCGCCTCCATTTCCATTGATACACCGCAGTGCATGCAATAGCGCTTACCGATTTCTTTAAACTGTATCTTTCCTTCGCCAGCAATATCACCTGTCCGAGCCTTGATCAATGCCGTTCCTTTTTTATCTCCCGATGTGATCGTGGCAGTTCCTGACATGGCTTTCGGCTCAACCTTCACAATAGCAGGGACCGTTCCAAGTGTTGTCGTCAGATTAATGATCTTTTCATCAAGATACGCAAGATACATCCCATTCCTGTCCTTAATTTTCAGAATAATCGTGGCAGTTGAATTCCCATCCGCAGGTATCTCGGTTGGTGATATATCAACATCAATACTCGTTGCGTCACCGACAAACTGTACCTTGGTTGTGGCTTTGTTTGTGCCATCTGATGTCGCAGTAATGGTGACAGTACCACATTCTTTTGAGGAGGTCAGTGTTGCATCAACATACTCCTTTCCAGCAGGGATGATCACATCCTGGACTTTTCCTGCAGTTGTTTCCATATGGATTTCACGGTCGGAACGCTGTTTTTTCAATGATCCAAAGCCATTAACGAATTGTGCGCGAATCGAAACAGCAGATTTTCCATCGCAAGGTACTTCCTTCTGTTTTGCCTTCAACTGGAATTTGCTCCGTGTCCAGAGATAAGCCAGCACTATTGCCAAAATCAGGATGCCCAGAACAATTGCTGCAACAAATGCGATGGGAACATCAAAGGGAAGATCTTGGGGTTTAACTGTTTCTTGGGATGTAACGTTTGTAACTGCTGTAGAAGGGGTAACCCTGATGGTTATCTGACGAGACCCTTCAAGAAAACCCGGTTTTTCAGCACGTGCTGTGACCGTTACGTTTCCTTCCATCGTTCCGGTAAAATTACTGGTTACCTGACCCAAGGAATCTGTTGATCCTGTCAGGGTGTTGACGGTACCTTCCTGAGTGGAATTCAGCGTAACATTGGCTCCGGAAACCGGATTTCCGTCTTTTCCGGTTACCGTGACTTTGAGAACGGATGTCTTGTTCTGTTCAACCGATGCTGGGTCAGAGGTAATCATGACTGAAAGGGGAACTTTCGGACTTACGATAAAAGGTGAGGATGCCGAATTTGTTGCACCATGACTATCAGTAACCTGGAGCGTTACAGTAAATGTCCCTTGATTAGTGTAGGTATGATTTATTGTTTTACCGCTTCCTGTTCCACCATCACTGAATTTCCATGACCAGTTTGCGATTGTCGCATTATCTGCAGCAGATGAACCAGACCCATCGAACTGGACAGTCAGGGGTGGGGGACCGGAAGGAGAAGGAGGTGCTGCGGAGATTTGTACCTCGGGTGGTGTACTTTGTACGGTAAGCTGAGTGGAAGTGGAACCCGAACAGAAACCACTTTTCGATACGGATGCAGTCACAAAAAATGTCCCTACCTGCTGCGAAGTAAATGAGGTGGTAAATCTCCCTGCAGTATTTGTCTTGCCAGATGAGGGGGTGAGTGTTCCTCCCGGACTTGATATGGTTATATCTGCTGATGACACGGGAGCTCCACTCTTATTTGTCACGATGAAAGTGATTGAAGAAGACGAGCCTGGTTTGATTAAGGGAGCATTTACCTGCGGATCGATAGTTAACCATTCAGTACAGATTTTCGGCATAACCTCTAGCGTAACTTGCTTAACTGGTCCAATAGGAATAGAGGGTGCTCCAGAGGAAACAACAGGAAGTAAATAGAGGAGTAAAAAACCTATGATTAGCCAAATTGTAAATGTCCCGTAATTTCTGTTCGGTTTCAGCGTCATGTTGTCAACACCTTCTTTCCTTCACATTCTTTTTATATAATGAAATGAACCTTACTCTCCCCACACATATCAATATATTTATTTATATTTCCGTATTGGTATATCCCGAATTCCATAGACCTTCTCCTTTATGCATACTATTTTTCGCACTGTTCTCCCAGAAAAACAAGTATTATTGATGCAGTATCAAGTAAATTAGTCGGATTTTTTTCAGATTCCGTCGCTTCAGTAAGTCACCCTGAATCAATTGATCCTCATTTAAGGAGTTCACGGAAAGTATTGACTCTAAAATTGGTTGTTCCTCCGTTTTGAACTGGTCATGTCCGGGTTGTCTGTTTCCGGAGGATACGTCAAGGCATTTCCCGGTCTTTATGAAAGAGATGCAGAATAAAATAGCGGATGCAATAGTGTGGGAGATGAGGGTATACATTGGTGTGCAACCTCAATTTATGAAGAATAGATTTTACCCAAAGGAACAGTGAGATAAGAATAAATGTATATTTTTAACTCCAAATCCCTTTTAAATCCCCCCAATTGCACTCAGAACGCTATTGAAGGCAATTACAGGGATTGCACCCCAGATGAATCCTCTTTCTCCTCCAACAAGGATAGTAATTATGGAATCCACCGATTCCAGCTCCAGATCCATAAGCACCCAATCCAAAGTGCCTGCAAATCCTTGGGCTCCTATAGCAACTATTAGTCCCTATTGGAACCAAAAAAAGGGGTCAGAGTTTTATGAGGTAGATATCCTCGAATCCTTGCCAGAATATAACGTTGTTGCCGGATATTCTGGGATACCCCCCATTAGGAGGTCCGAGACTCCCTTCGCCGCTGTCATAATCAGCTTCGGAATGCAAATGGAGTGCTTTGGTTGTCCCGGCAGGAATATCATAGATAAACACACCATCCTCGATACCGCAGTCATCGCAGTCGACACTTGATACATAGACCACGTTATTTCCCGAGATATCATACCACGCGCCACCAATTCCACGCGTTTGATAATCGCACTTTCCAGGACACGGAACTATCGTGCTTGTGGTTTTTGTGCCGATATTATACAGGCGGAGAGGTTCACCCGCTGTGCTCATATCAAAGACCACGTAATTCCCATCGATTCGATAATCCGCTGTCGGCTTCTCTGTCAAACCGCAGGTTATACAGGTCTCTTTTTTGTTGGGGATGTTGTACAGGTAAATATCGTCCCTGTTGTTTACAGATTTCCAATAAATGATATTATCTCCGGAAATTCTGGGCCATTCTCCTCCGGCCATGACAAGCGTATCTTTACCCGTAGAAATATCGTACAACACGATGCTCTGCGTGTTAAAATCCTCAAAGACAACCTGTTTGCCATCAATATCAACTGTCTCTGCCCGGTGAACAGTAGGTATGGTGGTATCTTTTCGTGTATTCAAATCATAGACATGGATTTTTTTACCATCTGTCCAGTTTGCATAGGCGATCAGGTTTCCTGATATTGCCGGGCTCTTCTGGCGGTTATTCACAACAATAAGAGGAGATTCCTGCTTCGTTGCGATGTTGTACATATAGATATCCTCGAGTGTATCATCAAAATTCCGGCCATCGGTCCAAACAATAATGTCGCCGGACATTTCCATCTCATCTGCATTAAGGAGTTTCAGGATGCTATTGGCCTTTGGCAGCTGGTTTCCGGTCGATCCAACCAACACTCTCGGCTGAGTCCATAACGCTTTAACAGGAGTCTGGATTGTTGTTACCAGAGACACAGCCAACGGTGGTGTTGTCACTGGAGTTCCCTGTTCCTGACCCCCCGCTAGTTTGCACGGGAGCGGTTCGGTAACGGTCGCCCCATCGATAATGTCAAACGTTGCAGAACCCTGCACTCCGTTGCCCGAGATCGTGATCGTGTGGGTACCAACCGCCCAACCCGACTTCGGTTTATCAAACTGGCCATAGGCGATACCATAATTCCCACCGATCTTTTTGGAGAGTGACGCAAATTGTTGTCCGTTAAACGTCCATACCGCAGAGACCTGGTCACCCGGCTTGAACCCTTCGTAGAACGCCCAGATATAGACACTCGGTGTATCCCGCGAGAATTTGCTTACCTTGTTAGCTGGAGTGTTATTTACGATCCCGTCACTGACCATCGGTTCAATGAACCGGGGCGGTCCGGAATAGGTGGCGGGATTGCCGTATTTATTGATGAAGCAGTTCTGAACCTGCTCAGAATCTTTTGAATTACCGAAATCCGCGACCTGAGTGCTCCCAAGTGATAAATTGCTGCACCCGCTCGCGAACACAAACCCTATGATAATCGTTATCGCAAGAACGGTGTGCAGGATCCAATATTTCCTTTCACCAACCCCTCTCATCATTCATCCCCCCACGTGCACTACATCGCAACTTTTGTAGTGCTATGGTACTACAGGGCAATACGCTGGTGATATGATAAATTTTTTTATTAGAATTTTAAAAAATAGAATAATATTCCTGAGTTATTTCTGATCCGGCACGATTGCCGCATCAGTTATCCATGCTCAAAAAACAATTTCCCGTTTTCCACCCCCTCACCAGATACATCAAAAGTACATTATTTACAACAATTTTGCAAGCATTCTTCAAATTTTTGCATTACTTTACTTGTTGTGGTTGTTACATTCTGGACATTTTTCCTGCATTCCTTTTTTTCTTCTTTCCGGGGGGCTCTCCGGTTCGATCGCTGCGACACTCGCGAACACCGGCCCGATTAGGAACCTTGTTGATTGTATTCATTACTCAGGAGAATCAGCTCCAGGATTACGGACCGAGATAGGGGGGATTAGTATAAAAAGCGCGCATATGACTGGTGATATCGATAATCAGCACACCCGCAATGACAACCGGGATTGTGACCGCGAGTACAGCACACAGCGTTGAGATCTCATGGAGTTCCCTGATTCCCACTATGATAAGCACAACCGACCAGACAATCAGCCCGCCAAGGAGAGGGAATAGTATTATGATAGCACTTGGGATACCAGAGTATATTAGAGGGGAGGCGACCCAGCTTATCAGTAAAAATGGCGTGAGCCCGTACATCACCGAAACATATGTCTTTCCCATCCCTTTGCGTCCGCCACAAAGGTAGACACAGACATGTACAACGGGTATGCAGATGATGAACCCTAGCATTATGATAAAGATGAATGCGATAGAAAACCCTATAATTGAAAGAAACCCGAATCTGGTAATTATAAAGATCCCTGACAGTACGGCATTAAGGCCAAGAAGTATCACGTAATAAAAGACAGCTTCCTCAAACCTGTTCCCTTTTGAGTTCCGGAACGTCTCAACGGGATGTCGCAGGAACTCCCACGCTTTCTGCAGGATTTTTTTAATCAACTTTTATCTCCCCTACCATTATCAATAGAAGGAACCGGAACGTTGATCCGCTTTCTCTCCCAATTAGATTTATTTTTTAAAAATTTTGATGCATTAGTACGAATACCAAGTGTAAAACATCACCATGTTTGTAGTGCCATGCTACTACATGGCAATACGCTGGTGAGATAATAAATATTTTTATAAAAACTATATTATATGAAATAAAAATGGGCACGGGATCGGAATAAACCGTCTCGCCGGGTGGTTTCAATATTCATTAAATGACTTCCCGTGTACCAACTACTCAACAGATATATCAAAAGAACACTATTTACGACAATTTTGCATGCACTTTTCAAATTTATACTTCACTTTGCTTGTTGTGTTTGTTGCATTCTGAATTTTTTTCCATCCATTTTTATCTGCTTGTCCTCAAATTCATTATCCCCAGTACTTCTCTAATTTTTCCTCCACGAACCTAGAATAGTCTAGGACTTACGCGGTTGAAAACGGTTCAAGCGAGCATCTACCGTAATAACTCCAGCCAAAAGGAGCCAGATTAGAAACCCGGTTGAGCGATAAATCGTGAATTTGCCGATCGATGAATCGAGCGTTTCGACTCGTACCAGCTGGAACCAGTATTCAAACGGTGAGATTCGAAGCGAAGAAAAGCAAGCAACGAAAGAAAAATATGGCCTCGTTGGACAACCTCTTTGCGGCCTTGGCATCTCTCGATCCCGCAACACTGCTTAATACCGCGGTGATACTCCTCGATATTCCATCCAAGATCCTTGAACGATTTTCTGTCGGATTCCGATGCATTAAGGAAATCGGTAGCCCAGTGTTCTGTTTCCCCGTCGGAATGAACAATCCTGAACACCTTGATGAAACCATATTGACGCAGGTGTACAACTCTTCCTTCGGGAGGGATGTCAATATCAGAAACCGGGCGGTTATGCGAGTGATCCGGGTCTACCAACCGATTGGATTTGAATCGGGTGCACCAGTGCCACTTCAGAGAGCGGATCAATTTCAGGTTGTCGATACTTGAATACCATGAATCGAAGATGACGCAATTTGGTTGAAACTTTCGTTCATCAGCTGCCCGGAGCATATCCCTGAAATGGTCATTTTTATTCTTCCCATCCTTGTTGGGATTATAGATCCGGAAATCTACGTGAACTATCCCTGAGCCATCGGTCCAGATAGTTGATATCAGATTGATCCCCTGAACAACCCGATGGTGTTTCCCACTCCAGTGTCGGGTGACCAGTTCGATCTGATGTGAATAGGGCTTGTCCAGGGTACTATCGTCGATTACGAGTACACCTTCATCAGGCCGGATTAACCGTTTTGCTTCGTTATACAACGCCTCCGTGTGGTGAGGCTGTCTCTCTAACAACCGCTTGACAGAATCATGAGCTATTGACTCTGGTTCACCGGGCAAACACCGGGATGCTTCCGAGCATGAGCACGCTTGATACGTCGATATGAGAAAGTTGACAAAATTGCTGCTCGTGCATTTCGGGGGATTCACGCTCGTTCGATCTCCATTCCGGGTTTGTCTAGCCCTCAATGGGTGTTATTAGCTCTTAGATCTTTCGGTCGGAACCAAGTGCGTAAGTCCTATAGTCATCAATCCTAACCAACCTTCGATCAACCCCAACTTCGAAGAACAGTAACAAATGTAACGAATTTGAGTTTTTTACGAATCCCTTCCCAAATGAAGAGCCGGAAGAGGGCAAAACGGAACAAATCTTCATCAATCGTTCTCGGTCCTCGTCGAACACGGGTGAAGAAAATCCATTGAAGGGATACCCAGACATTCTTGAGAAGGAATGAGATTATCGTCAAAAGGTACCTGATCGCAACATTTCTGGAAGAGGTCTTGGCTTTCACGATATTCCTCATACGGTACGAAGACTCGATTGCGAACCGGTTCTTATAGACATGATAGACTCTCCGGGGATTCCAGTCAATACCGTAAACCACGCAACCGAGATTCACATTCCCGAATTTCCCATTTTTTCCCTGAAGGTATTGGACATTGATGGCCAGAGTAAGATCAAGAGGTTCACCGGTTCCTACCATCGTGTACAGCGCATAACGGGAATGATTACCCCGGAGTATTTTCTTGAGCTCTTTGCCGTGCTTTCTCACTGGAACAATATGCGGGATGTTCTCTTTCTGGAGAAACGAGAACACTTCCTTTGAGTAAAATCCCCGATCAAGACAGAGAACGGCGATATTCACGCTCAGGTCATTGAGGATTGCCAGGAATTTTCGAATGTATCCAACTTTAGACACTCCCTTTTTCACAGGGAAAACTGCGAGGGTCAGCCGTTTGCCTTTTGTGGTGATGTAGAGTGAAACGTACGAGTAAAATGTTGTTGTGGAGTCTTCCATTTTGCTTTTAATGACATAGTCTTTGTTCGTTTCGACAATTTCCCCGTAATACGGATCGTTGGTGAAATCTATGGCAAAATGGTATGATTTTCCAGGAACAAGGATCTGATCTTGAGAATGCGTCAGGATCTTCTATTGTACTTCCTGAAGTGAGTCCAGATCTATTTTGGACAAATGGTATCTGACCGACGTTTCACAAGAGATTTTTTCTACGACTTTATTGATTGAATGTACAAAGAGTTTGTTCGCTGACATCCCGACAAGTGATCGAATGATCATCTTTTGTTTTAGTGTACCGTTGATGGAAATGGTGATGCTCCGGTTTATTGCATCAATTGCAATTTCGGAACATTCTTCTGCGCGTAACTTCTTCTCTGTTCGGCGGGCAATTTGCCGTTTATTGACCATATGCGGCGCCCGCTGCCTATTTAGATCTTCCAGTTTTCTTTAGGCCGGGCTAAAATTTAGTGAAGTACTGAACCCCACCATTGCGATTTTGTTGGCATTAACATGAGCAATAATATGTTGGAATACCCGCTTTTTTTAAATCGCGTTTATCGATGTTGTTGTTTTAGTTGTTGTTATTGTGTGATACAAAATAAGAAAATTATATTACCATTCAAATAAAAGTGATGGGTATGAAATATCTTCTTCTCATCGTTTTACTGGTGGCAGTTGTGATAACTGCTGCATGTGTTAGTGAAAATAAAGAGACCGCTACATCCACACCACATACGCAGGACGCGAGCGGGGGTTCATATCCCCATCCTACGAGATCGGCACCCTCTATGTTACTAACCCCCTTTACAACAATTCAAACAATTCGAGCAATTACTTCAGATGATGTTAAAGCACATTTTATCGATATAGCTTTTGGAGAGAAAGAGCCAGGAATTAGTAAAAATTTTTTTTATCAAATAAGTACAGATTCTGCAAGTGATAGCGATATAGAAGTAATACATAATTTTATTTCTGATTTTAATGATTTATCAAAATCGAATGGAATTAGTGAAAATATAGGAAACGCAACAGGTCAATATGTTTTAACAATTAAATTTATTCCGCATTTGGTGTACCCAGCAAGTATCGATGAACCCGATGATACTATATCCATAAATAATGATCTCAGTGGGGATCAGAGAAATCACACTATTTTATGGAGTTTGTATTATATGAATGGCGCTAAAGGTATCACATTCGATTATCCGGATAGTCTATTTTATATAGAGGACAACAACAATACAAAACTAACCCCCCTCGATAAAAAAGCTCTTGAAATATTATTTGGTGCAGGAGTTAAGAATGGTATGAATAGAGATGATATTAAAAAAAGTAATTTATTTTAAATAATTTTTTGGGATGTTATGGAAACACAATCCAGGACGCTTGATCCACATACACGTTAGGGTAGGGACGACAACCGCTTTTTTCAACCGGGCAAACTTCTGTGGTATAAATAAAAACCGCACCATTCTGTATTTTGGTGTACGATTGAAAAAACCCTTTATCCGCATCTAATAACGTTTGATTATCAGAAAATACATAAGTGATATCAAAATAACGCGTTTCTCCCGGGGGTAGGGGATAGATATCGCTGCTATTTTCTTCCCCATAAATTTCTCTGCAGTAGGAACCGGAAATATAATCCCCTTTTAAATCCGTCAGATGACCAATTGTATACGGATAAATTATAACATCCTCTCCAACATTTATAACTTTGAGTTGTAACTTATACCATGTTGCCTGATTACACCATTCAGGACGAACTGATTTTGTATCCGGTTTGTACTCTTTAAACGAATTCACTGTGACAGCGATCTTCGAACCACGAAGAGAAATTATTGCCTCATCCCCTATATTCAGATTCTGAAATTTTAATGGAATTGTTGGTTCTTTCCAGTTGAGGGGCGGGGTTGCTATTGTTTTTATACAGGACATCCCGCATCCGCCAGGGCAATTATTTGAGGGACATTTGTAGGGGTAGCAATCTGGGGGACATGTATCGGGAGTGTCACACATTGGGGGTGTGCAGTAAGGTCCTGCATAGTTTGCGTCTTTCTTATCAGTTGTGACAGTCTTTCCCGTATCGTTCGTTTTTCCGAATACATCCTCAAAACACCCACCCGCGAAGACAAAAGCACACACAATAAGAACAATAACCAATGTCTGAATGGTTAACCCACAGAACCCCCTCACTATTTTCATCAAGTCTCCTCCGTCTCAGTAAGATAACCTGATCCTTATGAGATATAAAAGTAATTCAATGTTAATAATAACAATAAAATTAATTTTTTTAAATTCGCGAAATCATGCCTTTTATCAACTATGGACTGGGTGTTGCTTCCCCAATATCAGGATTTTACGAGCGCCTGATGTCGCACTTTGCACGGGAAGGAACTGAAATTACCCGGCAGGTGCTCAACCCTACATCAGCCTAGATGCATGTCAAACGTAGTGATGAAAGGGGAACGCTTGAGTTAGCAGTTGAAGGATAAGATATAAGGGGGACCTAATCGTTGAACGGGTAAAGAAACCCAAGGCACGCTCGACCGTCCCGAAAAGCTGTACCGGGAAGCACAGGTTGCCTTTGATAAAAAGGAGTTCTTATCCTCAAATCCAAGGTGACAGCTATGAAGAGCATGGTCGACAAAGCACGGGAACTGATGGCAGATCCGAAAGGGTCTGGTACGTTTCAATGCGGCAAACTGGCAATGAGGCCCCTGGAAACAGGGGGCCAACTTATTTTTGATATGCTCATCATGACCCTGCTGCAATTTTGCTAACAGGAACCTGCAAACACTTTTGTTTATTAGGAAAAATATATCATCACTCAGATAAAAAGGACGGGTATGAAATATCTTCTTATCATCGTTTTACTGGTGGCAGTTGTGATAACTGCCGGGTGTGATAGTGAAAATAAAGAGACCGCTACATCTACACCAACGACAATTACATCGATTATTACTGAAGTACCACAATCTACGTTACCAACCCCTTTTACAACAATCCAGAAGATCACGGCACCATTCTCAATCACTACTCCTGGCACCTATATGCTTACATCCGACTGTAAAAATTCCGATGCGTCGGGAAAATGTGTGATTGACATTAGTGTTTCCAACGTGACGCTCGATGGAGGGGGTCATATACTGCTTGACGGCGGTTATATCACAATTGGAGATGGCAGTAGGAGAACGATACATGACATTACTGTCAGAAACATCTGGATTGAGGGGGCCGCAAACGGTATCCTGGTTAAGGGTGTTCAGGGCGCCCGGATCAGCAATGTTACCATTGTCGAAACAATCAAGGATGGCCTTATCATTGAAAATTCGGAAGATATAACCGTGGAAGACTCGGTATTTTTAAAAAATTTTGATTACATCCCCGATCCTGCCTATGCAAATCATGATCATGGGGGGATCGTGCTGAACGGTGCAAAAAATACCTTGATCTCCCGATGTTCATTTATCGACAATACCAATGGGATTGTGGTGGATAATGCTACAGGGACGACTATCTCATCGAATTATTTCCAGAGTAGGACTCCCTTTGACATTACCATTTCATCGAACCACCCGTCATCAGGAATCAATATCTATAATAATTACCTCTCGCTTGTTGATATCGATTACAGAACAACCGCCCTTGCCCTGAACACAAAATTACAAGCCGGGACAAACATTATCGGCGGTATAAAAATTGGTGGTAACTACTGGAGTGGATATTCACAGACCTGCGTGGATGATAACCACTCCGGTATCTGCGACAGCCCCTATGAAATCCCGTCTCCCTCTGCACTTGACAAAGCACTCCGCACGGATATGTTCCCGCTCTGCGGGCCGGTGGCACCTGGGCTGCCAATAAAAGCTGTGGTCACCCCGCAGGCGGTCCATTAGTCCCGGTTTGTGATAGTGCAGAACATCCAAAATACAATCTACCAAAAATGGCAAGAGTATACAAGAGAGTAAATCGGACTTTCAAACCGTGCGGTTGGATGTGTCCAAAATGCCACATCGCGAAGATTGACTAATTCAAAATTTGTCTTTAGAAGTGCTAATAAAACGCGAATAATATTTTGTAGCATCACTCATATGATTACTATTTTTTCATTGACGGAATTCTTATAAAAAATGGAAAAATGAATAGATCAGAGTTCGGTGATATGAAAATCATCACGAATATTATAAATAACATTATCTCCAGAAACCCGTAGAATTTGATGACCGAGATCACCAATCTCCTCATCGGAGTACATATCGGATCTCGCTAATTCTTTGTATGAATAGTACCCTTTCTCACTCAATACAGCAGCGACAGCAGCCTCCTTGAATGTTTCAAGTGACGGGATATCATAAACAAATATACCATATGCATTTGGCTTATCCGCGAAATCAACAATACTTGCAACAAACACTACCTTATTTCCCGATATATCAAAATTATTATCCCAGTCTGTGAAAATTTTTGTATCAGGTGGAATAGTAGCTGGCAATATTTTTAATTTGAGACCTAATTGGATATTATAGAGGAAAAGAGGTCCTAATGAAGTCTTAGTATCAAAGACAATATTATCCCCATCAATTCTGTAGTCCCCAACCTGAGATTCCATCCCACACGTTATGCAGGTTTCTTTTTTGTTGGGAATGTTGTACAGGTACATATCGTCCCTGTTGTTTACGGATTTCAGATAGATGACATGATCGCCGGAAAATCTGGGCCATCCCCCATTTGCCATAATAAGTGTTTCTACACCTGTAGAAAGGTCGTACATCACAATGCTCTGCTTGACAAAATCCTCAAAGACAACCCGTTTGCCATCAATATCAACCGTCTCTGCACGATGAACAGTAGGTATGGCGATATCCTTCCGTGTATTCAAATCATAGACATGGATTTTTTTACCATCTGTCCAGTTTGAATAAGCGATCAGGTTTCCTGATATTGCCGGGCTCTCCTGGCGGCCAGGCGCAACAGTAAGTGGAGATTCCTGCTTCGTTGCGATATTGTACATGTAGATATCACTGAGTGTATCATCAAAATTCCGGGTATCCTTCCAGACAACGATATCTCCATCGAATTCAACATCCCAAATATTTTTAAGAGTTCTTCCGTTGGCACTTCCTGGTTTTCCTGCTCCAGAACTCACACCACCAGCTCCCGGCTCAGATGTTCCCAACGCTTGGGTTACCTGTGTAATATCTTCCGTTTGGGTCTCCATTGGGGTTGGTGAAGTCTCACCACCCGTTTTTCTCTCTCCAAATAGAGTGGAACACCCGCTCGTGAAAACGAGTGCAATAATAATTGTAATCGCAAGAATGATGTACAAAATCCAAAACTTTCTTTCACAAAACTGCCTCATCCTTCATTCCCCCGACGGATAATGTCTCAAATTTTGTATTACGATAAGGATACATAGCAATGCGCTGGTGATATAATAAATATTTTTATAAAAAAATATATTAGATAAAACAAAAACGGGCATGGGATCGGAATAAACCGTCTCGCCGGGTGGTTTCAATATTCATTAAATGACTTCCCGTGTACCAACTACTCAACAGATATATCAAAAGAACACTATTTACGACAATTTTTACATACACTCTTCAAATTTTTGCTTCACCTTGCTTGTTATGTTTGTTGCATCTTTAGATGTGACTCCCTAAGTGGCAGTCGAAAAAGAAAGCAAAAAAAGGACAAAATAAATTATTTCTTTAAGCGTTATTGATATACAATCCATGCTATATCATCTGCAGTAGTTTTGCTAAACCAGCAATTATTACTGTCATAGCGATCATCCAGACAACGTATTTGTTTATAGTGAACAACTGCACCATTATGTATATCAAGGATGTTAGATGTGTAATATTGGAACCATTTCGGTTCCACGGTATTATTATCAGAAAATAGATATGTTCTCGTCAAGACATGCGTCTTTCCCGGCGATAATATTTCATCTGGAGGATGAGGATCATAGGTCTCAACAGGATATTCTGGGCAATATCCCATTCTTAGTTTCAATTCATTTCCTTTTGAATCTACCAAAGTGAATGCACTAATTTCATCAATAGTATCTGAAAGATATTGTTTTGGATTTCGGATTTCTTCATTTCCCACGTTGGTATAATAGAATTCCAAAATATACCATTTGAGTTTAAGACAAGGATCATTAGCACGAATAGTTGGTTTATACTCTTTAAACGAATTCACTGTGACAGCCAACTTCTGACCACGATTAGAAATTATTGCCTCCTCCCCGGTTTTCAGAATTTGACTTGTGGTACATTTGTAGAGCTGCTCGGGATGACTTGTTGAGGTTGCTCTGTTTCAGTACATAATAACCTGCAGCCCCCCTCACTATTTTCATCAGGTCTCCTCCGTCTCAGTAAGGTATACTAATCCTTATGAAGATATAAAAGTAATTTAATGTTAATAATAACAATCAAATTAATTTTATGGAGTTCGTGGAATCATGCCATTTATCTACTATGGACAGGGGGTGGCCTCCCTCTACAATGAGTTTACTGAACATCTGATGTCGCACCTTGCACGGGAAGGAACTGAAATTACCCGGCAGGTGCTCAACCCTACATCAGCCCAGATGCATGTCAAACGTAGTGATGAAACGGGATCGCTTGAGTTTGCTGTTGAAGGAGAGAACATAAAGGTGATATACACCGTTGAACGGGTAAAAAAAGAGATTTCCACCGGTGTCATGGGAGCAGTCACTGGCGCTGGCCTTGGCAGTATTCTCGGCACCGTGCTCAGGAAGGGGGAAGGCTTGCAGGACACAATTACCGGTGCAGTAGGCGGTGCTGCTGCAGGTGGGGCGACCGGGGCATACTATGGATATGAGCAGTCAAAAACCGAGCGAACGGAGTTTGCCGCGCTTCTGGCAGAGACGATAGAAACCGTGGAAACAGAACTCAGCGATATACTGCGGGACCTGGAAGAGGCACGCGAGGCGACACGGGAAAAAGCCCGCGAAAAGATGGAAGAAGATGCAGGGACGGCAGAGGAATATCGTGTACTCTTAGAGGAGCTGTACGGACAGATCCTTGCCGTTCAGGAAGAACTCGACGTTGCAAAGGGCGAGGGAGCAAAGATGGAAAAACCCAAGGCACGCCTCGACCGTGCCGAAAAGCTGTACCGGGAAGCACAGGCTGCCTTTAATAAAAAGGAGTTCTCATCTATCAAACCCAAGGTGACTGCTGCGCAGAGCATGGTTGACAAGGCACGGGAACTGATGGTAGAAAGCGGTTGATTTGACTACGTGCATTGTGACACATCAGTGTTTTTAATTTGCACGGGTGATGCAGGACACTGACAAATAATGCCTTTAATGAGGGGAAAAAAGAGGAATTGTCAGAAAAAAAGGGATTATTAATTGCAGGATCGGATTGGGCCCCAGGGCACACTAGTATCCACTTCTTCATCAACAATCCGCCAGGTCCTGCCATTCTTAAGATGTGCATCCACTGTCACCTGGAATGAACAACTCTTGGTATTGTCAGTCCATGAGATCTCAGATCCGGGAGCTGTTCCCAGAGATTGATTAGCCTGCAAGCCAGACTTAACCCACAGTTCTGCTACCTCACCGAGACGGGGGCCCCCGTTGTTCCTGACGGTGACAGTCTTACCGGATTTTTTCATGGTGATGTTCGTAAAATTGTTGATACACTCATCTTTGATAGTTGTGATTTCACGTCTTGTCCCGTTGGTAAATACCGCAATAATGGCGACCTTCGCCGGACAGGACGGTGCAAAGAACGTACGTTCTGATCCCGTGGCTGTTCCGATTGTACCATTCAAAACGCCGTTTAACCTAACCTCCAGCCGGGAGATTTCATCAAGACGTATCTGGTTTACCGTACGAAGTCCCAGATTTTTCAATGTGATTGTATCACCATTCCTGTCAAGACTGAACTTAATCGGGGGGGCCATCATTTCCCGGGAATATACCATCCCCTGCCCCCAGGACAGAAGCACAACCAGCGTGAACAGAACAACGGCAATGAAGGGGAGGACTACCAGCGGAACTGCGACAACGACCCCGGCTCGCTCGGAGGAAATTTCCTGTAATTCCCTGACGCCATAAAAAATTACTACGATTGTCCATCCAACGATGATAACAACACCGGAGAATGCAATAATATCCCCCCCGATACCTACCTGGCTCACCAGGCTGGTGATCCAGCTGGTCACCAGATACGGGGTAAGCCCGTACATGAGTGCCATGAAGGTCTTTTTCATTCCTTTCCGGCCTCCGGTTAGGTACACCCCGATATGGATCAAAATCCCGCCGGTGAGAAGCCCGAGGGTTCCCAGAAACAGGGTCCTGAAAAGGTCATTTCCGAAAATGATCAAAAAGAACATGAAGGGATCTATCGTACCCCCGACATTGGGGAAGCCCCGCTTTGCGAGCATTACGAGGTCTCCTGAAGAAAAAACCAGGGTTAAAACAATGTCCAGGAAAAAGAGTATCAGGTAATAAGTTAGGACCTCTGTGAAGCGATCATCCTTCGATATCCGGAATGTCTCAACGGGATGTTGCAGGAATTCCCATGCCTTCTGCAGGATTTTTTTTATCATCTTCTCATCTTCCCCTACCATTATCCATAGGAGGAACCGGATCGTTGATCCGCTTTCTCTCCCAATTAGATTTATTTTTTAAAAATTTTGATGCTTCAGATTGAACTACCCTTGTAGCGAGGAATGGGTGTGGTGGGCGTTATGTTCAGGTGGATCACTTGGGGTGTTGTCGGCACTGTCGTTGGTGTTGGAGTTGGGTTTAATGAGATAATGAGAGTAGGGGTTAGTATCTTCGGCTGTGTCCAGCACGCATAGACGATGGTCGGTGTGGTGTGGAGGGGAACCACGAGGGGTGGCGTTGGGGTTGGAGTCATTGATCCTTGTGGGGTTGTTGGAGTAGATGCCGGTGAGTCCGTATCGTAAGGCCATTCAGTCCATCTATACCCGGGTATGAGGAAATAATATGTTTTTTCATGAGGCTGTATATTACGATTATACGGGAAAACCCATGCTTGATTTGTTCTAGTATTTACTACGAAAATAGATGCCAGCCACCACATTGAACAATGTTCAAAACAACTGATTGAAAGGTTTATTTCTCTTAATTCACCAATATCAGGAGAGAAGAAATAGAAATCATCTACTTTTCCTGTTTCGAAATTATCTTCTGCGTTATCAAGCTTGATCCACTCCGTCTTCCCACCTTCCGCGAATATTGTGATCCAAACATCGGAATCAGTACCCGCACCCTCCACATCACCTGTGTGTACATAAATCTCATATTGTGTTCCTACTGACGGTGTCGGTATCTTCGCTACCCCTTGTGTTTTGGTTTTATCAGTGATATAAGAGAGAATGGCCTGTGGTGGTGAGCCATCATATTTCACTACCTTCGTCTTTCCCTCCTCCCGTTTAATCGTTGCCCCCTCCTGTGAGCAGGGAAGCGTCCCGGTAACGGTCGCACTGTCAATCACTTCGATTGTTACATATGCAGTTGCTCCTTTGCCGGAAATAGAAATCTTGTGCTGCCCGGTTGGCCAGCCGGAGTCAGGTTTCAGGAACTCGGCAAACGCCCTGCCAAAATCCCCACCAGCCTGCTGGTGCAGGGTCATGACGTCCTTTCCGCTTACAAGATAGGTCCACTTCAGCTCGAGATCATCGCCTTTTGCAAAGTTGTCATAGAAGACCCAGAAGGTAACTTTCGGGGTATCCTTGTTGAGTTTCATCACTGTGTCCACTGGAGTGTTGTTGACAAGTCCGGTAGTAATCATTGGTTCAAGGAACCGCGCCGGTCCGGCATTCGTCTGGGGATCGCCGTACTTCCCGATAAAACAGTTGACCGCCTGCTGCTCATTCACCGAGGAGCCGAAATCGCCAAGTTTCTGACTCCCAAAAAATACATCAGCGCATCCGCTCGCGAAAACAAGCCCTATAACAATCGTAATCGCAAGAATGGTGTACATAATCCAACTTTTTCTCTTACCAGACCCTCTCATCGTTCATCCCCCCACGTGCACTACATCTCAATTTTTGTAGTGCTATGGTACTACATGGCAATACGCTGGTGAGATAATAAATATTTTTATAAAGATATATTATCTAAAATAAAAAAGGACACGGGAATGCCGTCGGCATTAACCGTGTCGCAGGGTGGTTTCAATATTCATGAAACGATTTCTCGTTCCTTGAACCTTCAACAGATACATCAAAAGAACATTATGAGCGACAATTTGCATGCATTCTTCAAATTTTTGCATCGTTTCGTTTGTACTGACAATTTCCCTGTAAACCGATTCATATTCACTGGGCTTGTGAACAGGATCGCACACCATCGTCATGCCTCGAATAAAAAGAAAGCCAAAAATTATCGATTTCAAACCTGTAAGAGTAGATAACAATTTTTATAATCCTGCTTTTGATAAATAATCAAGACAACAACTAACTAAATAACTAATAACTACATCTGAAATGAGTAGAACGACAAGTCCCAGTGTTCTGGTTTCAAAACTATAATCGAAATTGAATGCTTCTGTTTCTTCATGCTGATCTCCACCAGGACGTGGAACAGCAGAACCTTGTAGATCCTTTTGTTGGGGATATGAATTCCATAATATATTCAATTTTCTTTTCCTGATGAATGGGGCTCAGGTTGTTATCGTGATAGGATTCGAGAATCAATCCTTCCGAGTCCAGGTCAATGGATGGGGGTCTTCTTCCTGGTTGTTTGAGTTCGGAATATTCCTGATTTTCTTTGTATCTCCCGATAATTCAGTAGATTCGCTGTCGTGTTATCTGAAAATACCGAGCGATCTCTGCAACTGATTTTCCGTTCGGCCTTCGCTTGATGATTCTCTCAATTCCATATGGGTTTGTTACTCAAATCGATATTTTTTATGTGATGTCAAATGATTTCGGGTTGGGGTATAAAAATTTTATATAGAAACTTTTATATAGGAAGATAGAATAAGACCCTACCTAATCATCATTTGGAGAAATGACATGGAAAAAGCAACTTTTGGTCTTGATGAGAACGTAGCTTCAGCTGCGTGTTATGTGCTTACATGGGTGACTGGAATCATCTTCTTTGTAATGGAGAAGGATAACAAAACAGTAAGATTCCATGCAATGCAATCGATTCTCACATTCCTGCCACTCATGATTCTGATTTGGATTTTTAGTGCTATAATTGGTATGATGGTTTTTGGTGCTGGATTGTTGGGTGCTTGGGCAATATTCAGTGTCCTCACAACGTTGATCTGGATTATTATGCTCCTGCTCTGGCTTTTCCTGATGTACAAAGCATATCAGGGGGAGAAATTTTTGGTGCCGATTGTCGGAGCTATTGCAGAGAGCCAGGTGAAGTAAAAAAAGATATCTTAATTTTCTTTTCTTGTAAGATTAAAAAAATGAAAAAATGATCCTTTTTTCGTATTTTTCTGTTTTGTTTTTGCATTGTCATAAGTTTTAATAACTAAACTAAGAAGCACTTGTTTTTCAACCAATTAATGGAAATAATTCCTAAAAATACAATGATCTTTCTTTTCAGTGCCTGAAGTAGCGTACGCCTGTAAAAACCATTGCCATGTGCAGCCGGTTTGCAGCATCAATCACATCTTTATCGCGAATAGATCCCCCCGGTTGCACAAGTGCAGTAGCTCCTGCCTGAGCGGCAACTTCGAGTGTGTCCGGGAACGGCAGGAACGCATCTGAAGCCACTGCGGAACCTTTGAGTGAAGCACAGGCTTTTTCGACGGCAATCCTTGCAGAATCCACCCTGCTCATCTGCCCGGCGCCGATTCCCAGGGTGCGTTTCTGGTCGGCAAATATGATTGTATTGCTTTTCGTATGTTTGCACACCTTCCAGGCAAGCTGGATTGCACGCATCTCATCTGGTGTTGGATCGCG
>Ga0315288_10001128_pt1 | contig 34278 bp, 28 predicted proteins | sample YL17G11_20_MG_FD_203454 | JGI IMG/M metagenome (GOLD analysis project Ga0315288, IMG submission 203454) | Sediment microbial communities from Yellowstone Lake, YNP, Wyoming, USA - YL17G11_20 | ecosystem: Environmental > Aquatic > Freshwater > Lake > Sediment | place: USA: Wyoming | collected...
CTGAAACCACAGGGGTCAAAACAGTCGGGTTGGTACGAACGGCAATATAGTCTAGGGCAGAGTTAAAGGTGGTCGTAAATCCTGTACCAGTATCGTCTGAGGCATAGGCAATATAGGTATAGGAGGAAGCGCCAGCTGCTCCTTCAGCTCCAGTGCCACCCGTATCACCAGTTGGTCCGGTTGCGCCAACGGCCCCAGTTCCACCAGTTGCGCCCGTGCCTCCGGTTCCACCTGTGCCACCGGTAACACCCGTATCACCAACGGCTCCTTGAGCGCCTGTTCCACCGGTACCGCCAACCTCACCTTGAGCCCCTGTTCCACCTGTACCTCCGGTAAGACCAGTTTCACCTGTAGCACCGGTAGCACCCGTTCCACCGGTTGCACCTGTTACTCCGGCTCCAGTTGCGCCGGTCGCACCCGTTTCACCTTGTGAACCAGTGGCTCCGGTTGCGCCGGTTGCGCCAGTCACCCCGGCTCCTGTTGGTCCAGTCGGACCGGTCGCGCCTGTAGGACCCTGCGGTCCAGTGGCTCCTGTCGAACCAGCAGCCCCAATGCAGTCAATCCAACTACCATTTTCATAACAACGTAGCTTATTTGAGGCCGTATTATAGTACATAGCCCCATTTACGCCGGTCGGGTCAGAAGTTGACGCTCCCAAAACCAGACGGTATCCATCACCAACTTTAACATCACCATTAACATCAAGTTTATAAGCAGGAGTGGTTGTTCCAATTCCCAATTCTTTATCAGTGTTATCCCAATATAAATTATTGTCTCCGGTTAAACTGGTAGAACCACTCCAAAAAGATATTTGGCCAGCGGTTCCGCTTCCGGAAATTGTCCCTGTCCCTCCGGTATCAGCCGAACACTCCCAGACTGAGGTTGATGAGTTCCATTTTAGTATTTGATCATCAGAACATCCTTTTAACATACTTAGTCCATCACTAGCCAATTCAAGACCAGAACTAGAAGATGTCGTTGTTGAAGTTCCAGAAGTAGAAAGATCAGTTGATAAACTAATATCTCCACTACTACCTCCACCAGAAAGTCCTGATCCGGCCGATACTTTGGTAATCGTTCCACTACCAACAGTTGACCAACCTGTCCCTGTATATGTCACTACTTGTTTTTTTGTTGTATCCCAAGCCAGATATCCTTGCCCACTTGATGGATTGATCGGTGAAGAAACATTGGGTAGTATCAGCCCTTGTTTGTTGGTATTACTGTGAGTTACCGCTGATAAATCAATCAAATCGCCATTAGAAAAAGATAATCCAGAAGCCAATTTATCAGCAGTAATAGCACTATTGGCAATATATTCTGTACTTATTAATGTTTCAGGAAGATTTTGCACAGATAAATAACTTGGTGAGCTAATTGGCGCTGTTGAAAGACTTATAGTCCCCTCATCTTCATTTTCAATAAAAAGTACTCCTGAAGAAGCCAAAAAAACACTATTTTCCGCTGTATTCAAGGTCGCGTCTTCGCTTGTTGATCCTAATACTTCTGAGGTTTGTTTATTAACGTTCACTCCCTCAAGACGATACCCTAAGTTCAAGATTTTATTACTGATTAGGGCTGAAGTTTCATCAACATTTTTAATGGTCGGATTAATAGTAACCGCCTTTAGTTTGTCCCCTGAAAACGACTCAGCCGAAATCTGTTTCTTTTCACCGATTAATAACCCAGTAATGTCACCAATTAATCTTCCACTGACAATTGTGGCATTGGTAAATTTTACTGGGATAATAACTCCTTCGTTTAGATAAATTCCCCCAATCAATGGCTCAAAAATTTCTACTTTATTTCTAAGACCATTTCTGAAAACATAGGTGTTAATTTTATTATCGACTACATTGATAAAATCATAGTCACCGCTTGGGTATTTAATTTTTATTTCGCCTGTATATTTGCTATTTTCCAACTGTCCATTAACAACCATGGCATAAGAGTAGATCAGATTACTTTTTTTAATAACGGTGAAAAAAGGAGTTTGGAAAAAACCTGATTCTAAAGCTTTTGGGGTGAGAATATTAACCTCTTGGGAACCAACTGGTTTGGTACTATTTATAATACTCTGTATAGAAGGAAAGCCGGTTTTATTGTAAGCAAATATCAATGGACCACATATAAAAAAAAGCACTAAAACAATCAAAAAAATACGCACGACCGGATTTTTTTCAGATAACTTGGCCATTTTTTTCTTGTATAGCTTTGTTTATACTTAAAAAATTATTATTAAGAACTTGTAAAGACTGGTAAATTGCTTGTAAATTAGCCTTCTTCAGTTTTTTCTCTAATCATGTTAATTAAGATAATGGTGATGTTAGTTCCCAGCAACACTAAGGTTATTAATAAAGAACTACTTTGACTATAAATATCAGAATAAGGCAACTTTAATATTACGGTCCAATCGGTCTTGGGCATATAATCATAGGCGGCAATGAAGTGGTCACCGTTTTCATAAGATTCTTCAATTCCATAAAGTCCTTCTTGGCCTTTTTTAAAAACTTCTTCTCTGGCCGCTTCTGTGTCTAGACTTGTCAAGAAAACAAGACCGGCAGATTTAATAACAACGTTTCCATTACTATCAATAACTTCAACAAATTTGTTGTTAGATAACTCTTGAAGACGAGCACCAATTATGTCAAGATCTAAAGATCCGATTAAAACTCCGACAAACTCATTCTTATCAAGGATAGGAGCGGTCACAACAATTTCCTGTCTTTTTTCTCCGTTATTTTCGGTTTCGAAAAGGCTTGAAATAACACTGGTCTTATTAAGCTTTGTTTGATTAAAATAATCTCTAAATGAAATATTTTTATAAGTTTCTGTCTCTGGATACAATGACAATATGTCTCCATTCTGATCGGCGGTTAAAACTCTTCTAAATTTTTTACTATTAATGAATAGGTCTTTGTTTAGTTGACCAATGTTTCCTACAGATTTTTCATTAATTGCCTCAATGAGAAGCGAACTTTTGGCTAAATTTTTCAGCTCTTCCTCTGACGACTGAACTGTATCTTCTATCATATGACGGCCATAGGTTAATTCATTAATTAATTCTTCTTTTGAGTAATTAACAATGTTTTTATGGTTGAGCCAAACAAAGACTACCGTGACTATTGAAATAAAAAAAATATAAACAAAAATATTTAGCTCGGTTTTTTTTCCGTCTTTTTTATTGAGATTAATGTCGTCCCAAAGGGGAATTAGAAAAGAAAAGGAAGCCAAGATAATCAAGTGAATTGACCTTAGCCAGTAAAGATACTGTGAATAAAAATAAGCCAAGCCAACCAAACCCAAAGCGATTATTCCATAAATAAGAAAGAAAAAACGTGTTTTTTTATTAATCGTAAAATAAAAATAACCAGTAAAAAAACTGCTAATTAAGACCCAATAAACAATTATTTGAATTTTGGAAAGATTAGTCATGAGAGAAAAATCAATTATCTTCACATAACCCGGATATAAAACCAAAAAACAAGGCAAAATAATAATCAAAAGACCTAAATACAAAGCAAAAATATGAATATCTTCGTTGTAGAATATTAGCTGTATAAAAATCACCAACGTTAATAAAATATAAATAATTGCCCCATGAAGGTCTTTATTAGTTATTAAAACTAAGGAAAGTCCGAAAAAAGTTATTCCCAATACTAATGAAGCAATCAAATACCAGTCTGTTTTTGGTTTTCTTGCCATAAATCCAGCAAACAAGCTCAAACCAGTGATTATTAATGATGTTTCAATGAGAGTAAAAATTGACGGGAAGCCGGTGAAAAAACTAAAATTAGTAATCGGTAAGGCCAAGCCAATTCCAGTAATAACGGCAATTATACTTACAAACCAGTCAAATAAACTAGGACCAGCTGAACGGGTCTTTTTCAGATGTTTATCAAGTGAAATAATATTTGTTTGAGGGGTGAACGGTTGAAAATCAGTTGCTGTTGTCGGAATTGGTACAGTTGTTTCTTTTAAATGAAGTAAACGATTTACCTCCTCTTGGGGAATTCTATATCTTCCCTTACCGACCCGAACCCCAACCAATCTGTTTTCTTTTAAAAAAGTATAGATGCTGTTGGTAGAATATCCTAAAATGTCAGCCACTTCCTTAACCGTATATGTTTGACTCATAGTATTATTTTGATTTAGGGCTATATATTAATGTTTTATAATATTTTTGTAGGTTTTAAATAATTTTTTACAAGTCTTTACAAGTATTTACAACTGTTTACCAACCTTTACTTGTACTAATAATAAACATAAGGGAGATTTTGAGGCTTGTCAAGGGGATAAATATTGTATTTATTGAAGATGCTGTTCTTTAGCCCCAGAATAAAAAATTATTTATTATAATTGCACGATCTTTTTCCTATATTTTATGATAAGGAGCCAAAAACCTAGTCCAAAAAGGGTGAAAAAAATCTTCCAAGAAGAAGGTTTATAAATTACCTCAACTTCATAACTTCCTTTGGTTATTACGGGAATCCCGATATAAAATGGGAACACGGGAAAAGCTTTTACTCTTACCCCATTTATTTTCACTTGCCAGTTAGGATTATAACTCTGTTTTAAAATAATCACGCAATCATTACAGTCTTCATCTATGCTGATATTGGCTTTGTACCCGTTAACAAGACTTTGTTCGGAGTTTTTTTTCCAGGCCGGTAACTTTTTAATCTCAATAAAACTCAGGGGGTCTTCCTGCCAAAGACTACGATTTTCCTGACCAGAAAAATAATGATTTAAATCACTCATCTGTATTAAGGCTCTACCAGGAACTGCTTTAACTTGGCCTAAATTAATTTCCGGATAAACAGCCGCCTTCATCAAGGGACTATTAAACCATAAATGAATAATATTTAATAAATCGGTTTTTTTAGCTGAGACAATAACATTGCTTTGCCCAAAGCTAAACCAACCGGTCGTTGAAATTCTATAGAGAGCGTATTTACCTTTCTTTATTATTAAATTAGCAAACCCTGGTGCCTTATTACCTGTCGGTTGTACTAAATAACCAATATTGTAGAGATTGTAAAAAGTCTGGTCGTTCTCATTGAAAAATTGTTCTTGATCGGTGTTGGGCGACCAGCTTTCCGGTGAATAGCCTGAGGTTGAAAAACCATCTTTTGATAAAGCCATATAAACCTGAGTATGACCAACCTTAAACTCTTTCCCCCAATTACCTGGCCGACCGGCATAGATTCGCGCTCTTGGCAGTTGACTAAGTTTATTAATAATTACCTTATAGTCAGGATAGTCTTGATTATGGCTTGAATTGGCTAATTCAATTAATTGATTATTTTCATCGGCATATTTAATCACTGGTTTTTCAAAATAATATATTAATAGGCCTCCTAATATAATACAAACGGCCGTTATTATTAGCTTTAATAATGGCACTTTATCCCCAATCTTTTTTGAAAACCCAAACAAATATTTCACGACCGAATATAAACCCCAACCGGATAAAAATAGACCAATAAACTGGACCATAATAATGATTCTATGAAGATGATATTCAGAAAACCCGGGAATTAAATTAATAATTGGCCCAAGAGTGGTTCTACCAAAAAACAAAATAAGATAAACACCAAAAAGCGTACATAAAAATGAAAAGATTTTATTTTCATCCAATAGACCTTTTATTAAACCGACAAAAAGAAAAATAGTTATTAAAGGAAAGCGATTATAATCAAATAAATCTCCGTTCGTGAAGGATGCCAAAATATAATTTATTCCATATGAGTTAAACTTCCAAATTTGATCCCAGTATGAGAAGTTTCTATAGAGCCCCAAAGTAAAGAAAGGCAGAATAAAATAAGCTAAAAATACGAACGTAATAAATAACAAAATGATCAGTCTTTTTCCGGACTTAAAATAGTCGTTTTTTTGAAAAAGCCAAAAAATAGGATAACAAAACAAGAGCAAAAAGAACAACCCAAAATGAGACTGAGCCACTAAAAGATTAAAAATTATTGCTTTAAAAAGATTTTTTTTGTCTTTAATATAAGTAATCGTATAGGCAAAAGCTAATGGTAAGAAAAAGGCCGCCGTCAGTTGGGCTGACAGTCCCCAACCCCGCCAAACATAGCTTGAGGCATCAAGACCATAAAGCCCATGGGTAATAATTCCTTGAGAGAAAAAAGCTACGATTACCCCATACAGAACTGGCAAATCAAGAATTCTTATCGCCCAAAAAAAACTTAGTGGCAAAAAAATCAACATTAAGGTCCTGATGACGACAAAAAGTTTAAAAGCCGAAACCGGCAAAACAAAACTCAGCAAAGATATAGCTGCCTGAGGCAGATGACTATAAAAAGTGGATAAATTAAACCCTTCAGACCAGCGTTCATTCCAACTGTCAAGCAAGTAAAAAGGCGACAACTTACCCGAAAAAATCCCTTTCCAGATGTTTTTGGCCTCATCAATCAAGGCATAGTGAAAAATATTATCGTTTGGATCGGAAACTACCTTAAACTCACCACGATATAGGTAGATATTTAAACCAATAATTAACGCCAATAATAAATAGACAATGGTTTTTTTCATTATTTTATGAGAACTGGGTCAAGCCAATCGGCATGAACACCATAGTTAGTCTTCTCTGCCTTTATTATTTTTAAGGTTAATAAATCTATTCCTTTTAGAGAAACGCTTGTTGTTTCTGGATTGTCAAATTGGCCTTTTACCTTTGACCTGAATAGTTCACGTCCGTCTCCGTAAATTAAAAAATATGCCTTTGCCACAGACGCTCCTTCTGTGTCAATTCCATAATCAGTAATCAGTCGGGAAAAACGACCTTCAAGACGGTAATTAATTTCTGAATCAGCATGAGATCCTATTCCACTTTTGTAAAAGAAATAGTTAACAGATAAACGATTCCAAGAAAAAACTTCCCGGGCTGATTCAACTGTCATATTTTTCATTGGTGATAAATAATCCTGACGATAGCTAATAGAATCAAGTTCGGTTAAAGGAACTGGTTTGCCCAATAGATAATTAATATTTTTATAGAAAATTATGCCGGTAAAAATTAACAACGCCGTAAAAACATAAAACCAGTATTTTTTTAACCAAAGAAAATAATATTTAAAAAAGAAAATTAAAAAAAGACCGATCTGAAACCAGGAAATATATAGAGTAATTGATTGGGTAGTCATCTTACTAAAAGGCCAGTAAACCTGATCAGGATAATAAATAAAAACGGTTAGATACATATTAATTAATATTCCCAGGGAAAACACCAAAAATAATAATAGAGGGAAGCCAAGATTTTTTTCTTTTCTGACTATAAATAGCACTAAGATTAATCCCAATAAAGGAAAGAGGTAACGTTCGTGACTTTGAGTTAGTAGGTGAAAAAATGCCAAAACCGCCAAACATAAAGCCAAAACCAAGTTTATCAGCAGATCCTCTTTTTTTGACAAAAAAAGACGTAAACAAGTAATAAAATAAAAAAAACTAAACATTAATAAACCAAACTCTTTGGCATTTATAACTCCCAAGAATAATGTCTTATCTGATATGGCCATCCCTTTTAAACCCGAAAAAATCCACCAAATATTAAAAGCATTTACTGAATACCAGGGATACCAGTTGGAGTTCATTGTAAATAGCTTTACTAAACTGGCCATTTCGCGGTTCCACCAGAAAGGCACAGTAAATATAGCAAAAACCAATAAACTATAACCAATTGTTTTGAATAGTCCTTGAAATGAGTATTTTTTGTAGACATAAAGAAAAAATATCGGTAGAAAAATAATGTTCTGAAACTTCATTAGACAACCAATAGTAAAGGTTACTGTGGCAAAGTTTGGTCTATCAATTATCAGCAGATAAAGACTGGTAATGAGAAAAAACAGGGCAAACTGGTCGTTCTGACCCCAAATAACCCCATCATAAAAAACAACCACATTAAAGAAGTAAAAAAAAGCCAATAGTTTACCCCATTTAAAATCCAGTTTTTTAGAGATCTTTATGATTAAAAAAAATATCCCCAGATCGGCAATAATGGTGATTGACTTTATTAAAAAAAGATATAAATAATTTGTATCCAGCCAATATTGACCGAAGTTATGAGGATTAAGAAAAAGGCCGTAGATTTTATTAATTAACCCTAAAACATAGGCAAACCCGGGTGGATAGTTGAAGTTAGTATTGTTTACAAGCCAGATAATCCCTTTATCAACCATCCCCAATCCACATTCTTTCCAGAAAGCAATATCGCCTTTAAAACCAGGGACACCAATAAGTAAGAATCTTGTTAGAAGTCCTAGGAAGATCAACAACCAGTCCATATTGTGCTTTTATTTCTTATATTCAAGACTATTAAGCATTCTCATAAACACCACATTTCCCTCGGCTGGAAAAATGTTGGCCATACGAAGCAAGTGATAGTCATCCCCTTCTAGTTTGAAAAAATAGTTTTCTTTGGTAATGGTATTATTTTTGGCTAAATAGGTTGCTTTATATCCAGATAAACCCTTTTCATTTTTAAACTCTGAAAAACTATTTAAACTTTTGAGACCAGAAAAAAATTTCCAGTACTCTTTAACAAATTGTTCTGGCTTACCAACTAATGCTTTATCTCGCATAGAAACAATTTCTACCGAGAGCATTAAGTTATTTTGTGGGGGAATGATGCCAATTTGAAATGTTACTGGATCGGTGGCGTCGTTTGGAAAAATTAAAGGTGAAAGTTCTTTTGGTCTCAAAAAAGAGTATTTGTATATTTTTCCTTCATAAGACACCCAATCATTAGACGTGGCCATTTTAGCGTAGTTATATTTGACGCTTGGGGTAGTGACTGCTTGATTGTTTGTTAGAACGGAAAGATTACTACCTGGCGGCAGAACAATTTCTTGTTTATTATTTTTACTAATCCAGTAATAAATCCCAAAAATTAAGCCTAGAAAAATTACCAGAGTTATAACGCTAAAAACTATTGAGTTTGATTTTTTTACAATAATTGGTTCTTCCATAATGGAATAATACTAAACAAAAGTAAAAATCTTGTCAACAGATTAATATTATATATTCAAGGTTGATTCAATTTCTTGTAGTTGGTTTTTCTCAAAAGGGCTGATCATTGCCAGATTGAGTTTTTCTGGTTTAAAGATTTCTTTGGCAACAGTAATTATTTCATCGGCCTTGATTTGTTCAACTACCTTTATCATATCTGTGGGTTGTTCTAACTTTCTTTCCAATAAAATTTTCCTGCCAAAATACGCCGCAATATTGAATGAGTCTTCCAGTGAAATGTATAGTCTACCCTTGATTAGTTCTTTGGCCTTTTTAAGTTCGTCCTCAGCAATCCCTTCGCTAATAATTTTTTTATGTTCTTTAAGAATTGTTTCTATGGCCAGTTTAATTTTGTCGGTGTTATTGCTGACTCCGGCTTGAGTAACAAAGTTACCAACGTCAACATAGCTTTCTCGACTGGTGGAAACGTAATAACACAGGCCACGCCTTTCGCGTACCTGGATAAAAAGCCTCGAAGACATTCCACCCCCCAAAATTACCGAAAGCAGACTCAGAGCCGCCTTTTTCCTTTTATCGGTTAATAAAGAATAAGCGCGGAATCCTAAACAAAAATGGGTTTGCTCGATTTTTTTAGTTTGAAAAAAAACTTCTGGTTTGGTCTGTTCTTCTTCTACTTTAAGAAATTTTGATTCTTGTTTATTTAACCAATGGTTAAACTTATCCTCAACTATTTTAAGATAGTCTTTTTTTCCTAATCCCCCGGCAATAATCAGAGTGGCATTGTTGGGATGATAAAGACTGCTTATGTAATCTACAAACATCTGTCGGTTAAAATTAGAAACGGTTTTTTTAGTTCCGGTAATTTCATAACCAAGGGGATTATTTTTGTAAAGTAAGGTCTCAAAAACTTCCCCGACTTTTTGCATCGGCATGTCCTGATACATATTGATTTCCTCAACAATAACGCCTTTTTCTCGATTGATTTCCTCGTCAACCAGTAACGGATTAAGAACCATGTCTGAAAGGACATCAATTACCGTATCAAAATGTTCGTTCGTAGCTTTTATCCAATAACCAGTATAGTCTTTCGAGGTAAAAGCATTAAAAACACCACCCAAGCTTTCAATCGTCGAAGAAATGATAAAAGAATTAGGATATTTTTTTGAACCTTTAAAGGCCATATGCTCAAAAAAATGGGCGATACCATTGTTTTTTGAATTTTCAAATCTTGAACCAGCGCCCACAAGCAACATTGTCGTCAAAGTGGGAAAAGTCTTAGTATCAACCATGATTATGGTCAATCCGTTTTTTAAAGTATAAGCCTGAGGTTTTATTGTCATCATAATCATTTCCTTATGATTATTAATCAATCAACAATCAATTAATAGTCAAATTATTGATCATATAATTTTACTTTAAACCTTCACCCCACACAAGTGTTATCAAAACGACATACGATCGTATGTCATTTCAATAACGCTTTTTTAAATTATATGAGAAGAATTTTGATAAAATATATCTGGAGAATCCGAGATCGCCCGCCTTGCTGAGCAAAGCGAGGCAGGTCCGTCTCGGCGAGCCTTAGCGAGACGGGTCTAATGGCCCGGACAAATAAAAGTATGTACTATGTATATATTTTAAAAAGCAAGAATTTTAAAAAAAGTTATGCCGGTTTTACAGACAATATCGAAAGAAGATTGAAGGAACATAATTCCGGTAAAAATTTTTATACAAAAAGATATAAGCCATGGGTTATTATTAGTTTAGAGAAATTTAGCAATAAATTAGAGGCTATTAATAAAGAAAAGTTCTATAAAACCAGAACAGGAAGAAGAAAATTAAAAGAAATATTTAAAGTCTATTGCCCGGTCGTCTAATGGTAGGACTGCAGACTCTGAATCTGCATATCCTGGTTCGAGTCCAGGCTGGGCAACATAAATCCGAGATCGCCTAATGGCCCGTCTCGACTTGGACAGTTTTGTCGAGCCGAGGCGGATAGGACAACGGACTCTGAATCCGTTTATCTACGTTCGAGTCGTAGTCTCGGAACAACCTAATTACCAAAGCAGACTCTGAGACTACATATTCTGGTTCGAATCCAGACTGGATAACATAAAGAGGTGTTTACGATAAGTCTCGTCTGTTCCAGAATGGAACTCTTTGGAGGAGTATTTATATAGAGTTTATAACACTTTTAAGCAGGTACAGATTGAGGTTTATTTTGGTCGATGATACACTTCTGGTTGACACTTTTCTATCTTCCCACATTTTTGGCAAGTTAGAGCAGGAACAAGCTCACCTTTTTCGAAATTAGTATTTTTCTCATAACGTGAGATTGGGTTGTCTGGGGTTCCTGGACCACCGCAGTTAAAAAAAACATCAGATATGTTTAGCTTGCCTTGTTTAGCAAGCGAAGTGACATTTTTTGGAGTTATACTGCGTCTCTCTTCTCCTTCTAACATAAAAATCTTTAGTAATTAGTAACCAACCACTTGTCTAGGCTGGGCAACAAACGAGAAGCGTCCACAAGATGACAGTCGTTGATTAAAAATAGTATAGCAGGAAAATTGTCTTCAAGAGCAATTGCACCTTATTCTCCTGATTGTTATAATAAAATTCTGAAATCTATTGGGCCCGTAGCTCAACTGGTAGAGCAGCAGCCTTTTAAGCTGTTGGTTTCGGGTTCGAGTCCCGACGGGCTCACATTTTTTATAAAAGACTACTTTATTACTAAATTCAAAATCTTGTTTTTGATGTAGATTGGTTTGTATTGTTTACCCATTAAGAATTTGCTGACTCTAGAATCATGAATAGCCGTGTCAACGATTATTTCTTCGGTGGCATCTCTTCTGGCAGTAATTATTGATCTAACTTTGCCATCAATCTGAACCGGAATCTTAATTTCGTCTTCAATGGTAACTGCTTCAGCTTTGGGCCATGAAGATAAATGGATGGATTTTTTTTCTCCAAAAACGTTTTGCCAAATCTCTTCGGCCATAAAAGGTGCAAACGGCGCCAGAATCTGTAAAAACTTTTTGGCATCCTTATCAGACAGGCCATTATTGGCAGACCAATCATTAAGAAACTCCATCATTGAGGCAATAGCCGTGTTAAATTTTGTCTCTTTTATATCGTTTGTAACTTTGGTTATTGTTTGATTTAATTTTGTAATTAATTTTTGATCATTTTCTTGTGATTTGCTTGCCCCGCGAAGCTTAAGCGAAGTGGGGTGATCTTTGTATTGTTGGTATATGTTCCATATTCTATTCAAAAATCTATAGGCTCCGTGTAAAGAACTGGTTGACCAGGCTATTTCAGCGTTAAATGGTGCCATAAACATCTCATACACCCGGAGAGTATCTGCTCCGTATTCAGCTACGACATCGTCAGGACTAATCACATTCTCGAGAGATTTGCTCATCTTGCGATGGTCTGGTGCCAAAACCATACCAACGTTACGCAACCTTAAAAAAGGCTCAGAAAAACTCAACAAACCCAAATCTTTAAGAGCTTTTGTCCAAAAACGAGCATATAAAAGATGTAAAACAGCGTGCTCGGCTCCGCCAAGATACCAATCCACAGGCAACCATTCTTTAACGTAATTTCCAAATTCCAAATTCCAAGTTCCAGACATATTGTGATTTGTAGTTTGTGATTTGGAATTTATTTTTTGCGAGGCAAATCGCAAAAAATACCAGCATGATCCGGCCCAGTTTGGCATGGTATCGGTTTCCCTTTGTGCAGGACAACCACAGTGTGGACAGGTAGTTTTTACCCAGTCCTTAACTTTTGCCAAAGGTGACTCACCCGTATCGGTTGGTTCATAACTTTTTAGATAGGGTAGTTCCAAAGGCAAGTTTTGTTCAAATAAAGGAAACCAGCCAACCAGATTCTTTTGTATAGTTTGATCCAGTTTAAGTATGGTTTGATGGCTTTTTTTAAAGGTTTTCCCTTCGTCTGTCTCCCACCAAGAAACTTCTTTTTTAGCACAGTTTTCGCAAAAAATCATCGGGATCGGTTCACCCCAGTATCGTTGTCTGGAGAAAATCCAATCTCGCAAATGATAAGAAGTTTTTTGTGTCCCTAAATTTTTTTTCTTAAGATGATCAGTGATCTTAGTAATGGCTTCTTTTGAATTTAGACCGTTAAAACCTTCTGAATTAGCCAGTACTCCATAGTCAGTAAAGGCTTTATCCAGCTTTAAATCTTTTGTGCCTTCCTTAACAATAACTGTTTTTATTTTTAGGTCATACTTCTTGGCAAAAACAAAGTCACGCTCATCATGAGCCGGCACCACCATCACCGCGCCGGTTCCATAGCTGCCTAAAACATAGTCACCGACGTAAACCGGTAATTTGTCACTGGTCAAAGGATGAACAGCCACAAAATCAGTTTTTACTCCGGTTTTTTCCTTAGTAACATCTTCCCGTTGTAAATTTGATTTAGCTTGGGATTTTTCTATGTAGTTTAAAACGTTTTTTGATTTTTTAGCCGCCTCTTTAGCTAAAAAATGCTCGGGGGCAACCACGATTGCGGTTACTCCATAAATCGTATCAACCCTGGTTGTAAAAACCTCTATTTGTGATTTGTGATTTGTAATTTGGAATTTAACTATAGTTCCTTCTTTTTTTCCAATCCAGTTTTTCTGCATGTCCAATATGCCTTTTGGCCAATCAAGACATTCTAAATCTTTCAAAAGCCTGTCGGCATAGGTAGTAATTCTAAAGATCCATTGCGGCAGTTCTTTTTTTTCAATCTTTGTCCCACAACGTTCATGGGTTCCATTAGACAAAACCTCTTCTTCAGCCAGTCCGGTTTTACACTTTGGACAAAAATTAATCGGTGTATTTTTTTTATATAACAACCCCATCTTAAAAAACTGGATAAAAAGCCACTGGGTCCATTTGTAGTAATTTGGGTCGGTGGTGGCTAGTTCTTTGTCCCAGTCATAAGAAAATCCTAACATGTTCATCTGTTTTTTAAAGGTAATGATATTTGCCGGAACCATGTCCAGAGGATTTTTTTTAGCCTTAATGGCGGCGTTTTCTGCCGGCAGTCCAAAAGCATCCCAACCCATCGGGTGAAGAACCGATTGACCGTTCATCCGAAAATACCGGGCCATCACATCTGTGCCGGTATATATACGGGCGTGACCAACATGAAGACCAGAGCCTGAGGGATAAGGAAACATTACTAATATGTAATTTTTTATTTTCCCTGGAACTGGGGTCTTATAAACTTTTTCTTTAGCCCATTTTTTAATCCATTTTCCCTCAAAATTTTTAGGTTGATACTTGACGGCCATAATGAAAAAGATTATAACAGATTTCCCTCTTGATTTTTTTAAAATTTAAGCTATATTTGGCTCAAATATGCTTGAAGTTAGAAAACCAACACCGTTTGACACGGCTGGACAAATCCGCAACAAGATACGTCCTTATATTCCAGAAACAAGTTTAAGAGTTCCTATGGCACCAGAAGTGGCCGCCTGTTTTTTTGGTCTTCCAAAAGAATTTTTTGATAAAAACTTTACCGGACTTATTAGTCGAGAAAAACAAGGTAAAAAAGAGGTTATTTTTTTAATAGCCGATTCTGAAACGATCGCTCTTACTGCTCTGAGAAACTGGCAGTTAGAAATAGATAAGACTATCAGCCAAAAATTTACTTTTGCCACCTATCAATCTCTTTACAAGCTTGGTCAGGCAATCCAAAAAGGATATGGCCAAGAAGAAGTAAAAGGAGTCACCGGACTGTTTCTAAAATTAATTGAAGAAACAGATCCTAATCTCAACATCAAAGAAACTTTAGAAAAAAAAGGCGCTCTTGACGATCCTAGTGAACTTGAATCACTTCAGATGAAGTTATGGGAGCTTTGGCAAAAGCTTCCTCCAGGAGAACAAAGAGATCACCAAGATATGAATCCCCAACATTTATTTCAATTTTAATCAAACTGCTCGACTAGTTTTTTTACTGCCCTTTTCTTTTCTTCGGTAACTTTTATTACCACCGTTCCCTCATCCGGCTGACCGTATAAAACTAATGAGTTTAAGGGCGCCAGTAAAATTGCCGGTAAGGCAAGCAGATCTTCTTCTCCGTTAATTGTCAATGTCTGTTTTTGTTTATTAAAGAAGTATTTTTTTATCAGGTTTTCCATCACAAAAACCGCTTCTTTAGTGATCGTACCAGCCTTGTTATCAATCAATTTAACATCTTTATTGATTGGAAAATCCGGAGAAATCTTTTTCCTTTTTGTTTTAAAATCAATCACCCTTAACTCCGGATCAAAATTATTCTTATAAAGCAGGTTAGCAACAATATCACCAATCGCGATTACCATAACCGGTTGATTTTGCCATATATAATTAAGCAACTCTTCGGTTGACAACAAATCCCCTAGTGGTTTTTTCAGCTCATTTCTTAAGTTTGAAGGAAGAATAATCTTTTCTTTTTTATCAAAAACTGAAATATATTTTTCACCAAAACTATCAATCTCGCCGGTACGAATTCTTTTGGAAGTAATCGTTTGACCATCACTACCAGTCACGTAGGAAAAAACAATGACTTCTAAATCAGGTAACTTTTTTTCCCGTCGTTTTTCATTAATCAACAGAGCGTTTTTGTGGGTCTCTTGGGAAACCACAATCGCTTCAGTACTAGGATCGGTTAATGCCGTCCCGAAGATGTCTGTGATCGGGATTAGATTAAACTTACCATCTAAGTTTTTCTTGTTTAAAAAATCACGGACGGATTTTTCCCGTTCGTCAAACTCTTCAATTATTGAGCTAAGAAGCTTGTTTTTATGAAGCTCTTTTTTGGTAATTCCAATAGTAACTTTTTCTCCCAGGGAAAAAGCCCGTTCAAGAATTTTTTGATGGCCCAGATGAAAATGATCAAATGTGCCACCAACAATTACGTGTTTATATTTTTTTACCATCTATATATTTTACTAAATAAAAAAGCGCAGATATCCTTTTTTTAGACAATCGCCTGGGCCCCCTCTTCAGATGGGGTGAGGCGGTCTAAAAAAAGGATATCGAGCTTTTAAAACTATGCAGCCACGGAGCTAAAAAATTTACTTACGAGGTATGGCTATAAAAAAAGGGAGACGGTAAAACCATCTCCCAATTTTTTGATAATTTTTGTTGATTATCTATCAAAGTCCCTTGACCGTCCATCACCAAAATCAGTTCTTGGTTTAGGTGGTCTGGCTTCAGAAACTAACAATTTTCTGCCTTTGAAATCTTTTTCGTTCAAAGTCTCAACAGCTTTTTGAGCCGCTTCCTCAGTTTCCATCTCAACAAAACCGAAACCCTTGGATCTACCAGTGTCTCGAAATCTGATAATGGTGGCTGAAGTAACGTTTCCAGCTTCTGAAAAGATCTGTTTTAGATCATCTTCAGTGACTTCGTACAAAAGATTACCAACATATAGTTTTTTATTCATTAATGATCTTCACCCCCTTTAGATAAATGTAAATAGTTATAAAGCATGTAATCAAAGCAAGCGGTTAAGCCAGATGAAATTATGCAGTCGCTAAAAAAAAATAAACTATCTCTCACAAAAAATTAAAAAAATCGCTCCTTGCAGTTCTGATAACTCAAAACCCAAAAAATGCGAAAAACTTCAATAACAGGTTCAAGTATAACAGAAAAACTCTCTCTGTCAAATTTAAAAGTGGTAAAATATTGACATTATGAAAATCGCGATTTTGGGCGGTAGTTTTGACCCACCTCATTTTGGCCATTGGCTGGTTGCTAATCAGGTCAAGGAACGCCTTAATCTTGATGAAATTTGGCTCATGCCTTGTGTTTTTCATCCTTTCCATAAGATAATCTCGTCAGCCAAGCATCGTCTCAAAATGACCCGGTTCCTGGCTGGTAAACAGATTAAAATTTCTGACTACGAAATTAAAAAAAACAAAACTTCATATACTATTGATGCTCTTAATTATTATCATAAAAAATATCCTAAGAATCATTTTTTTTGGATCATCGGCTCAGACCAAATCAAAGATTTCAAGAAGTGGAGAAACTGGCAAGAAATTATTAATAAGTATTCATTGGTTATCTTTCCTCGAGAAAAAAATCACTTTGATCTGAAGACCCGTTTTCAAAAAAGTACCGGTTTGAAAGTTATTCCCAAATCGGTTATTTTTCTTGATCACCAGGACGTTGTTGTCAGTAATATTTCTTCAACTTTAATCAAAACCCGTTTAAAAATGAAAGAATCAGTTCTACACTTCGTTCCGGAAAAAGTGGCAAAGTATATTAAAGACCATCGCTTATATAATAATATATAAACATATGTTACCGATTATCGCTCTAAAACAAGAGATTAAAAAAATCATTGACTTTATAAAAAAAACGCTCCAACGTGAGAAATTTAACAAAGTTGTCATTGGCTTGTCCGGTGGAGTCGATTCTACTGTTTGTTATTACCTCTTAAGAAGAGTTTTGCCAGAAAAAAGTATTCTTGCCGTCCGTATGAATTATAATAATAAAACTGATTATATTGATAAAATTATCAAGACTACTTGTAGAATAAACATAAAAAATAGTGTTGATAAACTAAAAAAGCTGTTACAGATTGATACAGAAAAAGAGGTGTCTGATCGAGTTCGTTTAGGTAATCTTATGGCAAGAACCAGGATGGTGATTCTTTTTGATTTGGCCAAAAAAAATCAGGCTTTGGTCTGTGGAACGGAAAATAAATCTGAACATCTTTTGGGTTATTTTACGCGTTATGGCGACCAGTCCTCTGACATAGAACCAATTGTCCACCTTTACAAAACCCAGGTGTTTGCTCTCGCCCACTACTTAAAAATCCCTGAACAAATTATTAAACAGACGCCGACTGCCGGACTTTGGCCAGGTCAAACCGATGAGGGTGAGTTTGGTTTTACCTATAAAGAGGCTGATCCGGTTCTTTATTTACATTTTGATCAAAAAAAATCCTTAGACTGGATCAAAAAACAAGGCTTTAAAAACGCCGAAAGAGTTATTCGTTTTGCCCAGAAGAATGCTTATAAGTCTCTTGTTCCTTACGGACTACTTCGATAAGCCTGATCACCATCTAGAAGAGCATTGTCAATCCGCCGATAAACATTTTGTAGCCTGTCAAGAGTTTCCTCTAATATTAACTGCCAATTATCATCAAAAATATTATTATTCTTTTTTACGTTTTCTTTTAAATTCTGATCTTGCCAATATTTTTCATGATCCTTATTATTTGAGGAATCACTAACGATTAATCCGTTATATAAATATTTATCTACGGATAGAGTCTTGTCAACTCCCACTAACGCCAGCTTGGCATAATAAGCTGCCTGCCGATACGGAGCCGTTTCAATCAGTGATAAACCAATAAAGTTATTAACAACGTCGCCTATTATGTCTAAATATGTGGTTAGGTTTCCTGAGTTGACTTCGTCTTTGACTTGATAGGTTTCCTCCAATAATTTATTCCCCCATTGAAGAGAGGTTCTTTGAACAACCCTTTTGGCTTCAAGAATATCATCCAAATCAGGACTAACCCGGCCTAAAATATAATTTATTTTCCCATATAAATACTTGAACCAGGCCTTGCCTAGACGAATTTTTTGTTTAGTTTTACCAAAGTCGTAGTCTTTTTGATTGGGCATACCAGCTTTTTTTAGATCTTTCAGTATGCTTGGTTTCTCTGCTGTGGACAACTTTTTTGATTTAATAAAGACCCCCGCTTTTTCAATCATATTGTCATCAAATAACAAAGCGATTCCTAAAGCGATTTCTTCCAGACGATAAGATTGTCTCCGATAAGTAAACTTCCTTATAATAGCTGTTTCAATATTGGTAAATTCACACCACTCTTGAACTGTTTCATTAAAATGGAGAATGGTCCCGGTAAAACTATAACTTCTTAGTTTGTTGGTAACCAAGGGGAAACTAAAACTAGCTCTTTTTTCGATATTATGCTGACCCGGATAGGTTTCTCCTGCTTCAAGTATTTTAGGAAAATGGCCTGGCGGCGGAATAGCTTCTGCCATAGTAATGATATTTTACCACTTTTACCTTGAAACCTGATAGCTCTGGACTTTTTTTAGGAGATCTTTGGCTGTTTGATTTTCTTCAAAATGCTTTCTTACCGGTTGCAAAAGTTGATCAAGATATCTAATGACAGAGTTTTTTAAATCCTGAGGATGAACTTGTTTTTCAACAAAGATTTTTTCCAACTCTACATAAGATTTTAGTTTTAAATTACCACCCCATTTTTCCGGCCGCTCAATTAAAAACTCAGTTGTTTTTAATCTGTCGAGGGACTCGAAAATAATATATTTACAATATTCAAGGACTGGATTTTCTTTTATGTCTCCTTCAGGGCAGTAGGCTTTGGTAATCTTTCTTTTTATATCTTCGGTCGTATCGGTCATAAAAATAGCGCTGTCAGGATTTGATTTAGACATCTTATTAGCAATCATTCTTGCCGCCGTATTACTCTCTAGAGACGGCGGTTTACCAAGACCCACAAGCATGTGATGAGAAACAACCACCGGTTTCCAATAACCAAGCTGCACTCCAATCTCTCGCGCCAGCATATTAATTTTTCTTTGGTCCATACCCAGTTGGGTGATTTTTGCTCCTAATCTAAAAATGTCAGCGATTTGCATACAAGGATACATAATTTGAGCAGCTGTTAATTTTTCCGCCGAATCTTCCCGACCCATAAACTCAGCTGTTCTGATAAATCTAGCCAGTTTATTGGTCATGCCGACACGAATAACCAGTTGCCAGTAATCAGAATCTTTGACCATTTCCGAGGCCCAAATAAACTCGACATTTTTTAAGTCCATACCACTCGCCCGCCAGACCTCAATAAAATATTTACCGACGGTCTGAATTTTTTCCAGATCGCCACCCATTTTGTTATTAGTTAAAGCATGCCAATCGGCTACCAACATTTTGAACTTTATTCCCGCCCTAATCATCTTGTTTATGTTGATAGCACGCAATAATCCTTGAGCAATGTGGATTTGACCAGACGGTTCAAAACCATCGTAGGCAACCATCTGTTCTCCGCTCTCTAATAATTTTTTTAACTCGTCCTCAGAAACAATTTCCTCACCAACCTGTTTGATAAGGTGCAATTTTTCATCTATGTTCATATGTTTTTATTATACAAATTTATAAATTAAAAAATGATTAATTTAAGGCTTGATCTAAATCATTGAGAATTGAATCAACCTCTTCCAACCCTACAGACATTCTTAACAAACTATTAGTTATCCCTAACTCTTTCATCTTTTCTTTTGAAAAAGAAAATGTCATCATTGAAACAGGATACAATATGGTTGATTCTATTCCACCAAAACTATGAGCAATCTTTATGAGTTTTAACCTGTTTAAGAATCTTTTAACTTTTTTGTTATTTCCCTTCAACCAAAAACTTAACAATCCTGAAACATTAGGAAAAAATACTTTTTTGATTTGTCTTTGTTTTTTTAAAAACAAACTAATTTTTTGGGCGTTTTTTTGATGTTGTTTCATCCGCAACATTAAAGTTTTAATGCCTCGACTAACTAAAAAACAATCAAATGGCGAAGGAACCGCGCCGATAGTATGTTGAAAAAATTTAAGTTGCCTAAATAATTTTTTATTATTTAACATAATTGCACCTGCCGTCACATCATGATGGCCATTAATAAACTTTGTTAAGCTGTGGATGACTATATCAACCCCCAAACAAAGCGGGTTTTGAAAAATCGGCGTACAAATGGTGTTGTCAACGGCCACTTTTATTCTATTTTTTTTGGCAAGACTGACAATTTTCTTGATATCAATAACTTTTAAAGTTGGATTAGTAATATTTTCAAATAAAAGCAATTTTGTTTTTTGATTAATTGATTGTTGAACTTTATTTACGTCAAAAAAATTAACCAAGTCGAAAACTAACCCAAACTTTTTAAATACTTTTTCTAATTGTCTTAATGTTCCCTCATATAGTTCTTCATGACACAAAATATGATCACCGCTTTTAAAAGTCGATAATAACGTGGTAATCGCGGCCGATCCCGATGAGAAGGCCAAACTGTGCTTGGCCTTCTCCAAAATGGCTAACTCTTTTTCCAAATTTAACCTTGTTGGGTTGTCTACTCGACTATAACCCCACTGACTAGGTTTTTTTTGAGAAAAAGTGGTTGATAAAAAAATCGGCTCAATAACTGAATCAAGATTGTGATTAATTTTCATATTATTTGTTTAAACTGGTAACTTTCCTTAAAACAACATTATGTCTTAAGCATTCAAGTGATGGATTATGACTGTCTTTTCCCTGACGGGAATTTATTTCTACGACTTCAAATCCATCTCTTTGCCAGATCTTTTTATGATCTCCTAAGCTCCGAAACCACTCACCATGCCCCTGAGGATCTTCGCCAAAGACGACAAAACTTCTTTTTGGTTCAATCTCAAGAATCATTCCTCTCAGACTTTCTGAACTAATCTCGGGAAACATTTCTTTAAACTCTTCCAAATCGTAAATTTTGTTTTGTAAAGCATGAATTACTCGATCGCCCAACTCGTCTTTTAGGCGTAAAAATGGTATTTTTTCCCTTTTTTGAGAACTTAATAATAGATCGCTGGTAGTAATATTGACTATGGAGATTCCATTGGGTTTTAAGATTCTGGCAGCCTCCTTGTCAATTGCCCGATCTATTTCTGGCGGGCAACAGTTCCCCAGATGGTCTCTTAAGTTGATATCCTGACTATTGTTTGGCAACCCTGTCTCCCTTGCGTCTCGTAACAGACAGGTTATCTCGTCTAATCCTGACTGACGAATCTCATCAAAAATACCATCGCTAATATCAATAGCGGTCGTGGAAATATGCCCCGCGCCCAGCCCTTTTAACAGTCTTTGGAAGTCTCTTGGGCCTTCAGCCGTTGAAATACCCAAAATCGTTGTCGATAATGATTGCCCTGTAATTTCTTCGCCTAGCCTTTGAACTGAGTCCATCTTTGCCAAATGGGCAATGTTTATTCCAACGGTTGGTGTTCGGTTTTCTATTTCGTCAGTTAAGCCTAACTGTTCAAACAAATTTTGAGTATTAATGTATTGGTTGGCTTTTCTAAATTGCTCGCCATTGGTAAATCCTTTAATTGTTTCTGTCATATGTAAAAAGTAATTTTTAATAGTTTTTTATAATCCGCCTTCGTTAAAAACTTCGGCGGACAAGAAAAATCCGCCTTGACGGCGGGGTTGAATAATATTTTTTAGGTAGTACACGGCACCCCGCCGTAAAGCAGTTGGTAGTAGTAATAACCGAATTGTTTAACCAAATCTCTTTTGTTTATCATAAAAAAAACCCGCCGGTTTGGCGGGGTCGTTAATTAAAAAATTTATACCATCAAACGACTACCCCGCCCATAGGCTGGTAGTAATAATATTTGATGGTAACAATATTCATAAGTTCCTTATTATACATAACAAATATTTTTTCCGCAACCGCTTTTTAGCAGCCTGTTATTAAAACATAGTACGATCGTCATATGTTTCAATAACGCTTTTATTTTTTATTATTCAAATTAGGGCGACTGCATGATATAATTATTTTTTCAATATTAACCTAATTAGCCTATGAGCAAAAATGAATCAGGACCACAACCGGTTGACTATAAAACAGGAATTTTAAATCGCTTTCACGAACTAACAGAAAACCATGAACAAATAGCCTTTTTAGTTGATATGGAAGGAGTTATTCTTCCACATAGTTTTCCTCGTATAGTTGATTCTTCCAGTCATGATACTTGGGGAATAGAAGATAAGATTATCAAACGTGGAATCAGAACATTAAAAACCAATAAAGCTCTCTTAGACCTTCTAGCAGGGTTCTTAAAAAAATATGGGGATGATAAGATTCTAGTCGCCAGTGCCATACATCTTAGGATAAAAAATAGAAGCGAAGACAGTAAATTTGGACAGATTGTCGACATGGGGATAGGGAAAAGCCATGAAGAACTTTATCAAGTTGCGAAAAAATCTTTTCACGGCGAAAACGACGGATATACTCTTAAAGAAGAAAGCTTGGCAATAAATCTTGTTTATAAAACTGACAAACATTCACAAACAGTATTAGATTTTCTCAAAAACCGTCAAGTGAATTTTTCAAGTCTATATTTTTTAAAGATAAAACTGCCTATTTTTCACGATAATAATGTTGATTATCAAAATCAGTTTCAAGAAGATTTTTATAATGGTCTATTGCGGGAACCGATTAAACCTCCTACAATATTATCAAGATAAGAAGTTACAAAACAATTCGGCAGTCAACAATATTAAGAGATTCTCCTGATGCCATTAAGGGGTTAATGTCGATTTCTTTAATTTGATTAAAGTTCTCCATTAGCCAACCAATTTTAGTGAAGATATCATAGAGTTTTTTGCTGTTAATTGGCGCCGAGCCACGAAAACCTTTGATGATTTTAGCTAACTTAGTTTCTTCAATCATCGCTAAAAATTCTTGATAGGAAAAAGGATAAACCCGGTAAGCAATGTCCTTAAAAAGTTCTGTATAAAGACCACCCATCCCCAAGACCAAGACAGTACCAAAGTTTGGATCGCGTTTCGCGCCAATGAGAATTTCCTGACCCTCAACCATTTTTTGGATTAGACAATCACCCTGGGCATCAATTTTTTTGATTTGCTGATAGGCATTAAGAAGTTCTTCATAATTTTTTATACCAACAAACACGCCTTTAACATCGGTCTTATGAGTAAATCTGTCTGATAATAACTTGGCTACTAGTGGAAAACCAAACTCTTTAATCACTTTTTTTAACTCTGTTTCTGATTTAGGAATAAACAGATCAACTGTGGGAACATTAAGTTTTCTTAAAACTGAAAACGAATCAACTAAATTGAGGAATGGTTTTCCCTGATTGGTTTCAAAAATTTTTACAAGTGTATTTTTTACTGACGTTATACCAGTATTAGATTGTTCTTGAGCCTCAGATTGACTATGAAGATAGTTTTGTTGCCAGATAATTTCTGATAAAATTTTTGGTAGTCCGTCGCAGCTAAGAAAACCAGCCACTTTGTTTTCTTCAAAATACAACTCTAAATCTTTAACTGATTTTTCACCCATAAAAATCGGGTAGATTGGTTTATGAAAACGGTTTTGGATCTTAACAATAATCTTGGCTGTTTCGTGAATCTGGGTATTGGCCTGGGGGGTTAAAAGAACAACAATTGACCCAATTTCTTTTTCTTTAAGAGTGGCAGAGATTACTTGGTCATAATCAAAAGCACTGGCATCTCCCAGAAGATCAATTGGATTACGGATAGTGATTTTTGCCGAACCCCCCATAGAATTAATAATTGATTGTTTAGTTGAGTCAGAAATGGTTACTAATGAAAGCTTGTTTTTAACAATTTCATCAGTTAAAAGAACACCGACTCCACCAGCGTTTGATAAAACTAAAATTGAAGATGAAGTAGGGATTTTTTTGTAACTTAATATTTTCAAGGTCGTTAAAAACTGAGTCATACTCTCGGCCCGAATGACACCGTTTTGTTTAAAAACGGCGCTATAAACCTGATCGTCGCCCACCATACCGCCGGTGTGAGATACGGCTGCCTTTGAGCCTTCGGTAGTTGTTCCCGACTTAATCACCACAATTGGCTTAATTTTGCTAACTTTTTTTAGAACCTTTTCAAATTTTTTCCCGTTTTTTACGTCTTCAAGATACATGCCAATAACATTGGTTTTGTCTGATTCGGCTAAAAATTCCAGAAGGTCAGATTCGTCAATAATGGATTTATTACCTAAACTAATGAGGTATGAAAAACCGAGATTTTTATGAGCAACAAAATAGTCAACCAACATACTCCCCAATGCCCCTGACTGGGAAATAAAACCAATATTGCCTGAGGGGCAGGTATGTTTCAAAAAAGTAACATTAATCTTTTTTGTCGTGTTAACATAACCGATGCAGTTAGGACCAAGAATGTTCAGGCCGTATTTTTTGGCTTTTTCTAAAAGCAGTTTTTCATTTTTCTGACCGCTCTCGCCCATCTCTTTAAAACCAGCCGCAAAGATAACGACATTTTTAATACCACATTGATAAACCTCGTCAAGAAGGGCTAGAGACACTTGGGCCGGCACGGCTAAAACCACTAAATCAATTGGTTTTTTTATTTCTGAAAGAGTTTTGTAGATTTTTTTTCCAAAAATTTCTCCTTTAAATTTATTGTTAATAAAATACATCTCACCCTTAAACCCTTGGGCAATCAGATTTTTAGCGACCAGGTGGCCAACCTTTTGTTCTTCATGAGATACTCCAATAACAGCAATTGAAGAAGGATTAAAAATTTTATTTAAATCCATATCTTAATTATAAAATACTACTTGGCAAAAAGCTTGAGATTTTCTAAAAAAAAGTTATTTTTTAGGCTTTTATGGTATGATAATGTTTATATGGACAATGCGTTAGAAGAACCACCCCAGAGACATCGACATCCTCACTACTTTATGCCACCAGAAGTCTATAAAAAACAAAAACAAAAAAGGGAATTATTAAAACGAAATGAATATCTGGCCGAACATGATCAATTAACTGGTCTTTATAACCGCCATTTTTTTGAAACTAAAGTCACCCCCTTAATGGAAACAGCAATGTCCCAGGGTCAACCTGTTTCCATAATTTTTGGAGACATAGATAAATTTAAACTATGGAACGAACTTCCTGGAAAACACGATGCGGGAGATGCAATTTTAAAAAGAGTTGCTGGAGAAGTTTCCTCAAACGTCGATACCAATGATATTGTTATACGTTATGGAGGAGAAGAAATTTTGATTGTCCTTATAAACCGCGACAATCAAACAACTACTCAGATTGCTGAACGTGTCCGTAACTATATAGAGACTGTAGAAAAAATTCACAAACCAAGAATCAATATTGATGGTATAGAAAAAAGTCTTACTATAAGTTTGGGGGTGGCGGAATCAAAACAACTAGGAATTGGTTCGGCTAAAGAACTGGTACACGCAGCTGATCTGGCGATGAATGAATCTAAAAACCATGGCAGAAATCAAACTACTTTAATAACTTCAAATCGCTACCAAGAACTGTTGCAACAAAATCCTAAAACCTGATATTCTTAATATTGATAATGAACGATTTAAAAAAAATTTGCCAGCTTGTACGAGCTGATATTTTAATTTCCACTACCGAGGCCGGATCTGGTCACCCCACCTCTTCCCTATCCCCAGTTGAATTAATGGTAACTCTGTTTTTTGGCAGTTTTCTTAATACAAACGACCGTGTAATTTTTTCAAAGGGCCACGCCTCGCCCCTTCTCTATGCTTTATATTACCAAAAAGGAATTATCACGGACGAGCAACTTTTAACTATGAGAAAATTCGGCTCTCCTCTTGAGGGGCACCCGACACCAAAATTACCGTTTGTTGATGTCGCCACCGGCTCTTTAGGACAAGGACTGTCTGCTGGACTTGGAATGGCTTTGGCAATAAAAACAACTGTGTCAGGTGGCAAAAAAAATAATCAAGGGAACTCGCGACAGAATCTGACACAGTTATCAAACGTCTATGTTTTACTGGGAGATTCGGAAATGGCTGAGGGTCAGGTCTGGGAAGCAGTTCAACTCGCTTCTTATTACAAACTTAATAACCTAATCGCTATTTTAGATGTTAATCGTCTTGGTCAACGCGGTGAAACCATGCTTGGGTGGAAGATTGAAAAATATCAAGAAAGATTAAAAGCTTTTGGCTGGAATACAATTTTGATTGATGATGGACACGATCTGGAAAAGGTAAAAAAAGCTTTTGAAGAAACAAAAAAATATCAACAAACTACTCAATCGCCAACTATAATCATTGCCAAAACTATTAAAGGTAAGGGCGTATCTTTTTTGGAAAATAAAGATAACTGGCACGGAAAACCACTGTCTAAAGAACAACTTGACGCCGCCTTGTCTGAAATAGAAGCAACGATAGGTGGCGCGAAGAAAGGGCTCCCGATCCCACTTCGTCAGATTAAGCATGACTTCGTGGGACAAGCAGCGTTAAGCGGGTTTACCCATCGAAGCTTTAGCGAAGATGGGAATGAATTTGACGACAGAATCTATCGTTGCGACAATAATAATTGTGTTTCTACCCGTGAAGCTTATGGTAATGCCTTAGTAAAATTGGGAGAAAAAAATAAAAAAATTGTTGTTCTTGATGCGGAAGTTTCCAACTCAACTTACTCGGAAAAGTTTAAAGAAAAATTTCCTGATAGATTTTTTGAGATGTTTATTGCCGAACAAAATATGGTTTCGGTTGCCCTTGGTTTATCAAAAATGGGTTACATTCCTTTTGTCTCAACCTTTGCCGCTTTTCTTACCCGGGCTTTTGACCAGATCCGCATGAGTCAGTATTCAGATGTGTCAGGTGGCGAGAGGGAGAGGGATCCCGACAGCGTGCAGTCTGATATGAAGTCAGACGAACCCTGGCGGGAAGGGAACTCGCGACAGAATCTGACACAGGTTAATCTAAAAATTATTGGTTCACACGCCGGCTGCCACATCGGTGCAGATGGCCCTTCACAGATGGGGTTAGAAGATATGGCCATGATGAGAAGTATTCTAAAAAGCATGGTTTTTTATCCGTCAGATGCTGTCTCTACCGCAAAACTTGTTGATATTATGGCCAAAACCCCAGGAATCTTTTACCTACGAACCACCAGGGAAAAAACACCGATAATTTATTCTGATGACGAAGTTTTTGAGATAGGAGGATCTAAAATACACTACCTAAAAAATTCCAAATTACAAATTACAAACCTGCCTGCCGGTAGGCAGGTCAACAAGAAAAATTCAAATGACGAATCACAAATTAAAACCATAATCATCGGGGCTGGGATAACATTACACGAGGCGTTAAAAGCTCAACAAGAGTTGATTAAAGAGGATATTAATACGGTTGTGGTTGACTGTTATTCAGTTAAACCGATTGATAAAAAAACCTTAACAAACCTCACTCAAAAAACAAAAAAGATTATTGTTGTTGAAGATCACTATCCGGATGGCGGCCTTGGAGATGCAGTTAGACAAGTTTTAATTAATGAAAAAGTTGAGTTGTATCATTTAGCAGTAACAAAAATTCCCGGATCAGCTACACCGTCAGAACAGCTAAGTTTTGAAGGAATTGACAGTCAGGCAATTGTTAAAAAAGTCCAAGAGATTATCTAGAGAGAATTTTTTTTACTCCTTTAATTCCCACCAGTATTAAAGACGAAACCAAAATCATTTTTATATAAGTAAATGTTCCAATCGGATGAATCTTAAAAAGCTGGGCCGCTAATGGCCAACGAGTAATAATGTACTGAGCTATTATCGGAAAACTGAAAGCCAAAAAGAACAGAGGCGATAATAAATAACCAACATTTTTTCTTAACGATTGATGACTCAACCAAAGATCAATAAAAATAAATGATTGAATCAAGGTTAAAATAGAAAAAGCGGCCGTCTTACCGACCACTTGGTAAGGTTGTCCAAAAATAAAATAACCACCTAAAACTAAACCTGTAGCCACTAAACCAATATAGAAAATATATTTCAGATCAAAATCTTTAAGAAGTGTTAATTCTTTTTCTGGATGCTCACGCATAATATTAGGATTTTTTGGTGAAAAAGCCAAAGCTAAAGCCGGTAGTCCGTCAGTCACTAGATTAATATACAAAAATTGAATTGGGTAAAATATATGCGGCAGTCCTAAGATTAGACCAATAACCAAGGCTAGAGCCTCAGTAATATTACATGAGAGAAGATATTTAATGGCGTTTTTTAAATTCTTAATAATGTTCCGACCTTCTTCAACCGCATTAACAATTGAAGAAAAATTATCATCGGTAATTACCATGTCAGCCGTTTCCCGGGCAACATCAGTCCCCACCAGGCCCATGGCCACTCCTACATCAGCCTGTTTTAAGGCAATTGCGTCGTTAACACCATCACCAGTAACCGCCACAATCTCACCCAGTTCTTGAAAGAGTTTAACAATTCGGTGTTTTTGAAAAGGATTGGTCCGGGCAAAAACTTTTACTCTAGGGAGAATTTTGAGAAGTTCTTTATCGCTGTATGTTTCCAGTTGTTGTCCGGTTAAAATTTCATCACCTTCATTAACAATCCCGGTGGTGACACCAACTGCTTCGGCGGTTTTTTCATTGTCGCCGGTGATCATAACAATCTTTATCCCGGCTTGACGGGCTTTTTTCACCGCTTCTATCACCTCGGGGCGAGGGGCATCGTGAATGGCCACCATCCCCAAAAAAGTTTCTTCTTGGGAAAAAGCCAGCACTCGTAAACCTTTTTTAGCCCAACCTTCAACCTGTTTAAGAACTTTTTCTTTTTCCTTGGCATCAAAATTAACTTCTTTATTATTGAGAATAATTTTATAAGAGGCTTTTAGGATAGATTCAGGCGCTCCTTTACTAAAAACTAAAATTTTGTTTTTATTTTTCACTTTAACCGTCATCATCTTGGTGACACTGTCAAAGGGTTTTTCATCAACAATCTTCCAATCTCCCCGAATATTTTCAATGTTTAAACCAACTTCATAGGCTAGATATAAAAGGGCTCCTTCGGTCGGATCACCCAAAACATCATAGTGACCTTGATCATGAATATAAACTAATGAGGCGGTTGAACACAGTATCCCGTCCAAAAGCAGTTGGGAAAATATTAAAGAATTTTTTGCCGGCAGTTTTTCAATTCCGTAAATTTTATTATCAATAAAGACCTCTTTAACCTTCATTTTATTAGTCGTTAAAGTTCCGGTTTTGTCGGTGGCAATTAAAGTAATACTCCCTAAAGCTTCAATGGCCGAGAGCTTTCTGATAATTGATTTTTTCTTGGCCATCTCCCCCACTCCGATTGCCAAAGTAATCGTCATCACCGCCGGCAAACCCTCAGGGACAACGGCAACCGCTAATGAAATCGCCATCAAAAACGCCGGAAAATAACCATCTCCCTGGAGAAGACTGATAACAAAGACAATTAACGAAATAATAATGCCAATAATTCCGATTAATCGGGTCAAGCTTTCAATTTTCTTTTGTAAAGGTGTGTCGATGTCCTTGATGGTCGAAAGACTTTGGGCAATCTGACCAAATTTGGTTTGCATGCCGGTTTTGTTTATCTCAACCCAACCTCTACCCATGGCGACAATCGTCCCTGAATAGATTTCATCGTTGATTTTTTTGTTAACTGGCATTGATTCTCCGGTAAGAGCAGATTCATTTAGCTCGATATTAAGTGCTTCTTTCAGTATGCCGTCGGCCGGGATTTTTACTCCTTCTTCAACATAAATTAAATCACCCGGAACCAAAAAACGACTGTCAATATCGGTTTCTTTTCCGTCACGCATTATCCTAACTCGAGTAACGGTCATTTTTTTTAGAGCGGCAATCGATTCTTCAGCTTTTTTTTCCTGATACAGACCAAAAAAAGCATTTAAAATAACAATGGTAATAATTAATCCTCCATCAATTGGTTCACCAATAAAAAAAGACAGAGCCGCCGCCACAATAAGAAGTAGGGTTAGAAAGTTATTAAACTGTTCAATAAATTTTACAAAGGAGGTTTTTTTCTTTTGCTCCAAAATAGCATTCTGTCCAAATTGTTTTAGAAGTGACTGTGCTTTAACTGTAGATAAACCTTTCATTTTTGAATCTGATAACTTAGATATAAATTAGTGTACGACGCTTCCATAGCGGTAATAATTTTTTTGACTATTTCCTCCGCCTCCTGAAAACTGACCGCTTTAAGGTTGTGAGGAAAATAATGAAAGATTTGGTTTCGACCAACTTTCCACGTCTCCCAAATTTGGTCAGCCAACTCTTTATTAACTCTTTCTTCAATCTTTTTGTAGAGAGAACGGTCGCCCAATTTAGCAATCAAATTTGGCGACATTAATTTTCCTAAACGTAAGTGGTCGGAAATATAATCTAAATGAGAAATAAACTTAATATCCAAAAAAAGTTTTTTTAAGTATCCTTCGTATGTCTTGGCAAAAGGAAAAATCAAAAAAGAATAGTCTTTAAAATGAAAAGCGTGATCTTTAATAATATCTTCCATTAGGTATTGACCTTCTAATATCAGATCTTTTTGGTTTTGAGAAAGATACTGCCAAAGTTTGGCATGAGTAGCGGGAATTTTATCCATATTCAATCTATTATATACATTTTTCCAGATCAAGTTTGACTGCTGGACTCATCGTCAACTTGATGAAAGCCTTTTGAATATGGGCTTTACCGACCGCTTGGAGAAAGAGTTTGGCATTGTCAATAATATCCTTGTCAGCAAAAGAGATTTTACCAATCATCTGGTGAATTAAAGGAAATTTTGCCTCCGCTTTCCATCTCATTGCCCCTTTTTCAAATTTTTTAGCCACTTCTTCAGGCTTGGGCGAGATGGTGCCGGCTTTTGGATTAGGCATTAGTCCTTTTGGGCCCAAAACTTTGGCAAATTTAGCCAGTTTAGGCATAAATGAAGGGTGAGTTATCAACATGTCAAAGTCTATTTTTCCTTGACCAATCGCTTCAATCACCTTATCATCAACAATCTTAATTCGGATGCTTTTACCGGTAGAATGAGCCAAAGTAACCTCGCCCCTAAGACCGGCCTGGTCAATATTTAAATGAAGTTCCACCGATTCGTCAAACTTGGCTGATTTCATTTTTTTCAATAAAGCGACTGCTTCTTCAAGGTTGTATTTTTTATTGACCTCAACTAATTTTTTGATCTCCTGATATTTTTTTCCGCGTAGTTTTGGTGCGGCCACTTTCCTTTCTTCGGTCTTTTTTGTTTTAGAGGTTTTTTTAACGGTTTTTTTTGTGGTTTCGATTTGTTTTTCAATCTTTGGTTCTTCTTTTTTGGCTTTTATTTTCTTTTTTTCAGATCTAACTCTTTGTTCTTTTTTCTGTTTTTCTTCTACCGCTTCTAAACCTAATGTTCTCGTTCTAATTTTTCCCATATGTTTGTAATTTTAAATTTGAAATTTTCAATTTCAAATCAATTTTAAATATTTAATTATTAATTTTAAAAGCGAAGATAATAAAATTTATGCGACTTGGCGGGTGCGCAGGAACGAGCACAGCCACGGAGCAATAAATTTTTGTTATCGAGCTTTTAAACAACGTCAACCCCCATTGATCGGGCCGTTCCCGCAACCACTTTAACAGCCGCTTCCAGATTATCAGTGTTTAAATCTGGCATTTTTTCCTTGGCAATTTCTTCCAACTGTTTTTTGGTAATCTTGCCGACTTTTTCTGTGTTTGGTTTACCCGATCCTTTTTGCAGGTTGATTTTTTTCTTAATCATCGCTGCCACTGGAGGTAGTTTAGTAATAAAAGTAAAGCTTCTGTTTTCATAAACCGTAATTACCGCCGGAATTATCTGCCCCTTGAGTTTGGTAGTTCGAGCGTTATACTCTTTAATAAACTCCATGATTGGAATTCCGTGTTGACCAAGAGCTGGTCCGACTGGTGGTGCCGGGGTCGCTTCTCCTGCCGGTAAATTTAATTTAATGATTATTTTAATTTTTTTTGCCATAAAATTATAGTTTTGCTACTTGTAAAAAATCTAGTTCCACTGGTGTTTCTCTATCAAAAATTGAGACAAGAACCCGCACTTTACCTTTTTCTTCATCAATCGCATCAATTGTTCCTAAGAAATCAGTAAACGGTCCTTCGGTAATCTTGACAGCTTCGCCAACGGAAAACTTTGTTTTAAATTTAGGTTGTTCTTGTTGAACAAACCTCATAATCGCGCTAACTTCCTTTTCTGAAATTGGGGTCGGCTTTAGTCCAGCACCAACAAATCCCGTCACCCCTTCGGTTGTCTTAACCACCAACCAAGAATCATCGTTAAGAATCATCTTGATAAGAACATAGCCCGGGAAGACCTTTTCAATTGCTTTAGATTTTTTTCCTTTTTTGACAACAAACACTTCTCGCAAAGGAATAACGACTTCAAAAATTTTATCTTCGACGCTTAAGCTTTTAATACGCTGCTCCAAGGCTCGTTTAACTTTATTTTCATAACCGCTTTGCACGTGAACAACATACCATTTACCATTAATGTAGGCGGGTGATTTTACCGGCTCGACCTGAGCGGGAATTTGTTTCTGATCTGATAAATTTTGATCCATATTTAGTAAATTACAATATCCAAATTACAAACCTGCCTGCCGGCAGGCAGGTCACAAATAAATCTTAAATATCAAATAATAAAACAGTTTTAATACTTGATAATTATAATTTGAATATTGTTTGGAGCTTGGAACTTGTGATTTGTAATTTTATATATTTTATCTCATCTTCGTCACAAGCTCTAATCCTTTAGCCAACAAAACATCTATTATACCGATGTACAAAGCAATAATCAAGGATATTCCAATAACAATTGTCGTTAATCTAATGGTTTCTTTTTTAGTCGGCCAGGTAACTTTTTTTAGTTCATTAGCCACAGACTGTGCAAAATTCTGATTTGCAATTATATTTTTATCCATGCCAGTAGTATTTTAACATATATACTATTATTATGTCTAAAGAAATTGCCCACTCATTAATTCTTATTATTAGCCTTGGTTTGTCGTTTTTTTTACCGAAAACCGGACTGGCTAACTATGATCTTCAGCTCTCGGCCGGACTGTTTGTAATTCTATTTCTGGCAAAAAAACTTCTTGTTCCTGACTCGCCAAAATCGCGACTTTTAGAATCGGTAGTTTTCACTATTATTATAGTTTCTGTCGTCAATACAACTGGCGGTGTTCATTCACCTTTTTTCTTTTTAATCTATTTTTTACTTTTTTCTCTCAGCCTGCTTTTGGAACCAATCACTTCAATTACCGTCACTTTAACTTTGATTGTTCTTTTCCTTTTTAGTATGCCTGAAGGCCAAAATCTTAATGGGTTACTGCCGGTTTTATCCTTGGCATTTATTACTCCATTTGCTCTGTTTATGGGCCAGGAGTATATGGAAAATCAAAGATCAAAGATCAAATATCAAAAATCTAAGGAGGAAACCTTTTTGTTTTTATCCTTAGTCCTTAAAAATCACTTGAAAAATATAAAACACGCCGTAGAAAATTTTATGGGTGATCACGAATTGAACCAGATTAAAAACGCCGTTAAAAGAATGAATAAGCTGATTGAGGAGTTTGAGAAACAACAGTAAAGAATATCAAAAATCAAAGATCAAATATCAAAAACAAGCGCAAAGCTTAAAGACATAGGTTCGGTTTTGAACTTTTAACTT
>Ga0315288_10001129_pt1 | contig 34274 bp, 27 predicted proteins | sample YL17G11_20_MG_FD_203454 | JGI IMG/M metagenome (GOLD analysis project Ga0315288, IMG submission 203454) | Sediment microbial communities from Yellowstone Lake, YNP, Wyoming, USA - YL17G11_20 | ecosystem: Environmental > Aquatic > Freshwater > Lake > Sediment | place: USA: Wyoming | collected...
CGTAATCTGATACTCTTTCTTCATAGCGGTTCTCTCCTTTTCCTTTATAGGATTTGCTTTGCCCGATTCTATCAGAACCGGGCGGGAGAGAGCCGCCCTAACCTTCAACTATGAATGGGACATCTTCAAATGACTCCGCTGTTCCGAGACGGCGGAGTCGTTTTGCACTATGGATAAATTCCTTCGTGAAAATATTATTTTTGCGATGTCATAAAATTCATACATATCCTTTACTACTAAATGATTGACACATATATAATTATGCACTAAAATAATCTCTGAGGTGGCTCATGCCGGAAATCAAGCAAACAGTAATGCAAACCTGGGGAAGTTTTATACGGGCGAAGGCGGAGATCCGCCGCGCCATACATCGGGAGTTGCGGGCGCGTGGATTGACCGGCGCGCAGCTTGATATCCTGCGGGTGCTGGCAGAATCGGGCAGCGAGGGAGTTCAGCTTAACGAAATTTCGCAGCGGCTTTGCGTTACTTCCGGCAATATCACGGGCTTAATAGATCGTCTTGAGGAGGCGGGACATCTTGCGCGAGTTCCGCATACCGAGGACCGACGCGTTACCTTAGCCGTGCTGACTCCGGGCGGAAGGGCTATTTTCGAGCAACTTTATCCTGCTCACATCAGCCGGGTAAATATGCTCTTGTCGGCGCTTACCACGGAAGAGCAGAAAATGCTGACGAAACTGCTTGCGCGCATTGCCGACCGAGCGGCGGAGATGAACCATTGATTTGAAAAGAATGGAAAAGCGACGCTTGCAAAAGATGGCAAAGTGCGGACATCACAGAGCAAGACGTGGTTGAATAGATAAAGAAGGCAAATTTTCCCTCGTAGTTTCACTCTAGTGATTAATAAAACTTCAGTGCCCGTTTCTGCGGGACATAGAGGTAAGAAAACCATGATTATGCGCTTTATAACGGCACTGTTAATGCTGGCTTGTGGCACTCAGAGCGTCATGGCGGCGACGGCCTCGGCGATCAATGTCCCCAAGCTTTCACCGGTAATGTGGGAACGCGTGCGGTCGGTCCAGCCGAAAACCACCAATCTTAATCCGACGGCTTCGCCCCAGGCGCCGGCCAAACTGAGCCTGAAGGAATGTCTTGACCTGGCTTTTAACCACAATGCGAGCTTCCGTCAGAGTCAGCAACAGCTAATTAATGCGCATCGGACATTATGGGTGGCCACCCAACGCCTGTATTATACTGTTACAGGCAATGTGCAGCGCGAGAAAGCGCCGGGAGCAGAGGCGGAATCGAGTGCATCATCGGATTTTGAGACGCGCTGGGAAGGGCTCGGGGGAGGCTCCATCCGGGCGAGCGCGGGCTCCGGCACGCAGGAGACCTTCGGAGATATATTCAGTCAGCAACCGGCGCTCGGACTGGCCTATGATCAACCTTTGCTGCGGGGTGCGGGACTGGCCTCTTCTACGACAGAGCGAATTCGAAGCGCCAAAGTAACGCTGGCAGCACAAGAGCTATCATTTTACGACCGGCGCCAACAGTTGTCGCAACAGATCATCGAGGATTATTTTGCCGTGCTTTTGGCGCGGGGCGAGGTGGATATTGCTCAGCGCTCGACGGAGCGCGCCAAGCAATTATATGACATCAATTTCGCCAAATTTACCGGCGAAGGATTGAAGAAGCCCGAGGAGACCTGGGTCAGCCAGGTGGCCGAGATTGATGTAGATCAGGCGCGCTTGAGCTGGGAGCGCTCCAAGCAGCAGCTTATCAGCAGGCAGCAGGCTTATCGTGATGCCTTGGATAGCCTCTTATTGGATATGGGCTTTATTCCCGGGGCCACCCCGGAACTGACGACGGCGATAGTCTATTCCCCCATAGATTATGATGAGACCGCGCTCATTCAGACGGCCTTGGCGAATAGCACAGAGCTTGGGAGATTGGCTTTGAGCCGGCAGGATGCTGAAGCAGACCGGCGCATAGCCCGGAGTCAGAATCTGCCCGATGTTTTCGCCAGCATCGGCGCGAACGATCTGGGTGAATCTGTAGGAGGAACAAGGGTTGGCGACGGCTGGTTTGGCGGCGTGCGATTGGAAATGCCTTTGGGGGAACGCAGCCGACGCGAGGATATTGGCCGAGCGGAAAGAGCGCTGAATGTGCTGGATCAGCAGATAGTGGCGGCCTACGATCAGGTGACCCAGGAGGTGCGGCGCCAGATTCGCGCGGCGGAAAGCTCCCGGGCGCGCATAGATATCGGCGAGCAGTCGGTTACCCTGGCGCGCAAAAATCGGGAAGCGGCAAAAGGCATGTATGATGAAGGGTTGAGCGATTACCTCAGAGTTTTGGATGCGGAAGACCGCCTGGTGGAAGCGGAGAGTTCGCTGTTGCAGGAAAAGGTTCAATACTTTTTAACCACCGTAAGCGTGCGGAAAGCGCTGGGCGAAGATATTACGCAGGACTTGCCAAATTAAGAAGAATAGGGGAGAAGGTGTCTAAACGCGCTTTTATAAGAATAGTTATCGCACTGCTGCTTATAGTTGGCTGCGTGCTGGGCTGGCGCGCCTTTTTTGCGTGCCCGGCAAAAACCAAGGTGGCGACGGCCGAGGTTAAGCAGGGCGAATTCATTGTCAGCCTGGTGTCCGAAGGAACCCTTCAAAGCGACAACTCGATAGTAGTGCGCACCGGCAAAGCGCCGGGGGAACTCACCATGATAGTGTCGGACGGCACCATTGTGCGCGCCGGGGACATCTTTTGCCGCATTGAATCGCGCGAACTGCTGCGCAAACAGACGGATGCGGAGCTGGCTTCCAAGCAGGCAAATGAAGAGATTGAACGCGCGCGGGAGAATGCCGAGGAGAGGTACGAGACCGATAAGCGCCAAGTGGAACAGACGCGGAAGGACTATCAGGTATGGGAAGATTCGACCAGAATACGCATTAAGCAGGCTGAAGACCAGCTGGCATTTGATCGCGCGGAAGCGGAACGACTAAAGATGGAGGCGGAGCGCAGTCAACGGATGGCCGGCAAAGGCTACAAGGCCGCGGCGGAAGCGGAAGTTGCCGAGGCCGCTTATGATGCACAGGAATTCAAAGTTGAGCAGAGCGCCAAAGATCTGGAGTTGAATAAACGCCAGATCGCTTCGGAGCGACGTCAGAAGCAGAACCAGGCCGCAGCCGCGGAACATCGTGTTGGAATCTCTCAGAATCGCATCGGTTGGATGGTTTCCCACGCCAAAGAAAGGGCGGAAGTAGCCGCCAAGGAACTTCAGACTATCATCCTGGCTTTGGCCGATACCAACATTACCGCGCCGGTCTCCGGTACGGTTTCACTTTTTACTACCTTTCAAGGTGGAGAACGGCGTTCCTGGCGAGAGGGCGACCAGGTTTCCTCCGGCACGCCGCTAGGCAGCATTTCCGGCAGCGAGAATATGTCGGTGCGCTGCCGCATCCGGGAGAGCAATATTGCCGCGCTGCAAAAAGGGCAGGAGGCGGAGATTGTGTTTGATGCGCTATCAGGTAGGAAGTTTCGCGGGGTGGTGGCCTCGGTGGGCACCGTGGCGCGTGAAGTTTGGCTAGGGGAGGACCCGACCGCGCAAGTAAATGAGCGAGTTTTCGATGTGCTGGTCAAAGTCAATAAGACGCAAGCGGATGGTTTGAAGCCGGGACTGAATGCGCGGACAAGCATTATCTTGAAACGGCTGCCGGACGCTATCTATATACCGCTGGAGGCGGTGTTCGAGCAAAAGGGAAAGAGTTTTGCATTTGTAAAACAAGGCGCGGATTTTGCGCATCGGGAGATTCAAACCGGCGAACGCAATGATACGGCCGTGGTAGTAACGGCAGGCGTGTATGACGGAGATATCGTGGCGCTGTCAGATCCTACGCTCTCCGCCAAGCCGGCAGCAAGGAAGACCCAATGAGTCTGGTGGAAGTTAGAGATTTGGCAAAGATTTATCACACCGGAACGGTCGAAGTAAACGCGTTGCAGGGGCTCGACTTCGATATTGCGGAGGGCGAGCTGGTGGCGATAATGGGCCGCTCCGGTTCAGGCAAGACGACTTTGCTCAACATTCTCGGTTGTGTCGAGAAGCCCAGCAAAGGACGTTACGTGCTGGCCGGAGAGGAGGTCGCGCGGCTGAATGATGATCAACGTTCCACCCTCAGGCTGCGAAGGATTGGCTTTGTATTCCAGGCCTACAATCTGCTGGCCAGCTTATCTGCGCTGGATAATGTATTGCTGCCGACGGTCTATAGCGGTTTGCCCAATGCGCAGAAGTATGCCGGCGAGGCGCTGGAGCGAGTCGGATTGGCCGGTCGCGAGACGCATCGGCCCGCGCAACTCTCCGGCGGCGAGCAGCAGCGCGTAGCCATCGCGCGGGCGCTTATCAACAATCCATCCATTATTCTTGCCGACGAGCCAACCGGAAACCTTGATACCCACCGCGGCCAGGATATCCTCGCCCTGTTTCAAGAGCTGAATCGGGAAGGCATCACCATTGTGATGGTGACGCACGAAGAACAGGTGGCCGATCACGCGCAGCGCATCCTACGGTTAATGGACGGCCATCTGGAGAGTGACAAAAAGGTGGAAAGACCTTTGGATGCGCGTGCGGTGCTGGCGGAGATGCTGGCGGAAAGCGAAGCGCGCGTATGAAAAGAGTGGTTTATCTGGCGCTGATTATTGTCGTGTTGGGTGTTGGGGTTTGGCGGTTGCGCGCGATTAGCTCCAATGGAGATGCCGCCAAGATAACTCTCCCAATGGGGGAGGTTACCAGCGGCGCTTTGGTGGTTACGCTGCCCGTAAGTGGCTTTCTGGAATCGGCTGAAGAGATCCCTGCGCGCAGTGAAATTGCAGGCTTTTTAATTGAGATATGTAAGGACAATACACTGGTAAAGCCAGGGGACTTTATCTTCCAACTCGATACCAAAGAATTCACCGATGAACGGGATGATCTTGTGCGCGCGCTGACGGATGCGCAAGAAGCCCTAAATAGTCAACAGGCCGATAGTCTAACTTCAATGACCCAAGCGCAAAGCGAAGCCGATGCCGCCGAGGATTCCCTGCAATTGGCAAAGGAAAAGGCGCAGGCCGAGCGAGAGAAGATCGCCGCGCAAGTCAAATATGCGGAGGGTGAGACGACTCGGTCGGAACGCGAATTATCCCGCGCGCAACGTCTGGCCAATATGAACTATATCCCGGGAACGAAACTTCGCGAAGCGGAAAAGGCGCATCGCCGACAGCAATTTGCATTGGAGCAGCAGCGCGCCCAGCAGGCGGATATTGAAAAACGCGCCGCCGAACAGGTGGAAGAAGCGCAAGCCGCGCTCGAACTTGCCCGCCACTCGCTGGTAACCGAGAAGGCCCATACTCAATCCCATATTGAGGACGCCCGTATCGGCGTAGCAGAGGCGCAGCGGCAGCTCGATGAAGTAGATAAAGAGATTGCTCAATGCACGGTTACGGCGCCGGCGGCGGGCATGGCGGTGATCGAGACAAATGCCACCAACTGGCCCGAACGGCGACCCTATCGTCTTGGCGACCAGGTGCAATCCGGCGCGGCGCCGGTAAAAATATATGACTTCAGAAAGATGCAAGTGCGCTCCCAGATAGGTGAAATGGATATCTCTCGCGTGCATCGCGGGCAGGAAGTTTTTGTCTCCTCGCCAACTCAGCCGGGAAGTCGCTACCGGGGAAAGGTGGCGGTAGTCGAAGAACTCGCCCAGGAGTCCAATGTTTGGCAGGGCGGCACGCCTGGCAAGAAGGTCTTCAGCGTGCTTGTTACCCTGAGCGAAACCGATCCTGCCCACTTGCGCCCGGGTATGACGGTGGACCTTGAGATAGTTCTGGACAGTATCAGAAAGGCCACCATGCTGCCCATACGCGCAATCTTCAAGGAGGGCGGCGGCTCCTACATTTACCGGGAAAATGGAAAAACCTTTGAGCGCATACCCGTCAAAACCGGCAAGCGCAATGATCTTCTGATTGAGGTGAGCGGGAAGGTTGGCCTTGGCGAGCGAGTGGCCTTGGAGCGTCCTCCGGCGGCGCTGGTCCAGCCCGCGGGGGTGAAACCATGAAAATGCGCTCCATTATTGCGATACTGATAATCATCATTGCTCTGGGCGTGGCTGGGTGGAGACATTTGCAGACGAAACCGAGCCCGGCTCAATCGCTTAAGACCGGCGATCAACTGGTGGTAACAACCACAGCCAAGCGCCAGGACCTGTTGATCAGCGTGGTTCAAACCGGAGTGGTTGCCGCAAGGAATTCAACTCCTGTGATTCCGGAGATTTCCGGTTATATTCAATGGGTGTGTGAAAATGGTATTGCCGTCTCGGCCGGAGATATCCTGGTGCGCCTGGATCCCACAAAATATCAAGAGGATTTAACTAACCTCATAGCTCATTATGACGAAGCCATGCGAGCGCAGGCGGAATCGGAGACGGTGGCAAAATCACGGATGACAGAGATGCGGCTTCTCCTGAAGCAAGCCCGGGAGGGAGTGGCGGCCTATGAACGCCAGCAGAAGGTAACCCTTCAGGAATTGGCCGACCAGATTGCGTTCGATGAGAAGGAGCTTGAACGTAGCAAGGAAGAGACTGAGGTTAAGAAGCGGATGGCCGCGCGAGGGCTGATTGCCGGCACGGAGGTGGAGCGCGAGGAGGCCGCCATCAAAGCCAAGGAATTTGCCCTGCAGCGCGCGCACAGCGATTATGAATTGAAAAATTCTCAGGCCGAAGCGGAAGTCCAGGATCGCCGTAGAGATGTAAATAACACCATGCGGGACATGAGCCGCACGCGCAGTTGGACGGAGCGGGATGTGCGCATGAGCGGCAACGAAGTTGACAACCTCAAACTTCAGCTTGAGCGCGCCCGCACCGACCTGACGAAAACGACGTTGAAGGCGCCGGTGAGCGGGCTGGTAGTGCTGTCCACACTGGGCGCGCAGCAGACCGAATCGCGTTTGCCCAAAATGGGCGATTACGTGTCCCAGGGACTGGAAGTGGCTCAAGTCGTCAGCCTTGGGCGCATGCAGGTGAAGCTGGAACTGGATCAAAAACAGATTGCCGGTGTTAAGATGGGCCAAATCGCGGAGGTCGTGATTGACGCCCTGGCGGGAAAGATGTTGACCGGCAAGGTAACGGCCATTGGACAGACCGCGCGCCGCCCGCCCGTGCAGGGCTGGATGGGGGTTTCATCTACCGCCTCTTTTCCGGTTACCATTGACTTACCTCCTATGGAAAAGACCCAAATGAGGCCGGGGATGCGCGCCGGCGTGCGCATCGTGGTGAGACAAATAAAGGGCGTGGTCACCATACCAAGCGGTTGCATTTTCCAATATGATAATCATCCGATTGTGTTTGCCGAGCGCAATGGAAAATTCATGCGCGTGCCGGTAACTCCGGGAGAGTCTAATGGCGACTATACCGCGATCACCGAAGGTTTGAAGGAGGGAGAGCGTATCGCGCTCAATAACCTGGGGGCATTACCCTCCACAGAGACGCAGAAAAAGGAACCGCGACCATGAAGTTCAATCTAGCGTCTCTCACCGCGCCGATTAAGACCGGCTTTCGGGAACTCTGGAGTCATAAGCTGCGCTCTTTATTGACCATGCTGGGCATGATCTTCGGGGTGGCGGCGGTCATTGCCATGGTGTCCATCGGCGAAGGCGCGCGCCAGGAGACGCTGCAGCAGATTCAGCAATTGGGGATTGATGTTTTGCAGGTGCGGCGGGTGGCGTTGGCCGGTGAAATACAGGATGAAGCAACCAAAAAGTCTCCGTATGGCCTCAATTATGGGGATGCACTGGCGCTTACGGAATTGTGCGACTTCGCCAAGCGCGTCGTTCCCTCTTGCCGCGTCTTCGGCGAGGTCGCGGCGAACGGAAAGTCCATTGATGCGCGCGTCTTTGGCACTTCGCCGGGTTATATTGATACCTCTCACCTTAATCTTGCGGAAGGAAGGTTTCTGGATGAGCGGGACGTGGCGACGCGCGCCCATATCTGCGTTTTGGGCGCGGAGGTAAAGCGGGACGGCTTTGCGTTTGAAAGTCCGGTAGGAAAATTCATAAAGATCGGCGCCGGCAACTTCCGCGTGATTGGCGTAATGCAGGAGCGCGTGCTGGAAACTTCCGACGCCACTTTTACCCTGCGCGATCTGAACCAGGATATCTATATACCAATCACGGTCGCCATGGAAGACTTCCAACTCTATATGGAGAAGGCCATCCCCATGAATCCGGAAGCGGTCATGGGATTGGTGGGCGCGATGTTCGAGCGTCCGCCGCTGGACAAGCGGCCTATCAGCGAAGTGGCCGTGCAGGTAAAGGATTCCAATACCACCGTGCCGGCGGCGCAAGTGGTCAAGCAAATTATCGAACAGCGGCATAACGGCATCTCGGATTTTGAAATCATTATCCCCATCGAACTCCTGCGCCAGCGTCAGCAGACGCAAAATATATTCAATGTCGTCATGGGCGCGATTGCCAGCATTTCGCTGCTCGTAGGCGGTATTGGGATTATGAATATCATGCTGGCCACGGTTACTCAGCGCGCCCGCGAGATTGGCATCCGCCGCTGCATCGGCGCCAAGCGGGGCGATATCATCCGGCAGTTTCTCGTGGAGTGCCTGGTAATCACCATGATCGGCGGTTTGATCGGTGTTGGGGGCGGTATTGCGGCCGCGCAGGCGATTTCTCACTATGCCGGTTGGATGACGGTAGTGGCCAGCTCTGCTGTAGCGCTTTCCTTGGGGGTATCAATCTCTGTGGGGCTTATCTTCGGTCTTTATCCGGCCATCCGCGCCGCCTCCATTGAGCCGATGGAAGCGTTGCGAGGAGAATAGCCCAAATCAGTCAGGACTGATGCGGGTTAGGTATAATTGCCTTCTTTGCGCCAGACCTCCAGCATCAGTTCATAGCGGGAAAGCCGCATGCCGGTATAGATGCAATTGCTGGTGGAAAAGATATAGCCGCCGCCCGGCATGCCATGTTTCAGCGCATAGCGGGCGGATTCAACGACCTCTGCTTCCGTGCCGGTATCCAGCAAACTGCAATTCACATTGCCGATTAAACAGACCTTTTCGCCATATCGCTTTTTCACCTCGGCAATATCCACGCCAGCTTGGGGGTCAAGTGAGTGCAGAGCGTCCGGCTGTGCCTGGACAAGTTGATCTATGATAGGCATGATGTTGCCATCGGTATGCTTGATAGTATAAAAGCCCATATCCCGATAGCCCTGGATGAGCTTGGCAAGATAGGGGGTTACGAACTCGCCAAATTGAGTGGGACTCATGAAAGGTCCGGTATTCAGGCAGTAATCAGCGCACATGCCAAAGCCATCCAGCCCTCCGGGTTCCTGCAATTTCAGGGCGAAATCCAGGGCGTCATTCACCTGGGCCTCCGCTTCCGCCTTGATCTTATCAGGCTCGTCGGCCATACGACAGGAAAAGTCCATCATGTCGCCGCCGGAAGGGATTGAATAGGTAGGATCGCCATGCATCATGAGGAAATATTTAAGCCCCGTCTTTTGACGGACAATATCAATCAGGCGCCTTCTTTCATCCAGGGAATGAGGATTGAACTGCAAAAAGATGGCGCTATGCTCATATCTCTCCGCGGTTTCAATCAAGGTGTCGGCAATATATTCCCGGTGGAGTTGGCGCTCTTTCTCCTCCATCTGATCCCATTGGTGGAAGGCTTGCTGGGAGGGATGAATCTTCCCGAATGCTTCCAGCGTAAGAAAAAATACCAGTTCGAAATGGGGCACTCTACCGGTTAGGGGTTGGCGTTTAAGGGCGGCAATGAATTTTTCTCTTGGGGTCATGACACAGGTTCTCCTTTGCGATACAAGGCAATTGCCATCAGCTTAAAGTATTGCCGCAAAATTTTCAATGGCCGCTATTTTGTCTTCGGCACAAGTTCGCTGTGGCATTGACCGCAGAAATCAGCCGTCTTGTGGCAGCGGAAACAAGGGGAACCGGCAGCCAGGCTAGCTTGAGGTTGTTTATCATGAATCTCCAGGAAATTGGCCGGATGAGGCATCTCTACCACATGGCAATCCAAACAGAATTGCTGGTTATGACAAACCAAACAATCGGCTTTTTTCGATTTGCCTTCTTTGCCGTGCTTTGTCATCCAATCCTTTTGATGGGAAGCCGGCTTGGCCCCCTTGTGGCAAGAGGCGCAGAATTCCGTGGTATGACAGGTTTGGCAATTCTTGGTCGGCGCTTGGCTATGCGCGTGCAGCCAGGTGGAATTATGGGAAGCCGGCTTGGCGCCCTTGTGGCAAGAGGCGCAGAATTCCGTGGTATGACAGGTCTCACAGCCGACAGGAGAGGCTTGGGCATGGGCGTGCAGCCAATCCGGTGATTTATGCGAAGCGGGCTTGCCGCCCTTATGACAGGAGGCGCAATAATCGGCGGCATGACACCGGGAACAAAGTTTTTGCTGCGGCTCCGGGACTTGGCGATGGCGGGTGAGCCAATCCGGCGTGTGCAGCATGACACTGTGACAACTGCTGCAAAGCTTATTTCCGGGCGGATGACAGACCTGACAATATTCCGGCCGGGAGGTGGAGACCGCGCCGTGAATCTTCAGCCAGCCTTTGAGATGGGAATCGGGCCGGCGGTTCTGATGGCAGGAAATACAGAATGATGAAGCATGGCAGGTTGAGCAATAGGCGGGATCTTTGAGCACCTCGAATTTATGATTAATAAACCAGTTTTCCTCAAGATGGGAAGCGGGCTTTCGGGGACCAACTTGAGCTTCGGCCGGCATACTGGAATTTGAATCCAGAGTCATCAGATAGGCCACCAAATCTTTGACATCAGATTCTTTCACATCTGGTCCAAGTGCAGGCATGATAGAGCGAGGATTGAAGGAAGTTGGTTCCCTCAATATCTTCTCCACCTTTGCGGCGTCATGCAGCTTGGCTTGGGCGAGGTCCGTTCCGGCATTTCCACCGCCGCCATTGATGCTGTGACAGGCATTGCATCTTCTATCCAGGAAGAGCTTTTCGCCTTTTGCCTGAATCGCAGAAAGCCTCTGCTCTTTTGGCACGGAGGCAATCGCCATAAATCCGAGCGCGCTGATGCCTATCAACAGCACTATTGCCAAGGCCGTGGCAAAGGGCCGCTTGAGTGGATTGCGCTCCGGATTGCGGTCCAGATAGGGATATAGCAGCATAGCGATAACGGCGATTGTGGGCAGCAATACTGCGCCGGTGAATTCCCAGAATTGCTTTGCCGGCAAATATTTCAGGAGTTGGAACATCCAGAGAAAATACCATTCCGGCACGGGCCTATAAGCGGTATCCGCGGGATTGGCAACAGTTTCTGTGGGCGCACCAAAATGCCAGGCCAGCCAGAAGCAGACCAGCAGAAAGAAGAGAGAAACCACCAGGTCTTTGAATACCTGATGGGGATAGAAGAAGCTGGTATATTCCACTCCGGCCTCTTCTCCCACCCTTGTTCCCGGTGGAGTTAGGCCTTTTCTGCGCACCTGAAAAATATGGAAAATGGCAAAACTCGCGAGCAGCACGGGTAAAATATAGACATGAAATGCAAAGAAGCGCGTAATGGTGAGGGCGCCGACGCCTTCGCCGCCGCGGATGAATTCCCGAATGAGGTTGCCGACGACCGGCACGGTGCCGGCGATATTGGTTCCCACAACCGTCGCCCAATAGGCCTTCTGGTCCCAGGGAAGGAGATAGCCGGTAAATCCCAGCCCGAAAGTCAAGAGCAGCAATCCTACGCCGAGCACCCAGATAATCTGCCGGGGCTTTTTATAGGCGCCCCAGAAGAAGGTTTGCAGCATGTGCAGACCTACCATGAGGAGCATGCCGCTGGCGCCCCAGTGGTGCAGCCCGCGCACTATGCGACCGAATAATACCTGGCGATTAATATATTGGACGGTTTCGTAGGCATGATCCGGGGAAGGGCTGTAATAGAATAACAGAAAGATGCCGGTAGTGGCCTGCAGGATGAAAAAGAAGAGCGCGGCCGAGCCGAAGACATGGGGCCAGCCGACGCCTTTGGCCAAAGGCTCCTCCATGAATTCCTTGATCATGGAGACGATCTCGGTCTGCTCATCTATCCAGGACAAGATGCGGCGAATCAATTCTCAGACCTCCTCGACCTTGGCGAGAATCATACCCTGGTCAATCTTCCATTGCAGCTTTGGCAGGGGCCGGGGCGGGGGGCCGGCCACATTTTTCCCCTCGATGTCGAAGCGGCCATTATGACAAGGGCATAGAAATTGATGCTGTGTGTCGTCCCAGCGCACGCCGCAACCCAGATGAGTGCAGATATTGGAGAGGACAATTATATCCTTGGTTCCCGCGGCCGGAAGGACGGCATAGGCGGTGGCATGGGCGGTCTTTTCAAACCATCCGTCAATAAGCTGATATGAGTAGGCGAATTTTATTGGCTGCCCGGGCGTGAGAGCAGAAACGGGGCCCAGCTTCACCCAACTCTCCTTCTTTGGGCGAAGGAGCGGAGAAATAACAAAACCAATGATGGGGATGGCGATGATTAAGGTGATAATACCGGCCAAAAGGCCTGAGAGATAGGCCAGAAAACGCCGCCGGCTCAATTCTTGGGGAGAAGGTTGGCGGTGATTGTTATCGTGCCGTTCCATTTTGCTCCTTTAGGAATACAACTGGAAGGAATTTCCGGCTGTAATTTTAGCGCAAACCGGCATTTATGATGTGCATTTTTCATTGAATTTTGCCAAATGCAATGAAAAACCATACTATTTTGGCAATTTTGCAAAAATAATTGACTTTATGTGTATCATTTTGGCGTTGAAATGCATCTATATATATGGGGGATGTCGGGCCGGAGATATTGGATTGTTCTTCACACTATTCCTGACTTTAACTTTACAGCCACCGGCATTTTAGGGAAAACGCTTACCTGCAAAATTTTTTCTTCAAAAGAAGGAGTTTTGACAACGGTGATTGAAACAATATTTTAGCGGGGAAAATGGCATGAAGCGCCTCTCTCAATATATGTCCTGGCATCTTTATATAATTAGTTCTGAGGACAAAGCTTTGCGCGCTATCTTGATTTTTCCTAAGACTGGCTGTCAGTCTTCCTCTGTCCAAGGAACTAGTTATATAAGAGCGTAATAATCCGGGCATATATCAACAGCTTTCTCATACCTTATAAGCTACTACATGGTTCTTAGAGCAACAACATATTCCCATGGGAAAGGTTAGCAATGTTAGCTAGACGGATAATTTTGGCGGGTGTCGCGTGTTTTTTTCTAATTAGTCTGAGCGTCGGTTACGCAGCTGAATCCATACCTCCGGAATGGCTGGTCGGGCAGGATAAGGTTACCGAACAATTGCTCAGGGTGATTCCTCCAACGGAGGCTCCAGCAGAGCTCAGTCTCAAGGAGGCCGTGGAGGTGGCGTTTCAGAGGAACGTAGATTTTCGCGGGATCATATTGGGTCTGTTGAGCGCCCGTTCCAATTATGCTGTCGCACAGCAACTTTGGCAGCTCAATCTGACCGGCTCGCTGACTCGCTCCAATGGGGAGCCGTCTACAACAGCCAGTAGTGTCGGAGGTGCATTGTCGTATTCCGCGGTTACGGGCGCCAATATCTCGGTTGCTTCGGAACTCAGCCGGCTTGATTCAGAAGAGATGTCCAGCGGAACTTCGGTATCCTTGAGCCAGCCCTTGTTGGCAGGCGGCGGAAAGGCCTCGAGCGCCTATGAATCGCTGCGTTCGGCGCGCAATGCTTACCGCCGCGCGCTGATTGGATTCTTCACCAGTCGGCAGAATTTTATCGCGGATATAATCGGCCAGTATTTTGGCGTTACCCGGCAGCAGCAGGTAGTCGGCATTCAAGCAGATAGCGTCAAACGTGCTGAGCAAACCGTAAAAGATGCCCAGGTGCGGCTTAACGAAGGCCTGATTACGGAGATTGAGCTGACCAGTGCGCAATCCTCCCTGTCAAACGCGCAAACCCAGGCGGTGCTGGCTCAACAAGCGGCCCAGGATTCGCTCGACCGGCTGCTACTGGCGTTGGGACTCCGGATCGGCGGTAATCCCAAGCTGGTTACCACAGTATCATATGTGCCCACCACAATTGACGCGGAGGCCGCGGTTAATCAGGCGTTAATGCGCAGTCCCCGGCTGCGGCTTGACGAGCTTTCACGGGAAGATGAAGAAGCGGCCTTGCGCATCAGTCGCAACAGTCTGCTTCCCAATCTGGATCTAAGCGCCACACAGGAGTTGAACGACGGCGGCGCAAACAGGAACTGGAGTATCGGATTACAGCTTGCCGTGCCCATTGCTTCGCGGGCGCGGAATGAATCCGCCCGGCAGGCAAAATGGGCGTTTTTGATTGCCCAACAGCGGCGGGAGAATTTTAAACAGCAGATAATCCTGGATGTTCGCGCGCAAGTCAACGCGGCCAACGCGGCAAAGGCGAATGTTGATAATGCCTTAAAAGGCCGGGATTTTGCCAAACGCAGTGTTGAAATAGCAAAGCGCATGATCGAAGAAGGGCTCGGGACAAATCGTGAGCTGCTGACCGCACAGGATAGCCTGACCGCCAGCGAAATATCGCTGGCTGAAAGCAAAATAAATTATTATTTCGCGACCGTCGCGCTGCGGCAGTCCATGGGCATAGATATATCTACCGATTTGCCTGATGAACGCATTGACACACCAGAGGCCGCAAAGTAGCGTGGTGATATAAGAATATGAATAATATTTTTCGGGTCTTCATTCGAATCATGCTTGCCGCCATCTTTATCGCCTTGGCCATCTGGCAGACGGATCTGCTGCTGGCGCAACTGAATGGGCGGGGCGATGCTGCGGCCATAGAGACAGCCACAGCTAAACAGGGACCTTTTGTGGTCGGTATTACGGGAGAAGGCAGCCTGGAAAGTGCCGACATGGTTGTGGTTAGAGCGCCGAAAAGGATGTGGTGGAACACCATAATAATTTGGCTGGCAGAAGACGGCAGTTACGTCAAGAAGGGCGACGTGCTGGTAAGACTGGATGTCAGCAAACTCCTCTCGCAACTCGAGGAGTCGGAACTTTGGTTCAAACGCCAGGAAATGCAGGTTGAACAGCAAAAGCGCAATCAGGCGCGGGAAGTGGAGACCGCTGAAAAAGCCATAGAGAAGGCCAACAGATCGGCTGAAGTGCTTGCCAAAAGAATGCAGACCGAAACGGAACAGGCCCAGGCGCAGGTAGGCTTCGACAAATGGAACCTTGATTTCGCGCGCAAAGATTTTGAAAGGCAAACCCGACTGAAGGGATTTGGCATTGTATCTTTGAATGCGGTTGAAATGGCGGAAAAAACGGTTCGCAGCAGGGAAGATCAGTTAGCGAAAGCCGAGAAGGCCTTGAGTTATCTCGAGGCGCAGCACAAGGTACAGAAATCCCAGTCGCAGTCTGAGATTGACGAAGCAATATTTCGCCGCGATCTTGCGAAACGAACTTCAGGGCTAATGGGTCGTTGGTATCATATGTCAGACTGGATGGCCGAATGGAAACGCGATATAGATGAGATGAAGGCGAGTCTTGCAAAGGGGGAATTGTATGCTCCCAAGGACGGAATTGCGGTGCTCGGCACATTCTCGCAGGATCCGCTGGGCATTCGCAAGCTGCGCCCGGGCGATGGTATAAACGCAAATTATGAGATATTCAAAATTTCAGATGCTACTCTTTACAAGGTTACGGTGGGAATAGATGAAGCCACTGCAAGCAAACTGAAAGTAGGGCAGAAGGCGATTATTTCGGTGGCCGGCATGTCGAATCGGGAATATGCCGGCAGGATCATCAGCATCGGGGCGGTGGCGCACAAGATTGACCCGTGGGAGGACCCAACGGCCGATCGGAATCAGCGGGTATTCGATGTAATTGTCAAGCTCGTGGAGGCCGATTCCAAGCAGTTTCGGCCGGGTATGAAAATGAAGGCGAAAATGGTGCTCAAACGGATACCTAAAACCATCTATGTCCCTTCGGAGGCGATCTTTGATAAACCCTCCAAAGGCGAGATCGTTTATGTGCAGCGAGGGGGGCACTTTGAGGAGCGAAGCGTGAAAATTGGCGAGAGAAATGACGAGTCGGTGGTAATCCTGAGCGGATTAAATCCGAATGAGCGTGTAGCCTTAAGCGACCCGACACGTTTTGGGGAAAAATGATGGAGAAAGACGCTCCCGTCGTCATAACTGAGGATCTTTCCAAAGACTTCTCCGCGGGTTCGGTAGGCGTGCATGCCCTGCGGGGGGTGGCTTTCAGGGTTGCGCGCGGCGAGATGGTGTCGGTCATGGGCCCGTCGGGCTCCGGCAAAACGACCTTATTGAATCTGCTGGGATGTGTAGATCGTCCTTCCGGGGGCAGATACTGGCTGGAGGGCGAAGATATCAGCAAACTTAGCGATGGCGCGCTTTCCCGCATTCGCAATGAAAAGATCGGCTTTGTCTTTCAGACCTTCAATTTGCTGCCGCGGCTGGCCGCTTTGGATAATGTCCGGCTGCCGCTGCTTTATTCTCGGAAGAGATTGCCAAAAGACAGCCCCAAGACCGCGCTGCAGCGCGTGGGGCTGGGGGATCGGATGCATCACAAGCCCAATCAGTTGTCCGGCGGTCAGCAGCAGCGCGTGGCCGTCGCCAGAGCGCTCATCATGCAGCCCTCGATGATCCTTGCAGATGAGCCGACCGGCAACCTGGATTCTCGCTCCGGCGAAGAACTTATGCTGCTTTTCCAGCAATTGAACCGGGAGGGGGTAACGATAATATTGGTTACCCACGACGCCCGGGTGGCGCAGCATGCCACGCGCATCGTGGAGATGCGAGATGGGCGCGTGATTGCGGACCGTCCCGTGGTAGAAAGGCTGAAGGCCGAGCAAGTATTAGCGGAGATGCCTAAAATAGAAGGCCCGGTTGAGGAAGAGACACGATAATGCGCAGGCGAATAGCACTAGGGATATGTGTAATCATGGTTCTGGTTGGGGCAAGCCTGGTTATGCATGCCAGGACGAAGGAAGCGAAAAAACCAACTAAGCTTCTAAGAACGACCGAAGTCATGCCCGCGGTCTTCAATATAACACTGCGGGTTCCCGGAGTTATCGAAGCCGCAAAAAGCACCTCTATTAACAACTGGGTGCTGGAGACGCAGGTTGTCTGGATTATGCCGGATGGTTCCCGCGTTAAAGAAGGCGATATCATAATGCGGCTTGACCCGGTTGTTCAGCAGAAGAAGCTCAATGATCTGGAGAAAAGTAAGGCGGAGCAGGAGAAAAACGAACAAGCAAATATCACTAATGCGGAACAACGCGAGCGGAATTCCATTAAAGCGCTGGAAAAGTCAAAAGAGGATTTCAAAATGGTGGAGCTTGAAAGCAGCAGGGACATCGAAAAGGCCGAAGCTGAAATAGCTTTTCTGCAAAAGGAAGTCGAGCTCGCTCAGGCGCTGCATGATAAAAAGAGGCGCCTTGCCGATGAAAAGCTTATGGCCCGTATGGAAGTTGATGCCGCTTCGGATGACTTGAGACGCCGGCAATTCGATTTGGCCAAAGCAATCCAGAAGCTTGCGCAAAACAAAAGAGACGCCGAGAATAGAGTCGAGTCCAAAAAGTTTGACCTGAAGAAGGCTGAATTAGATATGGCCCTGGCAAAATCCGCCTTGGTGCAGACTAAATTACAGGTGCAGCGCACCCAGGCTACCCGACAGAAGCAGTTGAAAGATCTGGAAGAACAGATTGCCAATTGCGTGGTAAAGGCCAATGCCAACGGCTTGCTGCTGGTGGGCCAAACCTGGAGTGAAGGCGAGCGCGTTCTACGGATTGGGGACAAGATACAAGAAGGTCAAAGGCTGGCAAAGATTATTGATCCCGGCATAATGCGCGTACGCTGCGACATCACTGAGTCCGATATCGAGCGATTACATAACGGGCAGAAGGCTTTCGTTAGAGTCCCTGCAATAGGAGAGAGTGTGCTGGAAGGCACTGTTGTAGAGATTGATAATCTGGCCAAAGCACAGGCCCGATGGGAAAGTGGAACCCCGGTATTTGGCGCCATCATCAAATTATCGAAGCCTGAAGAAAGGCTGCGTCCTGGCATGGGAGCGACCGTAGAGATACTTCTGGAGAAGGTTACTAAAGGTCTGGCGGTGCCGCTGGAGGCCGTCTTTAAAAAGGGAGCCGGCCAGGTAGTCTATCAGTCCAACGGGCAGCGCTATCGAGAAATACCGGTCAAGGTGGGCAAGAGAAATGAGATGATGGCTGTGATAAAAGGCGCCCTGAAAGCGGGGGACAAACTTGCCAGTGAGCGTCCTTCTGCAGAGAAGTTGTTGGAGGCGAAGGGAAATTGAAATATAAGGGCCTGAAACTGCTAACGAGTGGGTTGACTCCAATAATCCTGCTTGCCGCGCTGGTCGCAATCGGCGCCTGGGTGGCGCGCGACTCGGAGGCGAAAAAGGCGCGGGCCGAGCGGGAGAATGAACAAAGGGCCATTGCCACAGCTCCTGTAACCGTGGGTGAATTTGAAATCCTGGTGAAGGGAGGCGGCAAACTGGAGGCCGTCGAATCCAAGCCCATTATCGCGGGATCTGACGGTCAATTCCTGCATCTCGCCGCGAACGGCAGCAAAGTCAAAAAGGGCGATATCATCGGAATGCTCGACATACCAAGAATGTCAAGAGAGTTAGTGGAAATGCAAGGCTATTATCAAAATGAGCTTGATCAAATGACGCAGAGCAAGCGGGATCTCACGGCGGGCGTAGAACAGGCGAAAATGGATTTAGATAAAGCAGAAAAGGAATATAACAGGTTCCTTGCGGCGCAGGAGTTGGATTTAAAGCTAAGGCGCGAGGAAAAGGAATTCAAGGAGCAAGAACTCTCCATAACTAAGACTCGATTTGAACGCAAGCGCAAGCTGGCAGATGAGAAGCTCATCCCCCAGAAGGAGATTGAGATGGGCACGGTCGGCATTAAGTCGGAAGAATTTGCTTTGGAGGGGCAGCGCAAGGGCTTGGAATTGTATGAGACAGAGAAAGCCAAAGAGAAAATAGATAAACAAGCTGCAGTGGAAGCCGCCAAGTCGAATCTTGAACGCGCCAAAACTGCTCTTGATGAGGGGATCCGCAATAGCACAATGCAACTTCAGCTTTATGGGAATAATCAGAAGCGCATAAAAGAACAACTCTCCAAGGCGATTCTCAAATCTCCGGCTGACGGCATTTTAGTAATTGACCCTAGCTGGGAGAAGCATAAACGCCCCTATGAGGAGGGAGACGCCATCTGGGAAAATATGCAGATAGCCACCATTCCGGATCTTTCCAAGATGCGCGTGGCGCTGGATATTCCTCAAGAGCAGGGCCGCATGATCAAGCGCAAACAGAAGGCGATAGTAAGGGTGGATGCGCTTCCGGGGCTTGAATTCCCTGGCGAGGTCAGGGAAATATCGCAAAATGCGCAGGATACCAGCGGTCAAAAGGGTCCTCCCACAGGAGAGCGAACCTTTCATGTTCTGGTGTTGATAAAGGACCTGAAGAAGGAGCTCTTGCGCCCGGGCATGACCAGCAATCTGAGCATAATTATCGAGCGCCTACCCAAGCAGCTCAGCATACCCCTGGAATGTGTCTTCGATCGGGATGGAAAGAAGATCGTCTATCTCCAGCGAAAAGGGCGCTTCGAAGCGGTTGAAGTGGAGTTAGGCCCGCAAAATGAAACCAGGATCGTGGTGAAGAAGGGACTGAAGCTCGGAGACCGCGTGGCTCTGCGCGATATAGATATGCGGGTAGAATCCGACACTGAGAACAAGGGGCAAAAGACTTCTGAACCGCCATTTTAGGGCCGGCCTGTTGCTTGCTCTGTTGCAAAGCACATGGAATGTGATGTAAGTATCTATAGAGCCAGGCGGAAAGACGTTCAATTAGTCCTTAATTCAATGCTCGGCGGGGCGTGGCAACCCCGCCCTACAGGTGCTTTGCAACAGAGCAACCTGTTGCTCAGACAATGGCTGTATGAAGAAACCATCAGCGAGAGATATTTTTGCAGTATTTCAAGGGGCGTTATAAGTGAAAATCTGGTCGGCAATCTTAACTGGATTTAGCGAACTGTTTGCCCACAAGCTGCGTTCCCTGCTAACCATGTTTGGGGTGATTTTCGGCATCGCCTCAGTCATCTCCATGGTGTCCATCGGCGCGGGTGCAAGGCAGGAGGCGCTGGAGCAAATCAAACTCATGGGCGTGAATGTGATCCAAGTCAACCGCAAGACGCTCAGCGGCGATCTGGCCCGAGACGCGGAACGAAACTCGCCCGGCGGCTTGACTTATGGCGACGCCCTGGCGATAAAAAGCCTTTATCCCAAGGCCCGTCTGATTGTTCCGGTGTGCCGGGTGTTTGCAGATGTGAAGCAGGAGGACCGGACGATACCGTCAAAGGTATTCGGCACCACTGCCGACTATCTGGAAGCCGCGCGCTTGCAGCTTGCCGCGGGGCGTTTTCTCGACCAACACGATGTTGCCAACCTTTCTCCGGTCTGTGTCATTGGCTACGATGTCAAAAGAGCCGCGTTCTTTTCGGGCAATCCGATAGGCAAACTAATCCGCATGGGAAATAAGGACTATCGCATCATAGGCGTGCTGCAAGAGCGCGTCATGCAGGCCGGAAAAAAGGGCTTTTCGGTGCGCGATATGAATCAGGATATTTACATTCCGATCACTGTCGCCATGGAAGAATTCAAAGTATATCTCGAACAGGCGCTGCCCCCCGATTACGTTACATTCATGCAGCTTTTAGACCGCATGTTGAAGCGGCCTCCCATGGAAGAACGACCGGTCACGCAGGTTATTTTACAGCTTCCGGACGAGCGGCAAACCTGGGACGCGGCGTTTGTCGCCCGCCGTATTCTGGAGCGAAGGCACAAGAAGATTGCAGATTTCGAAATCGTGATCCCCGCAGAACTGCTTAAACAGAGTCAGGAAACTCAGCGCATCTTCAATATCGTCATGGGCGCAATTGCCAGCATCTCGCTGCTGGTGGGCGGCATTGGCATTATGAATATCATGCTGGCTACAGTAACCCAGCGCCAGCGGGAAATTGGCATTCGGCGCTGCGTCGGCGCCAGCCGCGCCGATATTGCGCGCCAGTTCCTGCTCGAATGTCTGGTCATTACCAGCCTCGGGGGGCTGGTGGGTATTGCGCTGGGCATTAAAATGGCGGATATAATTTCAGGCTTTGCGCATTGGCCGACGATTGTCTCCGGTCAGGCCGTGGCGTTGTCAATATTCGTCGCCGTCTTTACCGGCGTGGTCTTCGGCATCTATCCGGCCATGCGCGCCGCCAGCATTGAGCCTATGGAAGCCTTGCGTGCCGGCTAGCGTAATCTTTCTCCAATCGCCTTTCCTCCGCGGTGGCACTTCACCTGCCTTTATGTTCGAATGAGCACGCCTCTTTTCTGCTGCTTAATCCGCATTTTTACCAAATTTGCAGAAAGGAGATAAGTCAACTCGTCGAATAATAAGAGCTATGGAATCACTGCCTGCCGTGCTTGCGCTTTTTGGTCAGTCTTTTCTGCTGGCCCTTTCCGGCGCATTGATGCCGGGGCCGTTATTGACCGTTACCATTTCTGAAGCGCTAAAAAAGGGAACCCGCGCCGGGCCTTTTCTGGTCCTGGGGCACGGCCTTATCGAATTGGCGCTGATAACGGCCGCCGTGGCCGGACTGGGAAAATTCCTGAGCCGGGAATTGGTGATTGGGATAATCGGCATAGTTGGCGGGCTGGTGTTGATCTGGATGGGGGCAAGCATGGGCTTGGGTTCGAAGCAGGCGGCCCGGCAGGCCATCGGCGAAATTGATAAGAGCAATGCCGCCCAACCCGCCGGCAACTTCAGCAGTGGTTTGCTGCGCTGCATTTTCTTGGGCATCACCACCAGCGCGGTTAATCCCTATTGGACGCTTTGGTGGGTAACGGCCGGCTTGAGCCTGATGACCAAAGCGCTGCAAATCGGTCCCTTTGCCATCTGCGCCTTTTATGTCGGTCATATTCTGGCAGACCTTGCCTGGTATTGGGCGGTGGCCTTTACCGTTTCCCATGGTTCCCACTGGCTCAATGTCAAAGCCTATCGCCTGGTTTTGGTGGTGTGCGCGGTCTTGCTATTAGGCATGGGCGCGAGTTTTGTCATTTCAGGAAGCGGAATTTTGCGGCAGCGCGCCGACAAGCCCAAAACTATTGCTGTCTATTTCCATAATAACACGGTCGGTTCATTGGAGGCTAAAAGATGAATCCCCAACTCGGTTTTATCGGTCTGGGCCTTATGGGCAGGCCGATGGCGCTCAATCTCTTGAAGGCGGGCTATCCGTTGACGGTTTGGAATCGAACGGAAAGCAAAATGGCAACGTTGCTGGAGGCCGGCGCTAAGCCCGCGAAAAATCCCGCCGATGTGGCGAAGCAGTCGGAAATAATTTTTGTCATGGTTACCGACGCGCCGCAGGTGCGCGAAGTCGTGCTGGGCGAGCAGGGAATCATCCACGGCGCCAAGCCCGGCACGATTATTATTGATACCAGCAGTATTGCTCCTTCCGCCGAGCGCGAAATTAGTCGTAAATTGGCCGCCAAAAATATTCATTTGCTGGATGCGCCCGTTAGCGGCGGGCCGGAAGGCGCGGCCAAGGGCATGCTGGCCATCATGGTGGGTGGAGATGAAGCCGTTTTCAAAACCGCGCTGCCGGTATTGCAGGCCCTGGGCAAGACCATTCGCTATGTGGGCGGGCCGGGAATGGGGCAATTGGTGAAGCTCTGCAATCAGGTGGCCTGCGCCCTGAGCATTCTGGCGATGTCGGAGGCTTTTCTACTGGCGCAGCGCGGCGGCGCGGATATGGCGCTGGTGCGGGAGGTGCTGATGGGCGGGGCCGCCGGCAGTTGGATGCTGGAGAACTGGGGGCCGAAGATTATTGCCAATGATTACACTCCGGGCTTTACCGTGGCGAATTTCCAAAAAGATTTGCGCAATGTCATGCAGGAGGCAACGGATCTGCAAATTTCGCTGCCCGGCGCGGCGCTGGCGCATCAACTCTACCATGCCAATGAAATCGCAGGCGAATCCCAGGAAAGTAATGTGGCGATTTTTAAGACGCTGTTGCGCCTGGCCGGTGAACAAATCTGAGCGCCTATGCTAAAATAAAAGTCAATAGAGTGTCATTCTGAAAGAAGTGAACAATCTTGGACCGTCAACTTTGAAGATAGAGATGCTTCGCTGCGCTCAGCATGACGGTGAGAGTATTTCGGTTGGACTATAAGTGCTTTAATGTTTGATATGGACAAATGGCGTTCATAGAGTATAGTTATATGATTCGCTCAGCGCTCAACGTTGAACGTTGAACGATAAATACATCAAAAATAAAAATGCCTGGTAGGAAAGGAGAATCAGATGAATTTCTATGATCTGGTAAATGCCCGTTACAGTGTTCGCTCCTATAGCGACAAACCAGTGCCGGAGGAGGCCCTGCGCCGCATTCTGGAGGCCGCTCGCCTGGCGCCGTCGGCGGCCAACAAACAGCCCTGGCATTTCTTCGTAGTGCGCGAAGAGGCCCTGCGAAAAAAGCTCTTCCCCGACCAGCGCCAAAGCTGGATCGCATCTGCGCCGGTAATAATCATTGCCTGCGGCCTCCCCGGCAAGGCCTGGGTGCGCGGCTCGGACGGCAAAAATCATGCCGACATAGACATCGCCATTGCCATGGACCACATTATCATGGCGGCCACGGAAGAAGGCCTTGGCACCTGCTGGATCTGCGCCTTCGATGTGAAAACCGTCAAAGCCGGTTTGGGCCTCTCCTCCGAAATGGAACCCATCGCGCTCACTCCGCTGGGCTATGCCACCTCCGAACAAGGCGCACGCAGCCGAAAAGCGCTGGAGGAGATAGTTACCTGGTGGTAAAACAGAATTTCAGCCACTTTGCCGAAAGGAAAGGAACAAAAAATTAGGTTACTTTCCCATAATCAGAGCACCATCTGAAATTAACGATGCCGCTCAAGTGAGGTCAAAGTCATGCGTGAAATATGCCGGGTGAAGTTGGGACTAATAATTATGCTAGCCATAACATTTGTAGGCTTATCGCATGCAAATGTAGGCGCCGTCACTAATAATCCTGCATCATCCGGCAACGCAGTAGTCTATATTCGCATCAATATCATTGATGGACCTATTGTACAATTAGACAGATGTCAGATAATTAAACAAAGCTTAAACAATCCGAAGGATAGTAAAGTAATTTACGAAACAGGGCGTTTTCCCGGTTTAAAAGCAAAATTACAACTTGCACCTGTATTAGGCTATCCCCTGGGTTTCGGAATGTGCCCCTCCCCAAATGGGCGCTGGTTACTTGTCTGGGAGACTGTGGAACCTAAAGCTGAAGAAGGCACAGCATATCTTAAAACTGTATGGCTGATGGTGAATATCGTAACTGGAGAACGACATAAGATTGGTGAACAACCAGGCGACTCAACTGGATATTTTCCGTATTGGCTGGATAACAACCGCATACTCCTTGAAAGAGGTAAAGAAAACGCCATATATAACGTAAAAACTCATAAGTTAAATAATCCGCTACCTCAAAGAACAACGAGTTATTTTTCCACTCAGCGAGATATTGATGCTGATGAAATGCATACTCCCATTGATGAATTAAGCAGGCTTTGGCGGCAACAGTTTATCCGCGATCATTACGCACACGAGCTATCGCTGTTGAATAATGCACTCGGCAAGATTAAAGAACTGGATCTCTCAAGTTATCTGAATCAACATAATCAAACATATATTACAATTCCGCCAGATATCCCCGAAAATTTCCTGATTCGTCCAATGGGCATTGTTGACTGGGGTGGCCAAGGGTTGAACAAAAGCATTTGGCCCAGCGTAGCGATTTCTCCTGATGGGAAAATGCTCGCTCGTTGCGCGTTCATTAAAACAGGACGCGAAGCATCCGAGATGATTGCTGGGAAAACTGAAAAAAGCTATTTTTTCACGTCAGAAATTGCTGTCTTTTCGCTTTCTTCCGGTAAACGCTTATGGGGTAAGTCTGTGCCACAGCCATATTCGCAGCCATATGAAACTGCCATGTATTTCCAGCATCCACCGCGCATTCAATGGATTAGGGCGCCTTGGTTTAAGGATGTAAGATGGAGCAGAGATGGACGCTACCTTTATTTTGCGACCAGGGACGAAATGGCAAAAAAATATCAACAAATGGAAAAGGTTTCCGTGTTAGATTCAAATACCTGGAAAATAGTGCTGGAAATCCCCGGTGCCACGGATGCTTTTATCATACCCGCGGTCAAATAGGCTTGTCTATTATAATCTCTGTCATTCATGCGTTCCCCTTGAACTAAATAAGCCGCGAGCCGGCAAACCAGCATCACCAATGCGCTCGGCAAGATCACGACCAATGTCTATGATGATGCGGGCCGCGTGATTGCGACGGTCAATTCGCTCGGTTATCGCACGACCCTGACCTACAATGCCAATGGGCAGATGACCTGCATGGAAGATGCGAACAACCAGCGCACGACTTACAGCTATGACGCCCTCGGGCGGCAGCTTGATGTTACCGACGCCAATAGCAATATTACGACCAATGTCTATGACGCCGTCGGGAATCGCATCGCCATGATTGACTCCCGCGGCAAGTGCCGCTAAAAAAGAATTGGGATTTTATTAACAGATTCTATGAAAGCCCTATATAGAGATAACAAGGGATATAGAGTTATTTTTTTAGCATTAGCTGCATCAATGCTATTTTTATTACTCGCGCTAGGAACAGGACTTGTTCTGAGACGCGCCATAGGAAGTACTCCAATAGACTATGGTAAGCGTCCACGTGAGATGGTCTTCAGGGAGATATTAGGCAAAACTATTCCTAGAGGTATATCTAACCTTGAGATAACTGGTCGGATTCATTTTGTTGGTCAGGTGAAAATGAGTTTTAATGCAACAGAGTCAGCAATTAGAGAATTGATTCCCGGATTCAGGCCGATTACAGCAGAACAGTTTTTGCAGAAGGTAACTTCATTAGATCCACCCGAATACAATGCTGACTGGCACAAACTTCTCAAATCTCACAATCTCGATTTTTACGCTTTTGACACTTTTCATAAGACCCGTTCTTTGAATTGGACAGGGGCAATCGCCGTGGATAAAGAGCATGGTAAAATATACGTGTATGCCGCTCCCCTTTGAGAATCCTTAAATAGTGCGCGCGAACCATAGCTTTATACCTATCACGCGCTGGGACGTCAGCAGACACAGCTTGATGCCAAAGGACAGACGATTACCTTTGTCTATGATGCGGCGGATCGCATGACGCGCGAGGAATATTCGGAACGGTCGCCGCCAGGTGTGCGCCCTGCCGACGTTCCGGGAGTAATCAACCTGAACCACCTTATTGCGCATTCCCGGGTTTCCGTGGCAGAGATTCTGAGGGTTTGTGAGCCCTTATGCAAAGTTATTTCGGTTGCCGGAGTTGTCTCCCATAGACCTGTCGTGTTGGGAAGCGCGATAACCGCAAGAGTGCTTGTATTGACCATGACCTTCACTGCGCCTCCGTTGTATGGGGTGGCTATTCTCATTTCAATTCTATACACCCCAGTGGTCGGCACATCAATCGTGTAGTCCATCCAATCACCGGTCTTGATATTTGCCTGTTGTCCCCCGGTTGCGCAGTTCAGGAACCGAACGCCGCGGTTCGCTACACAGGATTCAACTTCATAGTGCAGAACGCCGGGTAGGGCGGCCATGGGCGCTTCCGGTATCTGTGCCGGAGGAGGTAAGGGCGCAGGCGCCGGCTTTTCCGATAGCGCCGGCGGCGCAGTCGGCGCCGGCTGCGGCGTCGGCAAAGGAGTCGCTTTATACTTGAATACCTGTATTTCCGAAGCCGTGGCCCATCCCCCTTCGCCCGATACTGCTTCAAGCTTTACGCATAGGGCGTTCGTATGTAGAAACGTAACAGGTTTTCCAGAATCATCCGGCTTCCACGTGCCGGACGCAACTTTTTGAAACTCTTTTCCATCATTGCTCAAGTAGAGATTATAGGCCGTTATGGTTCCGTTGCCGCCGCCGGTCCTGGGCCAATAGACAACCTTGTCTATGTCATAGAGCTTGTCGAATGTTATTGTAACGGATTGAGGAAGCGGCGGGCTTCGGTCGTATCTGGTATGCCAGAGGCCCTCCATTACTCCATCAACCGTGTTGGCTCCTGTTTCACCGCCTTCGTGACTCGTATCTGTTGCGGTCAGTTGTGACGGCAGTAAAAGATCCATTTCAATGTCCATCGCAGGTTTCAGGGCATTATACATTCGCCAGAGGGACGCGAGATTTGAGACATGTAATCCATCGGAGATCTTCATCACCAGGTTCTGTGCGAATTGGGCGAGTATGGTCGGGTCTATCTTGCCGAGGATGGCGGGGTCCTTGATGGAATCGAGCATATCAGCCAACTGATCCGGATAGTTGTAAAATGCTGTTGATTGATCCGCAAACAGACTCGTCCACTCAGCGTTGGTGGTCCCGGCATCGCGCTTCATGCGGGCAACCAGTTCCTGCCAAAGCGAGAAATCCAGAGGATTGATTTTCAGAGCTGTTTTCAGGACCGCCTTGGCCTGATCTGCCGAAGCCAGCGTGTCTGCAAGCCATTTCAAATGCTGAACCTGTGAAAATCTGGCTTGATTTAATCGGGCTTCTGCTTCAAGCCGGAAATAAGACATCGGTATGCCGCCGGTTTCAGACTCATCCCACCCGGAGATATCATGGGCAATGTTCCAAATACCAGGCGCAGTCTCATAGGCAAACGCGCAATGGCCTGGTTGGCCCATAATCACGGCCGGCATTCCAAATGCCTGACACGCCATTGCTCCGGTAAATGAAATCGCGCCGCACATGCCTCCGTCTCTCACCAGCTCCCGGTAATTGTGCGACCCCACGGGTTCCTTATAGGCAAGCAGTCCACTTACTTGCTGAATTTTATCCTGCCTCCTTAAGTCCGGACGAAATGTGGCAACCATTTCCCTCATCCAGGTTAGATCGCTATCAGATGCCCAGGCGTTTATAACCCGCTGATACTCCCAGACTGAAAGATGGTTGAAAATAGGAAAGAGTTCATGGTGGAGATAAGCGGATTTGAAATGCTCATAGCGATTAACCGGATCAACGCTCTCTGTACTGCCAAAAATACCCCCAGGCTGGGCGAGAGCAGTGGCAATGGCAAGCTTGAGGTAGATTCCCTTTTTTGAATCCCGGTCCCGATGGAAGATCTTTTCCCAAATAGCCAATGAATTAGTATGCGTGTCTATTTTCTGTGCCTTCGGCCCGAAACTTCTACCTTCCAAATATAACTCCATGGCCGACGTGTTGCCCAGCATCCATTTCAAGAAGGTCCGGTTCTCTTTAGAAGCTCTCGCGAAGCTTCCCATATTTTCAACACCGCTCTGAAACAGGATTTGTCTTTGCGCCAAAGTTTTTTCAAATACAGGGTCACTCAATGTGTCTTTGAGCGTATTGAGTGAGATTTTCGCTGTATCAGACGGCACTTGCCGACTTAGCCACAGAGAAAGGTTGGTGAAATAGGCGTTGAAGTCGCCCGCACTGATTGCCGCATCCACAGCATGGGTATTTGGTGAAAAGGCGGAGGCGCTCGCCGAAAGCGACATCGGCAAGACACAGACCACAAGTAATCGTACAATTTCTTTACTGAAGTCGAATAGTTTCATAACACCCTCTCTTTTTCCGTGACTGTTTAGTCCCCGGCTAAACATAAGTTACTACCCCTTGTCAGCCCTGACGAAGCCTTTCCTCCACTTGCTTTTGATCTATTCCGATAATGCCGATGACCTTTTCCTTATGATGCTCGCCGCCGAGCAGCAATATTCTGGATTTGGGCACACCCAGCCAGTCTGCTACCAAGGCAAGGCACATCTCATTGGCCTTGCCTTCGGCGGGCGGCACGGTAACGGATACCACAAGATTGCCCGCAACAACCTGCACTTCCCGCCGGCTGCTTTTGGGCTTAACGGTAACCTTTATGCGTGCTGTTACTTCGCTCTTGGTCATGGTAACTTGCCCGATGAATACAGAGAAAAAGATGGGGGCATGAGCGATGGGCCTTCGCCTGCTACTTTGCTCGCGCCGGGCGCTTACCGGCGGCGCTGGCGGCAAGTCGTTTACGGCCTAATTCACCTTTTGGGCTGCCGGACTTTACCCCGAAATTGCGCTTTTCCGGATGTTTGTCAAGATGCTGCTGAACGGCATTCTCAAACATCTGTAAATCGGGAGTTCGCTCCGGAGTTACCTTGGTGGGAAGGTTGGTATGTCGCCAGTAGCCCAAACCAATCAAGCCAAGCATAATGGCAAATATCAGCGCTATCAGCCAGTATGGCAATTTGCGACGCGTGATTGAGGGCTTCATGGGTCTTGGTTCCTCTTAGGCGCGGAATCGAATTCGCAAGTATCGCCGGTAAGTTCGCAAGAGCGCTTTTTGGGCCAAATTCACTATTGGCAGGATATATTATGCCAGCCTGACTGTCAAGCATTGCACACGTATTGCACACCTATTTCCATTTTTCATCATTGCGAATCGGCAGGAAACATGGTAAAATAGCTATGTAGAAAAGGATTCCGAGATAACCCTGCGGTGTTCGTGAATGCTCTCAAAAGTCTGGAGCCAACACTCGATCTTCGGGAGCCAAAGTCTGAGGTCTAAGTGGTATCCTCGGTCTGTCGGGGAAGCGCGCGGAACTCAGCGCGGCGCCCACCTGCTATAGCAGGTTCTCAAACTGCGAGGCACACGGCACTGCGGGGTTTTTATTTGTCCGACATAGTTCACCCTTCGGCATTTGACAACAAGCCAAAGCTGCATTTATGTATGGTTGCTCCATCAAAATCAGGCTTTTTTCTGAAGCAAGACAAGCTAGGCTAAGGCATGAACGAAGTTGATTTGGTTGTAATCCTCGTCATTGCTCTGAGCGTTTATCATGGCGCGACAAGAGGAGTCCTTACCGGCGCGGTTGATCTTGGTTCCTTGCTCTTGGCGCTGATTATCGGTTCCTCAAGCTGGCGAATTGCCGCGGCGCTATTCAAGGCCATTGGATTCCCGGAGTTTTTGGCCGGACTGCTGGGTTTCGCGTCATTGACGATGGGGATTGCCGTCGGCTGTGTTTATCTCGGGCTGTGGCTTTTGCGCAATGTGAAACCCTCCAAATGGACGGATCGCATCGGCGGGGGAGCGTTTGGCTTCATCTTCGGCTTTCTGCTTACCGCACTCATCTTGATGGCTTCCGGAGCTTTGCCTAATGCCTATAAGCCAATTCAACAATCTGCACTGGGCCTTGGGGTGGTAAGCCTGGTTCCCGCTTTTTATACCGATGCAGAAAGCGCGGGCCTGGCACTCCCGAAATTGGTTATGCTCCCGCTTGATTACCGGGATGAGGTTGAAGGAACCCGCAAGGGACTGCAATATCTGCAAATCAACTTCAGCAAGCTGGATGGCGCTACCTGCATGAAATGCCGCGGCAAAATGGTCTATGACGGCTATCAGTTTCGGCGCGGCACATTGCTCTCCCCAAAATTTCACTGCTCCCAATGCGGCCGAACTACGGACGGCTGCCAGTCTTTTGAGGGATTTCACACCATCTACGGCCGCTGTCCGGTTGATCTTGCAAAGGAAGGTATCCGGTTTGATTGCGGAGTGTGGACGAATGACAGCTTCATCGTCCCGAAAGGCCCTTGCCCGATAGACGGGAAGGTTTTTTCCGAAGCAGATATTGGTATGCCGGAGGACTGAGAATAGTTCCGGTCAGTGAGCTATTTTCACCCTCCTGGCGTCGAGACTTAGGGTGTTATCGTCAGGATTTCTTATACGGCCCGGCGATGACTTCAAGAAAAGCTTCCGTTGCTAAATACCGCTTTGCCGCCTCCATCAATTGCTCTTTTGTGAGTGAGCGAATTATTGCCGGGAAACGTTGCAGATAATCCAAGCCCAGTTGGTAGTATTCTATCTCCAGAATTGCGCCGGCGATGCCGTCGTTGGTTTCCAGCCGCAAAGCCAGCGACCCAATCTGGTTGCTCTTCGCATCGGCCAATTCCTCCTCCGCAACCGGCTCGGAGGTTAATCTTTTCAGTTCCAACAGAATGCTGTCATGGGCTTTGGCCACATTCTTGGGATTCACCCCCGCCTGCACTACCCAGTGGCCGGCATGCTTCCAGGCCTGCAGCCGCGAAAAAGAATAATAGGCCAATCCCTGCTCGTCTCTGACCTTCTTGCCCAGTCGGCCATATAATCCGAGCCGACCTACAATCAGGTTTGCCATATCCGCGGCATAATAGTCCTTGTCGGTGCGCTTAAGCGCGGGAAATCCCAGGACAATATCTGCCTGCGATTTATGCATCATGGATTTGATTTCGGTTGTCGCCTTCTGCCTGGGCGCCAGCGCGGGAAGATCTGGTGGGGCAGAACTGCCCTTTTGCCAGCCGGCAAAAGCGCCTTCCACGGCATCCCGCACGGAAAGCGGATTGACATCACCTACAATGACCAGCATGAGATCCTGGGGACGGAAATAGCTATGGTGAAAGTCGGCCAACTGCTCGCGCGAAATGACCGCAATGGTCTCTTCACTGCCCAGGCTAGTGCGTCCATAAGGATGCCCGGCCGGATAAAGCAGCCGCCGAAAGGTCTGCTCTGCAACAGTTCTTGTGTCATCCATCTGTTCGCGTATGCCGGTCAGCAACTCCGAGCGCACCTTGTCAATTTCGTTTGAAGGAAATATGGGATTGCGCCAGCAGTCGGAAATTACCTCCAGCAAATGCGCCACATCACCCGAGAGGCACTTTGCGCTGCAATAGGCTTCTTCAAAAGAAGCTCCAAAAGAGAGACTTGCGCCCAGGGATTCAACTTCCTCGGCGACCTGTTGGTAAGTGCGTTTTTCCGTGCCGCGCATAACCAGTCGGCTGGTGAAGCCGGCCAGGCCCGCTACCTCATCGGATTCGCGAATTCCGCCTGCGGAGAGCGATCCTCGAATGCCGGCAATAGGAACATTCGGATTCGGGCAGACCAGCAGCACGCCGCCAAACGAAAGCGGGAAGCGCTCCACAGGCAAGGCCGTCTTTGCATCTGAGCTGGCTTTGCTTTGCTTTGAGGAAAAATGAAACACCTTCGGTGGGTCTCCTTTTTCCGCTTCTCCGGCCGGCTCTTCGGTAGGTATGAACCAACCCAAAGTCTGGTTTTCAGTCTTTAGATACTTCGCCGCGATTTGCTGCACATCGGCAGGCTTCACTTTCGAGAGGTTCTCTACCAGCGTATCGAGATAATCATACGAAGCGATGCTGGTGAAATATCCCAGTGCAAAGGCTTGTCCGGTAACCCCGTCCAGCCCATAGGCGAGCTGGGCGCGGGTTTGGCGCAGGGCCTTCTCCAACTCCTGAGTTGTCGGCGGAGCATCGGCAATTCTGTGCAGTTCATTTAATAAGGCCTCCTCGACTTGCTGAGGCTCAATGCCGGTGCGCGTGGTGGCCCAGAAGCTGAAAAGCGAGGGATCTTGGGAAAAGGGGAGAGAGGAGCCGGCCGCGGAAGCCAGATTCGCGTCCACCAGCGCGCGGTAAAGTCTGCTGGAACGTCCCATCCAGGCGCCGCTGGAAAAACCAAATGACTTGGCCCCGCTCAGCACCGCATCCAGCATTATCAGCGCGACAAAATCTTCATGGCTTGGAGAGGGAATATGATATCCCATTTGCAGATAGGCCGCGGTGCCCGGGCGGCGCAGGCAAACGCGCCTCTCCGCCTGCTGCGGGGGTTCAATACTTTTCAGCGGCGGCGGAGCTACCTGGGAATTGATGGACCCGAAATATTTTTCTATCTTTCAATAACACGGTCGTTTCAAAATCTCCCACCACCAAAAGCATGGCATTATTCGGACCGTAATAGGTGCGATAGTAGTCATACAGTTCGTCTCGGGTCGTCGTTTGGAGATCGCTCATATAGCCGACTATAGGCCAGCGATAGGGATGATGGCGAAAGGCTGTGCCCATCACCTCTTCACTCAAAAGATATTCCGGATTGTTCTCCGCGCCTTCCCGTTCCGAAATAATTACGGTCCGCTCGGATTCCGTTTCCGCGGGATCGAAGGCGGCATTCGCCATGCGGTCCGATTCTATATCAAGCCCTAGTTCAACTTTGTCGGCCGGCAGAGATTCAAAATAGATCGTATAATCCTGAGAGGTGAAGCCGTTGTTATAGCCCCCGACGCGCGCCACCTGTTTGAAAATATCGCCCTTTTTGAACCTTATCCCGCCCTTAAAAAGCATATGTTCCACCCAATGAGAGCAGCCGGTGATGCCCTCTCGCTCATTGCGTGAGCCCACCTTATACCAGGCCCAGACGGTAACCACGGGTGAGGTATGAATCTCCTTCGTCAAGACGCCAAGTCCGTTGGCTAATTTTGTCAGTTTCACTCCGGTTGCAATAGACATCTGCATTCCTTTCGATCCAGTATCTTGAATATTCATCATGCTTTCGCGTCGGCAGTGGCGAAGCAAGCTTATTGTCCACTTCCCGATACTGTCGGCGCCTCGGGCAGCCTTATTACGGGCGGCTCCACGTTTCCATTTTCGGGGTTTGTCTCGGCCGGCCGTTCCCTTTGGCCCCGGCTGACCAGCAGATGCACTTCGGTCTTTTTTAACACACGCGTGCCCGGGGTCGGGAGCTGCCCAACCACAAAGTCCTTTGGCAGCTTGGGATGAAAAATGAGTCGGACTTTCCCAAGGTTCAAAAAACGCTTTCTTATCAGATCTTCGGCTCTTCCTTGAGAGATCTCACGAACATCCGGCACCTTCGTCCATTTTGAGCCGGTAGAGATGATAAGATTTACCTTTCTATTTTGCTTTACCAGCCTTCCCGCATTTGGCCGCGCCTCAATGACTCTTCCCGCGGGTACGGTTTCGCTGGGGCGATACGCGCTTATTTCAGCCAACAATCCGGCATTTTGAAGCAGCATCAGCGCTGCCTTTTCGTCTAATCCCTCAACTCTCGGGACATTGACCTCCTTCGGCGCGGTAGCCTGCCAGACCAGCAAAAACGCGTAGACTAGCCCGACAATTATTGCCAAAGAGACAATCAACTGCACCAGCGCCAGCCAGGGCGAGGGTGGATTTTGTCTCTTGGATTCCCCGGTCATACCGGCGCTGAATACTATATTCGATTCCCCTGGTTGACGCATGGTTATCTTCTCCGAATCTGGCTTATGGCGGCCTGATGTTGTGAAAAAGTCCTTGAGAATATATGCGAGCCATCGGGCCTGGCGAC
>Ga0315288_10001130_pt1 | contig 34257 bp, 32 predicted proteins | sample YL17G11_20_MG_FD_203454 | JGI IMG/M metagenome (GOLD analysis project Ga0315288, IMG submission 203454) | Sediment microbial communities from Yellowstone Lake, YNP, Wyoming, USA - YL17G11_20 | ecosystem: Environmental > Aquatic > Freshwater > Lake > Sediment | place: USA: Wyoming | collected...
TCCCCGAATGCTTAAACCTGTGAATGGGGAGGATTTTCGGGCGTTTTATCGGGACCTCGCCGCTTGGATATATGGGTTGAAGTAATTCGAACAAATACGTGCCCGTTATTGATCCTCGCGAGCGGCCGGAGGGGGCAGGGCAACCCGACTCCGTTTGTTAGCGCGGGGAGCGTAGCAACGTGGCGATCCGACCCAATGGGTCGTCCTGAGCGAAGCGAAGTAGCTCGTACAACTTTTTACCAGTGTGGTGTATCAGCAATGACTTTATAATTCTGTCATTCCGGACTTGGTCCGGAATTCAGTTTAAAAAGGCCTGGATTCCCACCTGCGTGGGAACGACGTCTGGATTCCCGCTTTCGCGGGAATGACAGGGAAAAAGCGTCATACCCTTGTCATCCCCGCGGTCTCTCTCGTCATCCCCGCGGAGGCGGGGATCCAGGTTACTGGCCGAACGGGCTGGATTTCCGCTTTCGCGGGAATGACGGTTACGGGAATGACGGTTCCAGGATTATTGTTAAGCCGTTATTGAGACGCAACACTAAATCAGCTCACGGAGAAATCCCAGGGCCGGGCGGACGCGGATGCCGTCCGGAGACAAAAAGTCTTTTTTTCCGACGGCGGAGATCTGGACGGCCTCCGCGGCCGGGAACCTCGCTTTCATGTAGCGCAGGCCGCGAGAGATCTCGGTGTCATCCCATTTGACCTCGACGAAGCGAATCGGATTGGGTCCGTCGCAGAGGACGAAATCGATTTCCCGGCCATCCACGTCCCGGAAATAACGCAATTCAAGGTCGCGTCCGAGCGCATCTTGTTCGAAATGAACCCACTTCATCAAATGCGAAGCAACCAGGTTTTCAAAGCGCTGGGGGAGATCGGAAACCTGCGTCCAGTCATAATGGTAATGCTTCTGCTCTTTTTTCACGGCGCGGATGGCTGGTGCGCCGAACGGGGCGAGACGAAAAAGCGAATACATCCGCTCCAAGACCTGCAGCCAGCGAGCGACGGTTTTATGGCTGACCTGCAAATCCTCGCGCAAGGCATTGATCGACAAGGGCGATCCGACGAGTTGAGGAAGCCGCAAGGCTAGAAGCTCGAGGTTTCCCAGATCGGCGATCGATTCCAAAGAGGCGATTTCCTCCCGGATGACGCGGCTTCGGTATTCGCGCGACCAGCGCCTGGCTTCCGTCTCGGAACCGGAAAGGAACGGCTCCGGGAACCCCCCGAGATGAAGCAAGTCGAGCAGCTCCGCCTCTTTTTTCATCTTCAGCTCCGCCGCGGAGAACGGGTGGAGCCGGAGTAAATGATAACGGCCCTGGAGTGAATCGCCGCCGTAGCGATAGAGGTCAAGGCGCGCGCTCCCGACGACGAGAATCTTCCAACGGCGGGCGGGATCGTCGACGAGCCCTTTCAAATAGTTCCGCCAGGAACGGTATTTATGAATTTCGTCGAAGACAATCGTCGCGCTCGGGGGAAGTTCCCGGCGCAAGATCCGTTCCCGATGCTCGGGAACGTCCCAGTTGAGATAATCGCCCTCGCCCCGGATGATTTGCCTGGCCAATGTGGTTTTCCCGACCTGGCGAGGTCCGGCGATAAAGACCATTTTTCGCCCCAGGTCCTGCCTGACCTGAGCGGCCAGATACCGTGTTTTCATATAAAAAGAATACTACTAATTTAACCTGGTGTCAAAAATGCTCGCGAGTTTTTTAGCGTGTGGCAATCGTAATCCCCCCTCACCCCCCTTTAGGAAAGGGGGGGAATTATGATCGGCGCGCACGATTAAGGAGATCCTTCGCTTCGCCCAGGATGACACAGAAAGGAGGGAAGGGGGGATTAGCGTTCCCCCCTTTGCTAAAGGGGGGTGAGGGGGGATTATGATCGTCACGTTGCTTCGCTCAGTATGCGAGGGCGGTTCACAGAGAGTGGCTTTTGTTCTTTCGGCGGTTGCTCTTCTCGGATCGGCTGACAGCCTGAACTGTTTTCAGGACATCGCGTAAAACAGGCAGGACCAACAGATCCTTGGGTCTCCGGACGGCTTCCTTACTCTTGATGATGCGATCCAGCTCCAGGACTTTGACCTTGACTTTTCCGAAGCGGACGTCGATGGTATGATTCCATTCATCCGCGAAACCGTTCAGTCCATGCATGGTCACGACAACGTCAAAAAGATTGACTCCATCCCCGGCGAACATCGGGGGGTTCAATCCGATTTGATGAACAAACACCCCTCCTACCTTTTTTAGAGCCTTCCCTATTCCAGGACTCTTAAGGTTTTCGAACCACAAATCGATATCCTGGGTCACGACGGGAGCTCCTTGAAGCGCCGCCGCGGAGAGTCCGACGATCATAAAACGAACCCGGTTTCGCCCGAGTTCCTCGAGAAACCCGGTTTCACGTTTTGTAAACGGAGAGGGCTTGTCCACGGATTAAGCTCCGACGGAGTCGATCGATTGGGTTATCCCGAAGGCAGAGCAATGTGTGGCGCACCGTATCCCGGTCGATAGAGGGGTGCCGCGCCGCAATACGGTCGATATCTTGAACAAGAGCTCTGACCTCGCTCATCTCGGGCCCTTCGTCTTCGAGGAGCGCCGAGGGAGATACGCCTAAGGTTTGGGCTATCGCCTGAAGGGATTTCGGAAGAAGCTCGTCCTTACGCATAAGATGATAGTAGGCGGTTTTGCTGACGCCCGCTTCCCGAAAAAGAAGGCTGAGAGTCCAGTTGCGCGAAACGATAAGCTTGAATAGTTTTTCCCTCGAAATCCTCACGAGGCAATAGTACTATAATTTAGGACTTCAGGTCAAGCCAGGAATTGCTGATAGTGTGTTGTATCCGCAATGACTTTACAATTCTGTTTCCGGACTTGATCCGGAATCCAGTCTTTTTAATCTGGATCCCCGCCTCCGCGGGGATGACGGTTGCGGGAATGACGGTTCCAGGATTATTGTAAAGCCGTTATTGAGACGCAATACTAGCATTACCCCCCTTTAGAAAAGGGGGGAATATTAGTTTCCCCCTTTACTATCGGGGGGAGAAGGGGGATTAGCCACGTCGCTTCGCTCCTCGCGATGACCGGCTCTATCGGAAATTTTGGGTCGTATCCATTTGGGATCCTTCGCGTCGCTCAGGAGGACACAGAGGGGGTTAAGGGGATTAGCGTTCCCCCCTTTGCTAAAGGGGGGTGAGGGGGGATTATAATCGCCGCGTCGCCCAATTTGCTCAAGTCGCCGATTTTAATTAGAATTCCTGTGCGGTGTGAAGGATCGCGAGGTTAGGTGCACGCGATCGCCACGTCGCTTCGCTCCTCGCGATGACGCGCAAGTCCCAATTTGCTCCTTACCACGATTTTTAATAAAATTCCCAGCCTATCCATAGGAGGTCCATCATGAGGAGAGCGTTGGTCTGCGGCGCCGGGGGATTCATCGGGAGCCACCTGGTCAAACGGCTGAAAAAGGACGGAGTCTGGGTCCGGGGCGCGGACCTGAAATATCCCGAATTCTCGCCGACCGCGGCGGATGAATTCCTTATCTTAGACCTCCGCGAGGAGAAAAACTGCCAGGCGGCCGTGACGCTCCCGGACGGCGGGCGGTTCGACGAGGTCTATCAGCTCGCCGCCGACATGGGCGGGATGGGCTTCATCCACTCGGCCGAATGCGAGATCATGCGCAACAGCGCCCTTATCAACATCCACATGACCCACGCCGCGGCGACGGTGGGCGCTAAACGCTATTTCTTCTCGTCGTCGGCCTGCGTGTACCGGAACATGAAAGCCGATGAACCGGCCCTCACGGAGGACGACGCCTATCCCGCCCTTCCCGACAACGAATACGGCTGGGAGAAACTCTACGCGGAGCGGGCGGCCATGGCCTACGGCCGGCGCTACGGGATGACGGTAAGGCTGGCCCGGTTCCAGAACTGTTTCGGGCCGGAAGGGACATGGCGGGGAGGACGGGAGAAGGCGCCGGCGGCGCTGTGCCGGAAAATCGCCGAGGCCGCGGACGGCGGCACGATCGAGGTCTGGGGAGAAGGCTCGGCCATGCGCGCCTATACCTATATCGACGACATGGTCGAAGGCATCCTCCGGCTGATGCACAGCGATCTCGAGAACGGAGTGAACATCGGCCGCCCGGAATACGTCTCCGTGGACGAGCTCGTCGCGATAATCGCGGCGGTCGCCGGAAAGAAGATCCACATGAAACACATCGCCGGGCCGGTCGGCGTCCTGGCCCGGAATTTCACCAACGACCGCATCCGCTCGACGGGCTGGGAATCGAAATTCTCGCTGAAGGACGGCATCGCCCGGACGTATCCTTGGATCCGGGAGCAGGTTGAGGCGCGACGCTAGCTGGATGAGATCCCTCGAAAGACTCGGGACGACTCTTCGAGTCGGATCGCCACGTCGCTGCGCTCCTCGCGATGACAGAGTAAAAAGAAGATATCTGGAAATATATATATCTTTCTTGACGACGCGCCTTCGCCGGCCTATATTGTTCGTAAGGAAGGCCTCATGAAGAAAAAAATCGGAACGGTCATGGAAGACAGTCTCCTTTGGGAGGCGAAGAAGATCGCCCTCGAAAAAAAAGAGACGCTCAGCCGGGTGTTCGAGGCGGCCATGGAGGCTTATCTCGAGAACATCAAAAAAGAGAAACGGTCCAAAGGGATCGTCCGAAGAACGCGGGGGATGTTCAAACCGACGGCCGAGGAATTCGAAGAGGTCATGAATGAGCCCGGCGTTTATGACGTTTAAAGAGCTCGAAGCGGGAGCTGATGTCTTTATCGACGCGAATATTTTTATCTATCACTTTCTGGACATGTCCGCGGATTGTTCCGATTTCCTGGCTCTCTTGGAGGAGGGCGGCTATCGGGGATTGACTTCGGTCAATGTCCTGGCGGAAGTCCTCCACCGGATGATGATGATGGAAGCGAGAACCAAGGATCTGGTCAAATCGCCGGGGACGCTCAAACAACTGAACAAGAAGCCGGACCTGATTCGCCGCTTGGTCAAATATTCCACGATCGCTCAAGTCGTTCCGGATATGGGGATCAGCATCCTGCCGTTGACGCCGGAACATCTTCTGGCCAGCCAGGCCGTTCGCTCTCAATACGGGCTCCTCATCAACGATTCTTTGATCGTGACCATGATGAAAGAAAGCGGAGTGATCAATTTAGCCACGAATGATGAGGCCTTTCGCCGGGTCGAGGGGATCCGGGTTTACGGGCCGGCGGACGTGAAAAGGAAATAGATGAAGAATAAAGCGTGGGACTACCTCATCGTCACGGCCGGGAACGAAGCGCAGGCCGCCGCCTACCGCGCGCTCCTCGACGAGCGTCGGGCGCTGGGGCTCATTCCCGACGTGAGCGAGGGCCTGGTCGTTCCCGACGCGAAAGGCAAGCGGATCGGGAGCGGCGGGAGCACGATCCTGTGCTTATTGGCGGTGCTCAACGAAGAGCTGGGGTCGCGTCTACACTTTCCACTTTTTCGTGGAAAGTGTAGACGCGACCCCAATTTTTCCATCTTATCCAACCTCCGCGTTCTCATCGTCCACGCCGGCGGAGACTCCCGGCGCTTGCCGGCCTATGGGCCCTGCGGCAAGATCTTCGTTCCGATCCCCGGAGAATCCGACCAGGCCGTGCCGCTGACGATCTTCGACCGGCTCCTTCCGACATACCTCGCTCTGCCGCCGAACGCCGCCGGAAAAGGGCAGGTCGTCGTGGCCTCCGGCGACGTCCTCCTCTTCTTCGACCCAAGCAAGGTCCGGTTCGACCGCGAAGGAATCACCGGCCTGGGCGCGTACGCCGCGCCCGAAACGGCCAGAAACCACGGCGTGTTCTGCGCCGGACCCGACGGCCGGGTCCGGACGTATCTCCAAAAGCCGTCCGTGGAGGAACAGGCCAAAAATGGGGCTATCGACCATGCCGGGCAGTCCGTCCTCGACATCGGCGTTTTCAGCCTAGACGGTCCGGCCGCCGCCCGCCTGCTTGCGCTCTGCGACCCGGTTCAAACGAAAGCGGGGCGTTGGACCTGGAGCGGCGACTTCGTCAAGGCCATCGAGGAGTTCGGGCTGGATTTTTATCGCGAGATCACGACCGCCATGGGGACGGAGACGCGATGGGATGATTATGCGCGGTCCGTCCGGCGGGCCGGCTCCCGCCTCCCGGACCGCCACTTGAGGAAGGTCCATCAGGCGCTGGCCGGAACGCCCTTTTTTGTCTCGCTCCTCCCGCGCTGCGATTTTCTTCATTTCGGAACGTCCCATCAGCTCATCGCCGGCGGCAACGCCCTCGAGGGCGAGGGGCACGGCCCGGCGCGCCATCGATCGTGTCTCGATATCAACAACGCGATCACCGGCGAGGGAAAGCTCATCGGGACGGACTCCTGGGTCGAGGGCTGTCGCATCCAGGCCGCTCTGACCCTCGGCGGCGAGAACGTCGTTGCCGGGGCCGACGTCGACGAACCGATATCGCTCCCTCCCAAGACCGTCTTGGACATCGTGAAAGGCAGAAACCGCCGGGGAAAAGCGGTCTGGTTCGTCCGCTGCTATGGGATCGACGACGGGCTCGGCCAAGCCGAGGCCGAGGGCGCCGCTATGCTCAATCGGCCGGTCGGGCAATGGCTGGAGATCATGGACGCCCAGGCGGAGGACGTCTGGGGCGCGAACAGCAAGGCCCGCGACCGGATGATCTGGAACGGCCGGTTCTTTCCCGCCGTCGATCGTATAATCCCCCCACACCCCCCTTTAGAAAAGGGGGGGGAGAATAGACCAATGTCCCCGGCTTATACCGAGTGGATGTGGATGCTTGAGCCGGAAAAAGCGTCTACTGCTCAAAAAGAGGCCTGGCGATCCGCCGACCGCTACAGTTTTGAGGAAATGGCCGGGCTGGCTTCGCACCCGGATTTCAACGAAAGGCGGCGCGGAAACCGGGCGGAAGATATTTACGCGAACGTATCGCGCCTGTTCAGCCCGCGAAGCGGATTCTCCGCCGCCGAGCTTCATCACGTCCTGAGGGCCCTCGCCCCGGACAAGCGGGCGGCGCTGTTGGCCGGGATCATCAAGGACGCGTTCCGGCTTTTCGGAAAGAATTCCCTGGCCTCCGGCATCGAGAAGCTCGCCCTCTCGAGGATCTTCCACTCTTTGGGCTCGGCCGTTGGGTCCGCGTCCGGGCAAATAGGCATTAACGGCCGCGGCCTTCTGAGGGCCGTCGACGACCGGCTCTCCCCCGCCGAGCGCGCTTGGATCCGTTCCCAAAATATCCCCGCTCCCTCCGCGGTGCCGCCGCGCGCCTGGGCGAGAGCGGCCCGCGATGCGGCCTTCGAGAACGTCGGCCGGACCATCGTCCTCAGCACGGCCCCGGCCGGAGACCATCCAAAATGCGCCTTGCGGTCCGACGAGATCGTCTGGGGGCGCGCGCCGGCCCGCTTCGACCTGGGCGGCGGATGGTCGGACACCCCGCCGTATTCGCTGGAACACGGCGGCTGCGTCATCAACGCCGCGGCGAACCTCAACGGCCAGCCGCCCATCCAGGTCTACGCCCGGGTGACCGGCGAGCCGAAGATCGGGATCTTCTCGATCGACCACGGCGCGGGCCTCACAGTCCGGACGCTCGACGAACTCCTCGATTACCGGAAGCCGGCCAGCCGGTTCGGCCTGGCCAAGGCGGCCCTCGCCCTGTCCGGGTTCTCCCCCGCGACCGCGGCCTGGCCGAAGGGGACGAGGACGCTCGGGGACATGTTGAAAAAGTTCGGAGGAGGGATCGAGCTGACCACCCTGGCCGCCATCCCCTCGGGGAGCGGATTGGGGACCTCCAGCATCATGGGCGCCGTCCTAATGGCCGTCGTCAACCGGCTGATGGGACGGACTCTCACGGAGCGCGAGCTCTTTCACCGCGTCCTTCAGCTCGAGCAGGAGCTGACCACGGGCGGCGGATGGCAGGACCAGATCGGAGGCGTGCTTCCCGGGGTGAAAGTGATCACGGCGGACCCCGGGCTGATCCCCGATCCGCGGATCCAATATGTCACGCCCGACGTGCTCGACCCGGCACTGAACAAGGGCCGGACCCTGCTTTACTACACGGGGCTGAGGCGGCTGGCCAAGAACATCCTCCGGACCGTCGTCGGCCGCTATCTCGACCGGGACCGGGAGGCCATGCGGACGCTGCGGGCTCTCCATGCCTTCCCGCCCGAACTGAGCGCGGCCATGGCCGCCAAGGACCTGAAAAAGTTCGGCGAGCTGATCGACACGGCCTGGGGCCTGAAGAAGAGCATCGATCCGGACTCGACCACGGACGTCATCGAAGGCATCCTGGCCCGGATCAAGCCCCATATGTTCGGGGCGACGCTGCTCGGGGCGGGCGGGGGCGGTTTCCTGCTCATCATCGCCAGGTCCCCGGAGGATGCCGAAAAGATCCGGACGAGGCTCGAATCCGACCCGCCCAACGGGAGGGCGCGGTTCTTCGCCTACGATATCAGCCGGGAAGGGCTGAGCGTCACGGTCTGCTGATAAACGGTTGGGGTCGCGTCTACAATCGGCCGCAAAAAAGTGTAAAGTGTAGACGCGACCCCAGGCTTTCTATACAATTGATAATCATGGACTTTCGGAAGCTTGCCGGTCTGAGCTCCCTGGCGCTGATGCTGCCGTCGTCGATCGCCGTCGGGCTTTTCTTCGGCTACTGGCTCGACAAGTGGCTGAAGACCAAGCCCTGGATGCTGATGATCTTCACCCTGTTGGGCGTCGCTTCGGGGCTGATCAGCCTGATACGAGGGGTCATTAAATACAATAGGGAGGATTTGGAGGAGTGAACGGATGATACTAATCCCCCCATACCCCCCTTTAGAAAAGGGGGGGATGTGCTTTCCCCCTTTAGAAAAGAGAGGGTGTGTACTTCCCCCCTTTAGAAAAGGGGGGGTGAGGGGGGATTATTTTTAAATTGATACCCGAAACCGAATGGGATCCTTCGCTTCGCTCAGGATGACAGGGTAAAAATAGAGGATGAAAGGACAAGCCCATGCCCGTTGACCCCATCGAAGAAAAGATCCTCTGCCGCATCCCCTTCGAGGTGATCGGCGCGGCCGCCGTTCTCGGCCTCGCGGCCGCAGTGCTGTTCGATCCTCTGACCGGCCTCTTCTTCTTCGCCGGCGGCGCCCTGGCCGCCCTGGGCTTCATCTGGCTCAAGAGCTCCCTGACCCGGGTTCTCGAGAAAGACAAAGCCCGGGCCCTCCGCTCGGGCATCCTCCTCTATCTCGGCCGTTTCGTCTTGATTCTCGGCGTCTTTTTATTTATAATTCTCGTTTATCCAATGAAGATTTTGGCGTTCGCCGCGGGCTTTTCGACGGTGATCCCCGTCTTTCTCGTCGAAATAGTCCTGGCCCTCGCCCGCATGAAACAATGGAAGGACTAGAACACAGCCTGGCCATCGTCGAGCTGTTCAACAAGGCCTTCGGCCGGCCGATCGCCGCCCTGCTCGGGATCATCGGAATCCACGTGAAAGACCCGGCCAACTGCGTTCCCGACTATATCATCATGAGCCTCATCGTGGCCGTCGTCCTCGTTCTGTTCCTGGGGCTTGCGGCGCGGAAGCGGTCGATCGTGCCCGGGAAGCTCCAGAACGTCCTCGAGCTCATCATCGGCTTTTTCGAAAGCCAGTTGACCGATATCATCGGGCCGCAGGGCAAAAAGTTCCTGCCGATGATCGGGACGGTCGGGCTGTTCATTTTCTGTTCGAACCTGCTCGGCCTCATCCCCGGCTTCATGTCGCCGACGAGCAAGCTGAACGTGACCATCGGCTGCGCCCTGACCATCTTCGTCTATTACCACTACCAGGGGATGCGGGCCCAGGGCGTCCTCAAGTACCTGAAGCATTTCACCGGGCCCATCCCGGTCCTGGCCCCGCTCATGCTGCCGATCGAGCTGATCAGCCATTTCTCGAGGCCCGTCTCGCTGTCCATCCGGCTATTCAGCAACATCTTCGCCGAAGAGGTCCTGATCGTGGTCATCGCCTCGATCATCCCCTACTTCCTGCCGCTCCCCTTCATGGCCCTGTCCATATTCACGGGGCTGCTGCAGGCTTTCGTCTTCGTCCTCCTCTCCTGCATTTATATCTCCGGGGCCGTGGCCCACGAGGAGGAACATGCGTAATACATTCCGAAAGGAGTCCGACCATGAATAAGAACCTGAAAGCCTTCGGGCTACTGCTGTTCTTTGTCTTCCTCGCCGGCGCGCCGCTCCTGGCCCAGGACACCGGCCTGACCGACCAGAAAGTGTCCCTCTACAAGCTCTCGATCATAGTCAGCGCCGGGATCATCACCCTGTCCGCGGCGGCGGGCGCGTTCTGCCAGGCCAAGGCCATCAGCAGCGCCTGCGAAGGCATTTCGCGCAACCCGGCGGCCGCTCCCACCATCCGCTTCCTCCTCCTCCTGGGGCTGATCCTGATCGAAACACTCGTCATTTACGCCCTGCTCGTCACGTTCATCATCTTGATGGTCAAGTGGGTCAAATGATCTCTTTGGGATCATCCTGAGCGGAGCGAAGGATCTCGTAGGATGGCGACGGGACGATTCGCTCGGAAGGACAAAGTTCAATGTGTGATCGCCTTGCGATCATCCTGAGCATAAGGTGAGATTGCCACGCCGCAAGAGCGGCTCGCAATGACATTTTATCTCACCATGAAATAGCATGCCGGCCCCGCTGTTCAAGCTCCTCGGAACGACTTTTAAAAGGTTCAACGACGACCGCTGCTTCAACCACTCGATCGTCATCTCCTACTTCACCCTGCTGTGCGCCGTGCCGCTGGTGGCCCTCTTCGCTTGGGCCGCGACCAAGATCATGGGAGACTATGAGCTGGCCGTTCGCAGCCTGAACATCTTCACCGAAGACTTCTTCGCTAAGTTCGACGTCTCGTTCTTCACCAAGCTCAGCGGCATCTCCAAGAACATCGGCAACCTGGGCTGGTTCGGCCTCGTCGGCTCGCTCATCGGCGGGAGCTTCCTCTTCTCCAACCTGATCTACGCCATCAACGCCATCTTCAAGTCGCAGCGCCGGAAGTCGTTTTTTTACAACCGGCTGATGGAATACGTCATCATGTTCATCATCGCCGTGATCCTGTTCTTCTCACTGTCGATCACGGCCGTCTGGACCGCCGTCCACCGGGCCATCACGGCCAGCGACTTCGTCCGGACCAGCCTCAATCCGGACGTCATGCCCATCGTCGACAACGTCTTCCTCCAGTACCTCCTCCCCTTCATCCTCGGCTTCCTCGTCCTGTTCGTGACCTATAAGTACATCCCCGAGACGAAGGTCCACACCCGGGCGGCGGCCGTCGCAGCGGCGGTCGGATCGGTGCTCTGGGAGATCTTCAAGCGCCTCTTCGTCGTCTACGTGGCCAATTTTTCCGCGGTCGGCATCGTCCTCAGCAAGCTTTTACGGGGGACCTTGGTCTCGATCATCTTCTTCCTGCTCTGGATCTCGTTCTCTCTGGCCATCCTGCTTTGGGGAGCGGAGATGGCCGCCGTGCTCAACGAGCGGATCGAGGCCAGGAAAGCGCAAAATTGAACGATATGTTATTGAAAGGTCGATGGGCCCAGTGTGTTAGAATATCATTGCGAGGCCTCCTGGCCGTGGCAATCCGACTCGGAGAGTCGTCCCGAGTCTTTCGAGGGATCTCAATCGACTTCGGGTGGGTCAAGGAGATCCTTCGCTTCGCTCAGGATGACCCAAAGGGTCAGATCGCCACGTTCCCTTCGGTCGCTCGCGATGACGGCTTTGCCATGGAGTTCACATGCGTTTGACGGTCAAGGAGCTGGCAGAACGCCTGATCTGTCCTTTTGAGGGCGACGGCGCGGTCATCATCACGGACGTGGCCGACCTGGAAAAAGCGGAACGTGGTGATCTCGTTTTTTGCGCCAAGCCGAAATTCATGGCTCAATTGGAAACGACGAAGGCGTCGGCGGCGATCCTCCCGCCCGGCGAAAAATTCGACCGGATTCCGGTCCTGCGCGCTGACGATCCGCACCTGACCTTTATTCGCGCCACGGAGATCTTTCACCGGCCCTACCGGCCGGAGCCCGGCATCCATCCCACGGCCGTCGTGTCGCCGTCCGCCAAAATCGGCAAGGGCGTTTCGATCGGCGCTTTCAGCGTCGTCGGCGACGAAGCGGAGATCGGGGAAGGAACGGTCCTGTTCCCCCATGTCACGGTCTATCCCCGGGTCAAGATCGGCGCGGCGACGGTCATCCATTCCAACACCGCCCTCCGTGAGGACGTGCGCGTCGGCAGCCGCGTCATCATCCATAACGGCGTCGTCATCGGCGCGGACGGGTTCGGGTATCTCAAGGGACAGGACGGCGCCCACATCAAGATCCCCCAGATCGGGACGGTCGTCATCGAGGACGACGTGGAGATCGGGGCCAACACAACCATCGACCGGGCCGCCCTGGGCGAGACGCTCGTCCGGCGGGGAGCGAAGATCGACGACCTGGTCATGGTCGCCCATAACGTCGAGATCGGAGAGAACGCCGTCCTCATCGCCCAGGCCGGGATCGCGGGGAGCTCGACGGTCGGGCGCAACACGATCCTCAGCGGCCAGGTCGGGATCGCCGATCACATCGACGTCGGCGACAACGTCATCGTCGCGGCGAAGTCCGGCGTGACCGGAAACATCCCTTCGGGCGCGTTCGTGTCGGGAAGCCCTCACCTCGACATCCGCGACTGGCGAAAGTTCTGGGCCCTCGCCCCGCACCTCTACGACATCGTCAAGGACTTCAAAAAGCTCAAGGCGCGGGTCGAAGAGCTGGAAAAATCATCCAAGCGGTGAGATCCCTCGAAAGACTCGGGACGACTCTCGAGCCGGATCGCCGCGGCCGGCTGGCCCGAGGTTGGATGAGATCCTTCGCTTCGCTCAGGACGACATGATAAGGGCCATTGCGAGCCTTTTGGCGTGGCAATCATAATCCCCCCACACCCCCCTTTAGAAAAGGGGGGAAATTTAATCATTTCGTCGACAGGTATTCGTCCACGCTGATCGCGGCGTGGACACCCGTCCCGACGGCCGTAGCCACCTGGTGCGGGGCGCCGGCGATCACGTCGCCCGCGGCGTAGATCCCGGGCGCGGACGTGGCCATATCTTCGTCGACAATAATCTCGCCCCATTCGTTGAGATTGACGACGCCCTTGACGATCTCGTTGGTCGGGTCCATGCCGATCGAAATGAACAGCCCCTCGATGGCCAGCGTCGATCTCGAGCCGTCCTTGACGTTCTTCAGCACGACACCCTCGACGTTGGACTCGCCGAGGATATCGTCGACGATGGCGTTCCAGTGAAAAACGATCTTCGGATTGGCGAACACCCGCTCCTGAAGAATCTTGGTCCCGCGGAGCTTGTCCCGGCGGTGGATGAGATGCACCGCGCCGGCGAACTTAGTCAGGAATTCCGCTTCCATCAAGGCCGTGTTCCCGCCTCCGACGACGGCGATCTCCCGGTCGCGGAAGAACGGCCCGTCGCACGTGGCGCAGTAGGAAACGCCGCGGCCGATGAGCTTGGCCTCGTTCGGCTGGCCGAGGCGGCGGTAGGCCGCGCCGGTCGTGACGATCACCGCGCGCGCCGGATAGGCCGACTTGACGCCCTGAACGATCCAGCGGTCTCCATCCTTACGGATCTCCCGCGCCTCGTCGGTCTCGATCCGGGCCCCAAACTTGACCGCCTGTTTGCGAAAGTTCTCCATCAGATCGAAGGGGGCCACGCCCTCGGGAAAGCCGGGGTAGTTCTCGATCCAGTCCGTGATCAGAATCTGGCCGCCCGGGATCCCTTTCTCCAGGACGAGCGTGTTCAACCGGGCCCGGCCGGTATAGAGGGACGCGGCGAGGCCGGCCGGCCCCGCGCCGACGATGACGACATCGAATCGTTCGCTCATCGAGCTTATAAATGCTTGCTGATCGTCACGACGATCTTGTCCTTGGACAGAGCGCCGACCATGGTCTCCTTGAGCTCGCCGCCTTTGAACAGCAGGAGCGTCGGGATGCCCCGGACCCCGTAGCGGGCGGGCACCGACCGGCTCCCGTCCACGTCGAGCTTGCAGACCTTGAGCTTGTCCTTGTATTCGACGGAGATCTCGTCCACCAGGGGAGCAATCATCTTGCAGGGCACGCACCAGACGGCCCAGAAATCGACGAGCACGGGAAGAGGGGACTTCAGCACGTCCTCCTCAAAGCTCGTATCGGTCACGTTGATGATGTTATCGGCCACTTTGACCTCCTCTTTTGGTCCCTATCGCTTTGGCATAGAGCTCGAGATGTTCTTTGGCTGCCGTCTCCCACGTCGTCTCATCCGAACCGTTCCCGATCCGCGAAAGTCCGTCCGAACGCCTTTGGAGGATCCCTTCGAACCCGCTCCCGGCCTCGCCGGCGAGAAGGGCCTCTTTCCAGTCCGCTCGGACGATGTTGAGCGCGTCGGAAAAGATCAGCCCGGCCTTCAAGAAATTGAACCGACCGTTGAGGGCCAGCTGGTCGGACGTGAAATAATCCCAGTTGAGACCCGTCCAAGCCAGGGATTCAGGGGGGAATTTGCCCTGGTGGGCGGGATTATGAACGGACAGGACCGTCGCCGTGTCCTTGAAATGGCTTTTCTGGGCGTAGTGGGTCCGGAGGAAGAGCGGGACGAGGGCGGTCGGCCAATCGTGGCAGTGAATGACGTCCACGGGAAGTTTCAGCTTCAGGACGAATTCGAGGACGGCCCGGTCGAAGAACGTGAACCGCTCGTCGTTGTCGAGATACTCCTCTTTGGCCGAGCCATAGATCTCATGGCGGCAGAAATATTTCGGATGATCGACGAAAAAGACTGGGCCGAAACCGGCCTCGGCTTTATGGACGCTGGCTTTGACCTTCTCGCCGCCGAGCGGGACGAAGAGCTCGGGAAGAACGGGCTCCATGGCCAGCGACTCGATCTCCGGGCGGCGGTACTTCGGCAGGACGAGCGAGACCTCTGCACCCTGATGGGAGAGGGCCCAAGCCAGGTCGCGAGCGGCCTCGGCCAGGCTTCCCGCGACGGCGAACGGGGCCGCCTCGGGCGAGACGATCAAGACGCGCGGGTGATGGGTCATTTTAAGAGTTAAATCATAGATTTGGGGGGCGGAAATGTCAATAAAGAGAGGTCCTGACCGGAGGGAGCGAATCCCCCGCCCCGAGCGTCCTTCCTTTCTTTGTAACTACTCAGGTAGACAGTATTCAGGAGTCAGAATTCAGAATGGCCTGAGAATAGGCCTCCAACAGCTTGCTGATCTCTTCAATAAACCGGCGTAACTCGGAAACATCGTCGTACTCAAGATCCTTGGCGAGAATCGAATAGTATCGAGATTCTTCGAGGGAACCTTGGCCGATGTTGTAAAAGCGGAGTTTGTCCGCTCTCGTCTCCGGCATTCTCATTCTGTCTCCTGAATTCTGACTCCTGTCGACCTGAGTAGTTACCTTTCTTTTTCTTTGTCACGAAAGCGAGGGGATGGGGGATGAGCGGACATGAGGAGGTTTAGCCGTCAGCGGCTCCATTTTTTAGGGAACCCGGCTTTGCCGGGCGGCGATGATGTCTGAGCTGAGGACGAACTTGCATATTCGCCAAAATGATGGAACAGACCTCTTTCTCAATGTCAGAAACTTGGGCGCGAGTTCATCGCCGCCTAAAAAATGGAGGCTCTGACAGCGTTAAGAACCTCCGAGGGAGCGAATCCCCCGCCCCGAGCGTCCTTATCCCCCCCAGGAGAATTTCTCGCTGAGCAGGTCGAAATAGTTCCTTTTCGGGGAAGAGACGAGGTTCAGGGCGTGTTTCGCCCGCCGGACTTCGACGACATCGCCGTTCAGCATCGCCCCCCCGCGCTGGCCGTCGAAGGTCAGATAGACCTCTTCGCCGGACGTCAGAAGCTCGATGCGGATCCGGGTATCGGACGAGATGACCGTCGGACGGAAGGTCAGGGTATGGGGGCAGATGGGCGTCAGCAGGACGGCCGGGATGGACGGGTGGAGGATGGGTCCGCCCGCCGCCAGCGAATAGGCCGTCGAGCCGGTCGGCGTGGCGATGATGAGCCCGTCGGCCTTCATGGTCTCGAGGCCCCGGCCGTCGAGCCAGATCTTCATGTGGATCATCCGAGCCACGGCGCCCTTGTTGATGACGACGTCATTGAGGCTCAAGCTGGCCTCGCCCTTGAAGGTCGCCTCGAGCAGCAAGCGCTGGCTGATGACGCCCGCCGCCCCGTCAAGGAGAGCGTCCAGGGTGAGCGTCATCTCGGGGAGGGTCACTTCGGTCAAAAATCCGAGGCTGCCCAGGTTCACCCCCATGACGGGCACGCCGTGGCGGGCCGCGATGTGGGCGATGCTGAGAAGCGTGCCATCGCCGCCGAGGACGACGACCAGGTCGGCCTCTTCGGGGACCTTGGCCCGAGGAATGCCGCCGGGCCGGCCGAGCTTCTCAGCCGCCGCCTCCTCTAAAAGCGAGCGGATGCCGCGGCGGTCGAGATAAGCGCCGAGATCGGACAGGGCGCTTTCGATGCGGGGCGCATGGGGTTTGATGATGATGCCGACCTTATGAATGGTTCTCATCCCGGGTGACCTCCTCGATCCATTGTAACACGGTGTCCGGCGGCGGCCTCAATCCCTCGCCCGACCAGAGGGCGAAGAACTCCTGGTTGCCCTTCTGGCCGCGCGTCGAACAGCGGACGAGTCCCCGCGCCTCGAAGCCGATGGCCGCGGCCTCCTGAAGGACCCGTCGGAGGACGTCGGCCCGGACGGCGGCGTCGCGCACGACTCCCGTCCTCCCGACCCGGTCTTTGCCCGCCTCGAACTGCGGCTTGATGAGAGAGAGGACGAAAGGATGACACTTAGGCTCCATCAGGCCCTTTATTGCGGGCAGGATCTTGATGACGGAGATGAACGACACGTCGATCGTGAACAGGTCGGGCGCCTCGGGAAAGTCGCCCGGCGCCAGGTAGCGGGCGTTCTTTTCGATCAGGACGACGCGCGGGTCCTCTCTGAGCTTGCGGTCGATCTGGCGCGTCTCGACGTCCACGGCGTAGACCCTGGCCGCGCCGCGCTGGAGGAGGCAGTCCGTGAAGCCGCCGGTCGAGGAGCCGATGTCGGCGCAGGTCCGGCCGGCGACATCGACCCTGAAAACGTCGAGCGCCTCATCGAGCTTGAGCCCGCCGCGGCCGACATACGGCAGGGTTTTTTGGACGGTGATGTCCAGGCCGGGAGGGACGAGCTGGCCGGCCTTCTCCAGCCGCCGGCCGTCACCAAAGACCAGGCCGGCCATGATCAAGGCCTGCGCTTTCTGGCAGGTCTCGGCCAAACGGCGTTCGACGAGGACCTTATCCAACCGCTCTTTGGTCATGGCACTACGAAAAACGGAGGAAAAGGAGCCTGTTATTGCGAGGAGCGAAGGGGAGGCGCGGCTTCCTCGAAAAATGCGATTTTACAGTGTCATCCTGAGCGAAGCAAAGGATCTCATGGCAAACCCATCCCCGCGAGACGAATAACGTGTCATTGCGAGGAGCGAAGCGACGTGGCAATCTCAGAGTTGTTCGAATAAGTCCTGCCATTGCGGATTGCTCTTTTGGATCAAATCCAACTTGTTCTTTCTCTTCCATGATTTTATCTGCTTTTCCCTCGAAATAGCGGAATAAACATCCTCAACTATTTCATAATACACCAATTTATCGACATTGTAACTTTTAGTAAATCCGCCGGTTAATTTGGATTTATGTTCAAAAATCCTTTTCTTAAGATCGTTCGTGACGCCCGTATAGAGAACTCTATTTGTATTGTTTGTAAGTATATAAATATAGTATTGACGTTCCATGCCACGAGATTGCCACGTCGCTTCGCTCCTCCCAACGCGCCTCTTGGCGTGGCGATCACACATTATAGACATTTTCATGAACGCGGATTCTCATTCCGCTTTATAGAATTCCCGGATCTGTTCGGCCAGGCCGGGGGGATCGAGGCGGAACATCTTTCTGATCTGGTTCGCCTTCCCGACGGGATAGATCTCGAGCGGCAGGCCGATCGACTTGAAACGGATGTCGAAGAGGCCCCGACGGTCCAGGAACTCCCGGACCCCGCTGCCGAACCCTCCGGCGACGACGCCTTCCTCGACCGTGATGATCGTTCGCCCGCTCTTAGCGAAGCGGAGGATCGCCTCTTCGTCGAGCGGCTTGGCGAACTTGGCGTCGACGACGGCCAGGCGGATCCCCTGGGACTCGAGCTCCCGGGCCGCCTCGAGCGCCGGATAGACCATCCGGCCGTAGGCCAGGAGGAGGTCCGGACCGTCCTTCAGCATCTCGCTCTTTCCCAAGGGGACGGCCTTGAAACCCGCGTCCATGGCCACGCCCGCCACTTCGCCCTTGGGGAAGCGGATCGCGGTGGGATGGTCGTACGTGAAGGCCGAGGAGAGCATATGCTGCAGTTCGTTCTCGTCGCGCGGGGCCATGAGGACGATGTTGGGCATGTGCCGCAGAAAAGCGATATCGTTGATGCCCTGGTGAGTCGGACCGTCGTCAGGCACGATCCCCGCCCGATCCAGGGCGAAGACGACGGGCAGGTCCTGGAGGCAGACGTCGTGGTAGACCTGATCGTAGGCCCGCTGGAGGAAGGTCGAATAGATGGCGCAGACGGGCTTGAAACCGCTCAAGGCCAGCCCGGCGGCGAAATTCACGGCGTGCTGCTCGGCGATGCCGACGTCGAAGAATTGACCCGGCAGCTTCACCGCGAATTCCGTCAGCCCCGTCCCCTCCGGCATGGCCGCCGTGATGGCGATCACCTTGTCGTCGGCCTGACCGAGCTTGATCATGGTCCCGCCGAAGACCGAGGAGTATGAGGCTTTCGCGGACGGCGCCGCCGGCTCGCCGGTGGGAATCTCGAAAGGCGGGGCGCCGTGGAAATGCTCGGGGTCCTCGACGGCCGGATCGTAGCCCCTTCCCTTTCGCGTCACGCAGTGGATCAGGACCGGACCGACCTCGTATTTCTTGGCGTCCTCGAACACCTCGATGAGCGAGCTCAGACTGTGGCCCTGAACGGGCCCGACGTAGCGCAGGCCCAGTTCCTCGAATACGAGGCCGGGGAAGAACGTCTTCTTGACGAGTTCCTCCACGGCCCGGCCGGCCTTGATCATGGGCCAGCCGAGCATGGGGATCGATTTCAGGATGATTTTGGCGTGGTCCTTGATCCGCAGATAATGCTGGCCGGAGGCGAGGTAGGCGAGGTATTTCGAGAGAGCGCCGACGCTCTCCGAGATCGACATCATGTTGTCGTTGAGGACGATGATGAGCCGCTCGCGGAGGTGCCCGATCTGATTCAACGCTTCCCAGGCCACCCCGCCGGTGAGACTCCCGTCGCCGACCACGGCGATGACCTTGTGGGCCTCCTTCTTCTTGTCGCGCGCAACGGCCAGACCGAGCGCCGCGGAGAGGGCGGTGGAGGCGTGTCCCGTGTTATAGGCGTCGTATTCGCTTTCCTCGCGGCTCGGGAATCCCAGGATCCCGCCGTATTGACGGAGGCTCCGGAATTTGTCCCGGCGGCCGGTGAGGATCTTATGCGTGTAACTCTGATGCCCGACATCCCAGAGGATCTTGTCGCGGGGCGCATCGAACACGTAATGAAGGGCGAGGGTGATCTCGACGACCCCCAGGTTCGCCGACAGATGGCCGCCGTTCTTGGAGACGACCTCGAGGATATAGGCCCGGACTTCCTCCGCCAGCTTCCCAAGGTCCTCGACGGAGAGTTTCTTGAGGTCCTGCGGTCCTGAGATCGCGTCTAAGAGCACGGTGTAATCGCCACGTCGCTTCGCTCCTCGCGATGACAATTCACTATTGGTCATTTCATTCACTCAATGTCATATGAAAACGTCATTGCGCGGAGCGAAGCGACGTGGCAATCTGACCCTTTGGGTCATCCTGAGCGAAGCGAAGGATCCCATGTGTCCGGCGGGAGGGCGGATGAGATCCTTCGCTGCGCTCAGGATGACAGAAAAGGGTATGGGCCGGATAAGATCCCTCGAAAGGCTCGGGACGGCTCTTCGAGTCGGATCGCTGCGCTCGGGATGACAGGTGCATCATTTTCCTTAAAACGGGAGCTTGTCGCTTCCGTCGTCGGCGGTTTTCTTCTTCGCCCCGCGCGCCGCCTTCTTTTCCTGCGCGCCGTCGCCCTCTCCGTCCTTGCCCGCCTCTTCGGCGGCCTCACCGGCGTCGGCATCCTCAAGGCTGAAGGGCTCGCGGCGAAGATCGCCCTTATCGTCCTTGAGGAGGATTTCGACCTTCTTCTCCGCCTTCTCCAGTTCGGCCCGGAGATACTTGGCCAGATGGACGCCCTTCTCGAACAGCCCGAGCGATTCGTTCAGGCCGAGCCCGCTCTGTTCCAGTTTCTCGACGGTCTTTTCCAGGTCGGCGAGGGCTTTTTCGAAATTCAATTCCTTGTCCTTCATCTGAGCCTCCATTCATTCTTTCTTAACGGCCCGGGATTCGATCGGCTTGTCCGGGTCCACATCCTCGACCCGGCAGCGGAACTCGCCTTTATAGAACGAGACGCGCAGCGAGTCTTCGGAGCGGACGTTCCCGATGGACGTCACGGCCGTCCGGCCGTCGGCCGTCCAGCACAGCGCGTATCCTTTTTTAAGGATGCCGAGCGGGCTGTGACCGTGAAGCCCGGCCGAGAGCCGTTCCCAGGCGGCCAGCCGCTCGCGAAGAAGGCGGCGGACGCTGTTGGCCGCCTTTTCCCGGAGCAGGTCGGCCCGGCCCCGCGCCTCGGAGATCTTCCTCTGTTCCCCGCGCACGACCTCCCAGGCCCGCGATTCGAGCTCGTCGACGTCCTGGGCGATATTCATCAAACGGATCTTGAAATTCTGGAAAATGCGGTGCTGGGCCAGGCCCATGACGTCCTGCCTGCGCTCCTGGATGGCGTAGCGAGCGCCCTGGAACGCCCGGCGCTCCAGGTTCTCGATCCGCTCGGCGAAAGCCTCTTCTTTTTCGACGACCATCTCGGCCGCCGCCGTCGGCGTCGAGGCCCGGATGTCCGCGACGAAATCGGCGATGGTGAAGTCGACCTCGTGCCCGACGGCCGAGATGACCGGCACCGGGCAGCGGGCGATCGCCCGGGCGACCTTCTCCTCGTTGAACGCCCAGAGGTCCTCCATTGAACCGCCGCCCCGCCCGACGATGATCGCGTCGAGGTCGCCGAGGCTCCCGAGATAATCGAGCCCCTCGGCGATCTGGTCGGCGGCGCCTTCGCCCTGGACGAGGGCCGGATAGATCAGGATCCGCAGTTTCGCGAACCGCCGCTCCAGCGTCCTCAGGATGTCGACGAGGGCGGCCCCGGTCGCCGAGGTGACGACCCCGACCGTCTTCGGCAGGAGCGGCAGCTTCTTCTTGCGGGCCTCATCGAAGAGCCCTTCGGCCCTCAGCTTATCCTTGAGCTGTTCAAAGGCCAGTTGGAGCGCGCCCTTGCCCTTCGGCTCAGCCTGGTCGACGACGATCTGATATTCCCCGCGGGCCTCATAGACGTTGATCCGGCCCCGGCAGATGAGCTGGAGTCCGTCCTTGAAGGCGAACTTGATCCGGATCGCGTCGCTCCGCCACATGACGGCCTTCAGCTGGCATTTTTCGTCCTTGAGCGAGAAATAGACGTGGCCGGAGGCGGCGGGCCGGAGATTGGAGACTTCGCCGGTCACCAGGACGAGGGGAAAGGCCTCCTCGAGCCTCTCCCGGATCAGTTTGGTGATCTCACTGACGGAATAAATTTTGACCGGAAGATCGATCATCGCGTTTTTCATCGGTCTTCTATCTTCGTAACTACTCAGGTAGACAGAATTCAGGAGTCAGAATTCAGAATGGCTTGCGAATAAGCCTCTACAAGTCTTCAAATCTCTTTGCCGACATTCTCATTCTGTCTCCTGAATTCTGACTCCTGGCTACCTGAATAGATACCTTTCTTCTATCTTCTCTATTCTGTCTTCTCTTATATCTTCTGTCTTCTGAATTCTGAATTCTGTCTTCTCTATTCTATCTTATGTCCCCTTATTTTCGTCCTCGTCCTCCGTCACAATATCCCGGGTAATGGACAGCGCCCGGCCCGAGGCCGCGTCGATCTCGATGAAGACGGCGGAGAGGAACAGGCCTCCCTTTTCCGGCTCGAACCGCTGCGGCCGTGCGGTCAGGAATTTCTGGATGGCCTGCTCGCGCTTGATGCCGATGACCGAGTTCCGGGCGCCGGCCATGCCGACGTCGGTGATAAAGGCCGTGCCCCCCGGCAGGATGCGCTCGTCCGCGGTCGGCACGTGCGTGTGCGTCCCGACGACCGCCGAAACCCGCCCGTCGAGGTACCAGCCCATCGCCTGCTTCTCCGAGGTCGCTTCGGCGTGGAGGTCGACGATGACGATCGGCGTCTCCCGCCGGAGTTTTTCGATCTCCGCGTCGGCCGTCCGGAAAGGGCAGTCGATCGCCTCCATGAACACGCGGCCTTGGAGGTTCAACACGCCGACCTTGGAGCCCCCGGCGTCGGTCACGACCACGGCGCCCTTCCCGGGGTTCTGGGGAGGATAGTTCGCCGGCCGCAGCAGCCGCGGCTCCTTTTCGAGGTAGGACATCGCTTCCTTCTTGTCCCAGACGTGATTGCCCGAGGTCAGGACGTCGACGGACTCCAACAGGTCCTTCCCGATCTCCTCGGTGATGCCGACGCCGCCGGCGGCGTTCTCGCCGTTGACGATGACGAGTGAGGGTTTGTGCTTTTTCGTCAGCGCGGGCAGGGCCTTGGCGAGCGCGTTGCGGCCCGGCCGCCCGATGAGGTCGCCGACGAACAGGATGCCGACCTTAGCGGGCATATTCCACAGCCCTCATTTCCCGGATGACGGTGACCTTGATCTGCCCCGGGTAATCGAGATCGCTCTTGATCTTCGCCGCGATGTCCTTGGCGATCAGGGCGGCTTTGTCGTCGGAGACCTTCTGGGCCTCGACCATGATCCGGATCTCGCGGCCGGCCTGGAGGGCGAAGGCCTTGCTCACGCCCTCGAAGCCCTTGGCCAGCCCCTCCAGCTTTTCGAGGCGCTTGATGTACGTTTCGAGGAGCTCCCGGCGGGCGCCCGGCCGGGCGGCGGACAGAGTGTCCGCGGCCTGGATAAGGACGGCCTCGATCGACGGGAAGTCGACGTCGCGATGGTGGCTGGCGATCGCCTGGATCACGGGCTCCGTCTCGCCGTACTTGCGGCAGAGTTCGACGCTGAGCTCGGTGTGCGTCCCTTCGACCTCCCGGTCGACCGCCTTGCCGATGTCGTGGAGGAGCCCGGCCCGGAGGGCGACCTGCGTGTTGAGCCCGAGTTCTGTGGCCATGGCCGCCGCGAGGAAGGACACCTCCTTAGAATGCTGGAGCACGTTCTGGCCGTAGCTCGTCCGGTAATGCAGCTTCCCCAGGAGCTTGATCAACTCGGGGTGGATGTTCTGGACGCGGAGCTCGTAGGCGACCGCTTCACCCTCCTGGCGGATCTTCTCTTCGAGGTCGGCCCGGACGTTCTCGACGATCTCCTCGATCCGGGCAGGATGGATCCGGCCGTCCACGACGAGCTTCTGGATGGCCAGCCGCGCCGTTTCCCGGCGGATCGGGTCGAAGCTCGAGAGGATGACGGCTTCGGGCGTGTCGTCGACGATGATGTCGACGCCCGTGGCCATTTCCAGAGCCCGGATGTTCCGGCCTTCCCGTCCGATGATCCGGCCCTTCATGTCCTCCGACGGCAGGTCGACGACGGACACGGTCGTCTCAACGACGTGCTCGGCCGCCGAGCGCTGGATGGCCTGGCTGATGATCTCACCGGCGAGCTGGCGGCTCTTGGCCCGCGTCTCTTCCTCGACCCGGCGGACGACCTGGACGGCCTCTATCCGCGCCTCGTCTTCGATCTTCTTGATCAGTTGGCCTTTGGCCTCGTCCTGGGTCAGGCCGGCGACCCGCTCGAGCTCCTCCATCTGCTTCTTGACCAGGGCGTTGATCTTCTCGTCCTGGAGGTCGAGCTCCCGCTCGCGCTGCTGGATCCGGCGCTCTTTGGCCGAGATCTCCCGCTCCTTGCGGTCGAGGCCCTGGAACTTCCGCTCCACGTTCTCTTCCTTGTTGATCAGGCGCCGCTCCATCTCGTTGATCTTGCGGTGCTTCTCGCGGGACCTCTGCTCGAACTCGGTATCGACCGAAGCGAGCTTGTCCTTCGCCTGCTGGAGGGCCTCCTTGGTGATCTTTTCGGACTGGGCTTTGGCCTGTTCCAGGACCTCTTTGGCCTCCTGCCCGGCCCGCATGAGACCCCGCGTGCCCGCGTTCTTCTTGAGCTGGATGATTATGATCACGGCGGCCAGAACGAGGAGAACGGCCAGGCCCGCGTAAAACACGATGTTGTTCACGGTACTTCACCTCCTCGAGACAAGGTGAGGCCGAGAGAAGATCCCCGAGAGGACTAAGGAGCCGGCGTCCCCGGCGGAGCATCCCGCACAACGTGGAAGGTTATGTCCATCTTAAGATGTCGCTTTTTCGATGTTGGGGTACTCATGGCCGTCTTGGAACAGGCGCTTCTCCAAATCATCCATCTCGGTTTCCATCTGGCCGATGACGTCGCCCAGTTGATCGAACTTCTGCTGCGTCAGGAAATATTCATCCGCGATGTTCAAGGCCGCGAGCACCGCGATCTTGAGCGGGTCCGTGGATTTCGATTTCACCGCGATCTCCTGCATCTTCTGATCAACATAGGATGTCAAATGGCTGATGTACTTCTCGTCTTCTTCGCCCTTGACTCGTATTTTATAGGTTCGTCCATAAATCTCGATTTCGATGATCTTGTCAATCATATGCCGAGCTTGTCGATCTGGCCGATGATCGTCTCGACCCTCCCCCGGACGAGGTCTCTCTCATTCTCGTACCTTTTGAGGTCCTCGTCAAGCTTTCCGGCACGCTTGGCCAGCTCCTCCATGTCCTTCTTCTCGACGCGCAGGTCCTTGACCTGCTGTTTCAGCTTATCGTTCTCGGCGGACAGCTTGTTGATATATTCGATGACATGGCTGATCTTCGTTTCCAGGAGTTTCATCCGGTCCAGTTCGGTGCTCACGACGATTCTCCTCCTTCCCTGAATTGGATTTTACAAGCGGATTTGAGGCTTTTGACGATCTTCTGTTCGGCCTTGTCCACGTCCTCGGCGACGAGCGTGGCCTTGGGATTGCGGAAGGTGAAACGGAGCGAGAGGCTCTTCTTGTCCTTGGGGATGTTCGCTCCGGCGTAATGGTCGATGACCTCGAAAGCCTCGAGCTGGGGCAGGCCGAGCTTGTCGATGGCCAGCTTGATCACCTGGTAGGGAACGTCGCGCCCGACGAGGAACGACAGGTCGCGGACGACGCCCGGGAACCGGGGGAGCGGGACATATTCGAAGGCCCGGGGTTGTTTGCCGAAGAGGAGCTCCAAATTCAGCTCCGCGGCATAAACGGGGCCCTTGACCGAATACAGATCGAGCAGGCGGCCGTGGACCTGCCCCAGCCGGCCGATCGTCTGCCCCTTGAACAAGACCGCGAGCGAATAATCGTCCTCGAAGAAGGCGCAGGCGGCCTCCTCGAAGATGATCGGCGCGTAGCGGAGGTTCTCCAGGGCGGCCTCCAAAGCGCCTTTGAGGTGGAAGAGATCGGTCTCCGCCGGCTTCCCCTTCCAGTGCGGCCCGCCGAGCGGTCCTGCCGTGGACAGGCCCAGGCACTGTTCCTCGGTCGCGACGTTCTCGTTCCAGGAATAGACGTTCCCGATCTCGAAGATGTGGACGCTGTCCTGGCCGCGGTTCCTGTTCCAAGCGGTGCTCTCAAGCAGGCCGCCAAGGAGGGTCGTCCGCAGGACCGAGGCCTTGGTCGAGATGGGATTGCGGATCTCGACGGGAGTCTTGCCGCTGCGGAGGACACTCTCCTTTTCGGGATCGGCGAAGCTCTGGTTGATGACCTCATCGAACCCGTAATGGAAGAGCCCTTGGTTGAGCTTGCGGAGCCTGTCCTTGTCCGAAGGGACCGCCTCGAGGATCTCGAACGGGGGGACGACGACCGGGATCTTGTCGTAGCCGAAGAAACGGGCGATCTCCTCGATCAGGTCCGCCTCGCGCTCGATGTCGACGCGGAAGAACGGGACCTGGACGCGCCAGAGTCCGTTCTGGTTCGCCCTGAGGGCGAAGCCCAGGTCCGCAAGCGTTCGTTCGACGAACGCGTCGCCGACTTCGACGCCGAGAAGATCGGCGATCCGGCGGCTGCGGAGGACGATCTCCTTGGGCTTGCGCGGCCGGGGATAGACGTCGACGGGCTCCCTCGCCATTTTGCCCCCAAACCGCGTCAGGAGCGAGGCGGCCATGAGCGCGGCCTGCGGGGCGAAGGAGATGTCCGCGCCCCGTTCAAAACGGTACGCCGCGTCGGTCTGGATCTCGAGCTCTTTGCGCGTCCTGCGCACGGAGGCGGGATCGAAATAGGCGCTCTCGATGAACACGTCCTGGGTCTCGGCCGTCACGGCCGAATCCTCGCCGCCGATGACGCCGGCGATCGCCACGGGCTTTTTCTCGTCGGCGATGACCAGCATCTCCGGCGAAAGGGCGACCGTCTTGCCTTCGAGCGTCCGGATGGTCTCGCCCTTCTTGGCCCGGCGGATGAGGATCCGCGGCCCGGCGATCCGGGACAGGTCGAAGGCGTGGATGGGCTGGGCCGTGGCGAACAGGACGTAGTTCGAGACGTCGACGATGTTGTTGATGGGCTTGAGGCCCATGGCCTCGACCCGCGCCCGGAGCCAATCGGGCGAGGGGCCGGTTTTGACGCCCTTGACGACAACGCCGCAGTATCGCGGGCAGAGGTCCTCGTCCAGGATCTGGACGTCGACGAGCTCGGACGTCCTGACGGGGAGATCGGTCAGAGGCCAGGTCTGGTCCTTGAGCGGCGAACGGAGCATGGCCCCGACCTCCCGGGCCAGGCCGAGATGGCCGAGCGTATCGGGCCGGTTGGCGTAGGTCTCGACGTCGAGGATGACGTCGCCGGCTCTCTCCTCGCGGTCCTCGACGACGAGGCCGATCATGGTCAGGCGATCCAGGAATTCGGGGAGCGGGAGGCCGATGTCCACGTAGTCCTTGAGCCAATTCAGGCTGATTTTCATTTGAGGTCGAACTGCCGGATGAAGCGGAGGTCGTTCTCGAAGAAATAGCGCATGTCCGAGATTCCGTAGGCGAACATGGCCGTCCGGTCGATGCCCAAGCCGAAGGCCCAGCCGGAATATTTCTCGGGGTCGATGTTGACGTTCTTGAACACCTGGGGATCGACCATGCCCGAGCCGAGGATCTCCTTCCAGCCCGTCCCGCCGCAGATGCGGCATTCGGGGTCCTTGGCCCCGCAGGCCAGGCATTCGATGTCCACCTCGGCCGAGGGTTCGGTGAACGGGAAAAAGCTCGGCCGGAAGCGGATCTTGATCTTGTCGCCGAACAGCCGTTTGAGGAAGAATTCGAGCGTGCCCTTGAGGTGGGCGAAGGTGATCCCCTCGTCCACGACCAGCCCTTCGAGCTGGAAGAACATGGGCAAATGGGTCGGGTCCGGCACGTCGCGGCGGAAGACCTTGCCGGGGATGACGATCCGGATCGGAGGCTTCTGTTTCTCCATGACCCTGATCTGGACCGGGGACGTATGCGTCCGAAGGAGAAGCTTGTCCGTGATGTAGAGCGTGTCCCAGTCGTCGCGCGCCGGATGGTGGAGAGGGAAGTTGAGCGCTTCGAAATTATAATAGTCCGTCTCGATCTCGGGACCGTCCTCGACCGAAAAGCCCATGGACAGGAAGATGTCCTCGATCTCCCGCTGGAAGAGGCGGATCGGATGGGGCGCGCCCCGGTATCTCTTTTCGCCCGGGAGCGTCAGGTCGATCTCGCGTTTCGGCTTGGCCGGCGCCTTGAGCCGGGCCTCGAGCCCGGCCAGCGTCTCTTGGATCTCGTTCTTCAGGGCGTTGACCAGCTGGCCCGCCGCCGGCTTCTCGCCCGGAGCGAACGCCTTGAGCTCCTCGATCAGGATCGTGACGAAGCCGCGTTTGCGGCTCAGGAACTGATGGCGCAGTTCGTCGAGCGCCTTCAGGTCGTGGATCTGGGCGGACTGCTCCGCCAGTTTCGTTTTAAACGCGTCGATCGTATTTTGAAACGTCCTCAGATTAGGCGATGGCATCTTTCACTTTCGCGGCGATGCGGCCGAAGGCCTGCGGCTGGTTCACCGCGAGCTCGGCCAGGACCTTCCGGTCAAGTTCGATTTTCAGTTGTTTGAGGCCTTGGATGAAGCGGCTGTAGGTCAGGCCGTTCAGGTTGGCGGCGGCCTTGACCCGGACGATCCAGAGCCGGCGGAAGTCGCGCTTCCGGGCGCGGCGGTCGCGGTAAGCGTACGTCAGGGCGTGCTCCACCGCCTCCTTGGCCGTGCGGTAGTTCGAGCTTCTCGTTCCCCAATAGCCCTTGGCCAGCTTGAGGATCTTGATCCGCCGGTTTTTCTTTTTAAATCCGCGTTTGACACGTGGCATAGCTAACTCCTTCTATGTTGAAGACGGGGACACGTGCCGAATTAGGAAATTCGGCAAATGCCCCCATTTTTTTCAAAACTCGTACGGGAGCATCGTCCTGACGGTCTTCCGGTCGGCGCGGCTGACGACGGCCTTCCGGCCGAGATTGCGCTTCCGCTTGGACGCCTTTTTCGTCAGGATGTGGCTCTTATTGGCCTTCTTGTGGACGATTTTCTTTTTCGCCGTGACCTGGAACCTCTTTTTCGCTCCCTTGTGGGTTTTTAGCTTTGGCATCTTTTCCTCCTGTTTTCACAGGAACGAGCAGCGCCGAAACGGCCCAATCCTGTTTTCGAACGCTTCCGTCCGGTTTTCCCTGCCCCTGCACGTCCCCGATGACCCGGTCCAAGACCGCCAAGCCCATCTCCGGCCGCGATTTCTCGCGGCCCCGGAGCATGATCGTGATCTTGACCTTGTTGCCTTCCTCGAGGAAGCGCTGGACGTGCTTCAGCTTGAACGCGTAGTCGTGGACGCTGATCTTCGGCCGGAACTTGATCTCCTTGATCTGGATCGTCTTCTGGTGCTTCCGGGCCTCGTGGTCCTTTTTGTGGAGCTCGTAGAGAAACTTGCCGTAATCCATGATCCGGCAGACCGGCGGGGCGGCCGCCGGGGCGATCTCGACCAGGTCCAGGCCTTTTTGCCGGGCGAGAGACAAGGCCTCGGACGCGGACATCACGCCCAATGGTTGCTTCTCTTCGTCGAGGACTCGGATTTCGACGGCTCGTATCATCTCATTGATCCTGTGGGGCTTCGGTTTTCCGCTGGGCGGAAACGGTTGTCTTCCTCTAAAAATGATCGACCTCCTTCACATGCTCACGGTTAAAGATTTATTGTCATTCAATCGTTTGATTTTTGCAAGCAATTCGCACATCTCCACCGGTCCCTTGTCGCCCTGGCCGTGGACGCGGAGCGAGGCGGTGCCGGCCACCACCTCCTTGTCGCCGACGACCAGGATGAGCGGGATCTTGTGGTGCTCGGCCTCGCGGATCTTGTAATTGACCTTCTCCCGGCGTTCGTCGACCTTGGCCCGGAGACCGTTCTCGTCGAAGAAGACTTCGAGCTTGCGGGCGTATCCGACGTGCCGGTCGGCGATGGGCAGGATCAGGATCTGGACGGGCGCCAGCCAGAGCGGGAAGGCGCCGTTGTAATGCTCGATGAGGACCCCGAAGAACCGCTCGAGGGATCCCAGCAGGGCCCGGTGGACCATATACGGGCGGTGCTCCTTGCCGTCCTCGCCGACGAAGGTCATGTCGAACCGTTCGGGATTGTTGAAGTCGAACTGGATGGTCGTGCACTGCCAGTGGCGGCCGATGGCGTCCTTGACCTTGATGTCGATCTTCGGGCCGTAAAAGACAGCCTCGCCTTCCTTCCGCTCATAGCTCAGGCCGCGGATCTCGAGAGCCTTGACCAGGGACGCCTCCGCCCGGCACCACATGTCTTCGACTCCGCAGTACTTTCCCGGGTTCTTGGGGTCGCGGACGGAAAGTTCGATCTTGTTGTCGACGAAGCCGAAGGCGGCCAGGATGTCGATCGAAAAGTCCAAGACGCGCAGGATCTCGTCCTCGATCTGGTCGGGCGTGCAGAAGATGTGGGCGTCGTCCTGGGTGAAGCCGCGGACGCGCAACAGGCCGTGGAGGACACCGCTCCGCTCGTAGCGATAGACAGTCCCCAGCTCGGCCCAGCGCAGCGGAAGGTCCCGATAGGACCGGCCCCGGGACTTGTAGACGGAGATGTGGAAGGGGCAGTTCATCGGCTTGGCGTAATAGTTCTGCCCGTCGATGTCCATCGGCGAGTACATCGAGTCCTTGTAGAAATCGAGGTGGCCCGATGTCTGCCAGAGCTTTTCCCTTCCGATATGGGGGGTATAGAGGATGTCGTAGCCGCCCTTCCAATGCCGCTCCCGCCAGTACTGCTCGATGACCGCCCGGATCCGGGCGCCCTTCGGGTGCCAGAGAACGAGCCCGCTTCCGACGTTCTCGTCGAAGCTGAAGAGATCCAGCTCGGGCCCGAGCCGGCGGTGGTCCCTTTTCTTGGCCTCCTCGAGGAGGAGGAGATAGTCATCAAGCTCTTTCTGTGTCGGGAAGGCGGTCCCGTAGATGCGCTGGAGCTGCTGACCTCTCTCATCGCCTTTCCAATAGGCTCCGGAGACGGACAGGAGCTTGAAATGCCGGATGGCCCCGGTCGAGGCCAGGTGCGGCCCGAGGCAGAAATCGATGAAACTCCCCTGCCTGTAACAAGTGACGGACTCGCCTCCTTTTTCCCGGATGAGCTCGACCTTGAGAGTCTGGCCGCCGTCCGCGAAGAGCTTCAAGGCCTCAGCCTTGGTCAGGGTCACTTTTTCGATGGGGACGTTCTCGGCGGCGAACCGGCCCATTTTCTGTTCGATCGCGTCCAGATCCTTAACGCTGAACGGCTCAGCGCGCAGAAAGTCGTAAAAAAAGCCGTTGTCCACGGCCGGCCCGATGCCGACCTGGGTCCCGGGGAAGAGATCGAGGACGGCCTGGGCCAGGAGGTGAGAGGCGCTGTGCCTCAAGACCTCCAGTTCGCTCTCCGCCTCCTTGTCCGCGTTCTTCTTATTGTCGTTGTCCATTTTCGTCGTCCATTCAAAAAATCATAAAAAAACCGCTTGTTTCGCTCGACCAGACCCCTTTTCGCCGCTTGCCGAATCCGGCCTGGAATTTCACGTGAACATGGCCGGAATAACCATCAAACGATGACCCATATGTCCGTCCGAAAAGACGCTCCTTCGTTCGCTAATGGTAGGCGCGGAGGGGATTGAACCCACGGCCTCTTCCGTGTCAGGGAAGCGCTCTCCCACTGAGCTACGCGCCTATAAATGCCGTTTAGAGCGGATATATATTAATAAAAACACCTTATAGAGTCAATTAAAAAAGAGGCTCGGGGTGGGGGTTCGCTCCCTCGGAGATCCTACCCCCCGCAAGGTTACCCGATTTTCTCGGCGCTTCGGAACTCCGCACCGTAGTCTATAGCGATCTCTGAAAGTCCTTGCCCTACTTTCGATTCCATAATTCTTTTCCGTGCTCAGACAACCTCAGCGCCCGCCAGAGCGGGTCCCCTCGAAACTCATAACGCGGGGGCGGGATCTCCTAATGTCCGCTCATCCCCCATCCCCTTCGCCCCGGCTAATTATGTGTGTGCGTTCACCCATCTGGGGGTCCCGCTTCGAGAGCTGGAACCGTCATTCCCGCAGCCCCTCTTGTTATCCCCGTGGTCCCTCTCGTCATCCCCGCGGAGGCGGGGATCCAGGTTACTTTCCGAACAGGTTGTGGAGAATAAGGGGGAAAGGATACGTCAGCCCCCTTAACCGCCACGGACTTGATCCGGAAAACAGCTTGAAAAGGCCTGGATTCCCACCTGCGTGGGAACGACGTCTGGATTCCCGCCTACGCGGGAATGACGGATCCAGGATTATTGTAAAGCCGTTATTGAGACGCAACACTAGAAAAGGGTTGGACCAAGGACGAGGGTTTATTGTTAGTTATCGAGCGAAGAAGCGGGCGATCGCTCGCCCAGACAGACGAAACGAACAGGCCCCCCCGAATCGCATAGAAGGACGGTGAGGAAACGGCGTTAAGAACCCGAGTAGGGAGCGAAGCCGTTTCCGATCTTGTCGACCGGATCTGCGACGAGAAGAGCGTTTGCTCGCTTCTTCGCTCACGAATTGATAATAAAGGCGTTTCCATACGACAATTAGCCTCCTCTTCCTTATCAGGGGCGAAGGGGAAGAGAGCGCAGCGACCATAAGGAAATCTCGCCGCTGCGCTTCGGTTTTTGCCGGGAAGCCGCGTTTCGCGGCCGGCGAGAAGTCCCGAGCGTCATTCCTAAGAATAGAACATCCCCACGATGACAGAAAGAAACTCGCCGATCGGCAGGAGTCTGCGTGCGAGATACTCGCCGCCGGAAAAACCGAACCATGCAGGCGTCAAGATTTCCGCCGGGAGCAAGCCTCTTCCCCGAGCCCTTTTTTGGTATAATCGCTCCATGATCGGGATCATGGCCGATACCCACGACAATTTGAACGCCGTCAGGCAAGCGGTCGCCCTATTTAAGAACGCCGGGTGCGACCTCGTCATTCACGCCGGGGATTTCGTCGCCCCGTTCGCCGCCCGGGAGCTGGCCAAGGCCGGATGCCCGGTCAAAGCTGTCTTCGGGAACTGCGACGGTGAAAAAAAGGGTCTGGCCGCGGCCATTCAACCCTTCGGCGAGATCAGGGAAGCGCCTTTTAAATTTAAATATAATAAAATCAATGTGTTGGTGACGCACTTGAACGCACGCGTCGCATCCTATGCCGGCCAAAAAAAACACGACCTGATCATCTTCGGCCACACGCATGAGACGGAGATCAGAAAAATCGGCGCCACCCTGATCATCAACCCCGGCGAGACCGGAGGCTGGCTGAGCGGCAAGAGCACGGTCGCCCTGTTCGATCCGGAGACGGGCGACGCGCGCATCATAGGAGTCTGATCTGGCCCATCCGATCAACAGACGGCAGAAACCGACTTGGCGGCCGGTCCGGAAGCCCCTCCTCCCTGTTTCAAAGCTCCGCTCTGACAAAAAGAGATTTAAGGGGGACGACGCATCCTGTCCCCTAAAAAGAAAAGGCTAATTGGAGAATATGGGGACAGGATGCGTCGTCCCCCTTTAATCCCCTCGGACTTGATCCTGAATCCAGTCTTTTTAATCTGGATTCCCGCCTTCGCGGGAATGACGGTTCCAGCGTTCGAAGCGAGACCCCCCCACAAAGGTAGATGGACTCTTACAATTAGCTGGGGCGAGGGGATGGGGGATGAACGGACATTAGGAGATCCCGCCGCTGTGTTTCGGTTTTTTCGGGCAGCCGCGTTTTGCGGCCGGCGAGAAAATGAAAGACGCGGCGGCAGGGTTGGCCCCAAGGCCCCCATAGCGAAGGGGGGTCCCCTCGGCTTGGCCGAGGGGGGAACGGCCGGGTCACTCTTGGAAGGAAACCCTTATATCGGGTTTCCTTCCAACGGTCGCTACGCTCCCTGCCTTCCTTCCAATGAGCATAATCCCACGCATTGATCGGGAGGTGACTGGTTCCCCAGGGGGCCGGGGGCCACCCTGTCGCCACGGCGGCTATCCCGAATAGCTAAAGAAATACGCGAGCGAAGAAGCGGGCAAACGCTCTATTTACGGGTGGCACCGATCGGGCGCCCGGTCGGACGAAGCGAATGGGACCCCCACAGGGGCAAACGCATAGTTTTAATTGGCTGGGGCGAGGGGATGGGGGATGAACGGACATTAGGAGATCCCGCCGCTGTGTTTCGGTTTTTTCGGGCAGCCGCGTTTTGCGGCCGGCGAGAAAATGAAAGACGCGGCGGCAGGGTTGGCCCCAAGGCCCCCATAGCGGAGGGGGGTCCCCTCGGCTTGGCCGAGGGGAGAACGGCCGGGTCACTCTTCCTTCCAACGAGCATAATCCCACGCATTGATCGGGAGGTGACTGGTTCCCCAGGGGGCCGGGGGCCACCCTGTCGCCGCGTCGAACGCACTCAAAAAATTGGCTGGGGCGAGGGGGTATGCCGCCCGGAACCCGTCCGAGAGCGAGAGCGGGCATGGTTCGGAAAAACAGAGTTTTTCCGAGAGCTCGAGAGCGAGGTCCGAGCGGATTTTCCGCGCTGGGGAAAATCCGCGTGGTGACGGGCGGCATCCCCCGAG